>Ga0335082_10003563_pt1 | contig 16963 bp, 20 predicted proteins | sample Lox_Sample_41_FD_206718 | JGI IMG/M metagenome (GOLD analysis project Ga0335082, IMG submission 206718) | Soil microbial communities from Loxahatchee National Wildlife Refuge, Florida, United States - Lox_Sample_4.1 | ecosystem: Environmental > Terrestrial > Soil > Wetlands | place: USA... | reverse complement strand
ATGTGGAACGCGGGCAGCACGCCGGCCACCGTGGCCGAGATCCTCAGCCCGGCCGGGCTCGGGGAGTACTTCGAGAAGCTGGCGCCGATCCTGGCCGCGCACCGCCCGGCGGCCGAGTACTACCAGCTCGCCGAGGACTACGGGATCACCATCGCCGACGACTGGATCGAGGAGCTGGAGCGGACCTACGGCGTCAAGCTTTGACCGCGTAGCCGGCCAGGCCGTTCTCCAGCAGCGCGAAGGCCTCGGCGGTGAGCTTGCGGACATCGGCCGCGAGCCCGTCGATGCTTTCGCCTGAACTGATCCGGCCGCGCACGTAGCCGATCATCGCCCGCTGCAGGCCGAGCAGGGCGTTGGCCGCCACCTGCGGGCGGATGTCGTCGGGCGGCGCACCGGTCTCGGCGGCCAGCAGCGTGGCGAGGTCATCGGCACTGCGGGCCATCGCCTGCTGCTCGCGGGCGAGCAGCGCCGGGCTGCCCGCTCGTACCCGGTTGACCGTGCGGAGCCGGGCGAGCGCCTGCTGATCGCCGGCCTCGGCCTGGGCGAGCAGGCCGCCCTCCTGCAGCAAGGCCTGGCGGAAGGCGGCAAGGGCCGGCTCGCCGGGGTCGCGGTCCCGCACGGCGTCGGCCAGCCGGGCGCTGAACGCCTCGAACCGCGAGTAGAACAGGTCCTCTTTGCTGCGGAAGTAGTTGAACACCGTCGCCTCGGCGACCTGCGCTTCCCGCGCGATCTCGGCCACGGTCACGTTGTCGAAGCCCCGGTCGGCGAACAGCCGCCACGCGGTGTCCGCGATCAGCTGCCGGGTCTGCTCCTTCTTGAGCTCGCGAAGACCCACCTTTGTTACCCTAAGTTTAGCTCGACTCTATGTTTAGAGCATATCTAGCTTAACCGTTAGGAGACGGCGGTAACGAGCCCGGATTCACCAGCTGTTGCAGGGCCTCCAGGACGGGCAGCCAGATATCTTCCGCCTCCTCACGGGAGTCGGCGGTGTCGATCTCGTCGATCTGCAGGCGGATCGTGCACCCGCCAGGTCCCGGCCTGATCATCCAGGTCAGGTACACGGGCGGGTCGTCCGGCGCGGATTGGAGCACGTAGGACAGGCGCTCGTGGCGCTGGACGCACAGGATCCGGCCGGATACCTGGACATCCTCGCCGTGGCGGAAACTGATAGGTGCTCCGGGGATCCAGGTGGAGTCCGCCGCCAGGCCGTAGAGGAACTCGGGAGTCTGGCCCGGGTCGGTCAGGGCCGTCCACACATCCTCGGGATCCGCGCGGGTCCACGCGGCGAAGGTGTGCGCGGCGAACGTCACGCCGCGTGGTGACAGGCCGGGTTCGGCGTAGCTCATCGATGACCCCCCTGGTCCTGGATGCCGTCATGGGGGCAACGACTTAAGCGTGGCTTCCCCCCACCCGGTCCATACTGCCTCAACCAGCACGAATGCACCAGATCTAGGGGCGGACGGCGGCGCGGACGGCCCGCAGGGCGGCCGGCCAGTCGTGCTGCGGGTCGGGCACCATGAGCTTGCCGAACGGGTACCGGTCGAACAGCTCGGCCGCCGCCGGCTCCCAGGCCTGGTACAACCCGACGACGGCAGCGCGGCCGCGCAGGCCGCGGCGGCGGGCCCACGGGCTGTCCTGCACGAAGGCGAGGTTCCGCGAGGACCACGGCTCCCCGCGGGCCTGGTGGACGCGCGCGATCGCGGCCGCGATGTCGGTCGGCCGCAGGTAGACCAGGAACGGCTCGGCGGGTGCCGCCTGCCGCTGGATCCCGGCGCAGATCTCTGCCGCGGTGGCCGCGGGAGCGCCGTCGATGAAGGCGGGCATGACGGAGTTCTGCAGGAAGATGCTCTCGCAGATGATGGTCTGCTCGTCGCGCAGGCAGCGTTCGGCCAGCCGGCGCCACTGGCTGGCCGAATACGCCTCGGGGTCGCCCGGCGCCGGGACGGCCAGCAGTTCGTCCACCCGCCTGGTCCGGATGGGATGATCCGCGGCGCCCTCGTCGAAGGCCCGCACGTCTTCGCCGCGGCGGGCCAGCCAGTCCGCGAGGTGCCCGGCCGTGGTCGTCTTGCCCGAGCCGATCATGCCCTCGATCAGGATCAGCCGCGGGACGGCCACGGCTTACGCTGGGCCAGCTGCGCCGGGCGGGGCCGGGAAGCCGCCGGACAGCCGCTCGAAGGCGTGCGCCACCCGCAGGCAGGCGGCGTCGTCGAACCGCTTGCCGACGATCATCATCCCGACCGGGAGGCCGTCCGCCAGGCCCGCCGGGACGCTGATGGCCGGGTGGCCGCTGATGTCGAACGGCGCGGTGTTGGGGATCATCCCCAGCGCGCGGGCGATCTGGACCTCGCGCGGGTCCGAGGCGGCCGGAATCAGGGTGGCCGCCATCGGCAGGGTCGGCATGACCAGCACGTCGAAGCGGCTGAGCACCTCGTCATAGTGGCGGCGCACCTCGAAGACGAGGTTCCTGGCCATGGCGTAGTGCCGCGACTGGTACTTCTCCACCGAGTAGCGGCCGCCGAGCACGACCAGCTTGACAGTCTCCGACCAGGCGTCGGGCACCTCGAGGCGCTGCCGGCCGTAGTAGGCGATGAGCTCCGGGTCGTACAGCCCGTCCCAGTTCCAGCCGTACGCGTTCCCGTCGACCATCTGCACCGTGGCCCCGTCGGTCGCGATCACGTTCCAGACGTGCATCGCGTGCCGGTGCCACGGGATGCTGACGTCCTCGACCTGCATGCCCGCCTCGCGCAGCCGGCCCGCGGCGGCCCGGACGGCCTGGTCCACCCGCTCCTCGGACAGGTCGGGAATACCGAACCCCTCGCTCACCAGGCCGGCCCGCAGCCCGGTGACGTCCTGGTTCAGCGCCGCGACGTAATCCTCCGGCCGCAGGTCGGCGGGCTGCCGCGGATCCCAGCCGTCCCGGCCCGCGATCACGTTCAGCATCAGCGCGGCGTCGGTCACGGTGCGGGTGATCGGCCCGAGGTGGTCGATGGTGAACTCGATCGGGAACGCCCCGGTGTACGGCACCAGGCCGTGGGTGGGCTTGTGCCCCACCGTGCCGCACCACGAACTGGGAATGCGCACCGAACCGCCCTGGTCCCCGCCCATCGCCAGATCGGCTTCCCCCGAGGCGACCAGGGCCGCGCTTCCTGACGACGAGCCGCCGGTCGTTCGGTCCGTATCCCACGGGTTCCTGACCGGGCCGGTCACCGACGTGTGGCTCCCGCCGGAAAAGCACAGGTCCTCGCACACGGACTTGCCGGTGATCGTCGCCCCGGCCGCGAGCAGCCGGGTCACCACGGTCGCGTCCCGGCTGGGCACGAAGCCCTCCAGGGTGCGCGAGCCGTTCATCATCGGCACGCCGGCGACCTCGATGTTGTCCTTGATCGCGACCCGGCGCCCGGCCAGCGGGCCGTCAGGGCGTGAGGCGATCTCGGTCCGCACGTACCAGGCGCCCAGCGGGTTCTCGGCCGGGTCCGGCTGCTTCCAGGTCCGGTCAGCGGGTGGCTGCGGGGCGGTCTGCTGGTACAGCTCCTCGACCGCGTCGTAGGAGGACAGCAGCCCGGCCACCAGGGGCTCGAACGAGCCGAGATCCTCGTCGCTCAGGTGCATGCCGTACCCGCGGGCGATCGCCGCGAGGTCGTCGTGGCCGGGCGGACGGACAGCCATGCGGGCCTCCCTGGACGAGTCGGCTTCCAGCGACTCTAGGAGCGCGTCGTCCGGCTGGTCAATACGGCACGATGAGGGCATGGCTGAAGTGACGGAGTTGCGGGTCGCGCTGACGGTGGAGGACTTCGACCGGGCGGTGGCGTTCTACCGCGACGCGCTGGGGCTCGAGCAGATCGCCGACTGGAGTTCGGACACCGGGAGGGTGATCGTGCTCGAGGCGGGGCGGGCCACGCTGGAACTGTTCGACCACGCGCAGGCCGAGGCGGTGGACGAGATCGAGGCCGGCCGGCGGGTTTCCGGCACGGTCCGGTTGGCGCTGCAGGTCGGGGACAGCGTGGAGGTAGCGGGGCGGCTGATCGCCGCGGGGGCCGAACGGGTCGCGGAGCCCGTCACCGCGCCGTGGGGAGACGTCAACGCCCGGGTCAGGGCACCGGACGGGATGCAGCTGACGCTGTTCACGCCCGCGTGAGCTCGTCGCGGAGCAGGTCCATCAGCAGGCCGTCGTGGAAGGTGCCGTCGGGTCCGCGCTCGTACTGCCGCATGACGCCGACGGGGCGGAAGCCCACCTTGGCGTAGCAGCGGATGGCCGGCTCGTTGGCGGCCGCCGGGTCGGTCGTGATCCGGTGGTGGCCGCGCTGCTCGAACAGGAACCTGGCCAGCAGCCGGACCGCCTCGGTCCCGGCGCCCCGGCCCTGGAAACGGCCGCCGAGGTAGATGTCGATCCCCGCCTGCCGGTACATCGGATCGTTCTCCTCGTTGTACTGGATGCCCCCGGCGACCTTCCCGTCGATCTCCACCACCAGCAGCACCGCGGAGTCGTCGCCGCGCAGTTCCTCCTCGATCACCTCGACCGGATCGGGTTCGGCCCACCAGCGCGACACCGACGGCTCGGCCAGGATCGCCCGCAGCTTCCGCGCGTCACCCGGGCGGCCGGGCCTGAGCGTGACCTTGCGCCCCACCAGGATCGGGTGCGATCCGGCCTGGTCGTCGTCTGGTGTCGTCACGGGCACCACGCTATCGGCAGGTCGGGGCGGGCGCGGCCGGTGATTGTCCGCTGGTTTCCGCTGATTTTCCGCGGGTGCCATCGTCTGCACATCGAACGCATTTCGCGAGAGGAAGACCGATGAACGACCGTAGTCGCTGGATCGCCCTGGTGGTGCTGTGCACCGGGATGCTGATGATCGTGCTGGACATGACGATCGTGAACGTGGCGCTGCCCACGATCCAGGCGGACCTGGGGTTCTCCCAGGCCGGGCTGGCCTGGGTGGTCAACGCCTACCTGATCGCGTTCGCCGGGCTGCTGCTGCTGGCCGGGCGGCTGGGTGACCTGGCCGGCCGCCGGGACGTGTTCCTGGCCGGACTGGCCATCTTCACCGTGGCCTCGATGGCCTGCGGGCTCGCGGTGAACCAGGAGATGCTCATCGTGGCGCGGTTCTTGCAGGGCACCGGCGGCGCGCTGACCTCGGCGGTGATCCTGGGCATGATCGTGACCATGTTCCCCGGGCCGCGGGAGCAGGCCCAGGCGATCGGCGTGTTCGCCTTCGTCGCCTCGGCGGGCGCGGCGGTCGGGCTGCTGGCCGGCGGGATCCTCACTCAGGTGCTGAACTGGCACTGGATCTTCTTCGTCAACCTGCCGGTCGGCGTGATCACGGCCATCGCGGCCCGGCGCACCATCGCCCGCGACCGCGGCGCGGGCCTGCGGGCGGGCGCGGACGTGCCCGGCGCGGTGCTGATCACCAGCGCGATGATGCTCGCCGTGTACACGATCGTCGGCCCGGCCGCCCAGCGCGGCTGGCTGGCCGGCGAGACGCTCGGCCTGGGTGCCGGGACGCTGGTCCTGCTGGCCGGTTTCATCGTCCGGCAGAAGACGGCGCGGCACCCGCTGATGCCGCTGCGCATCTTCGCATCCCGCAACGTGACCGGCTCGAACCTGGTCCAGGTGCTGGGGACCGCAGGGATGTTCGGGATGTTCTTCCTCGGCTCGCTGTACCTGCGGCAGATCATGGGCTACGACCCGCTGCAGATCGGGCTGGCGTTCCTGCCGGTCGCGGTGGTCATGGGCGTCCTGTCGGTGCGGTACACCGACCGGCTGGTGATGCGGTTCGGCGCCCGCACCCTGCTGTTCCCCGGCCTCGGCCTGATCGCCGCCGGGCTGGGCCTGTTCGCCCTGGCCCCGGCGCACGGCGGCTCCTTCCTGGTGCACGTACTCCCGGTCACGGTGCTGATGGGCACCGGCGCGGGCCTGTGCTTCCCGGCGCTGATGACGCTGGCCATGTCGAGCGCCACCCCGCAGGACGCCGGGCTGGCCTCGGGCCTGGTCAACACCACCGCCCAGATCGGCGGCGCGCTCGGCCTGGCCGTGCTGGCCACCGTGTCGGCCTCCCGGACCAACGCGCTGATCGCGCAGCACCGGCCGGCCGCGGTCGCCCTGACCGAGGGTTACCACCTGGCCTTCTGGATCGCGTTCGGCCTGGTCGCCGCCGCCGCCGCGGTCGCCGCCGCGCTGCTGCGGCCGCAGCGGACCGCCGCGGCCGGGCCGCAGCCGGCCCGCGAACTCATACCCGCCATCCAGGCCGACTGAGGCAGGCCGGCCGGCCGCCGCCCGAGCGTCACAGGGGCGCGCTCGGGGTGCGGACCGGATGATCACGCAGCCGCTGGCAGGCCGAACTGGGCCTGCCAGCGGCGTCCGAGCAGAGCGGCGCGGGCCGCGAGCCAGAGGCCCAGGGCCACCCAGATCCCGGGCAGGCCCAGCGGGTGAAAGACCAGCACCAGCGCTGCCACCGGGACATAGGCCGCGATAGCGAGGATCATCGCGCGGCGCATGGCGACGTAGTCCGAGAGGCCGAGGATGAGGCCGTCCAGCACGAAGGCCAGCGCGGCCATCGGCTGGGTCAGCGCCGCCACCAGCAGGGCCACCGTGGCGGCGTGCCGGACCGCGGTGTCGGCGGTGAACAGGGCGGGCACCCAGAAGGCCAGCCCGGCGGTGACCACGCCGATCCCGATCCCGGCGATCAGGCCCAGCCGGAGGCAGCGCCGCCCGACCCGGTGCGCGCCGTCCGGGTCGCCGGCGCCGAGCGACGAGCTGACGTAGACCTGGGCGGGCACCGCCAGCGCGTCGAGCAGCAGCGCCAGCAGGTACCAGACCCGCATCGCGATCTGCTGGCCGGCGAGGGCGACCGGACCGAGCCGGGCCGCGATCGCGGTCGTGGTCAGCGGGACGACGCCGAGGGCGAGCGTCCGCACCGTCAGCCGGTGCCCGTCCCTGAGCAGGGCGGCGACCTCGGCGCGGCCGGGCGGCCGGGGCCGCACGGCCGCGCGCCGGGAGGCGGCGCCGTACCACGCGGCCGCCGCGGCCTGGGCGATGACCGTGCCCCAGGCCGAGCCGAGCAGGCCCAGCCGCAGGCCGTACACCAGCAAGATCTCGAGCGCCACGTTCAGCACGTTGGCGCTGACCGCGATGCGCAACGGCGTGCGCGCGTTCGCCAGCCCGACCAGGTGACCGTTCCCGGCGTAGGACAGGTACAGGAACGGCACCCCCACGGCGGACGCCCGCAGGTAGCCGACCGAGCCGGCCAGCACCTCCTGGCGGGCGCCGAGCAGTTCCGCGACCCAGGGCGCCGCCACGGCCACGACCACCGCGACCACGATCCCGCCGGCCGCCGCCACCAGGTAGGCCGCGCCGGCCGAGCGTCCCGCGCGGCCGGGGTCCCTCGCCGCCGCCAGCCCGGCCACCGCCGAGGTCGTCGCGGTGGTCAGGAAGATCGCCACCCAGGCGGTCATCGTCAGCGCGGTGGTCGCGATGGCCAGCGCACCCAGCGGCGTCCGCCCCAGGTGCCCGACGATGGCGGTGTCGGCCAGGCCGTAGGCGGGCTCGGCGGCGATCGACCCGAGCGCGGGCAGCGCGAGCGCCGCGATGCGCCGGTCCAGTTCCAGGTCGGGCCGGGTACGCAGCACGGCCCGCCTTTCGTTGCACGGTCAGGGACGCTCTTGGAGATTATCCAGCGCCCCCTGCCGTGCGCCGGGGCAGGCACAAGGCCCGTTCGGCCGCCTGCCCCGGCTGATTGCAACCCGGGTCAGTCGTTGTCGATCTTGGACCCCTTGGCGTTCAGCACGTACCAGTCGGCCCCGAACGCCTTGGTCCCCTGCCCCTTGGCCATCCCGGAGCCGGTGTCGGCGGAGAAGTAGTACAGCGGGTGGCCGTTGTAGGTGAGCTGCTCGGTCCCGTCGGCGCGCTTGGTCGTGCCGAGCAGCGACTGGCTGACGCCGGTGCCTGCCATGGGCATGGCGCTCGCGGTGACCGGCGGCCAGGTCGCGGCGCACGCGCCGGTGCAGGTGGACGTGCTGCTCTTGTCCGCCGCGAACAGGTACAAGGCGCGGCCCTGCCCGTCGGCCAGGAACTTGCCGTCTATCCCGGAGGCGGACTGCAGGTCGATCGTTGTGGCAGCCGTGCTCGACGACGCGGCGGCCGGGCTGCTCGGCTGGGCGGCGGCCGACGACGCGGCCGGGGCGGCGGTGGTGCCGTTCGAGCTCAGGCTGCTCGAGCAGGCGGTCGCGGCCAGGGCGATCCCGGCCGCGATGACGGCAGCGGAAATAAAGTTCCTCATCGGATGCTCCCTTGTGTAATGCGCGTCCGGAGCACCATTCCCCATCGGCCCCGGACACGTCTGGTCCCTATCCGGGACCACGTGCGCCGCGCCGGTCCGGTTCAGCGGGATATCGTCGGAACGACACCGACCAGGGAGGTCATGATGGCGGTCATCGTGGTCACGCGGCTACGGCTGAAGGACCCGGCGCTGCTCGACGATTTCTTCACCGACGCGGTGGCCGCGCTCGAGCAGGCGCAGAAGTCGGACGGCAACCTCGGGGTGGACGCGCTGGCCGACGCGAACAACGCGTGGTGGACCGTGACCTCCTGGCAGGAACGGCGGCTGATGCACTCCTACGTGCGCACCGAGCCGCACCGGACCATCCAGTCGCACCTGGACCGCTACTGCGACGAGGCCACGTTCGTGGACTGGGAACAGGACAGCGCGGACCTGCCGGACTGGCCGACGAACTGGCGTCACCTGGTCGCCGACGGCCAGGCCGCCGAGATCTCCCAGCCGTCAGCCGCCCATCAGACCCGCGAATTCCCGGCCCCGGTGGTGCCGCCGCCCGCTGGGTGAGCGGCCCGCGGCTTGCGCGGGATCCAGCGCGGGACGGCGCGCCGGTACTCCAGGTAGGCCGGGCCGAAGCGGCGGGCCAGCGTCCGTTCCTCGTAGCCGGTGACGAACAGCTGGAAGCAGGCCGCCATGGCGGCCGCGTAGGCGAGCAGTCGCGGCGAGGTGAACAGCCACGCCTCCCCCAGCACGACCAGGAGCGCCGCGAGGTAGATGGGGTTGCGCACCCAGCGGTAGGGCCCGCGCGCGACCACGCGGCGCGGCGCGTCCCACGGGCCCGGGGTGCCGCCGCCCACCGTGGCGAAGTTCCAGGCGCACCAGAAGTAGAGCGCCGCCCCGGCCGCGATGACCGGGACCGCCTCCCACGCGGCCGGTGCCGGGATGCCGTGGCCGTGGGTCAGCAGCCACCAGGGCAGCCAGACGCCGCCCAGCCCCGGCACCACCACGGTGAACACGACGTTGCGGACGACCAGGCCAAGTGATCGCGTCATCGTGGCCCCCTGTTAATATGTAGTGTTACTACCTATAGGGATCACGGTAGCCGGCTGATTACCTGGCCGGAAGGCCTAACGTAGCATTGCTACATATGAGGGCCGAGGAGCTCAAGGGTCACCTGGACGCGATGCTGTTGGCCGCGCTCGAGGGCGGGCCGCGGCACGGGTACGCGGTGATCGAGGCCCTGCGGCAGCGCACGGACGGCCGGCTGGACCTGCCGACCGGGACGATCTACCCGGCGCTGCGGCGGCTGGAGCAGGCCGGGCTGATCGCGGGAACCTGGTCGGTGGTCGGCGGCCGGCGGCGGCGCGAGTACCGGCTGACCCCGGCCGGCACCCGGGCGCTGTCCGGCCGGCGCGCGGCCTGGCGGGACTTCTCGGCCATCGTGACCGCCGCCCTGGAGAACGCCGCCCTGGAGGACACGGCATGCCCGAGTCCGAACCCCGCCTGATCCGCGGCTGCTGGGTGGCGGCGCTGGTGACCGCCCGGGTCTGGCCCGGACCTGAGCTGGCCCGGGTGGTGCCGGGCCTTACCCTGGCGTCTCAGCAGAACACGTAGCCCTGGCTCTTGCCCTGGTACGTGCACCGGTCGAGCAGGCGGCCGCTGGCGTCCCTGAGGGTGGCGGCTGAGCTAGGTGCGGACTTCGTACCAGTAGCCGCCGTTGAGGTCGAGCTTGTTGCCGCGGGCCTGGCCTGGGGCGTCATCGCCGATATAGGTATACAGCGGGTGGCCGTCGTAGGTCGCCTGCGTGGTACCGCCGGGCCGCTTGATCGTGCCGAGCTTGCCGGTCGTCACGCCTGGCCCGGCCGCGGGGATGCCGGTGACGGGCGGCCAGTAGGAGGCACAGGACCCGGTGCACCTGGAGGCGGACGGACTGTCGGGCGCGAACCAGTACAGCGTGAAGCCATTGACGCTGGTCAGGACCGTGGCACTGCCGATCATGGCCGTCTTGAGGGTGACCGCGGTACCCGCGGCGCTCGAGGGCTCCCCGCCCCCGCCCGTGCTGGCCAGCGCGATGCCGAACAAGACCAGGGCGGCGACCGAGACGGCGCCGACCGCGCCGACCACCAGCGAGAGCGCGGCCCTCATCCCGGCCACCACCCGGGGTCTTGGCTGGGCGGGCGCGGCAGCCTGCCGTGCGCCGGCGATCGCCACCGCCAGCGCCAGCGTCGCGAAGGCGGCCACCTCGATCAGGCCGGCGGCGATCCCCGCTCTCGTTCGGATCTCCTTGTATCCGAACAACCCGATCCAGACCGCCAGCAGATAGCAGCCCAGGGTGGACAGCGCGAACGCGGCACCCGCGACGGCAACCAGCCTGCTGTGCGTGACCAGCGCGCCGATGGCGAGGATGAACGCGACCACGAACTGCACCAGGAACAGCCAGCCGATGGTGGGGATCGACCGGTATCCGGTCAGGTACAGGTCCAGGTGAATGCCCGCGGACACGACGAGCAGGACCGCTCCCGCGACCCGCAGCCACGGCTGCCGCCAGTCGCCCAGCTTGACCTTACGGTGCCTGCCCACGGCTCTGCTCCGTAACGGGAACACACCGGCTCCCCGCGGCGGCAGCACGGCGCGGCAAGCGGACGCGGCGGTGGCCCTCGAACTCATCATGGCCGCTCAGCGCCCCTTCGTTCCCGGCATGTCCGTGGTCGCTTTGTCCGACATTACCGAAAGAGGTGGTGATGCGCCCCCTGTCCGGGCGTCAATCCGGCCGGGAGAGGGCCAGAATCGGGCTGGTGGAGATCATGTCGTTTCCCGAGACCGCCACCCCGGGCGGGTTGCGGGCGCAGGTGCTGACGTTGCAGCGGCAGGCATGGCCGGGCGCGGCGCCCGGCCATGACCCTGCGCTCCGGCCGTTGTCGATGCTGCTGGTGGACGACGGGGTGGTGCTGGCGGCGCTGGACATCTTGTTCAGGCAGATCACCCACGCCCGCCGCCGCTGGGGCGCCGCCGGGCTGAGTACGGTGGTGACCGGCCGGGAGGTTCGGGGTCGCGGATACGGAACGGGCCTGGTGACCGCGGCCCGGGACCGGATGATGCTCACCCCGGGTTTGGACCTGGGCATGTTCACCTGCGATCGGCCGCTGCAGGCGTTTTATCAGAGCGCGGGCTGGCAGCTTCTGACGGGCACCGTACTCGTCGGAGGGACGCCGGACGCCCCGTTCCCCAGCGATCAGCCGGGCTTCGACACGGTCACCATGGGCGACTTCTTCTCGGCCGCGGCCAAACGGGAGCACGGCTCGTTTTACGGCGCCCGCATCGGTCTCTACCCGGGCGAGATCGACAAGCTGTGGTAACTAACCGGAATAGCGCAGGGCGAGGTGATCGTGATGGCCGGACCAGCTCAGGTTGAAAGACCAGCATCCGGCGGCGGGGAGGTCGATGATCGACGGGCCGGGGCCGCCGGCGACTTGCCTGGTCACGGTCTGGTTCGTGCCGTCGAGCGTGGCCCGGATGCGGAGCGGCGTGAATGCCCCCTGGCTTACCCGGGAGACCCAGAGGATCTTGTTTCTCACGTTCGCTAGCGGGGGAACGTGCAGCCGGCGGGTGTGACATCGTGATAGGGGCTCGAGGGCGAAGGAGAGTGCCGTTGGCACCGGCTGACTCGGATCCTCACGGCTCGCCGGCCGGGCAGGCAGGTGCCCGTCAAGGCGAGGCCGTTCTGGTACGGGCAGTGGCGGCCTACCGGGCTGCCCTGGGATCACGGCTGATCGCCGGTTATGCACTCGGCAGCCTCGCGCATGGAGGTTTCAGTCCGCTGGTGAGCGACGTTGATCTCGGGCTCATCCTGGAAGACCCGGTCCGGGCGACAGACCGGCTGACCATCCGCACCGTGGCCCGCTCCGTGAGAGCCGGAGGTTCGGCGCTTGATCAACGGCTCTCGGTGTTCTGGGGAACACCCGCAACCCTGCAGGGCCAGCGGCGCGGCGGCCGATTCCCTCCGCTGGACCGGCTGGACCTGCTTGAATACGGTCGGCTGCTCACCGGAACGGACGCGCGTTCCGCCGTGGCGCGCCCCGACCGCACCGAACTGCTAGTGGCAGGCGCCGAGTTCGCCCTTGGCTACCTGGGCGGGGCCGCACGGCTACCGGACCTCCTCGGGCAGCGGGCCCTGTTCCGGTCGCGAGACGATGACGTGCTGACCGAGATCCGCACGCCTGCGCGGCTGGTCTCCGCCGGGCCCCGGCGGGTGACCAAGATCGTGCTCTTCCCGGTCCGCTTTCTATTCACCGCCCAGACGGGCCAGGTGGGCACCAATACCCTCGCGGCCCGGCACTACCTGGCCAGTCCGGACGCGCCTGCCACCTCGCTGGTGGCCGCGGCGCTGGCCTGGCGCCTCGAACCGCCGGACGACGGCGAGGCGGCCGCGCTCCTGGGCCGGGAGCTAGTCCCGCTGTTTGTCCATTACATCGACGATCACATCGCGCGCCTGCGCGCCGTCGGTCACCACCGGCTTGCCGGCCGCTTCCATCGCTGGCGGACCCGTCTGCTGGCCTGAGCCATCCTCCCCCCGCTCGTACCTAACGATCTAACGGGGGAGGTTGCGGCGTTAGCTGCGTAGCGCGCCCCGGCCGGTCGCCGGGCCCTGGCGGGCCGGGGGCGCGGTAGCTGCGGGACGGCGAAAGCAGCCTTGCTCGTCGGTCGACTGTCGCAACACAGTTAACGTCAGCCTCACGGCTCCGGAGATGGCGGTCCGCGGCGCCGCTAGCTGCGCAGATTTATCGTCTAACGATCTGAATTGTCCGCATCCAAGCGAAATATGTCGGTTACACTCGTTTCGGCCATGGGGGGTCATCTGGTTGTCGTTCTCCTCCCCGCAGCGGAAGGTCGGTGGTTGGACCCTGCCCGTGACCGCTCAACCAGCAGTTCTCAGCTGACTAGACGCCGGCTCGGTCCCCGGTACGCGCCCCCTGGGCGCAGGAACTGAGTTCCAGGGCGTCGGAGATGAGATTCAGATGAGCGTCGTCGCCTTGTTTACCTGGATGGTCACCATTCTGGCTGGCCTCATTCTCCTGATTATCTGGATCATCGAGTACGACAGCGAGTTCCAGACCGCGGCCGCGACTCGCTTGCCCGTCCCGGTGATTTCCGCTCACGCCCTGCTCGGCCTGGGTGGCCTGATGTTGTGGATCGGCTACCTTCTGCTCAACCAGAAGCGCCTGGCCTGGGCCACGGTCGCCGCCCTGGGCACCGTCGCCGTCCTGGGCCTGGTCATGGCGGCACGCTGGGTCCGGGTGTACCGGACCGTCGGCAACCCCGGTCCGTCCCTCACCAGGGACACCATCGTCCCTCCGGAACGGAACTTCCCGCTGCCGGTCGTTCTCCTGCACGGCATCCTCGCCGTCACCACCCTCGTCCTGGTGCTGTTCACCGCGCTCGGCAATGTCAAGAGCCGGTAAGCGAGGCTTCCGAGGCCGCCTGGCGGTGGCCAGGACGACCTCGGAGGCGATGCCGGGGCGAGATCACAGCTCGTTCAGCTTGATGACTGCCGCGATCGCGCGGTACCCGGCGTCGTTGGGGTGGAGGAAGTCACCGGAGTTGTAGGCCGGGTTGAGTTCCTCCGGGTCGGCCGGGTCGGCGACCGCCGTGGCGAAGTCGGCCACCGCGTCAAACTCGCCGGAGGTGCGGATCCAGTGGTTGACCTGGTCCCGTACCGCCTCCGCCCGCAGGAAACCGGCCGGCGACATGTACGGCGCCTGGAACGGGAGGATGGTGGCGCCGATGATCCGAACGCCCCTGGCGTGTGCCGCCCTGATCAGCGTCTGGTACCCGGCGATGAGCTGGTCCGCGGTGACCCGCGGGGTCTGGCCGCAGCTGCCGGGGATTGCTTCGCTGTCCCAGATGTCGTTTTCGCCTTCACCGAAGATGACCGTGCGGACTCCGGGCTGCCCGAGAGCGTCGCGCCGGAATCGGGTGATGCCCTTCTCGCCGAAGCACGCCAGCCCGTTGAGCAGCGTGTTACCGCTGATCCCCGCGTTGGCCACGGCCAGCGGGCGGCGGGCGAGGGCCAGGCGCCCGGCCAGGGCGTCCGAATACCTGTCGTTGCCGCCGACCGTGGAGTTGTGACCATTCGTGATGGAGTCGCCGAAGGTCACGACCGTGTTCCGGGTGCGGCCGCCGGTCACGTCCACGCCGGTCAGATAGTAGAAGGAATGGCTTGCCTGTTCCGCGAACGCGGCGGCACCGCTGTCGGAGCGGTGGTCGCCGGCGGCGCGGTAGCTGGCGGTCAGGCCGTCCTCGTGGAACGTCGACGGGCCGGTAGAGCCGGCGAAGAACAGGGTGATAGTCAGCGACTCCAGCGCGGCGACCGGCATGGCCGCCGGGTCGGATGCGGCGACCCGGCCGGCGGTGATCGTCGCGAAGCGCGCCCCGTGGAAGGTCAGCGACCGTAGCGTCCCCGGTTCGACGGTGGCGCCGTCGCGTGTCCTGGCGATGGTGGCGCCGGTCACCTTCAGCGGCTTGGTGCCGTACAGGTTCGAAAGCCGGATCCGGACCTGGCTGCCGCCACTGCTGACCCGGATGACCTGCCGGATCGTCTGGTTCGAGAAGCCGTCCGACCAGTTCGGCCCTGTGGTGTCGTTGCCCGGGACCGGCGGCTGCATCGCCGACGCCCAGGTAGCGGACCACCGGGCGGCCGGATGAGCGGAGGCCGCGGCGTTCGGATGCGGGGCGAGGGTCGCGGCCAGCGCCGCGGCGGCGGCCACGGCGCTAACTGCGGTAATGCGGATTTTCACTGCGTCTCCTGACGGGTGTCGAGGGTGGCGAAGAAGGAGCGGACCTCGCGGGCTACCTGGGCGACGATCTCGGGCTTGCCGCCCGGATTGGTGGCGCTGGGGTCGCTGGAGGCGCCGTGGTCCAGGCCGGGAAACTCCACGCGCCGGCTGCCCGGAAGCGTCCGGGCCAGCGCGTCGCGGCCCGGCTCGAGGAAGGGCAGGCCCTTGCTCCCGCCCAGGATGAGGACGTCGGCGGTGACCGCCCGGAATGCGTCGACGGTGCCGGCCATCTCGGTGATGAGCACGCCCTCGTAGTGGATGGTGGGTGCCAGCTTGCGCATCGTGATGGCGTCCGGGGCGGCCTTGGAGTCCTCGCTCTTCATGGCCTTCTCGGTGAGTGACGCCAGCAGGCGGCGCGGCATGATCTTGAAGAACGGCGGCGCCAGTTCCAGCCCGTACATGCTGGTGATCATCGCGGCGGCCAGCCTGCCGTCGGCCAGCTCGCGGTCGAAGCGCTCCAGCCAGGCGGTATGCCTGGTGGCGTCCATGGCCAGCGCGGGCTCGTAGACGGCGATCATGCGGATGCCGGGCAGGGTGCGGGCGGCCTCCAGGACGACCAGGCCGCCGGCGCTAACCCCGAAGAGCAGCTGCGCACCCGATTCGGCCAGGACGGCCTGCAGGTCTTCCACCTCGGTGCGCACGCTGTGGTCGGGCCGGTGCGGGCCGGACAGGCCACGCCCGCGCCGGTCGGGCAGGTAGACGGTGAAGTCGCCGGCCAGGGCCCCGGCGAGCAGCGTGTGACTGCGGGCCGACTCCATGCTGCCGTGCATGATCACGACGGCCGGGCCGCGGCCGGTCTTCAGGTAGCCGATCGGGGTGCCGTCACGGGACGTGACGCGGCCGCTGGTCATCGATGTGCCGATGTCAATCATGTCAATCCTCGGTATCTGGGGTGGGTTGCCTGGATCTCGTCGCGGCATGCCTCGCCGGGTCGGCCAGGCTCATCCGCCGATTGATAGTTACATAGCATCTAGTTTGTTTGCAACTAGTTTTAGTGGCACTGATTGACCTAGGTTCGGCCACCCGGGATGTCACGTCAGAGAGCGGACTTGTCGCGGCCGGGCAGGCCACAGGAGCCCTGCGGACACCACCGGTCACCGGTCCGGCGGCGGGCCGGCCAGGACACGCCACCCAGGGACGGCCGCAACCTCTGCGGTTGAAGATCCTGAGCTACTCCAGCCAGTGGTTCGAAGCCCGGATGGGCACCGAGTCGAAGTTGTTCGACTCACGCTGGCAGCGAGTGCAGGTCCGGACTTGTTTCCACGGCCGCTCGAGGTCTGCGACTTCCCACTCAGACCAGTGATGGAGGCCGATCACGGCGACCGCAGCCAGGAACCTGCTGGCCAGCCTGCTCCGCCACCGCCGTGCCGACCTGGGCACTTGCCAGGTAGTTCCGCATTGGGCGCAGGTTCTCGTATATCCCGGCGGCGAACGACGGCAACGCGCATTGGTCACGTCCAGCCAAGCCATGTCATTATCTGCTCCGCCACGACCGGAACCGGACGGTCGTTGGCCAGCACGATGTCCTCTATCCCGACGCCCTCAGCGGCCGCTATCTGCCGGGCCGCTTCCCGCAGCTCCTCCCGCCGTTCGGTAGTCATGTCGACCGAAAGGCGCTGTTCGATATCGGGCAGCGGTACCGACAGGCGAACCACCCGCAGCGGCACCCCGCAAGCCTCCCGGATACCGCGCAACTCGTCGTGGCTGGAGACGAAGTAGGCCAGCACAAATAGGCTTATTCCCCCCTCGCGATAGTTCGATACCACCGCTGCCAGGTTGCGCAACATGAAGGGGTTCCCAGCCGCGGAACCGTCGAAGCTGTTCACCCCCCAGCCCAGGAAATCAAGATCCAGCAGAGCATACGGC
>Ga0335082_10003562_pt1 | contig 16967 bp, 16 predicted proteins | sample Lox_Sample_41_FD_206718 | JGI IMG/M metagenome (GOLD analysis project Ga0335082, IMG submission 206718) | Soil microbial communities from Loxahatchee National Wildlife Refuge, Florida, United States - Lox_Sample_4.1 | ecosystem: Environmental > Terrestrial > Soil > Wetlands | place: USA... | reverse complement strand
TCACTCCTTTTAAGTTGGTTGAAGCCGTCGTTCGTATGAAATGTTGATACCCGCGATGGACATACCTACGCCGCCGCCGCTCGCTTTTTCACCGCCGGTTTGCTGCGGCGGAAGTCCTGCCAGTGAAGGACGATGTCCGCCAGCGGATAGGCGAAGATCAGGCACATCCACACGACGGTTTCACTCGCGGTGGCGCTGTTGTCCCATCCGCCGAGGCCGCTGATGACGCGCCCCTCCAGGAAGATCAGCGCCACCGCATAGCTGCGGGTCATCCACTGGCGATGCTGCTGGATGTTGCCCCGTAGCACGAACCACAATGCGATGGCGGTGGTCCCCATCAATAGAAACGCATCCGCCGCGGCGGCGATGCTGAAGGAGCGCGTTCCACCCATGCGCTCTTCGAAGTACTGAATGTAGGCGCCCAGCGGCGCCAGAATCGTCGCACCCGCCACGTAGACGTAGCCGACGACGCGGTGCAGTTGCAGGTACTTTTGGCGCAGCCGATCGGAAAACTGCAGCGGGCCCAGGAACAGGGCGCAGGCGCCGGCCAGTCCGTGCGGCAGCAGCCACCACTTGAACGGCTGGTAGTGCGCCCATGCCGGATCGCCGGAGTTAATCAGGAAGCGTTCGTTGTGGTAGAGCACGTAGGCCATCATCAGACCGATCAAGGCGAACACGAGCATCTTAGGCCGCAGTCTCACTCGCATCGGCATTGGCTGAGAGATAGTCGCCATTCAATCTCCGTCGCTGCGAAAACGACTCGCAGCGTGTTGCGAAAATGGTTCTGTTTGAAGGTCCGCTGACTTCAACTCAATCAAGAATCTTGGGAGTGCTGGCTGACGGATCGAGAGAAATCAATGGTTGGTAGCGCCATCCTGCGCAAAAACGTGCCTCCGACATCGAGGCTTCGGTATCGCTTTTCACCTGGCTTTCAAAATTGAATAGCGAATTATGGGTGTAGTTGCGGCGAAAAGCAATTGGGCAATAGTGCTGACTCCGGCTGTCCACCTCTAGGGCTACAAGGTGCTCTATCCGTTCCACCTCAGTGCCGTAAGATTGCCAACCCAAACCTTGAAGCTTCGGCTCCCCTTGAGCCGGACAGCGTAACCTCCCACGAACCTTGGTTGAGCACCCCTCCCCGAACCGCTTCTTTAGAATCAATGGCTTGGCGAAAAAATCCCGGCAAATACCAGAGCCCAAAGGACTTATAGGTCCATACCTGAATCGCAACGACTTAGCGGCACTTTGCAGCAGCCCGTAGCCAGTAGTCAGAGCAACGATGGCTGAAGTCTTGGCTAATTGGTCCACCGCCGGGCGCGCTTAGCGGCGGCGTCGCGTTATCGTCCTGACCGGAATGTCGTTTCATCCTTCCTCTCTCGTGCGGCAGACATGTGCTGGCGGAGACTTCTCCCAATGCGCGCCGCGCGCGGGCACACGGAGACCCCGGCTACGGGACTCGGGCTTCCTGCGGCATGCTTTGCCGGCCGTGAATGGCCGGCCCACGCTCTTCATCCCACAATGTGGGATTCGCTCGTCACCTCCTGACCTGCGTACCTGACACTTAGCATTTAGCCAAGAGCACGTATTTTTTGCTTCAAGGCTGCCAAGTCGCGGGCTAATTGTTGCTTGTGCGCGGCTTCCGGATCGGCCTCCTGGCCGGAGACCGTGGCCGACGGCTTTTTGCCCAGTTCGCTCGTCTCCGCCGACGGCACCCGGCCCATGCCGACGATCCCGTCGGCAGAGACTGCAGAGAAGGGCGGCTGGCCGGCTTCGCTCGCTGCGGCTGGGCCGATTCCGGTTGTCGGCGAGATTTGTCCGCCGGCCCTAAGGGCCGTATGGGACGCTTCCATCTCCGCCCGTCGCTTGGCCACCGCTTCGGCCCGCTCCTTTTCGATCTCGGCCTTGACGCGCTCGCGCTCCTCCGGTGTCCCACAGATAATGTCCGTGTTGCGGCGCGCGGCTTCCAGGATGTATTGCGCCCGCTTGATCTCCCGTCGGCGCTGGTTTATCTTCTGCATCGCCTTACGGTTCAATTCGTGCACTCGCTGCTGGTAAGCGTCCTCGCCCTCGTTCTTGAGGACCTCTTCCAGCTCGATGTCCTCCGGGGCAAAGTGCTCGTGCATGAACAGCTCGTCGCGATACGGCGAAGGGGCGGCCTGGGTGATGGCGGCCTCGGCGGCTAACAACACCTCCGGCGCCTGGCTCAGGTCGATGTCCGGCGGCACGCCGAACTTCTCTTCGAAGCCGGGATACCCGGTGGCGCGCGGCGCGGTGTCAATGGCCGGGTCGTACACGCCCAGGCGGGGCGGGGCGGCGCTGCGCAGATCGCCGGCGATGCCTTGCAGCCCGAAGAGCAGCACCCCGGCGTGCTTGCGAGTGATCAGGTCGGCGTTGAACGCGTCCATCACCTGCTGACGCGCGACTTCGACGGAGTTGAGGTCCTCCAGGATGGGCAGGACGAGGTGGTACTTTTCGCGGCGGGCGCGAGCGCGCGCCATGCGTGCTCGCCGGCCGTGGGTTTCCAGATGGAAGTGACAGTAGTGCCGGCCGTCCAGCGGCGGAACTTGACACAACGTGGCGTCCACCTTGACGTGCTGGCAAAATTTGACAGACATAGACCCTCTCGTTTCTGAGGGTCATTTTCGAAGCAATTAGCGACTAGCAACTAGCAGCTAGTCGAGGCCCACCACAGGTACAGAGTAAGCACAATCGAGGGAAAAAGTTAGTGACGCAGGTCACAATAGGGGTTACGAAGGTAACCGGAAATTGAATAGCGCAGGATGGGAGGATTTTAGGCGAGCCGCACCCATTCAGAAGTAAGGAGCGACGTGGTAGAGTAAGGAGCGGAGGTGGCGATTGCAAAAGCAAGCCAAAATCACGAGCAAAGGGCAGATCACGGTGCCACACGAGGTGCGCCGCGCGCTCGGCGTTCAATCCGGCGACCGGCTGGTCTTTGAAAGCGACGAGGAGGGGATCCGGGTCCGGCCGGTGAGGGCGAAGAGCCCGTTTGCGAAATACCGGGGAATCGGGAACCCGGGAATCCCATCGGGCAGGCAGGCGATTCGGCGCTGGCTCCAGGAGACGCGCGGGCGATGATGACCGCGATCGACAGCAACGTCATTGTCGCTTTGTGGGACCGCGACCCGGGTCTAAGTTTGGCGGCGCAATCTGCCTTGGATACGGCGCTCACGGCCGGCGGCCTGGTTGTCAGCGCCCCGGTTTTCGCTGAACTCATGGCGGCGCCGGGACGCAGCGAGAGTTTTCTGAATTCATTTTTCCGGGACACGGGTATCTTCCTCGATTGGAACCTGCAGGAAGGCATTTGGCGCACTGCTGGACGGGCCTTTCAAAAATACGCAGCGCGGCGAAGAGAAAAACACGTCTCCGGGCCTCGCCGTATCTTGGCGGATTTCCTGATTGGCGCTCACGCTGCGGAGGGCGGCCATCGCCTGCTCACGCTCGACGATCGTCTCTACCGCGCGGCTTTTTCCGGGCTGGAGCTGGTCAATGTATGACGGCGAGGTTTGTGGCCCCGCGGGCTCATTTCTCGGAACGGCTCAGTTCTTGGCTTTCGGCGCGGCGGCTTGGGCGGATTTCTGGAGAAGATCATCCAGGTTCGCTTTGATCTGCCGAGTCGTTGGATGGTCTGGTCCCAGCGCTTTTTCTCTGATCGCCAGCGACCGCCTGTAAAGCGGTTCGGCTCCGGCATAGTCTCCCTTCGCCCGAAGCACCAGGGCCAGGACGCTCAGGTTTATTGCGACCGTTGGATGATCCGGCCCTAGCGCTTTCTCGTCAATCGCGAGAGCACGGCGACACAGCGGCTCGGCTCCGGCGTTGTCGTCTTTTGTCCAAAGCAGCGCGGCCAGGTTGTTAAGGCTTATTGCTACGTCCGGGTGATCTGGCCCCAGCGCTTTCTCGTCAATCGCCAGAGCACGCCGACGGAGCGGCTCAGCTCCTGCGAAGTCGCCTCTTGCCTCAAGCACACCGGCCAGGTTGCCGAGGCTGTGCGCCGTCTGCGGGTCATCCGGCCCCAGTGCTTTTTCTTTGATCGCCAGCGCCCGGCGGAAGAGCGGCTCGGCTGCGGCATAGTCGCCCTTGTCGCCAAGGAGCGCGGCCAGGTTGTTGAGGTCCCTTGCCACGTCCGGATGAACCGGCCCCAGCGCTTTCTCGTCAATCGCCAGCGCTCGGCGGTAGAGTGGCTCGGCTCCCGCGTAGTCGCCTGCCTTGTCCAGGCTGAGCGCGGTGTTGTTGATGACCGTCGCGTCATCCGGTCGGATTTGCAGGCAATCGTGATATGCCACTGCCGATTCCCTGTATCTACCTTGGTGGTAGAGTGACTGTCCTAGAGAAAACGCGGCATCAGCTACGGCGTTTTGGTCCGCCGCTAATTTTTCCTTACGTTGCTTTAGCGAGTCTTGTAGATCGGCGGTAGCCTGGTTGTAATTTCCCTCGTACAACGCCGCCTGCCCCTTGTCGTACGGATCGGTGGTCTTCGTGCCCCAGGCTTTTATGGCTTTATCCAGATCGTCGGGGCTGAGACCGAATTGCTTGGCGACCGCTTCGAGGTTCGCTTTGGGATTCTCTTGTCCGGCCTGCTTGTCGGCGCTCTTGGGAGCGTTTGCCTTGTTGATCTGCTGTACTGCCGCTTTGAGAACCGCGCCGCTCTCCAATGCTGCACGTTCGCCACGCTGAACGACAACAACCTCCACAAAGTTGTCGGCCACGTTCTCAAAGGAAGGAACCTGCGCGCGGTAGTCCCAGGGCGACACCATCATCAGGTCTTTGCCCGGCGGCGACGTCACAATCTGAAGAGCGACCGAGCTGTTTTCCTTAGTCTGTGGTGCTAACTTAATGCGGGCTATGCCCTGGGAATCTGTTTCGGCTGGTCCGCCGTAGCCCTCGATGCCAATCCTCAAACCAACGACCGGACGACGCTGCACGTCTTTCACGTGCACGATAAGGATGCCTGCGTCCGCCCAGGCAACCGGGCAGGCGAGGCACAGCGAGGCGAGAAGAATGAGAAGCAGCGCGTTGCGCAGAGGACGATGCATACTTCTGCCGTGAGCTCCAGCGCCGGGAATGTCGCCAGCATACATCCATTCCGACGCGTCGCATAGCGAAAATGGGTGGTTTATGGCCCTGCGTGCTCTATCGACGAGCGGAGCCACTCCGCGACGAGGTGCATCGTGTAAACTCGGATTCGAAAATGGAAATCCCCGCTGCTGCCCTTGATTTCCTTCGCTTCGGCGTGAACCGCAAGCTTCGGCCGGAATACTGCTGGGAGTTGGCTCGCCCGCGATGACGCGCCCGGCATCCAAGCTGCGGCGCATCGTGCTCCTGGTGCTCTACAACGTCGGCGCGGTGCTGGTGCTGCTGCTGGTACTCGAAGGGTTCGCCAGCGTCCTCAACAGCTTGCACGAGAGCTTCGCCGAGAAGCCACTCGCCGAGCGCCGCCACACGGAGTACGATCGCGACCTGGGCTGGATCAACCTGCCCAACGTTTACCTGCCCAACATGTATGGCCGCGGAAGATATCTGCGGACCAATTCGCAGCGATTCCGCAATAACGAAGACTTCACCCTGCAGGTGCCCGCGGGAAAAACGCGCATCATCTGCTCGGGCGACTCCTTCACTCTGGGTTATGGGGTTGACAACGACCACACCTGGCCGCAACAGCTTGCCTCGCACCATCCCAACATCGAAACCGTAAACATGGGACAGGGCGGTTATGGCGCCGATCAGGCCTATCTCTGGTACAAGCGCGATGCGGCGCTGCTGGACCACAACATTCAGATTCTGGCGCTCATCTCGCCCGACTTGTATCGCATGCAGAGCAAGGCGTTCGCCGGATACGGCAAGCCGGTCCTGGAGGTCGAGAACGAGCATCTGGTGACGAAGAACGTGCCGGTCCCGCGGCCCATCGAAGCCTGGTCGCCGCGGCTGGCGCGCGCCACCGACGCCCTCGCCAATTTGAACCTGACGCGCTACCTGCGCCGTGTGTTCAAGCTCGACACCGATGAGGCGGTGAGCGAAAGCCGCAAGGAACCCAACCAGGAGACCTCGATCGTGCTGACCGCCATGCTGGATGACCTGGTTGCGACCAATCGCGCCAAGAACAGCGTGCTGGTGCTGGCATATTTGCCCACGCGCGTTGAATACGGCGGCGACCTGGGAGCCTCATGGCGCCGCTTTCTGGCGCAGTACGCCCAACAGCGCGGCATTCCGTTCTTCGATCTCGCCGAAGATTTTCACCGCCTGCCTCCCGATGAGATCGACAAACTGTTCATCCCCCGGGGCGCGATCGAGGAGTACACCGGCGCTGCCGGTCATTACACGGAAGCGGGCAACGCCCTCGTCGCCGACCTGATCTATCAAAAGCTGTGGGCCACGCCTGAAACCGGCGCCAAACTGCGCGAGCGGGCCGGTCGAGTTGGGCCAGGATCATGACAGCCGGGTATTGCCTAACCTGTGCTACTATCTACGAAGGTTAGAAGGCGCACGCCATGACTGAAACGGAACGACTGGCTCGAACTTATGAAATGACGTTGCACGGGGACGCATGGCACGGCGATGCCATCTGGAAAATCCTCGAAGGTGTCTCGGCTGAATGTGCTGCTCATCGGCCTCTGGTGGATTTCCATACCATTTGGGAGATCGCGATGCATATGACGTACTGGGAGGCGGTTGGGGCGAAGCGCCTGGCGGGCGAGCGCGCCGGAATGGATGAAGATGAAGCCCTCAACTTCCCTGCGATGCCCTCCGTCACCGATGCCAACTGGCAGCAAACCCTGGAGCGGTTCCGGGCGTCAAATGGTTTGTTCCGCAAAGCGCTGGCAAAGCTGGATCCAGCACAGTTGGATGAGCTGACGGCCGCGGGCAAGCGCTCTTACTACGACGAGGCGCATGGAGTAATCCAGCACAACATCTACCACGCCGGTCAGATTGCGTTGCTGAAGAAGGATTTTGCCGGGAAGCCGGGCTCCGGCGGTTTATAATCTCGTAATGCGAGCGTTCTGCCGGACTCGCGGACAACGGAGGAGGCAATCATGTCGGACCGTGATGGAAGTGGTTTTCTGTGGTTTTTGGCGGGTTTGGGCATCGGGGCAGCCGTCGGAATCCTGTACGCTCCCAAGGCCGGAGAGCAGACGCGCGAACAACTTCGCTCGGCGGCGGAGGAATTACCCGATACCGTAAAGGAGCGCGCGCGTCAGGCGCGCGAGCAGGCCGGAACCTGGGCTGAAAAGGGGCGCGACTATCTGAACCAGCAGAAGGAGCAAATTCGCTCAGCCTACGAGGCGGGGCGTCAGGCGTATCGCGAGGCGACCAGCGAGGTCGAGCCGGTCGAAGGTACGACGCCGAACGTTCCTTAAGTTTGAGAAGAACATGGACGACAAACTGACGCTTTGGATCGCCGTCACCTCGGTCGCAGTCGCACTGCAGATGCTGATTCTGTTGTTTCTGTATCTCACGGTGCGCAAGCTCAGCAAGCGCGTGGAATCCGTGGTGGACGAAACCCAGTCGCGCGTGCTGCCCCTGCTGGAGCGCGGAAAGGCGATAGAACAGGACGTAACCGCGTTCCTGGAAACCGCGCGGCCCAAAATCGAAGTCATCCTTGACAATGCGGCGCATGTAACCACTGTGGCCCGCAGGGATATCGAGCGGGTGAGTGCCACGGTGAATGACGTAGTGGACCGTACGCGGCTGCAGGTGATCCGCGTGGATGAAATGGTGACCCACACGCTGGACCGCGTCGAAGAAACCTCAGAAAAGGTGCAGCACTCGGTGACGGCGCCGGTGCGCCAGGTGTCAGGTCTGGCCCAGGCCATCGGCGTGGGCGTGTCAACGTACTTCCGCAACCAGCGGCGTGGCCGCAACGGCGGACCCGACGAGATGTTTATTTAGTTGGCTAGTGGTCAGTGGCTAGCGGTTGGTTTCTAGACGATCCATCCCCCACCCACAACGACATCGCCATCGTAGAACACAACCGCCTGTCCGGGGGTGATGGCGCGCTGCGGCTCGTCGAAGGTTACCAGCACTTCGTCGTCTGCGCTCTTCTCGACAACTGCGTCCGCAGGCTCGTGACGATGGCGAATCTTCGCCTGCACACGCAGTGGCTCGCGCACGTCATCGACGGCAATCCAGTTCAGGCGCCTGGCGCGCAACGTGCGCGAGTACAGCTCCTCTCCGCTGCCGACGACGACCTGCCGCTTGTCGCCGCGAATCTCCAGCACGTAGAGCGGTGAGCCGGTGGCCACGCCCAGACCCTTGCGCTGGCCGACGGTGAAGTTGTGAATGCCGCTGTGTTCGCCCACCACTTCCCCGCTCGTGGTAACGAGCTCGCCCGCGGTGTCGGGTAAAGCTTCGCCCTGCTCTTCGAGGTAGGCGTCAAGGAACATCTTGTAATCGCCGCCGGGAACAAAGCAGATCTCCTGCGAATCGGGCTTCTCGAACAGGCGCAGGCCCGCGCGCCTGGCCTCCTCGCGCACATCGGGCTTGCGCATCTCGCCGAGTGGAAACAGCGTGCGGCTGAGTTGCTCCTGCGTCAGGCCGAAGAGGAAATAGGTCTGGTCCTTGGCGCGGTCGGCAGGACGCTTCAGAATCCAACGGCCGCTGTGCTCGTCGAACTCATTGCGCGCGTAGTGGCCGGTCGCCAGCATGTCGGCGCCGATCTGCCGAGCGGTGACGATCAACTGATCGAACTTGAGGTGGTTGTTGCACAGGCTGCACGGGATGGGCGTGCGCCCGGAGAGATACTCTTCGACAAACGGCCGCACCACGTCGTGCTCGAAACGCTCTTCCTGATTGACGACGTAGTATGGGATGTCCAGCGTCTCGGCGACGCGGCGCGCGTCATAGACATCATCGAGTGAGCAGCAGCGGCCCTGCACCGGTTCGGTGGGCATGCCATGGCTGCCCGCGAGACGTCGCTGGTTCCAGAGCTGCATGGTAAGCCCGACCACCTTGTGGCCCTGCGCACACAACATCGCCGCAACGGTGGAGGAATCGACTCCTCCAGACATGGCAACGGCGATGGTGTGGTTTGCGTGCATCATGATTGATCAGAAGATCCCAGACTTACGCCGTCGGGACCAGCGGTGAGGACCAGATTGCCTGGCATAAAGAACAGCCAATATTCGTCCCGGTCGTCCGGACTATCAAGATAATCTGCGGGTGACACGAGCAAGTAAAACTCACCAAACTGGAATTCGGTCACTGAGGTCTGCGGATCGAAACTGACGCTTGTCAGTTCAGCCTCTTCGAGTCTCTGGGTTGCAACTTCAATGATCGTCCGCCTGGAATCAGAATCGGCCAGCTTGCGATCACGATGCCTCAAAGACCAATTGGCTTGATAGATCCACAGGTACCACTCACCGCGGAGGTGGTGGTCTTCTTTTACCTTGCGTCCAAAGTCAAAAGTCAGAAAACTCCCTACGCCCAAGGACACACGCCAGGGACGCAACCCCACGATAGGCCTGAAGTGTTCCCGAATATCAATTGCAACTGTTTTCATGAAGCTATCCAAACATCCCAACTCCAAAATCGACTATGTCTTTGAAGGAGTAGCGCTGCTTGCTTATTGCGCGATGTAATCTGTCGCGCTCCCTGAGCGTAAGCTTTCTGCCAAGGATGTGTTCGATTTCGCGTACCGCCGCCCGAAACTGGCGATTCTGTTCTCGATTCCCCAATTCAAATTCATTCTAGCCGAGGTAAGTCTGAGTACAGTCACGCGGATCGATTCCAACGCGAACACCGAATTTAGCTGAGAGCCGTCGGCTGATGGCTGACGGCTTTCTTCCACAGTGGGCTTAGCTCCCGCAAGCGCCCCACGACTTCCGGCACGAGCCCCAGCGCGAACTCCACATCGTCAGCCGTGTTCTGTTTGCCCAGGCTGAAGCGGATGCTGGCGCGCGCACGGTCGGGCGACAGCCCCATGGCGGTCAGCACGTGCGAGGGCTCGATGGCGCCCGACGAACACGCAGCACCCGTCGAAACCGAGAGGCCCTTGAGATCAAGCGCGATCACCATCGCTTCGCCTTCAATGCAATCGAAGTAGATGTTAGTGGTGTTGGGCACGCGCGGGGCGTCGCCACTGTTCACGCCGATCTGCTCTACGGTCTCGACAATTCCCTTCTCCAGCCGGTTGCGTAGCGCGGCCATGCGCTCGACGCTGCCGTTGTCAAAGCCTTCTCTTGCGATCTCTGCGGCCTTGCCGAGCCCCACAATTCCGGGCAGGTTTTCTGTTCCTGCGCGACGCGATCGTTCATGACGTCCGCCATAGAACAGCGGTTGCAGCAGCGTTCCCTTCCCAACGTACAACGCGCCCGTGCCTTGCGGGCCGTGGATCTTGTGGCCGCTGATGGTCAGCAGGTCGCAGCCAAGCTCCTTCACATCGAGTGGGACCTTGCCTGCACCCTGCACCGCGTCGGTGTGGAAGTAAACGTCGGCTCCGGCAGCAATTCTGGCGACCTCGCGCAGCGGCTGGAGCACCCCAGTCTCGTTATTCGCCAGGATGATGCTGATGAGCTTCGTCTCGGGCCGCAGCGCCCGGCGCACATCGTCGGGGTCAACCAGCGCGCGGCCATCGACTGGCAGATACGTCACCGCGCAACCCATCTCTTCCAGGCGCGCGCAGGCGTTCAGCACGGCGTGGTGCTCGACAGCCGAGCTGATGACATGATCGCCCGGCCGCATGATGCCAAACAGCGCCAGGTTGTCGCCTTCGGTGCCGCCGCTGGTGAAGACGATCTCCGCCGGACGGCAGTTCAGCAGCTCGGCGACCTGCTCGCGGGCATGCTCGACCGCCGCCCGTGCCTGCTGTCCCTGCCGGTGGATGGACGAGGCGTTGCCAAACTTCTCGAAGAAGTACGGCCGCATCGTTTCAAACACCTCAGGCAGAAGCGGCGTGGTGGCGTTGTTGTCGAGATAGACGCGGTGCATTGTCGCTTTTCGCCATTCGCTCTTCGGCTCTTAGCCAATCATAGCCTTACGCAAAAAGCCTAGATCAATTTCTATTCTAGCCTTTCATTTGATTCGGTAGAGAGAAAGGGCGATTCGCGTTGGCAGATGCCGTGAGCGTTAGAGCTGTGGAGGACAGAACGCATTGCGAAAAGCGAAAGGCGAACAGCGGCACCCTACCGCTCCTCCATCGGCACGTACTGGTTGGGCCACAAGGGTCCTTGATAATCCGCGCGCGGACGTATCAGCCGGTTGTCGTTGAGTTGTTCGATGACGTGCGCGGTCCAGCCCGAGATGCGCGACACGGCAAACACCGGCGTAAACAAGTCGATGTCAAAGCCCAGCGTGTGATACGTGGATGCGGAGTAGAAATCCACGTTGGCGTTGAGCTTGCGGTCGACGTTGATGAACTCTTCGATCTTGCGCGAGATCTCGAACCACTTGGGATTGCCGCTCGACGTGCCAAGATCGCGCGACATGGTACGCAGGTGTGTCGCCCGAGGATCTTCGGTGTGATAGACGCGATGACCAAAGCCGGGAACCTTCTTCTTCTGCGCCAGCATGCCCTTGATGTACTCCACCGGATCAGCGCCGGAAGCGTCGACGGCTTCCAGAATGTGAAACACGGCTTCGTTGGCGCCGCCGTGCAGCGGCCCTTTCAGGGCGCCGATGGCAGCAGTGATGGCCGAATGCATGTCGCTCAAGGTCGCCGCGACCACGCGCGCCGCAAAGGTCGAGGCGTTCAATTCGTGATCGGCGTGCAGGATCAGCGCGATGTCGAGAGCGCGCTCGGCGGTCCCAGAAGGGAGCTCGCCGTTCAGTTGGTAGAGGAAGTTGCCTGCATGCGACAGTGACCGGTCCGGCTCGACCAGCGGCTTACCTTTGCGAATGCGGTCGTACGCAGCGACCACGTAAGCGATCTGCGACGTCAGCCGAATGGCCTTGCGCAGGTTGGCGTCGTGATCGTTGACCTTCTCTTCGGGATCGTAGAACGAGAGCGCCGAAACGATGGTGCGCAGCACGTCCATCGGCAGCGCGTGTGCGGGAGCCTGCCGCAGCAGACTGATGATGGATGCATCCAGCTTGCGCTCACGCGCCAGGTTCAGCTTCAGGTCCTGGAGTTCGGCACGCTTGGGCAGCCGTCCGAACCACAGCAGATAGCACACTTCCTCGAAGGTCGAGTGGTCGGCGAGTTCATGGATATCAATTCCGCGATAGGCGAGGACGCCTTGATCGCCGTCAATGTAGCAGATACTGGAATTTGCGGCAGTGATCCCTTCCAGCCCCTTCGGGCCCTGTGCTGTGGTTGACATGAATACTCCCGGCTAGTAACGGATGCGGATGTAAATAGCTTTTATATTACCGAATTCGGCACTCGTCGACGACAGAATTAACTAGACACGAAACTAGCAGCGCACAATTTTTGGCGACTTAATTCCCTTCGTCGCGTTGCGCGTGTCCACTACCAGCTTTGCCTCCTGCACAATACGCGGATAATCGTAGTCGCTGTGGTCGGTGACGATCACCACGCAATCGTAATCATCCAGCTTCTCCAGCGGCGCGCAGGTCATCTCCAGGGCGTACTTGCGTCCGTGCCCCACGGTTGGGAAATAAGGATCGTTGTAGCTCACTTGCGCCCCGCGCTTCTGCAGCAGCTCGATGATGGTCAGGGAAGGCGACTCCCGCAGATCGTCGATGTCCCGTTTGTACGACAGCCCCAGCACCAGGACCTTCGCGCCGTTCAGTGACTTCTTGTGCTGATTCAGGGCTTCGGCAACCGCCTCCACCGAGTGATACGGCATGGCGCCGTTTACCTCGCCCGCCAGTTCAATGAAGCGGGTGTGGAAATCGAACTCTTTCGCCTTCCAGGAAAGATAAAAGGGATCGATGGGAATGCAGTGGCCGCCGAGTCCGGGACCGGGATAGAAAGCCTGGAAGCCGAAAGGCTTGGTTTTGGCGGCCTCGATTACCTCCCAGATGTCGATGTTCATGCGCAGGCAGAGCTGCTTCAGTTCGTTCACCAATGCGATGTTCACGCAACGATAGATGTTCTCCAGCAGCTTGGTCATTTCCGCGGCCGCCGGGGTGGAAACCGGAACAGTGCGGTTGAAGATGGAACCATAAAGCTGGGCGCCGAGTTCACCGGCCCGCGGGTCAAGGCCGCCGATGACTTTGGGGATATCGCGGCGCGCGACCGTATCGTTGCCGGGATCTTCACGCTCCGGCGAAAAGACCACGTAAAACAGGTTGTCGCCCGTCATGCCTGGGCGCGCCGCCTTCAACCCGTGCTTGTTGTTGCGTTCCAGGATCGGGATGAGGACTTCCTCCGTCGTCCCCGGGTACGTCGTGCTCTCCAGGATGACCAACTGGCGCGCGCGCAAATGTGGCGCGACCGACTCGGCGGTCGCCTGAATGTACCTGAGATCAGGCTCGTGATGTTCATTCAGCGGCGTGGGGACGCAGATGATGATGGCATCCAGGCCGGCGATGTCCGCGTAGTCCGAAGTGGCCGCGAAGCCATGCGCGCGCGCCGCCTGAATCTCGGTCGGCGCGATACGGTAGATGTAGGAGCCGCCGGACTCCAGCACATCCACTTTCTTCTGGTCGACGTCGAATCCGGTCACGGCAAACTTCTGCTCCGCGAACAGCAGTGCCAGCGGCAGGCCGACATAGCCCATTCCGATGACCCCGACCTTGGCGGTGCGCGATTGGATCCTGGCCTTCAACGATTCGTGCGGAGAGATGCTAACGCTGTGCGACATGAGGACATGTACCCTTGGGTTTTGGATTTCGTAGTAAGCAATTAGTATACGGGAACCGGCCGACGGAGCAGCCGATGAGAACTCGCAGACGACTCGTCCCTGCAATCAGTCTTGATGCTTCGCCCTGGTCTTCTCGTCCTCGATGGCGAGGTCCTCGGCAATGTGGTCGTCCTTATCTTCCAGTTGCGCCAGCAGGCCCTCGTCGGTCAAGTCGAGGGGGTGCGAATTCTCCCAGTCGTCATGCACGATCTTATGCAGGCGGTCCACGATGTCGTCATCGTGTACCTCGATGGCCAGTTCGCGGCGGCTGTCGAAACTGCCCGGTGCCAGGTTGATGGAACCGATAATCGCGCGTACACCATCGGCGAACAGCAACTTGGCGTGGAGTTTCAGGCCCTTCAGCTTGTGAACTTTGACACCCACATCGTCGAGAATTCGCAGGCCGCCCACGCCCTCCACCAGCTTTTCCTTCTTCAGGTGGTGGGGCGGGCGCGCCAGCACGTGGACCTTTACGCCCCGATGGTTCGCTCGCACCAGGCGCTCGATGATCACCGGGTCCTGATAGCGCTCGTTCTCCACCCATAACGTGTGCTTGGCTTCGTCGATGAACCGGCCGATCCGCTGCCGTCCATTGCCGATGCACCAGATCAGATGGGAGTCCTCACCGGGCTCGAAGGGCTTGCGATGCCAGTCCGCTTCGAAGCCCTGGATGATTTCCGCCACTTCATGGCCGTGGGCGGTGACAACGGCGTAGTCCCGGGTCTCGGTGAAATTCTTGGTTGCCCAGTTGAGCGACATGATAAACGCCGTCGCGTCGTCCACCACCATGGACTTTTCGTGTGTCAGATCGAAGCAGGGATTACTGTCCCTCACCTCGACACCGGCATCGCTGAGCATCTTGCGGGCTTTCTCGTTCTCGACCGCTCCACTGCGCCGCGCCGGATTCAGCATGATGCGGACTTTGACGCCACGACGGTGGGCCGCGATCGTCGCATGCAGCAGTTGGGGATCGGAGAAGGTGAACATCTTGACGCGCAATGACTTCGAGGCGTGGTTGATGGCATCCAGTATCGGTTGCGAGGAGTCATCGGGCATAACGACGAGATATCGAGACATGGTGTGTGTTTCCTTAGCGGCCGGCAATTAGCGATCAGTTGGCCGCTTGCGTTCCGGCCCTGGCTGCATCCTCAAACTGCGTGCGGTGCAGCTCGGCGTAAATCCTGCCCAGCGCAATTAATTCGTCGTGCGTTCCCGACTCAGCCACGATGCCTCCGGAAATCACGATGATCTGGTTGGCATCGCGAATGGTGCTCAAGCGATGGGCGATGGTAATGACGGTGCGGCCCTTCATCAGTTTCTCCAGGGCATCGATCACCAGCTTCTCCGATTCGCTGTCCAGCGCGGCAGTCGGCTCATCGAGCAGCAGAATCGGGCTGTTGCGCACCATGACGCGCGCAATGCCAATTCTTTGACGCTGACCTCCCGATAACGTAAGGCCGCGCTCGCCGACCATGGTGTCGTAGCCCTTTGGCATGCGCGAGATGAACTCATCGGCGTTGGCCAGTCGTGCGGCTTCCACGATCTCCTCGCGCGTGGCCTCCGGCTTACCGAAGGCGATGTTCTCCAGTATGGTCCCACGGAACAGCACCGTGTCCTGCAGCACATAACCAATCTGTTCGCGCAGCCCGCTCAGCGTGTAGTCACGCACATCGTGGCCGTCAATCATCACGCGGCCCGCTGTCGGATCGTAAAACCGCGGGATCAGGCTGACGACGGTGGACTTCCCGCTTCCGGTCGGGCCGACGACGCCGACAAACTGGCCCGGCTGGATATGGAAGCTGACATCGCCGAGCACCTTGGCGTCCACGGAATAACCGAACGCTACGTGGTCGAAGACGATGTCGCCCTTGAGGAACCGAGGCTCGATGGCGTCAGGCTTTTCCGGAATGATGGTGTCGGTATCCAGAATTCCCCGGATACGATCCACTCCCACGGCAGCCTGGGCGATGGCATTGGTGGTGGTGGCCAGGTCCTTTACCGGCTTGAAGAACTTGCTGAGGTACGAGAGGTAAACCGTGAGCGCGCCGACCGTCATCACGCCCTTGAGAATGAGCGCCGCCCCGCGCCACAGCACCAGACCCGTACACAGGGCAACAATCACGGTCACGATAGGCGATAGCAGCGACTTCACCCGGCGCGCCGCCAAAGCGGCTTCCACGGTCGCGTGGCTCACCTCTTCCAGCGCCCTCTGTTCCATATCCTGCCGCCCGAAGGCCGTGATCACCCGCATGGATTCAAGGCCCTGCTGCACCACGGCGACAATTTCGGCCTGTTCCTTACGGACCTGGTGGGTGGCCTTCTTCACAGCCTTCTTAAAGCGTGTCACAAAGAACAGCAGGAACGGCGTTACTGCCAGCGCGATAAGCGTGAAGTCCCAGTTGAGCCAGAACATCAGGCCCAGCATGGCGACGATGGTAAACAGGTCCACCAGGATGTCGAGGGTGGAGGAGGAAGCAAAGCCCTGAATCGTCTGGATGTCGGTGGTCATGGTGCTGAGCAGATTGCCGGTCTGGTGAGTGTCGTAATAGCCCAGCGAGAGCCGCTGCAGATGGTGATACGTGCGCATCCGCAGATCATTGGCCACCCACTGGCCGACGCTCTCGGTGTAGTAGTTGTCGATGTAAGTCGCGACGGCGCCCAGAACCGCAATTACCACAAAGGCGAGGGCCGCCAGACCCGCCACCTGCATCCGGCCGCCACCCTCGAGCATGGGCCGGACCATGTCGTCCAGCCAGGGTGACATCTTGTGGTGGCCGACGACGTTGTCAATGATGATTTTCAGCGGCCACGGGCCGGCGAGGCTCATGGCCGTCTCTACCATCATGGCAAGCAGGATGATGACAAGCTGCCAGCGGTAAGGGCGAATGAGCTCGCGAATGAGGCGAAACATGACCTACCTCTGCTACATCCTCAGAACAATCTACCGATCTGGAAGAAGAACTTGTGATGTCCGGTATCGCCGTAGGCGTAGCCTGCTTCGATCGGGCCGAAAATCGTGTTCACAACCAAGGCTGCCGCCCCATCCGTTGGGAAGCCCGAGGCCTTGTTGACCATCGTAGAAGGCGGGCCGTAAACCTGCGCCGCCTCGTATACCCCAAGGAAGTAAACGCCACTACCCAGCAGAGGAGGCAGTCTTGCCAGTTGCCGGATATATCCCAACTGGAACAGGAAGTACTTGTCCATCAGCAG
>Ga0335082_10003561_pt1 | contig 16967 bp, 11 predicted proteins | sample Lox_Sample_41_FD_206718 | JGI IMG/M metagenome (GOLD analysis project Ga0335082, IMG submission 206718) | Soil microbial communities from Loxahatchee National Wildlife Refuge, Florida, United States - Lox_Sample_4.1 | ecosystem: Environmental > Terrestrial > Soil > Wetlands | place: USA... | reverse complement strand
GGAGGACTGGCCGCCGATCTGCAGGCCGAGGCTGCCCTCGGCCAGGGTGTAGAACGCCGGCTGGCTCCAGCCCTTGGCGGCGTCGCGCACCAGCAGCAGGCCGCTGCCGCCCTGGCCGCCGATCACCAGGCCGGCCTTGAAGATGTCCGGGAAGATCATGATCGCCTTGGCCCGCTTCACATAGCCCGGCAGCTCGCCGAACTCGAGCGAGGTGATCAGCTTCTCGAAAGTGATCCGCGACTCATCGATCAGCTCCTGCTGGTCGGTCAGCGCAAAGGCCGGCAACGCCCGAACCATCGCCGGCGCGGCGGCCAGCGAAAGGATCACGGCCCGGCGGCCAATTCGACGATCACGCAAAGACATCGAACCTCTCCTGCGACTCATGCTGCGACTCGGGTGCCTCCGCTCAACCCAGACATAACCTCGCGGGTTGCGGGACGCAATTGCCTCACGCCAATTTCACCCGAGTCGACTCGGGGATTAGAAAACGCAGGGATTGCGGCGACATTGCGGCGGAGATGTCCCGCCGCCCGCGCCGGCTACGGCGCGGCGGCGCGGCCGGCGACCGCCATGTAGTTGACAGCGCAATCGCGGCCCAGCGAGAAGCTGTCGGCGATCGGGTCGTAGGTGACGCCGGTCAGCTCCTTCATGTCGAGACCATGATGCCGCAGCTGGCGCGCGAGCTCGGAGGGCCGCAGGAAGCGCCGCCAGTCATGGGTGCCGCGCGGCAGCCAGCGCAGGATGTATTCCGCGCCGACGATGGCGAAGGCGAACGACTTCACCGTGCGGTTGAGCGTGGCGAGGAACAGCAATCCGTCTGGCTTCAAGAGATTGCCGGCCGCCGTGAAGAAGCTGTCGAGGTCGGCGACGTGCTCGACGACCTCCATCGCGAGCACGGCGTCGAACCGGGCTGCCCCCGACGCCAGACGTGCCGCGAGGTCCTCTGCGCTGCAGGCAAGATAGGTCACTTTGACGCCGAGCTTCTCGGCATGGGCGCGGGCGATCTCGATGTTGCGCTCGGCGGCGTCGATGCCGGTTACCTCGGCGCCGAGCCGGGCCAGAGGCTCGGTCAGCAGGCCGCCGCCGCAGCCGATGTCGAGGATCGAGAGGCCGCGCAGCGGCATGGCTTCGTTGGGGTCGCGCCCGAGCCGCTTCGCCAGCCGGTCGCGGATGAAGCCGACCCGAACCGGATTCAGCCGATGCAGCGGCCGGAACTTGCCGCGCGGGTCCCACCAGGCCTCGGCCATCGCCTCGAACTTGGCGATTTCCGAACGGTCCACCGAGCCCGTTCCGGCGGCACCGGAAGCCCCCCAGGAACGACCCGAGCGAGGCCCCTGGGACAACGCCTGCGACAAGGTGCGAAACGGCTCCATCAATATCCGCCAAATAATTGAAGAATCAGCTGCAAAACGCGGGACCGCGCGCCTGTCTCGCTTGCCTATGGGGCATCGAATGAGTATGGATACGCACCGCTGGCAAAACAATCCATTTCCCCCAGGGATCTCCCTTAGGATTTGCGGGCAGGATTCCGGTCGTGGCGGCCGCTGGATAGGCTGCCGACGGGTGGACTGTCCGCGGCGGGAATTGGCGTGACGCCGCGCGTTGTTTCGTTAAGGATTCTCTCTATGGCGCAATCGGGGGTTCATTCGACGGCCGGGACCGAGCGGAAGACCGAGGGAAGGAAGACCCGGATCGTGATGAAGTTCGGCGGCACCTCCGTCGCCGATATTGAACGCATCAACAATGTCGCAAGTCGGGTGAAACGCGAGGTCGATGCGGGGCACGAGGTCGCGGTCGTGGTCTCGGCCATGTCCGGCCACACCAACCAGCTGGTCGCCTGGTGCAGCGCGCTCTCGCCCATGCACGACGCACGGGAATACGACACCGTGGTCGCCGCCGGCGAACAGGTCACCTCGGGTCTCACGGCGATCGCGTTGCAGAACCTCGGCGTCAATGCGCGCTCATGGCTCGGTTGGCAGGTCCCGCTCCACACCAATGACGCCCACGGCAAGGCGCGGATCCTGGAGATCGACACGGCCGAGCTGGAGAAGCGCTTCGCCTTGGGGCAGGTCCCGGTGGTGGCGGGCTTCCAGGGCGTCGGCCCCGACAACCGGGTGACGACCTTGGGCCGCGGCGGCTCGGACACCTCGGCGGTGGCGCTCGCCGCCGCCTTGAAGGCGGATCGCTGCGACATCTTCACCGACGTGGACGGGGTCTACACCACCGACCCCCGGATCGTCGCCAAGGCGCGGAAGCTCGACAAGGTCACCTATGAGGAGATGCTGGAGATGGCGTCCCTCGGCGCCAAGGTGCTGCAGATCCGCTCGGTGGAAATGGCAATGAAGCACGGCGTCCGGGTGCAGGTCCTCTCCAGCTTCGAGGACAAGCCCGGCACGCTGGTCGTGAACGAGGACGAGATCATGGAACAGGAACTGGTCAGCGGCATCGCCTACAGTCGCGACGAGGCGAAGATCACGCTGATGCGGGTGCCGGACAAGCCGGGCGTCGCGGCCTCGATCTTCGGCCCCTTGGCCGAGGCGAACATCAACGTCGACATGATCGTGCAGAACGTCTCCGAGGACGGCAAGAACACCGACATGACCTTCACGGTCTCGAAGGGCGACTACGAGCGCGCGAAGCAGGTGCTGGCCGGCAAGCGGAACGCGCTCAACTACCACGACCTCATCTCGGACTCGAACGTGGTCAAGGTCTCGGTGATCGGCGTCGGCATGCGCAGCCATGCCGGCATCGCCCAGCGCATGTTCAAGGCGCTCTCGGAGAAGGGCATCAACATCCAGGTGATCTCGACCTCCGAGATCAAGATCAGCGTTCTCATCGCCGAGGAATACACCGAGCTCGCGGTCCGCGCGCTCCACACCGCCTACGGCCTGGACGCGGAATAGGAGCGGGGCCGATCGCCGTCTCATGAACCGCAGCGAGGCAGAGAAGCATCTCGATCAGCTCTGGGAACGGGGCCGGGAATTCCTCGGCACCCGCTACGCCATCATGGGCGGCGCGATGACCTGGGTCTCGGAGCGGCATCTCGTCTCGGCGATCTCCAACGGCGGCGGCTTCGGCGTGATCGCCTGCGGCTCGATGACGCCGGACCTGCTCCGGAAGGAGATCGAGGGCACCCGCGCCCTCACCGCGAAGCCGTTCGGCGTCAATCTCATCACCATGCACCCCGAGCTCATGGGGCTCATAGACGCCTGCCTCGCGACCAAGGTCGGCCATGTCGTCCTGGCGGGCGGGTTGCCGCCCGGCGGCGCGATCCAGCGCCTGAAGGACGGCGGGGCCAAGGTCATGTGCTTCGCGCCGGCCGTGGCGCTGGCGAAGAAGCTGGTCCGCTCCGGCGCCGACGCCATCATCATCGAGGGCATGGAGGCGGGCGGCCATATCGGCCCGGTCTCGACCAGCGTGCTCGCGCAGGAGATCCTCCCGGCGATCCGCGACGTGCCGGTCTTCGTCGCCGGCGGCATCGGCCGCGGCCAGGCGATGCTCGGCTACCTCGAGATGGGCGCCTCGGGCGTGCAGCTCGGCACCCGCTTCGTCTGCGCGACGGAATCGATCGCCCATCCGAAGTTCAAGCAGGCCTTCATCCGCGCCGCCGCGCGCGACGCCATGCCCTCGGTGCAGCTCGATCCGCGCTTCCCGGTCATCCCGGTGCGCGCGCTGGTCAATGACGGCGTCAAGAAGTTCATGGAGATGCAGCGCCAGGTGATCGACCGCTTCGACAAGGGCGAGCTCGACATGAAGGCGGCGCAGCTCGAGATCGAGCACTTCTGGGCCGGCGCGCTCCGCCGCGCGGTGATCGACGGCGACGTCGATACCGGCTCGGTCATGGCGGGCCAGAGCGTCGGCATGGTCTCGAAGGAGCAGCCGACCGCGGAGATCATCCAGGAGATGATCGCGGAGGCGCTGGCCGCGCTCACCGATCGCCACGCCGCCGTCGCGAGACGGGCGGAGCGGTAGATGAGCACGAGCGGCAGCCCGACCGGCGCGCGACTGCTGCTCAAACGACTGCGCAACATCATGGCGCAGCCGGGGACGCCGCAATCGCGCCTCAACCAGATCGTCCGCATCATCGCCGCAGACATGGTGGCGGAGGTCTGCTCGACCTACGTCATGCGTGCCGGCCAGGTGCTGGAGCTGTTCGCCACCGAAGGCCTGAAGCAGGAGGCGGTGCATAACACCCGCCTCCGGGTCGGCGAGGGCCTGGTCGGCGACATCGCGAGCCACGCGCGCCCGCTGGTCCTGGCCGACGCGCAGCACCATCCGCAATTCGCCTACCGGCCGGAAACCGGCGAAGAGATCTACCAGTCCTGGATGGGCGTGCCGGTCCTCCGCTCGGGCCGCGTGCTCGGCGTCCTCGTGGTGCAGAACCGCACCCGCCGCCACTACACCGAGGAAGAGGTCGAGACGCTGGAGACCGTCGCCATGGTGGTGGCGGAGCTGATCGCCGGCGGCGAGATGGTGAGCTTGGCCGAGCTGGCGCCGGAGGAGGGCATCGCCGTCGTCGCGATCCGCCTCGACGGCACGACCCTTGCCCCCGGCATCGCCAAGGGCGTCGCCGTGCTGCACCAGCCGGATATCACCATCGCCCAGCTGGTGGCGGAAGATCCGCTGAAGGAGATCGAGCGCCTCGACGACGCCATGGGCGCCATGAAGCTGGCGCTGGACGAGATGCTGGCAACCTCCGACGTCGCCGCCGGCGGCGAGCACCGCGAGGTGCTGGAGACCTATCGAATGTTCGCCGAGGATCGCGGCTGGGCCAACCGCATCGTCGAGGCGATCGAGACCGGCCTCACCGCGGAAGCCGCGGTGCAGAAGGTGCAGAACGACACCCGCGCGCGGATGCGCGAGATCACCGATCCCTACCTGCGCGAGCGCCTGGCCGATCTCGACGATCTCGCCAACCGGCTGCAGCGCCACCTGCTCGGCCAGGCGGAGACCCAGCTGCCGCGCGAGCTCCCGGACGAGACCATTCTCGTCGCCCGCAACATGGGCCCGGCGGAGCTGCTGGACTACGACCGCAAGAAGCTCCGCGGCGTGGTGCTGGAGGAGGGCACCGCCACCGCCCATGTCTCGATCGTCGCCCGCGCCCTCGACGTGCCGGTGCTGGGCCGCTGCAACGACCTGATGGCGAAGGTCCTGCCCGGCGATCCGCTGATCATCGACGGCGACAACGGCCAGCTCTTCGTCCGCCCCAGCGAGGACATCCAGCAGACCTTCGCCGAGAGCATGCGCCTGCGGAGCGAGCGCCAGCAGGCCTTCGCCGCGACCCGCGATCTCCCGGCGGTGACCTTGGACGGCGTCGATGTCTCGCTGCTGATCAACGCCGGTCTCCTGATCGACGTGCCGCAGATCGAGGCGACCGGTGCCGCCGGCATCGGGCTCTATCGGACCGAGATCACCTTCATGGTCGCGCAGAGCTTCCCCGACGTGGCGCGGCAGCGCGACGTCTACAAGCGGGCGATGGACGCGGCGAACAACAAGCCGGTCGTGTTCCGCACCCTCGATATCGGCAGCGACAAGGTGCTCTCCTACTGGCAGCGCGATCCGGAGGAAAATCCGGCCATGGGCTGGCGCGCGATCCGGATCTCGCTCGACCGCCCGGCGCTGCTCCGCCAGCAGCTGCGCGCGCTGATCCTGGCGGCCGAGGGACGGCCGGTCTCGATCATGTTTCCGATGGTGGCCGAGGCCTGGGAGTTCGAGGAGGCGCGGTCGCTCTTGAAGCTCGAGCTCGACCGCGCCGTGCAGGCGGGACATCCGGCGCCGCGGCAGATCCGGATCGGCGCCATGATCGAGGTGCCCTCGCTCTATTTCCAGCTCGATACGCTGCTCGAGCGGCTGGACTTCGTCTCGGTGGGCAGCAACGACCTGAAGCAATTCCTCTATGCGGCCGACCGCGGCAATCCGCGGCTCGCCGACCGCTACGACACGCTGGCGCCGGCGATGATGAAGGTCCTCGGCGCGATCGCCGCGACCTGCAACGCCCGCGGCAAGCCGCTCAGCGTCTGCGGCGAGATGGCGGGCGACCCGATCGCCGTCATGGCGCTGCTCTGCCTCGGCTTCCGCCAGCTTTCCATGGCGCCGACCGCCATCGGCCCGGTCCGCGCCATGATCCGCAGCCTCGATCTCGGCCGGCTCATGTCCTACTGGGGCGAGCTGCAGGTACGGCCGGTCTCCGACCTCCGCAGCCGGCTGCTGGTCTTTGCCCGGGACCACGGCGTGGTGCTGTAAGGAGCATTGCAGGCGACCGCCGCGCGTCGAATGCCGGTCGAATTTGTGCGGTCTAATCGGTTGATTTGTCGAAATTGCTTGGTATTCACCAATTGCACCGATACTTGCCCAAAGTTATAACGGGCCGAACCCCGTAGCGATCTTGCCGTCAGGGACAATGGTGGCGCAGCGACGAGCCAATCTATTCAACAACGATCTGTCGGAGCCGGATGACGGTCGTTTCGGCGGCGTCGGCGCCCTGCTGCGGCGGCGGCGCGAGGAGCTCCAGCAGGACATCGAAGAGGTGTCGCGCCAGCTTCGCATCCGCTCGGCCTATATCCTGGCGATCGAAGAGGGCCGGTTCCAGGAGCTGCCCGGCACGGCCTATGCCGTCGGCTTCGTCCGTGCCTATGCGGATTATCTCGGCCTCGACGGCGAGCACGTCGTCGCCGACTACCGCGACGAGCTGGCCCGGCGCAGCCGCCAGAACGACTTGGTGTGGCCGTCGGAGGGGACGGAATCCCGCTTCCCCGGCGGCGCGATCCTGGTGGTCTGCGTGCTGCTCGGCCTCTTCATCTACGGTGGCTGGTACTATGCGACCCAGTCCGGCGGCACCGGCATCAAGCTGATCGACCAGGTCCCGGAATACATCAAGAAGGCGACCGGCGTCGGCCAGACCGCCGAGAATGCCCCGCCCGAGAGCCAGGCCCCGACAAACCAGACGGCGACCGAACCGGCGCGCACCGAGGCGCAGGCCGCAACGACGCCGGAGCCGGCTCCCGCCGGCAGCGCCCAGCCTTCGCCGGCGACCCCGCCCGCCGCCGCGAATCCGCCGGCTGCATCCGCACCGGCCGCCGCCCCATCGGCGCCCGCCGTCGCCCTCAATTCCGGCGGCACCGCGACCCCGGCGCCCGAACCAGCCCCGGCCGTGGTCGCGACGCCGACCGGCAACGCGCCCGCCACGGTCCCAAGCGCCACGGGGTCGAGCACGCAGGCAGGCCAGACTCCGCCCGCGTCGATCCCGACCCCCGCCACGCCGCAGCCGCCGGCCGCCGGCGACGCGACGGCCTCGAGCGGCCAGGCGCAGGCGACCCAGGAGGCTTCCGCCAGCACCCAGGCGGCGCCGGTGCCGCCCGCCGCCAAGGTGGTGATCCGCGCCAACCGCGATGCCTGGATCGAGATCCGGGACGACAAGGACGCGGTGGTGTTGCAGAGGGTGCTGCGCCAGGGCGAGACCTATAACGTCCCCGACCAGAAGGGCCTGGTCATGACCACCGGCAATGCCGGCGGCATCGTGATCGAGCTGGAGGGCAAGCCGCTGCAGAGCCTCGGTTCGCTCGGCGTCGTCAAGCGCGGCATCAAGCTCGATCCGGCGGCGCTGGCGGACGGCTCCGCGTTCAATACCGACGACAATCAGTAACCCACTGATCGGGCGGCACAATTTTGAGCCGCTTGCGTTTCGTTGCAACGCTCCGGGGCTTGATCTTTTAACCCTTACAGCGCATGTTCTAGCCGATTTGCGGCATCGCAGCGGCGCTTGGCCTGCGAACGGCCCGATTTCCAGCAGCAGCGAGTTTTTAGGATCATGAGCGTTCGTCCCTATCGCGACATCCAGCGGCGGAAATCCCGGCAGATCCGGGTCGGCTCGGTCCTGGTCGGCGGCGATGCGCCGATCACGGTCCAGACCATGACCAACACCCTGACGAAGGACGTCCAGGCGACCGTCGAGCAGGTGAAGGCCGCCGAAGCGGCCGGCGCCGACATTGTCCGGGTTTCCTGCCCCGACGAGGATTCGACCAGGGCGCTGAAGGACATCGTCCGCCAGGTGACGGTGCCGATCGTCGCCGACATCCACTTCCACTATAAGCGCGGCATCGAGGCGGCCGAGGCGGGCGCTGCCTGCCTCCGCATCAATCCCGGCAACATCGGCAGCGCCGAGCGCGTGCGCGAGGTGGTGAAGGCCGCGAAGGACCACGGCTGCTCGATGCGGATCGGCGTCAACGCCGGCTCCCTTGAGCGGGAATTGCTGGAGCGCTACGGCGAGCCCTGCCCGGAGGCGATGGTCGAATCCGCGCTCACCCACGCGAAGATCCTCGAGGACCACGACTTCTTCGAGTTCAAGATCAGCGTCAAGGCCTCCGATCCGTTCCTGGCGGTCGCCGCCTATCAGGGCTTGGCCGATGCCTGCGACTATCCCCTCCACCTCGGCATCACCGAGGCGGGCGGCCTCCGGACCGGCACGGTGAAGTCGTCGATCGGCCTTGGTTCGCTGCTCTGGGCCGGGATCGGCGACACGATCCGGGTCTCGCTCTCGGCGGATCCGGTCGAGGAGGTGAAGGTCGGCTTCGACATCCTGAAGTCGCTCAACCTCCGCCACCGCGGCGTCAACCTGATCTCCTGCCCGTCCTGCGCGCGGCAGAACTTCGACGTCATCAAGACCGTCGAGGCGCTGGAGAAGCGCATCTCCCACATCACCACGCCGATGTCGGTCAGCATCATCGGCTGCGTGGTCAACGGCCCCGGCGAGGCGCGCGAGACCGATATCGGCTTCACCGGCGGCGGCAACAACACGCACATGGTCTACATCGCCGGCGAGCAGCACCATCGCTTGAAGAACGAGGACATCGTCGAGCACATGGCGCAGTTGATCGAACAGAAGGCGGCGGAGATCGAAGCGGCCAAGGCCGCCGAAAAAGCCAAGCAGTCCGCCGCCGCCGAATAGCCACCCCAGTTTTCGAGCCCTTCGATGTCCGAGCTTCAGCCGGTCCGCGGCACGCATGACCTTTTGCCCGACGAGATGCGGCGCCATCGTCGCGTCAGCGATACCGCGCGCCTGGCCGCCGAGTGCTTCGGCTACCAGGAGGTGGCGACGCCGATCTTCGAGTTCTCCGAGGTGTTCAAGCGCACCCTCGGCGACACCTCGGACATCGTCACCAAGGAGATGTACACCTTCACCGATCGCGGCGGCGAGACGATCACGCTTCGGCCGGAGGGGACAGCCGGCGTCGCCCGGGCGCTGATCTCCGGCGGCCTCGCCCAGCACCTGCCGCTCAAGTACTTCTATTCCGGCCCCATGTTCCGCTACGAGCGCCCGCAGAAGGGCCGCATGCGGCAGTTCCACCAGACCGGCATCGAGCTCCTCGGCATCAAGGAGCCGGGCGGCGACGTCGAGGTGATCGCGACCGGCGCCGAGTTCCTGCGCCGGATCGGCGCCTGGGATCGCTCGCAGCTCGAGATCAACACCCTCGGCGACAGCGAGAGCCGGCAGAGCTACCGCAAGGTGCTGGTGGACTATCTCTCCGGCCACCGCGAGAAGCTCTCGCCCGACAGCCTCGACCGGCTGGAGCGGAATCCTCTGCGTATCCTGGACTCCAAGGACAGGGGCGACCAGCAGATCGTCGCCGATGCGCCGGTTTATACCGACTACCTCAATACCGCGAGCAAGGATTTCTTCCAGCGGGTGAAGGACGGGCTCGACACGCTTGGCATCGGCTACGTGGTCAATCCGCGGCTGGTCCGCGGGCTCGACTATTACTGCCACACCTGCTTCGAGGTCACCTGCGCGGAACTGGGTGCGCAGAAGACCATCCTCGCCGGCGGCCGCTATGACGGCCTCGTCGGCATGATGGGCGGGTCGGAGACTCCCGGCGTCGGCTGGGCCAGCGGCATCGAACGCTGCGCCATGCTGCTCCAGGAGACGCCGGCGGCGCGGGCGCCGATCGCGCTGGTGCCGCTCGGCGAGCGCGCCGAGCAGGTGGTGCTGAAGCTGGCGGGCGAGCTGCGGCGGCAGGATTTCGCCGTCGATCTCGGCTTCTCCGGCAGCATGAAATCGCGCATGAAGCGCGCCGACAAGATCGGCGCCAAGGTGGCGGTGATCCTCGGCGACGACGAGCTCGACAAGAAGGCAGCGACGCTGAAGGACCTCACGACCGGCGCGCAGCAGCCGGTCGGGCTCGACCGCCTGGCCGAGGCATTGCTGCCTTACAAATGAGCCCTAAGGGTAAGCTGTTGGGGTAGGGTCGAAGACATTCCTGGTGGTGGGCGCCGATCACAAGGGTGCGCCGGAGCTGCTGCGCGAGCGGCTGCAGGGCACCGAGGCGGATCAGCTGCGCCTGATGATGCGCTGCCGGGAAGCCGGCCTCGAACAGGCGGCGGTGCTCGCCACCTGCGACCGCTGCGAGGTCTGGACCGCGGTGGAGGATCCGGGCGCCACGGCGTCCAAGCTCACCGAATTGATCGCGGAGGCGGCCGCCCTGCCGGTGCTGCAGGTCGGCCCGCAGCTCCACCACTTGAGCGGCGCCGCGGCTTTGCGTTACGCCTTCGCCGTGGCGGCCTCGCTGGAATCCCAGATCGTCGGCGAGCCGCAGGTGCTGGCCCAGGTGAAGGATGCGCACCGCCTCGCTTCCCGCGCCGGCATGCTGGGCGCCGAGCTCGACGCCGTCTTCCGCGCCGCATTGCAGACCGGCAAGAAGGTGCGCTCGGAGACCGAGATCGCCCAGGAATCGGTCTCGATGGCGGCCTGCGTGATCGCGCTCTGCCGCCAGGTCTTCGGCAATCTGCCCAACATCTCCGCCCTCATCCTCGGCGACGGCGAGCTCGGCGACTTCGTGATGCAACAGCTGATCGAGGCGGGGCTGACCCGCTGGACCATCGTGCATCGCAATCTCGAGCGCGCCCAGGCCTGGGCGAAGCGGCATCGCGGCGCCCATGCGGCGACGGTGGACGATCTCGACCGCCTGCTGCCGGGGGCCGACCTTACCATCGGTGCGCTCGAAGGCGCGCAGTTCGCGCTGAAGCCGGAGCAGGTGAGGGTAGCGGTCCGGGCGCGGCGGCGGGCGCCGATGCTGCTGATCGACCTCTCGGTGCCGGGCGACATCGACCCCCGGATCAACGACATCGACGACGCCTTCCTCTATGGGCTCGACGACCTGGAGCGCCTCGCCATGCGCGGGCGGCACGAGCGCGAGGCGGCAGCCAACGCCGCCTGGGGCATCATCGACTCCGCCGTCGTCGCCTTCGAGAAGAGCAGCGACGCGCGCGCCGCGGCGCCGGCGCTCGCGGCGCTGAAGGCGCATTTCGAAGCCGAGCGCGAGCGGCTCCTGGCCGAGCAGCCCGGCCTCGACGCCGCCGAGGCGACGCGGCGTCTGGTCAATCGCCTGCTGCACCGGCCGATCACGGCGCTGAAAGACACCGCGCCGGATTCCGGGCTGGAGCAGGCGGCACTCGATCTCTTCGGGATCGAGTCATCGAAAACGAGCGAGGAATGACGTGTCGGCGTTGAACGAAAAGCTCGACCGGGTCGCGAGGCGATACGACGAGATCGCCGCCCTGATGGCGAGCGAGGGACCGAAGGACGCGCAGTCCTTCGCGAAGCTCTCCAAGGAGTATTCCGATCTCGGCCCGGTGGTCGAGGCGATCCAGGAGTTGCGCGCGGCGGAGCGGGAATCGGCCGACCTCGCGCAGTTGGTCGCCGATCCCGCCGGCGATGCCGAGATGAAGGCGCTGGCCGAGGAGGAGCGCTCCACCCTGCAGCAGAAGCTGCCGGAGCTCGAGCGCAAGGTGCAGCTGATGCTGCTGCCGAAGGACGAAGCCGACGAGCGCAACGCGATCCTCGAAGTCCGCGCCGGCACCGGCGGCGAGGAGGCGGCCTTGTTCGCCGCCAACCTCTTCCGCATGTATGCCCGCTACGCCGCCTTGAAGGGCTGGAAGTTCGAGCCGATGGAGATCAACGAGACCGGCCTCGGCGGCTACAAGGAGGCGATCGCCACCATCTCCGGCCGCAACGTCTTTGCGCGACTGAAGTTCGAGTCCGGCGTGCACCGGGTGCAGCGCGTGCCGGAGACCGAGGCCTCGGGCCGCATCCACACCTCGGCCGCCACCGTCGCCGTGCTGCCGGAGGCGGAGGAGGTCGATGTGCAGATCGATGAGAAAGATCTCCGCATCGACGTGTTCCGTTCCAGCGGACCGGGCGGCCAGTCGGTCAACACCACCGACAGCGCAGTCAGGATCACGCATATCCCGACCGGCCTCGTCGTGCAGCAGCAGGACGAGAAGTCGCAGCACAAGAACAAGGCGAAGGCCCTGAAGGTGCTGCGCGCGCGGCTCTACGACATGGAGCGCAGCCGCAAGGACGCCGAGCGCGCCAGCGCGCGCAAGAGCCAGGTCGGCAGCGGCGACCGCTCGGAGCGGATCCGCACCTACAACTTCCCGCAAGGCCGCTGCACCGATCACCGCATCAACCTGACGCTCTACAAGCTCGACCGGGTGATGGAAGGCGAACTCGACGAGATCGTCGATGCGCTGATTGCCCACGACCAGGCGGAGCGCCTGGCGGAAATCCAATGAGCGCGACCGAGACATCGCGAACGGAAGCGCCGGTGACCGTCGCGGCGGCGCTGCGTCGGGTGTCGACACGGCTCGCTTTGGCCGGTATCGAGCGGGCTCAGGCCGAGGCGCGGCTGCTGGTCGAGGCGGCGACCGGCGCCTCGCGCGCCGAGATCATCGGCTTCGGCGAACGCATGCTCGGCACTGCGCAGTCGGAATCGCTGGAGCACCTGGTCGCGCGGCGCTGTCTCCGCGAGCCGGTGTCGCGCATCCTGGGCAAGCGCGAATTCTGGTCGCTGCCCTTCGCGGTCACGCCTGCGACGCTCGACCCGCGCCCGGACAGCGAGACCCTGGTCTCGGCGGTTCTTCAGGAAATCGGGGATCGCCAGGCCGCGCTCGAGATTCTCGATCTCGGGACCGGGACCGGCTGTCTGCTCCTGGCGCTGCTCTCGGAGCTGCCGCGGGCGCGGGGCACCGGTGTGGATGTCGCCCCCGAAGCGGTGGCGACCGCGCAAGGCAACGCCGCTGCGCTCGGCCTCGCCGATCGCGCCGCTTTTGTCGTGGGCGACTGGGCCCGCGACATAAACGCCCGGTTCCATGTCGTGATCTCTAACCCGCCCTATATTGAATCCGCCGCTGTTTCCGGGCTCCAGCCGGAGGTCGCGCGATTCGACCCGGCGGCGGCCCTGGACGGCGGTCCGGACGGGCTGGCGGCTTATCGGCTGCTGATCCCGCAGGCGGCCGAGCGGCTCGTCCCCGGTGGCCTCATGGCCTTGGAGATCGGGGCCGGGCAGGCCGAATCGGTGGATCGCCTGGCGGCGGATGCGGGTTTCACCGCGGTTGGAACGGTTCACGATCTTGCCGGCATTCCCCGCTGCCTGCTGTTCCGGAAATGAGCGCCATGCGGGTCCCGAGGGCGATGTGCACCGGCAAAAAAAGCTATTGGAAATCGGCCGCGAACCGACTAGGGTCGGCTCGGCTTTGGGGTGATCAATCGGATGACAGCCGCTGGCTGACCCGCGCCCCTGACACGGCCCCCGACATCGGAATGGCGGTCCCCGGGTGCAATAACACCTGATGATGATTGGGCGCGTTTCCGGACTCCAGCCGCGTGATCGCGCGGTAGCGGACAGCGGACTCGCGAAGCCAGGACCGCAGCAATGCGAAGTGACTGACGCATGAGACCAGGCAACAATAATCGACGGGGTCGCGGTCGCGGCCCGCGCAAGCCCCATGGCGGCCCGCACGGCCATGGTGGGATGCCCAACAAGGGCCAGAATTTCGACAGTGGCGGCGGCGATACCAGGGTCCGCGGCAACGCCTACCAGGTGCTGGAGAAGTACCTGCAGCTGGCGCGCGATGCGGGCACGGCAGGCGACCGGGTCGCCGCCGAGAACTTCCTCCAGCACGCGGATCACTACTACCGCGTCGTCGCGGCGATGAACGAGGGCCAGCGGCCGCGGATCGGCGGCCGGGAGATCTCCGTCGCCGACGTCAATGTGCAGAACGTGAGCCAGGGCCTTTCGGCCGCGCTCTCGGGCCACGGCCATTCGACGGGCGAGGATCACCAGGGCGAGCCGGGCGAGCAGCAGCACCGGTCCGGCGGCAACGGCCAGGCACGGCCGCAGCAGCAATCCCAGCCGCAAGGCGGCGGGAATCACGGCAGTGGGAATCACGGCGGCGGGAATCCCGAGTCGCACAACACCGAGGGCGGCAGCGACGGGCAGCCGGCGCATTCGTCCGGCGACGCCTCCAGCGAGACGGGCGGCGATGGGTCCTTCACCCAAGTCGACGAGCAGCCCGACTATCCCGAAGACCTGCTTCCCGGGGATGCCCAGGCCGGCGGTGCATCCGACGGGCAGGGGCAGGGCGGACAGCATGGCGGGCAGGGCCAGGGCGGACAAGGCCAGGGCGACCGCCAGCACGGGCGCATGGGTCGCGGCCGGCGCCGCGGTCCGGGCCGCCGGATCCGGAACGACGGCGACGATACGCCGCCGCCGCCGTCCAATCCCGAGAACGCCTAGCCCGCATCGCGCGTCGATCCGCTTCGGCGACAAACCGGCGCGGCCGGACTGCGCTCTGAATCCGATTTCGGCCCCTTGCCAAGGGGTTAACCAACTCCATATTGAGTGGAGGGGTTAGCCCCGGAGTGACATGGCATCTAAGACCGCGTGCCTTACGGGCGCGGTCAGAAGAGGGCTGAAAACATGGACTTAGAGAAACTCACCGAGCGGTCGCGCGGCTTCCTTCAGGCTGCCCAGACGCTGGCGCAGCGCAGCGGGCACCAGCAACTGACGCCCGAGCATCTGTTGAAGGTTCTGCTCGACGACAAGGAAGGCCTCGCCGCCAACCTGATGAAGGCTTCCGGCGCCGATCCGGCGCGCGCGCTCGCAGCGGTCGAGCGCGATCTCGGCAAGCTCCCGAAGGTCGAAGGTTCCGGCGCCGGCCAGGTCTATATGGCGCCGCCCCTCGCCCGCATCCTGGGCATCGCCGAAGAGGCGGCCGAGAAAGCCGGCGACAGCTACGTCACGGCGGAACGCCTGCTCCTGGCCTTGGCCATGGCGACCGACACCGGCGCCGGCAAAGCGCTGAAGGAATCCGGCCTGACCCCACAGGGCGTTAACAACGCGATCAACGACATCCGCAAGGGTCGCAAGGCGGAGAGCGCCACCGCCGAGGACAGCTATGACGCCCTGAAGAAGTATGCGCGCGACTTCACGGCGCTCGCCCGTGCCGGCAAGCTCGATCCGGTGATCGGCCGCGACGAGGAGATCCGGCGCACCATCCAGGTGCTGTCGCGCCGGACCAAGAACAATCCCGTGCTGATCGGCGAGCCCGGCGTCGGCAAGACCGCGATCGTCGAAGGGCTGGCGCTCCGCATCGCCAACGGCGACGTGCCGGAGGGCTTGAAGCGCAAGACACTGATGGCGCTGGACCTCGGCGCCCTGGTGGCCGGCGCGAAGTTCCGCGGCGAGTTCGAGGAACGGCTGAAGGCGGTGCTGACCGAGATCTCCGCGGCGGCCGGCGAGATCATCCTCTTCATCGACGAACTGCATACCCTGGTCGGCGCCGGCAAGGCGGAAGGCGCCATGGACGCCTCCAACATGCTGAAGCCGGCTCTGGCGCGCGGCGAGCTCCATTGCGTCGGCGCGACCACGCTCGACGAGTACCGCAAGTACATCGAGAAGGACGCGGCGCTGGCGCGGCGCTTCCAGCCGGTCGTGGTCTCCGAGCCCTCGGTCAACGAGACGATCTCGATCCTCCGTGGCCTCAAGGAGAAGTACGAGGTGCATCACGGCGTGCGGATCACCGACGCCGCCATCGTCGCCGCCGCGACCCTCTCCAACCGCTACATCACCGACCGGTTCCTGCCGGATAAGGCGATCGACCTCGTGGACGAGGCCGCCTCGCGTCTGCGCATGGAGGTCGACTCCAAGCCCGAGGAGATCGACGAGGTCGATCGCAAGCTGATCCAGCTGAAGATCGAGCTCGAGGCCCTGAAGAAGGAGACCGACGCGGCTTCCAAGGAGCGGCTGAAGCAGCTGAAGTCCGAGGTCGAGGAGCTGGAGGCGAAGTCGGCGGCGCTCACCGCCGAATGGAAGTCCGAGAAGCGCAACCTCGAGGATTCGCAAAAGCTGAAGGAGCGCCTGGAGCAGGCGCGTCTGGAGGCCGAGCGGGCGCAGCGCGGCGGCGATTTCGCCCGCGCCGGCGAGCTCACCTATTCGGTGATCCCGGACCTCACCAAGAAGCTGCAGGCCGCCGAGACCGCCGCCCAGCACCGGATGCTGAACGAGGTCGTCAGCGAGGAGGACATCGCCTCGGTGGTCTCGCGCTGGACCGGCATTCCGGTGGACAAGATGCTGGAAGGCGAGCGCGACAAACTCTTGAAGATGGAGGACGCGATCGGCCGGCGGGTGATCGGCCAGGAGGAAGCCGTGCGCGCGGTCTCCAACGCAGTCCGGCGCGCTCGCGCCGGCCTGCAGGATCCGAACCGCCCGATCGGCTCGTTCCTGATGCTGGGCCCGACCGGCGTCGGCAAGACCGAGCTCTGCAAGGCGCTGGCGGGCTTCCTGTTCGACGACGACCAGGCCATGGTCCGGATCGACATGTCGGAGTTCATGGAGAAGCACGCCGTCGCCCGGCTCATCGGCGCGCCTCCGGGCTATGTCGGATATGAAGAGGGCGGGGTGCTGACCGAAGCGGTGCGGCGCCGGCCCTATCAGGTCGTGCTGTTCGACGAGGTCGAGAAGGCGCACCCCGACGTCTTCAACGTGCTCCTGCAGGTGCTGGACGACGGTCGCCTGACCGACGGCCAGGGCCGCACGGTCGACTTCAAGAACACGCTGATCATCCTCACCTCCAACCTCGGCAGCGAGTACCTCGCCGGCTTGAAGGAAGGCGAGGACTCGGGCGTCGTGCGC
>Ga0335082_10003560_pt1 | contig 16973 bp, 15 predicted proteins | sample Lox_Sample_41_FD_206718 | JGI IMG/M metagenome (GOLD analysis project Ga0335082, IMG submission 206718) | Soil microbial communities from Loxahatchee National Wildlife Refuge, Florida, United States - Lox_Sample_4.1 | ecosystem: Environmental > Terrestrial > Soil > Wetlands | place: USA... | reverse complement strand
GACCGCGCAGGAGATCTCCGCCGCGAACGTCTTCTCGTGTCCCTCATGCCGGATCCGGATCGCCTTCTGGACGCCGGTGACGCCGGCGCGCGTCAGGCCGAGCTGGATCTCCGGCTCGGAAGCCTGCAGGTCGACCGTCAGCCCGTCCCCGAGGTTCCCCATCGGGTAGAACCGTAGCGCGATGGAAGAGGCAGAACGCTTCCCGCGTATCGTGTCGCTTGCCTGCCACGATCTGCGAACGCCGCTGGCCACGGTGTACGGCTTCGCGCGCACGCTCACGAGGGCGGAGGGCCACGACGAGCGGACGGCCCGGTTCCTCGGGATGATCGAGACGGCGTCCGAGCAGATGACGGAACTGTTGGACGAGCTCGGCGTCGCCGCGCGCATCATGGGCGGCCGGTTCGAGCCGCTACTCCGTGAGGTGGACACGCTCGATCTGGTTCAGTCCGAGGATGCGCGCGTCGTCGCCGGGGGGACGGGTGCGATCGTCGAGACCGACCCGGACGCCGCCGGCAAGGCGCTCCGTTCGCTGGCGCTCGCGGCGCTTCGCCACGGACCGGTCGACGAGGTCGGGCTCACCGCCGACGGCCGCGTGCTCGAGCTGCGGCCGGTCACCGCTGCAGCCGCGCCGGTGGTGATGGGCGAGGAGCTCCGTGACTTCGGCGCGCTCGTCGCGCGGCTCGTGCTCGAGGCGCTCGACGCGACGGTCGAGCTCGACGGCGACACCTTGCGCGTGAACCTCTGACTAGCCGCCGCCGGTCGCGGTCGGCGCGCCGCCCGTCCGCAGATCCGGCCCGTCGAGAGCCGGCGGCGGCTGGTGCTCGCGGCGCCGCCGGTAGGCAAGGAACAGGCCGATCAGCGCGGCGGCGATCGCGAGCCCGATCGTGTAGTGGACCAGGCTCCGCACCGTGTCGGCGGCGTCCTTCTCCCATTCGCCGCGTGCGAGCGAGCTCGAGGTCGTGTTGTCGGGCAGCAGATCCTCGCCGTAGGGGAAGCGCAGCGTGTGGTGCAGCTGCCAGCGGTGCAGCCGCGGGAAGAGCGAGAGCCCGACCACGATCGCGGCTCCACACGAGATGTAGAAGCCGTAGGGCAGGAAGGACGCGATCCACCCTGCGAGCACGAGGACGAGAGGCGGGACGAGGGCGAAGAGCCAGATCCGCGCCTCGTTCGAGCCGGTGGGGTTGTGGAAGATGCGCGCGATGTGGCCGTGCGGGCGCGACCACTCGACGACGCGCGGCTTCTCGAGCGCGAGCGACGACGCCATCAGCGAGGCGAAGAAGATCGGCAGCGCGAGGAAGCCCGCGATCGCCAGCGGCGCCTTCGTCGGAGGTGCGAGCCGCTTCACAGGCGCCCCGCCTCGATGATGCGCGCCAGGAACTCCCGCGTGCGCTGCTGCTGCGGGCTGGAGAAGATCTGGTCGGGCCTGCCTTCCTCGAGGATCACGCCCGCGTCGAGGAAGCACACCTTGTCGGCGACCTCGCGCGCGAACGACATCTCGTGCGTGGCGATGATCATGGTCATCCCGACCTCCGCGAGCTCGCGCACGAGGTTGAGCACCTCGGAGACGAGCTGCGGGTCGAGCGCGCTCGTGATCTCGTCGAGCAACATCAGCTTCGGGCCCATCGCGAGCGCGCGCACGATCGCGACGCGCTGCTGCTGCCCGCCCGACAGGCGGTCGGGGAACTCGTCGGCCTTGTCCGCGAGACCGATGCGCTTCAGCAGCTCGACCGCCTCGCCCCGCGCCTGGCGCGCGTTGAGCCGCCTCGTCTTCACCGGGGCGAGCATCACGTTCTCGATCACGGTCATATGCGGGAAGAGGTTGTAGGCCTGGAAGACGATGCCGATCTTCCGTCGCAGGGCGTTGACGTCGATCTTCCCGTTCGTCAGCGACTGCCCGTCGACCGCGATCGTGCCCTCGTCGACCTCCTCGAGCAGGTTCAGGCACCGGAGCAGCGTCGACTTCCCCGAGCCGGACGCGCCGATCAGGCAGACGACCTCGTGCTCGCCGACGTCGAGGTCGACGCCCGACAGGACGGTGTTGTCACCGAAGCGCTTGGTGACGTTGCGCGCCTCGACGAAGCTCACGTGGCGGCGGCGCGCTCTCGGCGCTCGCGCTTCGCGATCAGGTGGTCGGTGAACCGCGCCAGCGGGATCGTGAGCAGCACGAACAGCACTGCGGCGACGGTGTAGGAGGTGAAGTTCGCGTAGGTCTGCGAGTAGCCCTGCGCCTGGAGCGCTGCCTCGGCGACGCCGATCACCGACACGAGCGCGGTGTCCTTCTGCAGGCCGATGAAGTCGTTCAGCAGAGGCGGGACGACCCGGCGAACGGCCTGGGGCACGACGACGTACCGCATCGACTGGGCGTAGGAGAGCCCCAGCGAGCGGGCCGCCATTCGCTGCGAGGGGTGCACGGACTCGATCCCGGCCCGGTACACCTCGGTCACGTACGCGGTGTAGACGAGCGTCAGCGCGATCACGCCGTAGGCGAAGTTCGACAGGTTGCTCAGGACGTGCAGGTTCAGCGCCGGCAGGCCGAACCCGACGACGAACGCGACCAGGATCAGCGGCGTGCCGCGGAAGAAGTCGGTGTACACGATCATCAGGGCGCGGAGCGGCTTCGCCCCGCGCCCCGGAAGACCGCGGATAATGGCGACGGCGAGCGCCAGGACGAGCACCAGCGACTCGCTGACCACCATCAGCTTCAGATTCACCTTGAACCCCGCCCACACGTCCGGCAGCGACACACGGAAGTCGTGTGGCGACAGGAACGTGTGGACGACCTGGTTCAAGGCCTATGCGGCTACTGCAGGACCGGGATCTTCGAGAAGTCGACGTTGAACCACTTCTTCTGCAGCTTGGCGACAGTGCCGTTCGCCCAGAGCTTCTTGATCTGCGCATTGACCAGCGGCGTGAGCGCCGAGCCCTTCTGCAGGACGCCGCCGTACTGCTCGTGCGTGACGATCTGGCCGGCGACGTTGCCGTAGCGGGACGGGCGGGCCTTCTTTTCCGACGCGACGATCGGCGTGTCGAGCACGAGGGCCTGGCACCGGCCGATCTGCACCGCGACGAACGCGGCTGCCGTCGACTGGTAGATCAGCGGGCTCTTGTCCGGGTGCAGCTTCTGCTGGATGTAGTCGAGCCCAGTCGTGTCCGTCTGCGCGCAGGTCTGCAGCTTCTTCAGGTCAGCGAGCGAGTGCGGCGTCGGAGCCGTCTTCGAGACCAGCACGCCCTGGTTCGCGTCGAAGTACGACGACGTGAAGTCGACCGTCTTCTTGCGCTGGGCCGTGATCGTCGCCTCCTGGAAGGAGATGTCGAACGCCTTGTGGCCCGGTGCGAACAGCTTCGCCCACGGTGTGTAGACGTACTGGGGGGTCACGCCGAGACCCTTCGCGATGGCCGCCGCGAGATCGACCTCGTAGCCCTTCGGGTTGATGTAGCTCGAGCCCCGAATCTTGCCGTTCGCGAAGTTGACGGCAGGGTCACCAAACCCCACCACGAGCTTTCCTTGCGTCATCACCGGGGGCGAGGCGGTCGGCTTGGCCAAGGCAACTGCGGCAAGCACGACCGCAAGCCCCGCCGCAGCGACGAGAGCAACGAGACGCTTCACAGGTTTCCTCCTATTGCGTTTTTGAAAGCAGGGGGGCCGCGAGATTTTAGCCCGTGAGCTGATCGGCCACCCAGCCCTGGAAGGCGGCGATCAGCGGCTCCGCGTTGAGGAGGAGCCGCCCCTGTTCGAGCACACCGGCCGCCATCCCCCGCTGCACCGACTCGACGAGCGCGGTGTCCTCGCGGCCAACCTGCTCGTCGAAGGCGAAGAACTCGGTGAGCCAGGCGTCGTCGGCGTCGGGCGCGAAGAAGTAGTCGAGATAGCGCTCCGTGCGCGCCGGGGTGGTCGGGACGATCGGGCCGATCGAGAGGTTCGCCGGCCCGGGGAAGACGTTGATGCCGGTGTTCGGGTACAGGAGGTGGAACTGGCCGTGCTCGCCGCCGGCGCGTGACTCGCAGTGCTGCGACGAGAACGTCGGGTGCGGCTCGAGCACGTAGCGGTCGGGGTGCACGTCGACGACCGCGCTGAAGTCGGGGTGTGCGGTCGGGCAGTGGTAGCACTCGAGGAAGTTCTCGGTGACCACCTTCCAGTTGGCGTTCGAGCCGAAGTCGACCCGCGAGTGGAAGGACACGGCGTCGAGGTCGAGGTCGCGGGCGAGGATCGCCGGCAGGTCGCCGAGCCAGTCGGCGAGCGGCTCGGCAGCGGGGTCCGGGTTCACGAACAGGAACGGGCCCCAGGTGCCGACGCTCGCCGGCAGCAGCGAGAGGGCCTCCTTGTCGAACTCGGCCTCTCGATCGGAGCGCGGGGCGGCGCGAAGCGAGCCGTCGAGCCCGTACGTCCAGGCGTGGTAGTGGCACTGGATCGTCTCGCGGCGCCCGCAGCCCTCGGTGAGAATCGCGCCGCGATGGCGGCACACGTTCAGGAAGGCGCGCAGCACGCCGTCCGAGCCGCGGGTGACGAGGAGTGGGATCCCGCCCGCGTCGGTCGCCAGGAACGACCCGGGCTCCGCGACCTGGTCGGCCCGTCCGCCGTACTGCCAGGAGCGGGCGAAGATGCGCCGCCGCTCGCGTCGCAGCAGCTCCTCGTCGCTGTACCACGTGAAGGGCAGCGTGCGCGGGTCGGACGTGGTCGCCATGCGGCGATGCTAGCTGCGGGTCAGAGGCGAAGCCGTCGCGCCGCCGCGAGCGGAAGCTCGAAGCATGCAGCGACGTTCTGCGCCGTCAGCGTCGCCTCCCGCTCGCCGCGCGCGACCACCCGTCCGGCGCGGAGCATGAGGACGTGCGTCGTCTCCGGCGGGAGCGCTTCGAGCTCGTGCGTGACGATCACCGTCGACAGGTCCGGGCGCGAGGAGATCGCCTCGGCCAGCACGTGCTGGAAGAGCAGGCGTCCGGCGACGTCGAGCCCGGCCGTCGGCTCGTCGAGCACGAGCAGCGCGGCGTCGGGTGCGAGGGCTCGCGCCAGGAGGATGCGGGCGCGCTCACCCTCGGAGCAGGAGACGAAGCGCCGGTCGGCCAGTTCACCCGCGCCGACCAGCTCGAGGAGCGCACGAGGGTGCGCCTCGTCGACGGCCTCGACGTTGAGCACGGTTCCGGCAGCACCCGTCTCGACCACGGCGAGCGCAGTCTGCTCGACGCGAAAGCGGCGGGCGAGCAGCGGGTCCACGTAGCCGATCCGGCGGCGGAGCTCCGCGAGCGGGTAGCGGCCGAGCTGCTTGCCGAGCACACTCACGACGCCGTCGCTGGGGCGCAGCTGCGCGGAGGCGATGCGCACGAGCGTCGTCTTGCCGCCTCCGTTCGGGCCCACGACGACCCAGTGCTCGCCGCTCCTCACCGTCCAGTCGACGTCGTCGAGCAGGTGCTTGCCGCCGCGACGGACGCCGACGTGCTGGAGCTCGAGAACCTCCAGGGTCTAGACCGCGACCCGGTCGGCGTCCGTCCGCTCGCGGCTCACCGAATGGCAGCCGCGGCACCGCGCCTCGTAGGAGTCGAGCGCACCGACCTGGATCGTCGCGCCGCCGAACGGAGCCGGCTCCCCGTTGACGAGGCGCTGCGTCATCGTCGCCGGCCCGCCGCAGCGGTGGCATACAGCCTCGAGCTTGTCGACGAACTCGGCGACGCAGAGCAACACCGGCATCGCGCCGAACGGCAGCCCGCGGAAGTCCTGAGCCAGGCCGGCGGCCACCACGCGCGTCCCGCCGCGGACGAGCGACTCGATCGCATCCACGATGCCGTCGTCGAAGAACTGCACCTCGTCGATTCCGACGGCGTCGTAGCCGATTGCGACGCGACCCACCTCGGAGCCGTTGCGCGCGGTGACGGCACGCATCTTCGCACCGGCGTGCGAGACGACGTGCCCGACGTCGAAACGGGTGTCGATGAGCGGCTTCACGATCAACGCGCGCTGGCCCGCGATCTCGGCGCGCCGGAGCCGCCGGATCAGCTCCTCGCTCTTGCCGCTGAACATCGGCCCGCACACGACCTCGAGCCAACCACCACGAGAGGGCTGCGTCCTGATCACGGCGCGAGACCCTACCGGGGCCGCAGGACGGCCCGCCTCACCGAAGGAGCCGCGACAGCCGGCGGTCCTTCAGCACCCGCCCGCCCGTCTGGCAGGTCGGGCAGTAGAAGATCGTGTGCTCGTCGAAGTCGACCCGGGCGATCGGCGTTCCGTCGCGAGGGCACGGCTGCCCGAGGGCGTTGTGGATCCGATACGTCCTGGCGTCGTTCGCGCCTTCGAGCCGCAGCTCGAGCCCGCGGGCGAGCTCGCCCTGGATCGAGGAGGCGAGGCCCTCGATCTCGGCGGGCTCGAGCTGCGTCGACAGCTGGTACGGCGAGAGCTGGGCCGCCCACAGGATCTCGTTCGCCCAGGCCCGGCCGATGCCCGCGATCAGCCGCTGGTCGCGCAGGAGCGAGTGGAGCCGGCGCGAGTCCGAGGCGAGGATGGCGGCGAGCTGGTCGGCGCCGATGCCGTCGGCCTCCGGGCCGAGGTGCGCGAGTTCGGCGGACGCGCCGTCTGGCGTCAACAGCCAGACGCCTGCGCGCTTCTTCGAGCCGGCCTCGGTGAGCTGCAGCTCGCCGCCGTCCTCGAAGCGGAGCCGGAACATCGGCGTCTTGGCTCCCTTCGCCCCCGGCGCCACGTGCTTCAGCCTCCCGGCGCTCATCAGGTGCACCATCAGCACGAGCCCGCCGTCCGCGGTCGGCAGCAGGAAGCGCTTCGCCCGCCGTTCGACGCGGAGCGTTCTGCCGTCCAGAGCCTGGAGCGGCGGGTCGATCGTCTTCAGCGTGGCGACGTGCGCGGGGCCGGCGCGCTCGACCGGCGACGCCGCGACGAGCGGGTCGAGCTGGCGGCGCCATGCCTCGACTTCGGGTAGCTCGGGCAGCGTAGGCTCCTCGCGGGCGAGTGGCGGTGGACGCGATCAGGGTAGTCGTCAGGCGCGGCGCCGTCGTCGAGGCGGTGCATCGGGTGCATGCGGCAACGACGTGGGGCGAGTCGTTCGGCGACCCGAGCCTGGCGTTCCTGCTCCGCTCCTCGGTGAAGCCGCTGCAGGCGATCCCGTTCGTCGAGGGCTACGACGACCTCGGCGACGACGAGATCGCGATCTCCTGCGCGTCGCATCACGCCGAGCCGGCGCAGCTCGAAGCGGTGCGAAAGGTGCTCGCGCGCGCGGGGGCGACCGTCGACGACCTCGAGAACGGAACGCAGGAGGGGCGTCCCGACGGCCGGCTCGGCCACAACTGCTCGGGCAAGCACGCCGGCATGCTCGCCGCCTGCCGCGCGCACGGATGGCCGCTCCATCCGTACCGCGATCCGTCCCACCCGCTGCAGCGCTGGATCGCGGAGCTGGTCGGCGAGCCCGTGGCGGTCGACGGCTGCGGACTGCCGACGTTCGCCTCGACCCTCCGCGACGCGGCGTTCCTCCTGACGCGCACGCCCGTGCGGATCCGGGAGGCGATGCGCGCGCGGCCCGAGCTGGTGGGCGCCGCCCGCGGAGCGCCCGACACCGATCTGATGCGCGGCCACGAGGGCTGGATCGCCAAGGGCGGTGCGGAAGGGCTGTTCTGTGCGGCCCACGCGGACGGGCGCGGGCTCGCGCTCAAGGTGGAGGACGGCGCCTTCCGCGCGATTCCGCCGGCGCTCGGTGCACTCCTCGGGATCGAGTCGTTCCGCGAGGTTCCGCTGACGAACAGCCTCGACGAGACCGTAGGCTCCATCTCCGTATGAAGGTCTTCGTCGTCAGCGACATGGAGGGCGTCGCCGGCATCGTCAAGTGGCAGCAGGTGACGGGCGGGCACGACATGTACGAGGAAGGACGCCGCCTCTACACCGGCGAGATCAACGCCGCCGTTCGCGGCGCGAAGGCGGCCGGCGCGACGGAGGTCGTGGTCATGGACTGTCACGGGGCCGGCGAGGGGTGGACGTTCAACTCGCTGATCCCCGAGGAGCTGGATCGCGACTGCGAGTACGTCGTGCAGAACGAGTGGACGGAGTACGTCGAGTATCTCGAGCAGGGCGTCGACGCGGCGCTGTTCGTCGGCATGCACGCGATGGCGGGGACGCGCGACGGCGTGCTCGCGCACACGGTGAGCGGCTCGTCGTGGTGGCGGCTCCGCTTCAACGGTGTCGAGGTGGGCGAGACGGGGATCAACGCCGCGCTGTGCGGCACGTGGGGCTGCCCCGTGCTGCTCGTGACCGGCGACGAGGCGTCGTGTCGCGAGGGGCGGGCGTTGCTCGGCGACGGGCTCACTACGGTGGCCGTGAAGAAAGGGCTCGGGCGGTTCAGTGCTCGCCAGTATCCCGCGCCGAAGGCCCGGGAGCTGATCGAGGAGGGCGCGAAGCAGGCCCTCTCGGACCTGCACGCGGTCGCGGCCTACGACCCCGGTCACCCGTGCGAGATCACGGTCGACTTCAACACGTCCGAGCACGTCGAGCAGTACCGCCACCGGGCGGGCGTCGAAATCACCGAATCGCGGCAGATCGTCTCCCGTGCCGACGACTGGTGGACTGCCTGGCGGCAGTTCTTCTTCTAGACGGTCGAGGTTCCACTTTCCGCCCGGACGAGTACGGTGAGGGGGCCGCCCCGTGCTTCGTGCCTGGTCAGCCGCCGCATTCGCCGCCCTCGTCTGCGTGGGTGCCGCCGGCGCGGGCTCGACTGCTGCCGCACTGCCGCCGTTGCCCGCGGCGTGGCCGCACACGCTGCAGCTCGGCCTCACCGACTCTCCGGGCGGCGCCGCGGCGCTCCGCAAGGCCGCGCCCTTCGGGTTCCGCTACCAGTACCTCGCCGGCGGCGTGAACACCGGTCAGGGCTGGTCGACCTGGAACCCGAACGGGACGTTCGCCTCGATGTACGTCGCCGACTCCTGGAGCCACGGCGAGATCCCCGTCCTCACGTACTACATGCTTCTGCAGTCGAAGCCCGGTGGCGGCGACGAGGCGCACGCCGACCTCGGCAATCTCCAGAACGCCGAGACGATGTCGGCCTACTGGAACGACGTGCGGCTGCTGTTCGCGCGTGTGAAGGGGTCGAAGCCCGTCGTGGTCCACGTCGAGCCCGACCTGTGGGGCTACCTCGAGCAGGCGAACGCGGTCGCTCTTGCCTCGTCGTTCGCGCAGGAGTGGATCAAGCTGCGGGATCAGCTTGCACCGAACGTCATCCTCGCGTACCACATGAGCGGCTGGGGGACGAAGCACGACATCGTCTACGAGAAGCCGACGGATGCGACGGTTCGCGCGTACGCCGCGCAGTCCGCTGCGTTCTACCGGTCACTGCACGCGCACTTCGACATCGCGTTCGAGGACTTCTCGGATCGCGACGCCGGCTTCTATGTGAAGGTAGAGAACAACCCGAACACGTGGTTCAAGCCCGCTGACTTCCATCGGCATCTCCTCTATGCGCAGACGTTCGTGCGTCTCGCGGGCGTGCGGATGGTCGCGTGGCAGATACCGCTCGGGAACACGCTCATGCGTACGGACGACAACACGTGGGGCCACTTCCAGGACAACCGCGTGCAGTGGCTGCTCGGCGACGGCTCGCGCGTGCGCCTCAAGCAGTACGTGGCCGCGGGGTTTGCGGGGTTCCTGTTCGGCGGCGGTGCATCGGGTACGACGTGCGCCTGCGACGCCGACAAGGATGGAGTGACGAACCCAGCTCCGATCGACGGCAACACGCGGCCGGCGTTGTCGGCGGACGACGACGGTGGGTACTTCAAGGCGCAGGCGCGGAGCTACTACCAGGCGGGTGCGCTCGCGCTGCCGCGATGAGCGGGCTCGTCGTCGCCTGTCTCGGTGACTCGATCACCGAGGGATCGCCCTACTGGGACTCGCGGCGCCGCATCGGCAACCCGATGGGGCAGTGGGAGCACTGGGCGTCGCTTCGACATCCCGATCTCGAGTTGCGCAACTTCGGCATCTGGGGGCAGCGCACCGACGAGATCGCGTCGCGGTTCGACGAGGCGGTTCACCGGGCGGACGCCCTCGTCGTACAGGGTGGGATCAACGACATCGTGCAGGGGCGGAGCATCGGCGGGGCGGCGGTCGTGCTCGAGGCGATGGTGGAGCGCGGGCTCGAGCTCGGGATCCCGGTCGCCGTGTGCGAGGTGCTGCCGTGGAACAACGGCTGGCCGAAGGCGGAGCGGCCGATTCGCGAGCTGAACGAGCAGATCCACGAGCTCGGTGTTCCGGTGCTTCCCTTCCACGACACGCTCGAGGACCCCGAGCGCGCGGGGCGCATGAAGCCGGAGTGGGCCCATTCGGACGGTGACCACCCGTCGATCGCCGGCTACCGCCGCCTCGGCGAGCTCGCGTTTCGCTTCCCCTTCGGGGTCTGACCCGGGTCTGGTTTGTGATCTGACCAGCGTCAGACGAACGTCTGACACACGAATCTGAAACACGCTCGCGTCGCAAGTGTGACCGATGAGCCGATTCGTGGCTTCGGTGCTGCCGAGGAGCCGACCGGCTCCTGCTCCTTTGCGAATGAGATTCGGCGGTCGTGACGGTCGGGACTCGCCGCGGCGTTTCGCACCATCGGCGTCAGACGCTGGTCTGACCGCGGTCGGACCACAAGACGCTGGTCTGACCGCGGTCGGACCACATTTCCGCGCATCGTCCTCGCGAACGACGACGCCCCCGGGGTTCGCGGCTACCGTGCGACCGCCATGGCGCTTCTTTCGCTTCGCGGGGCGGCAAAGAGCTTCGGCTCCCGCCAGATCCTGGACGGCCTCGACTTCGACGTCGAGCCGGCTGCGCGCATCGGCGTGATCGGCCCCAACGGCGGTGGGAAGTCGACAATGCTGCGCATCCTCGCCGGCCTCGAGGCCGCCGACGGCGGCGAGCTGACGCAGCGGCGCGGCCTCGTCGTCGCGTTCGTCCCCCAGCAGCCCGAGGGCGACGAGCGCACCGCGCTCGAGACCGCGCACGCCGCCCGCGCCGACCTCCACGAGCTCGAGCGCGAGCTCGCCGGCGTCGAGGCGCAGCTCGGCCGGACGGGAGGCGACCTCGATCGCATGACGAGACTGCTTCGCCGGCAGGAGGAGCTCGTCGAGCGTTGGACGGCGGCGGGCGGCCCCGGCTTCGACGGACGAGCGCGCGCGCTGCTGCTCGAGGTCGGGCTGGCCGAGGACGACCTCGCGAAGCCGACGAGGCTGCTGTCGGGCGGCCAGCGGAAGCTCGTCACGCTCGCGGTCGCGCTCCTCCACGATCCCGACGTGCTGCTGCTCGACGAGCCCGAGGCCCACCTCGACGTGGAGGCGCGCGAGCACCTCGAGATGCTGATCGGGACCTTCGGCGGCGCGGTCGTCGCCGTCTCCCACGACCGCTACCTCCTCGACGAGACCGTCTCCCAGATCGCCGAGCTGTCCGGCGGCCGCATTCGGATGTGGCCGGGCAACTACTCCGCCTACACGGTCGCGCGCGAGCTCGAGCTGCAGCGCCAGCAGCAGCTCTACGTCACGCAGCAGAAGGAGATCGCGCGTCTCGAGGAGGCGATCCGGCGATTCGAGGACTGGGCGCGCCGCGTCGTCGACGAGCGGCACATCAAGCAGGCGCGCAACAAGCAGCGCCAGATCGACCGCATGGAGAAGATCGACCGCCCGGTGCTCGAGCGGCGCAAGATCGCGCTCGAGCTGCGACCACATGTGCGCGGCGGCGAGCGCGTCGTCGAGCTGATCGACGTGGGGGTCGAGCTCGGCGGGACGCCGATCCTCGCGGGCGTCGACCTCACCGTTCTGCGCGGCGAGCGCGTCGGTGTGGTCGGCGAGAACGGCGCCGGGAAGTCCGTCCTGCTGCGCGTGCTCGGGGACGAGCTGCCGCCGACCGAAGGCGAGCGCAAGGCGGGCCCGTCGATCCGGTTCGGCCGGCTCGCGCAGGACCGGCGCCCCGACGACCCGAACGCGACGCCGCTCGAGCTCGTACGCCGCAGCGCTCCGATTTCGGAGGGCGAGGCCGTCTCACGACTGATGAAGTTCCTCTTCTCGTACGAGCAGGTCAGGCGCCCGCTGCGCACGTTGTCGGGAGGCGAGTGGACGCGGCTGCAGCTGCTGCTGCTGATGCTCGAGGGCGCGAACTGCCTGCTGCTCGACGAGCCGACGAACCACCTCGACATCGAGTCCGTCGAGATGCTCGAGTCCGCGCTCGAGTCGTTCGACGGCACCTCGATCTTCGTCTCCCACGACCGCTACTTCCTCGATCGGATCGCCGACCGCATCGTCGAGGTCTCCGACGGCGGCATCCGCTCGTTCGAGGGCGGCTGGTCGAACTGGCGGAGGAGGTCGATCTCGCCCTACGGCGAGGAGGTCAGCGCGAGCGTCTGATCGGCCTGCTCGATGACGAGCGGGTCGTGTGTCGCACAGACGACCGCCGCCCCGCTCGCGCGGGCGAGCTGGGCGAGCAGCACCGCCACCGCGACGGCGTTCGCGCCGTCGAGACGCGACGTCGGCTCGTCTGCGAGCAGCAGCGCCGGACGAGCCGCGACTGCACGTGCGATCGCGGCCCGCGCGCGCTCGCCCTGCGACAGCCGCGCGACGCGCTGCGTCGCCCGATCGGTGAGCCCGACCGATTCGAGCGCGGCGAGGGCGGCGGGCCGGTCCTCGAGCCCGCGCACCGCGAGCGCGAGCTCGACGTTCTCGAGCGCAGACAGGTGTGGGATCAGGCCGACTTGCTGACCGACGTAGGCGATCTTCGCGCGCCGCAGCGCCGCTCGCCCCGTCCGGTCGAGCGAGGAGAGCACCGTGCCGTCGACCTCGATCGTGCCCGCGTCCGGCAGCTCGAGGCCGGCAAGCAGGTGGAGCAGCGTCGTCTTCCCGGAGCCGGACGGCCCCGTCACCGCGTGCAGGAGCCCGCCGCGCAGCCGGGCCGAGAGTCCGTCGAGGACGACCGTGTCTCCGAAGCGCTTGTACAGCCCCTCGACCGCGGCGACGACCCGCTGCGCAGCCGCCGACTGGACAACGGTGCCTGGCACTTCCGTGCCTGGCACGGTGGGGTCGACCGGCTCGCCGGAAGCCGCTGCCGCCTCGACGACGACCGACCCCGTCCCGAGCTTCGCGCGTGCGTGGGTGCCGATGCCGGCGCGCAGCAGCAGCTCCTCCGGCAGCCGCAGCCAGCCGCCCCGGCCGACGACGATCGTGTCGTCGGCGGCGCCGTCGCGGCCCCATTCCTCCGAGACGCGACCGTCCCTGATGCGGACAATGCGGTCGGCGATGCGTGTCGACTCGGGGTCGTGGCTGACTATCACCGTCGTGCACCGGTGCTCCCGCACGAGCTCGGCCAGCGTCTCGTAGACCTGGTCAGCCGTCGCCGCGTCGAGCTCTCCGGTCGGCTCGTCGGCCAGGAAGACGCGAGGCGAGTGCGCGATCGCCGCGCACAGCGCGACGCGCTGCTGCTCGCCTCCCGACAGCTGTGCCGGGTGCCGGTCTCGCTTCGCTGCGAGGCCGACGCGTTCGAGCAGCTCGTCGGCCCTGCGCAGCCGCGCGGCCCCGTTCGTCCCGCGCAGCCCGAGCTGCAGCGCGACGAGGTCGCGTGCAGTCAGCTCGGGCGAGAGCGCCCTCGTGTAGTGCTGGTCCGCATAGCCGAGCAGCGAGGAGCGATAGCGGGCGAGCTGCCGGGCGGGCAGCTTGCCGACCTCCTCGCCGTAGACGCGCACGACGCCGGCCGACGGCCGTTCGAGCCCGGCGAGGATCCGCAGCAGCGTCGACTTTCCCGAGCCGCTCGGACCGAGCACGGTGAGCACCTCGCCGTCGGCGACGCGCAACGACAGGCCCTGCAGCGCCGCCGCATCGCCCTCCGGGGTCGAGTGCACGCGAAACACGTCGCGCAGCTCGATCGCCGGCGAGCTCACGTCGCCACCTCGGCCTCCCGTGACGGCGCGCGCCCACGCAGGCTCGTCGCGAAGACGACGAGCAGCGCAGCGAGCAGCAGGTAGCCGGCGGCGGCGACCAGGAGCAATCCCCAGTCGAGCGTCAGGCGGAGCGGCGGCTCCGGCTCCGCCGCCGCGGCGGTCACGGAGACCAGCGAGATGACGAGCGCGGAGAGGACCGCCCCGAGCACGAGCCCGCCCACGACCCCGAAAGCGGCAACGAGCAGCGCGCGCAGCCGGAGATGGGCGCGAATCGTGGCCGGCGCTGCTCCCTGCGCCTCGAGATCGAAGAGCTCGCCACGGTCGTCGCGCACGTCCGACACGATCGCGAGCAGCAGGCCGACGAGCGCGAGCAGGAGCGCGACGGCCGCGGTGCCGGCGAGCGTCAGCAGCGCGCCGCGGGCGAGCGGATCGTTCTCGAGCCGCTGCAGCGTCGCTGCGCGGGAGGTGACCGTGAGCGCGGTGAACGGCGCCCGCCCGAGCCTGGCGGCGGTGGCCGCCTCCTGGGACTGCGGCACGTCGAGCCACAGCTCGTCGGTCGTCCCGAGCCCCGGCGACCGGGTGTCGAAGAGCGTGGACATCGTCTGCCGGTCGGCGATCACCGCGTCACCGACGATCGACGGGAAGCGGCGGATCACCCCGACGACCCGCGCCGCGATCTGCTCGCCCTCGACCTGGAGCGGGATGATCCCGTTCGGGCCGGCCTCGGCGGCGACCGTCCGCGTTGCAAGCACCGGGATCGCCAGCCCGTCCGTCGGTTGCACCTGGCGCAGGACGGCAGGCCGGTCGGGCGTGATCAGATAGCCGACGCGCGGCGGCGACCCACTGAGGGCGACCGTGCCCCTGAAGCCGCGGAGCGCACCGGGCACCGGTGTGCCGTTGACGCGAGGCGTCCCGAACGTGGCCAGGCCCTTCGCGCTCGGCTGGATGCCGGTGCCGCCGTTGGCCGAGCCGTGGAGGTTGTTGGCCGTCAGCGTGAACTGCAGCTGCGCCAGCTTCGCGTGGCGGAACGGGATGCGCCCGTGCAGCACGACCACCCTGGCGCCGTTCGAGTGGCCGAGCGACACGGGCTGGTAGTCGTCGAGCGGCGAGCGGAAGATCGCGATCACCCCGATGTTGTCGCCCCGCACCGACACCGGGAGCGTGAACTGGCGCCCGGGCGGCAGCGTCTGCGTGCGCAGTCCCATGTTCCGCGGCGGGATCAGCCGCTGACCGAGCCGGTCGAGCGGGAGGGACGCGAAGTCGCGCCGCCAGCCGCCGGCGTCGGCGAGGCCGGGCGTCGGCAGTCCGAGCATCGTGAAGGTCGCACCGCTCGGGACGTTGCCGGTCAGGCGGAGCACGTGCGTCGGCGCGACTGGGTAGGCGGACGCGCGCGCGCCGTGCAGCACCGGGATCAACTGCGTCAGGTCCTCGGTGAGCACGAACGACGCCGGGACCGCGTACGAGGCCTCGTCGTGCTGACCCTGGACGAGTGTCGATCGGTAGACGAGCGCGAAGAGCGCCAGCCCGACGCTCGCCACCAGGAACGTTGCTGCGATCGCGGCATGGCCCGGGTTGCGCGCGAGCGATGCGGCCGCGACGCGCACCGAGATCGGCCCGCGCCGGCCGAGCCGCCCGACCGCGCGCAGCGCCGGGGCGAGCAGACGTGCGGCCAGTACCGCGGTCGCGAACACGATCAGCGCCGGCACGAGCAGCAGGTACGCGCTCGTTCCCTTGCTCGATGCAAGCGCGGGCGCGCTGATCGACCCGCGCGCCCAACCGATCAGCACGATCGCGATCGCGCCGACCGCGGCCGCGTCGAGCGGTGTGAACGCCAGCCGGCCGAGCTGGATCCCCGGGGCGCGCACGGTTGCGTAGAGCAGCAGTCCGGCGATCGCGGCGATCACGGCCGCGGCAACGAGGCCGTTCCGTGAGAACAGGCCGTGGACGACCACCTGCCCCGCCGGTGATCCGGCACGGTCGGCGACCAGCGCGGCGACGGCGCCGCCGAGCACCCAGCCGAGGATCGTGCCCGTCACGGCGAGGGCGGCCGCCTCGGCGAACGTGAACAACTCGACCTGCCAGCGCGTCGCGCCGAACCAGACGAGCCGGCGCCGCGCGTCGCCGACCTCGCGACGCAGGGCGGAGGCGGCGAGCACCGTGAAGGCGAGCAGCAGTGCCGCGCCCTCGCCGCCGAGCAGGAGCAGGCGGCGGGACGCCGCCGTCGATGCTGCGGACGCTGCGGTCAGCGTGTCGGTGGGCGCCGTGACCTCGAACTCGTCCGGGCTCGCCTCGAGCTGCGCCGCGATCCGCTGCACGCGCGCGGAGAACGCGCCGACCGACCAGGGGTGGATGTCGCCGCTTCGCACCGGGACGAACCACGCGTACGAGCGGTAGAAGGTCTCGAGCTCGGTCGTACGCGAGAGGCCGGCGATCCCGTTCGCGATCACGATCGGCGACGGCTGAGGGGTGTGGTAGTGGACGGCCTGCGCCACCATCTCCGTCTGAGGGGCGGGCAGCACGAACGGCCCGATCGGTGCGCCCGTCTTCAGCGAGGCGCGTCCCACCTCGATCAGGTGGAGCGCAGGCGTCGAGGGGATCGGGCCCTTGCCCTCGAGCCGAAGCACCTCGCAGTGCGACGGGATGCACGTCGTCGGGAGGCGGCCCGAGATCAGCCGCACGTAGCGACCGAGGCCGTCGGCGGCGCGCAGGTTGACGAGCCGACCCTGGATCGACGACTCGCGGAAGAGCATCGCGGCGGCCGGCGACACGCCGGTGACCCGGGTGAGCGGCGGCACCACCTCGCGGTTCAGCCTCGGGAAGCTGTCGACGGCGCCGCTCCAGGTCACCTGGACCTGGCGGTCGGCCGGCTGGAGTTGTGCGGTCGCGAGTGCGAGCGACCGGTCCTGCATCACGAGCCGCCCGCCCAGGACGGCCGCCAGCACCGCGGCGCCGGCGGCGACGCCGAGCACGATCAGGAGCGCCCGCTCCCCGCCCGACGCGAGGCGCGCCCCGACGAGCCGAAGCGGGAAGGCGATGCGTCGCAGCGACACCGGTACTAGCATCGTACCGGTGTCTAGAATGCCCGGCAACCGTGCCCCG
>Ga0335082_10003559_pt1 | contig 16975 bp, 18 predicted proteins | sample Lox_Sample_41_FD_206718 | JGI IMG/M metagenome (GOLD analysis project Ga0335082, IMG submission 206718) | Soil microbial communities from Loxahatchee National Wildlife Refuge, Florida, United States - Lox_Sample_4.1 | ecosystem: Environmental > Terrestrial > Soil > Wetlands | place: USA... | reverse complement strand
TGGTGGCGACGCCCTGGGCAAACAGCGCCAGCAAGGCCAGGATGCCGATGGTCAGGATCAGCATGGAGACCATGACCTCGATGAGGGTGAAGCCGCGTTGCGCCGGTCTCGGTCTCATTGCCATGCCCATACCCCCGCGTTATTGAAGATCCTCCAGCCCTTGATGCGACCGGTGGCGCCGAACAGGCTCACGGCGCGGGAGGTCGACACCTGGCCCTGCCGGGCCATGTACAGCACGCCGTTATTGATGGCGCCGTTGGCGTCGCGGGCCGAGCCATCGGGATTGAAGAAGATCTGGTTCCCGCCGTTGAAGCTGACGGCCGTACCGCCGTTCCCGAAGCCGTCGGGGACCTTGGCCGGAGCGGTCGGGATGCCGTTCTCCGCGTCGAACTGGATGTCCCAGGGAAGAACCACGGTGCGGATCAGGGTCAGGTTCCCGTTCTGCTCCACGCGCTGGGTCTGGATGGTCTGGGGCGCGATGAAGGTGATGATGTGCTGGCGGCGCTGGTCGATGGCCAGCTGGCGCGCCTGCCGCACCTCGAGCAGCGCGTTCTGATACGCGGTGTCGACGCGGGAGTTTTGGACCGCGGGCCAGATGTTCATGATGGAGATGGCGAAGACGATCATGATGATCGCAATCACCACCAGCAACTCCAGCAGCGTGAAGCCCTGGCAGCGGCGGCGTCTTTTTATAAGGCTTTCGGACATGTGTTGCCTTACCTTCCTTCGACTTGCGGTCCTGTGGATCAGGGTGTGTCGAACGTAGGCTACGTATCACAGGAGCAACTCTGGTGCCAAGCGATTATTTAGTGTAAGTGATTGAAAAGTAAAGATGTAACTCTGGAACCAAGCGCTGGCTCCTCAAACATTATGTAACCTTTTGTTACATTTTAGGAAGATGTAGGCCAGTGGTGCTGAAGAAAGTTATTGCTTGGCAGCCCAGAAGAAGCTGAGCAGTCCCATCCCGACGACCGCTACCACCAATCCCGCCAGAAAATAGGGGTTGGGAGATTTGCGGGTGAACAGAAGAACCAGCAGAAGAGCAGCGATGCCGAAGCCGATACTCAGTAACTCGTGGACCGTGAGCCACTGGCGGAAAGGAGCGATGCTCTGGGTGTCTCGCGGGTCGCGCTCGGTCATTTCGTCTCCCAGATCTTGATGGAGAAGATCATGACCATGCCAAACGAAGAGAAGAAGAGGGCCAGGTAAGGCTCAAAAGGCACCTCGGCCGCGCCGGAGATCCCGGCCAGGGCCAGCAGGGCTAGCGCGAGCAGGGCGAAAACGCCCCGATAAACCTGGAGTCGCCGAGTGCGTTCCGCGGCGTGTTCGCGGCGAGCGGCGGCCAGGCTCTGGCGACGGACTGGAGCCTGTCTTCCCGACGGCGTGCGCCGCGCGGGCTCAGAGGTTCGGGCCATGATCGGCGTGGACTTTACTACATTGCAACGACACTTACAATGCGTCAATCCGCCCAGGAATCCCCTTGCACAGCAGGGCTCACAGCCTTGCGCGCGCATATAAAATAGTGTCGCCACTGACCTGCGAAACAGAAAGAAGGCCTGTGCCGCTCGAGTGCCTGCTGGTCCACGGAAGCCCGACGCCAACCGCGGAACTGACCAGACTGTTCTCGGACGTCGGTTTCTCCGTCACCGCATTGAACCGCGTTGCGCCCGCATTGGCAAAAGTGCAAGAGACTGACTTCCACGTGGTGTGCATCGACTGTGACATGGAGGGAGCCGTCCCGCTGCTGAGAGACCTCCTGGGCCACTCCACGAACCGAAAAGTGGTGGCCATCGCCATCTGCGGGCCCGGCCTTCCCATCGAAGAAGCTCTGGCCAACGGCGCCAATTTCGTGCTCCAGAAGCCGGTGTCCATGCAGACGGCGCGGCGGATCATCCACGCGGCCCGGTCCCTGACCCCGGGCGAGCACCGCTTCCGCTTCCGCCTGCCGGTGGAGATCCCGTTCGCCACCAGAGTGGAGGGAGAAGCGGCCCCGATCCAGACCAGGATCTTCAATCTTGCGGAGAACGGCATGGGCATCTCCTGTCCTCGCAAGCTGCCCGTCGATGCCAAGCTGGCCGGGTCCTTTGTGCTGCCGGAGATCGAGTGCAAGATCGAAGCCAATGGGGTGGTCACGTGGTCTACTCCCGACGGCCGCGCCGGCGTGCGCTTCCTGGGAATGCCATACGGCGTCCAGACCACGCTGGTGGACTGGTTGCGCCGGCAGTTCGCCCTGCTTCCGTACCGATCGGTCCGTCACCGCAAGAGCAATGCTTAGGCGACCAACGGCGATTCCTGGCTCAATGTAAAATGCTCAAGTTGCGCACCTTATGAGCACGGATTCCGGCGACAAATCCGGCCGCAGGTCCCGGACGAAGGGCCCCGAGTCCTCGCAACTTTCTGAAGACAAGCGGGTTTCCATGGGTGTGAGCAGCGTAGCCCTGAACCCGGGCCTGGCCGGCCTGGGACGCTCGACGGAGCGCCCGGCGCCGGCAGCGGTCGCGCTCGAGCAGCTGAGCGACGCCGAGGTCATGCTGCGGGTGCGTGCCGGAGACGACCCCGCGTTCGATCACCTGGTGCAGAAGTTCCGCCGCCCCATGGTGCATTTCATGTACCGCATGTGCCGCAACCAGGGCACGGCCGAGGAATTGGCGCAGGAAGTCTTCCTGCGGGTGTATCGTTCGCGCGAGTCGTACTCGGCAGAGGCCAAGTTCACGACCTGGTTGTATCGCATCGCGACTAACCTGGCCATGAACCACGCCCGCGACACCAAGCAGGAGCGCTTCACGGCCAGCCTGGACGAGCCCGACGACGAAAGCGGGCTGAAGATCGACGTGGCCGACAACCGGGCCACCGCCGACCAGGAGATGCTGCGGCGGGAACGGCTGGCGGCCATCCGGCGCTGCGTGGAGGAACTGCCGGAACGCCAGCGAGTGGCCGTGATCATGCACAAGTACCAGGACCTGGATTATCGCGAGATCGGGGCGGTGCTGAAGTTGAGCGAGTCGGCCACCAAGTCATTGCTTTTTCGCGCGTACGAGACGCTGCGCGAGAGATTGAAGGGCTTCATCTAGGCGGGGTAGGAGTAGGGGTATGGATTGCAAAATGGCATTGGAACATCTGCTCGAACACGCGGAGGGCAAGAGCACCCCCGCAAGCGAGCACGTACGCTCATGCGCAAGCTGCGCGAAGGAAGCAGAATCGCTGCGGGCGACCCTGGCGCTGATGGACGAGTGGACGGCGCCGGAGCCGTCTCCGTACTTCGACCAGCGGCTGCAGGCGCGGTTGCGAGAGGAGCGGGAGAAGGCGCCGGCCGGGCTCTTTGCCTGGCTGCGGAAGCCGGCATTGGCGGCGGCGTTCGCCGTGGTGATGGCGGCCGGCATCGCGCTGGTCCGGCTGGCCCCTGAGGGGACTGGCAGCGGGCCAAAAGTGGCTGCTGTCCGGTCGACCTCGGCGGTGGCCGACTTGCAGTCGCTGGACAGGAACGAAGACCTGTACGCGAATTTCGATCTGCTGGACGACATTCCGAATCATGACGCCGGGCAGCAGGTGGAGCAGCAGTAAGGAGCGGCATTGAAGAGGATCCGCATCATCGGGGTGATGGCACTGGCGGCGATGGTGGCCGTGCCGGCCGTGGCGCTGCAGGAGATCGGCGCGCCGCCCCGGCCACGAAACTTCCGCCCGTTCCAGGGGAAGCCTCCGGACTGGAGGGGACCCGGTGTAGACAAGAACAAGCAGGGGCGCAACCGCCCGCACATCGGGCAGTGGTTGAAGAAGAACCAGAACCTGCCGGTGGACCAGCAGGAACAGGCCTTGAGAAGCGATCCGGAATTCCAGAAGCTGCCTGCGCAGCAGCAGCAGCACCTGCTCGACCGGCTGCACCAGTTCAATTCCCTGCCTCCGAACCAGCGGCAGCGCATGTTGTCGCGCATGGACGCCTTCGAGCACCTCACGCCGGAACAGCAGCAACAGGCGCGTCAGATCTTCGGGCAGGTGCGGCAGATGCCCGAGGACCGGCGTCAATCGTTCCGCAAAGGCCTGCGCCAGCTGGCCGACATGCCGCCCGATCAGCGCCAGGCGGCGCTGGATTCTCCCGCCTTCCGCAAGAACTTCAGTGACGAAGAGCGCGGCCTGATGCGCCAGGTGGTGGACCTGAATGTCCTTCCCGAGCGGGGTGCGCCGGAAAACGCGCCGGCCCCGCCCGATCAGCGCTGATCTCCCAAAGCAAAGGATCAAGACCCGGCCGAGGGCGGTCGCGCCACGTGTTCTCACTCAGCCGCGCAGGATGTTCTTGGCGATGAACAGGACGTTGGCCGGACGTTCGGCCAGCCGCCGCATCAGGTACGGATACCACTCGGCGCCGAACGGGATATAGACGCGCATGCGCCAGCCTTCCTTGACCAGCTGTTGCTGGAGGTCGCGGCGGATGCCGTGCAGCATCTGGAACTCGAAGGCGGCGGCGGGGATGTTCTCGGCGCGAGCGAAGGCGACGGTCTGGCGGATGATGCTCTCGTCGTGGGTGGCGATGCCGTGATAGACGCCGCTCTTCAGCAGGACCTTGGTGAGCTTCACGTAGTTGGCGTCCACCTCTGACTTCTTCTGGAAGGCGATCTCCGGCGGCTCCTTGTACGCGCCCTTGCAGAGGCGGATGCGGATGCGCTCGGCCAGCAGCTTCTCGACATCGGCTTCGGCCCGCCGCATGTAGGACTGGACGACGGCGCCGACGGCGTCATCGTTTTCCGGCGCGCGGTGCAGGCGGTGGACGAAATCCAGCGTGCGTTGCGTGTAGGGCGAGCCTTCCATATCCACGCGGACAAAACTCTTGAGCCGGGCGGCGTGCTGGACCAGCGAAGTGACATTGTCGTAGGCGGACTGCTCGTCCACGTCGAGGCCCATGTGGGTAAGCTTCACGCTGACGTTGGCCTCAAGCTTGCGCTCGGCGATCAGGTCGAGGAGCTGGTGGTAGAGAGCAGCGCTCTGTTTCGCCTCCTCGAGGTTGGTGACGTTCTCGCCCAGATTATCGATGCTGACCGCGGCGCCCCACTCGTTCACCGCCCTGGTGGCACGCAGCGCATCGTCCAGCTGCGTACCGGCCACGAAGCGCTGCGACATCCTCTGGCCGACCGGGGAACGCTCTGCGAACCCGCGCAAGGAACGGCTTTCTGATAACCAGATAAAGAGTGCCCTTAGCATGAAGCTCCAATGGGATGAAGCAAACCGTCTTTTGTATCACATCGGGAGCGGGGCCTGGCCATGACGAGGGTCACACACGGACAGCATCGAGGAACAAGCGGCAGGACCAAGACGCGGTCGAAGGCCGCGCCAAGGGGGTCTGCTCAGCGTCCTTCTTCTTCCAGGAACTTCTCGACTTCGATGGCGGCCATGCAGCCGGTGCCGGCGGCGGTGATGGCCTGGCGATAGCGGCGGTCCTGCACGTCGCCGGAAGCGAACACGCCGGGCACGCGGGTGAAGACGTAATTGGTGGTCTTGAGGTACCCGTCGGCGTCGGTCTCCAGCTGCCCGTTGAACATGCTGGCGTTGGGGACGTGTCCGATGCCCAGGAACAGGGCGCTGGTCGGGAAATCCCACTGCCTGCCGGTCTTCAGGTTGCGCAGCTTCAGGCCGGTGACCTCCTTCTTGGCGACGTCGTAGACGTCATCCACGACGGTGTCGGTGAGGAACTCGATCTTGCCGTGGGCCTTGGCGCGGTCGAGCATGATCTTGGAGGCGCGGAACTGGTCGCGGCGGTGGATGAGCGTGACCTTGGTGGCAAAGCGGGTAAGGAACAGCGCTTCCTCCATGGCGGAGTCGCCACCGCCGATGACCACGATCTGCTTGCCGCTGAAGAAGAAGCCGTCACAGGTGGCGCAGGAGGAGACGCCGTGGCCGATCAGCGCCTGCTCGTTGGGCAGGCCCAGCCAGCGCGCCGATGCCCCGCTGGCCACGATCAGGGTGCGGGTGCGGACCGTCTCCTGGCCGAGGATCAGTTCGAAGGGACGCTTGCTGAGGTCGGCCTTCTGCACGTGCCCGGCGCGGACCTCGGCCCCAAAACGCTCGGCCTGCTTCTTCATGTTCTCGATCAACTCGGGCCCCTGGATGCCTTCGGAAAACCCAGGAAAATTCTCCACCAGCGTGGTGAGCGAGAGCTGGCCGCCGGGCTCGTGGCCCTGCAGCAAGAGCGGCTTCAGGTTGGCGCGGGCGGCATAGATGGCGGCGGTGAGCCCGGAGCATCCCGAGCCCAGGATTACAGTATTGCGGATCTCGGACATGGTGGTTTAGATAAGAGCCTTCGATTTTCGATTCAACCGCGGGGTCCCTTGTGCTTTGGGGCCGGGGCAGCCTCGGCGGGCTTGCCGGCGGCGCGAGACAACTCGGCCGGGATGGTGGTCCGCACCCGCAGCAAGCCGCGATAGTCCGTCATCAGGCTGGAAGCCGAGCTGAACAGGGGCTGGTAGGCGGCCTGGTCGGCCTGCTCGCAACGCGCCAGTCCGAGCGAATTCTTGCCGAAGCGCTCGACCTTGACGCGGGTGGCGGGCGTGTCGGTGGCCACCGCGGCCGCCGGCGTGGTCACCGGCGACATGCGGTCCTCGATGGTCACCAGCAGGACGTCCTTGGGATCGCGCATGCGGAACACCAGGGTCTCGATCAGCGCTTTCTCATCCACGCTCAACGAGTACTGCACGTTGCTGAAGGGCGAGTCGGCGACGAACTCGCGGCGGATGCGCGCCCAGGTCGAGGGCGGCGCGTCGGGGAAGGTGCTGCGGCCGCGCGCCACCTCGAAGTCGGTGGCGAATCGGGGACGCGCGGGAATTCGGGCCAGGGCCTCCGCGATCCCCTTCTGCTCTTCCGCCGACGGGGTGCAGACGTTTATCACGTTGATCTGCACCTTCATGCCGTCTTTCTTGATCTCGGGTTGCGGCGCAGGCTCCTGGGCCAGGGCCGCGGGCACCAACAGCATCAGCAGGATTGTCCGGAGCACGGCGGCATTTTAGCAGCAGTCGGCAGTCTCCGGCCGCCCGTCGTCCCGCCTTCATGTGACGATGCGCCCCGATGCTCGTACAATCGGCGACTATGGCGAATCTAGCCCTGGTCTATGGAATGCGGCTGCTGCCCCTGGACGAACTGTCGGAACTGAGCGACGCCGTGGTGAAACTGAGGAACGGGCGCGAGGTGCGCGTCACCCTGCACATGCTGGAGGGAAGCAAGGAAGAGATCGTAAAGCAGCTCCAGCAGAGCACCGAGGCGTTCTTTGATCTGTTCTATGGGGAAGGATAGGGGGCGGTCACTTCCCGCCACGCTCGCCGGGCCGCCTTAGCCGATCTTCTTGTTCTGCTCGTCGCTGATCCTTAACTGCGCCTTGATGGTCGCCAGGAACTCCTGGATGTCGGTGGGTTTGAACAGCACGGAGACGCCGCTCTTCTCGGCCCGGTCGCTGACGTCCTTGCTGGCATAGCCGGTCAGCAACACGGAACGGACCAGGGGACGCTGCCTGCGCGCGAAATCGATGACCTCGAAACCCGATTGCTGTTCTTCCAGCGAAAGATCGCACAGCAACAGGTCGACCGGGTGCTCACCAAGCGCTTGCATCGCTTCCGCCGACGAGCCAGCGGTCAGCACCTGGTAGTCCTGCTGGTCGAGGATCATGCGGTAGGTCAGCAGCACCGCCGGTTCGTCGTCGACCACCAGCACGGTATGTCGTTTTGCTTTGGCTTTCATGTTCAGCGCGCCACCGGCAGACTGATCTTGAACACCGTGCCCTTGCCCGGGCGGCTGCGCACCGCGATCTTTCCGCCGTGGTTCTCGATGATGCCCTTGACGATCCACAGGCCCAGACCGGTCCCCTTCGGTCCTTTAGTGCTGACAAATGGTTCGAAGATGCTCTCCTGCAACGCGCAGGGGATGCCGGACCCGGTATCGCCCAGCAGGATCACAATAAGCCCTCGCACCGGGTCGGCGCCATTGATGTATCGGGTGCGGACCCGGAGGGTACCGCCGCCTTCCATGCTATCGCGCGCGTTCACCACCAGGTTGGAGAACACCTGCTGCAGCTGGTCGGCGGAACCGACCGCCGGGGGCAGCGGACCCAGGTCGGCCTTCACCCGGATCGACGCCCGTTGCAGCTGGCGGCTGAACAGCGACAAGGTGTCTTCCACCACGCTGTTCACGTTGACGTTATCCACCTGCTCGGCGTTGCGGTACAGGCTGAGCATCTGGCGGACGATGCGCGCCACGCGCTCGGTCTCAGACTTCAGGATCTCGTAGACCGGCACGGCTTCGTTGGACACCTTGCCGCTCAGCAGGTAAACGGCGTTCTTGATCGCCTCCATCGGGTTGTTGACTTCGTGGGCGATGGTGCCGGCCAGCCGTCCGGTGGCGGCGAACTTCTCCATCTCCAGCAAGCGCCGCTCGACCTTGAGCTGCTCCAGCTTGCGCACGGCGGTGAGGTCGCGGAGCACGGTGACGGTGAATGCCACCTGCCCGCGCTCGTCGTAGACCTTGCCGGAGCGGGCGTCGAACTCGACCTCGGTGCGGGTCGCCGGGTCGAACAGCTTCAGCGGGCCGCTCTCCCGGTCGGAGAAGGAGAAGGTGAAGGCGCTGATGTAGGCGTCGAGCTTCGCCTGGTTGCGGATGCGGTGGGGATCCCGCGATGGGTCCTTCTCCGCACCGAACAGCTCGGTGGCCAGCGGGTCCAGCTGTACCACCTTGGCGTTGCTGTCGCAGACCACGATGGGGTCGCCGACGTTCTCGATGATCAGGTTCAGCCGGTCGCGGTCCCGGCGGACCACCTCTTCGGCGCGACGCAGCTTCTCGATATCGGTCATGCGGTCGTAGTAGTGCTCGAGCTTGAAGAGGCGTCCCAGGCAGCGATTGGCCAGCTCGATCAGGTCGCGCAGTTCGGCTAGGTCTCGCTCGGCGGTACCCTTGCTCAGCTCGACGATGACCATCGCGCAATAGGCGCGCAGGTCGCAGGTAGGGCAGACCTGCTCCGGAAGGCTGAGCTTGCGCCGGCGCTGCTGGTTGTCGGCCGCCAGGCATCCACGCTCTGGCGGCCGCTCCGTTTCCCGACACTGGGTGCGCGCGCGGAACAAGATGGGATGGCAGTAGAGCGGCTTGCGGCTCGGACCGGAGGGAAGCACCGCCGGTTGCAGGCTGTGCAGCACTCCGATCAGGGGATTGTCCACCGCGTACAGCGAGGTCTTGAATCTCTGCAGCAGGTTCTTGGGAAAGCCGATCGAGGCCGAGGCCGTGACGTCACCGGTCTCAAAGTCGACTCCCGCCACCATCACCCGGGCAAAGCCGAGGACCACGATCTCTTCCAGCAGGATGGGGAAGATCTGGCCGCTGCGCTCGGCGTCGAGCAGACGGGCAGCGGCGCGCCGGCCAAACGTGCTCAACCGGCGCTCATCCCGGTTCGCGATCCTGACCCGTGCTCCCACTCGCATCTGGGGCGAGGCCATGGGGCCCACTCCTTAAGAACCGCCGCGGTTACCGGCGGGCAACCCGGCGGGCCGGAGTGCGGGTGGGACGGCCGGTCTCGACCACCTCCAGGGGTTCCGCTTTCTCGCCACCGGCCCACTGCGGACGGGAAATCAGCCCGGTGAGCCGACAGCGGCGTACTCGCACGTCGCCTGCGATCACTTGTCCTTTGTCCGGGATCCGGTCCAGGATGTCGAGCAGGTTAGCAGTTCCGGAGACCGTGGGTACGCGTTCCATAGTGTAGGGGAGTCAAGCGGCCGCGCAGCTTTGGCCCGCAGCGCGTCTGCGGGTCGACTTCCCGCAAGGTGCTGCATCCTAACCAACGGCTATCCTGCTGTCAAATCCGTGGCCAGGAAGACCTGCCTGTGACCACGATCCGTGCCCAAGCTTGAAAAGGCCCCACACCAGCCATCCCATGTGGGGCCTCACCGCGCCTTAGTTGACACTGGAGACGCTGAACCCGTCCCAGCCGACTGCTTTCACATAGTCGAAGTCGAGATACAGATAGCCGGAGTCGGCGAAGCAGTTGCTCCAGCTGTTCTTGACGATGAAGTAGCCGCCGCTGTGTGCCTGGGGCGCGCCGTCGGGCAGTTCATCGTTGCCGGCGATGCCGACCACGTGCACGTAGTGTCCACCCTTGTTGATGGTGACGTCGTCGGCGTTGTACACCACGTAGCCGTTGCTGGCGACGTTCTCAAACGCAGGGGTCACGTTGAAACCCAGGACCACCGCGTTGTTGAAGGCCACGCTCAGGATCATGTACTCCTTGGAGAGTTCCGTATCGTTCGAGTTCCAGAAGCGGGTCAGCAGGGTGGGCCGATATTTCGACTCGGGGATCCCGGCGTCGTGGAGGGAGCAGAGGGGGAGCGGGATACCCAGGAAGTTGATCCCGACGCAGATGCCCGGCGCTTGCGGAGCCGAATCCGAGCAGCCCGGCTCGGTGTTGGGGAAATTCTGGCAGGAGTTGAAGTACACACCCGTGGTGTCGTTGAATCCGCGGCCGTAGGACGGGTTGTAATCCCAGCGGTATTCGTAGGCGAAGAAATAGTTGTTGTTGATGGCGCCGGTCAGTTCCTCAAAGGCGTCGCCGCTCTCGTGCTCGTAGCCCGGGGTCCACAGGGTGCGATAGTGCTCCATCAGGTCCTGCTCGGAGAAGTTCGCCTTCACCCCGTGGTTCATGGAGATCATCAATTCGAACGCCGAGGTATCGGCAAAGGCGTGACAGGTCCCGCGCGCTCCCTGCTCTTTCACGCAAGTCAGGTACTTCCGCAGGGGGAACTTGTCGTCCGGAAGCGTGCCGTAGAGCCCGGAGGAGCTGGGCGTGCAGCTCGTACTGTTCTGGGTGCGGTCGCCGTAGAGCTGATGCTGCGGCGTGGTGCCGGCCTCACCGTTGCAGTCGGCGGTCGAAGGTGGAGTGTTAGGCGGAGGCAGGTTGGGCAGGATGAACTGCCAGGCGTTTCCGATGAACGCAAGAGCCTCCCCGATGGTCGTCAGATCCGCGAACGTCAAGCTGGCCGGATTGGGCGGGTACACACCGTTGATGTTGAATCCCGGCGGCAGGTGGCTGTACGCCTGCCCGTAGAGCATCAGCTGCAGGTTCCGGTCGCCGGCAAAGACCGCGCCGCGGAACATCCCGCTCAACTTGGTCGACATACCATGGGTGACGATGGTCTGGTGCTGAGGCCCGCATTGGATGCCGGGAGGGCAGGGAGCATTCGTCGGAACCGTCACGAAGAAGTTGCCGTCCCCGACCGGCATCACGTCGTCGCCCTGCGGATCTTTGAGCAGGCCCAGCAGGTGGTCCCGCAGGCCCGGCTTGTCCTTGGTGAAATCGAGGATGTAGTGCAAGCGCATCAAGTCCTGGTTGGCGAACCCCTGGTTCTGCCGCAGGACCTGGCTACAGACCGCCGCCGGCAGTCCGGTACATGGGTTGGGAGCGTGTTGCGCGAGGGCGGGCGTCGTCAACGCCAGCGCCATCACCAGGAAGTGGCTGGGGTGGATATTGAGCTTACCGAAACGCACGAGTGGCCTCCTTGCAGACGTTGCTTGATTCCAGATCAAATGGGGCCGTCCACAGAGAGGAAGAGCGAGGGGCTACATCGCACTGCGACTGATTGGGAAGCACTATACGCGCCTCGGAGTGGATTGCAAAGCGCCTTGTAGCCTGCCCCTCGGGTCTCCGGGTTGCATTCAGGCTTCGGGGGATTCGTGCAGGAACTCGGTGGGAGGCCAAGGGCCGCTGACCGCCACCCGCACCTCGCCTTCACTCTTCAGGGCCTGGCTCTTGGCCTTGAAGGTGGCGACCTCGGAGCGGCGGACCAGCGCATAGCAGCGCAAGCCGTTGGGCACTTCCTTGATGTGCCAGGACTGGACGGAATCACCCAGAAAGTCGCGGGCGCTTTCGGCCAGCTGCTCCAGGATCTCGCGCGTGCGTTGCCGGTCCTGAAGATGCGCGGCGCCGGGCCCCGCGGCGGCTTCGTGCTCGCCATGATGGAGACGCACCTCCATCTGCACCGAATCGCGCGTCCGCTGCAGCGATTCCAGCAGATCGTGGCCCTCGGTCTCCAGATAGACCTCGAGCTCCCCCAGGCCTTCGACGATGGTCGGAAAGCGGAACGGGATCACCGCCGTGCGCGAGAAGATGGCGGTGATCACCTTGTGGAAGACGAGCGCATCCTCCCTGGCGAATCTCGCCGGCGCCTGCTTCAGCTCTCCGTAGTAGCAGATCATGCCGGCGACGGAGCAGCGTTCCACCGGATGCTCGCGCACCCCGACTTTCGGGGCGGGGACGGCAGGCTCGGACTCGCTGATGCAGTAGAGCAGGAGCGGCAACTCTCAGCGTCTCCTTCGGCGGGGCGAGCGGTAGTGTACGGTGCGCTGCCGCGGTTTTCAACAAAAGCCGCGTCCAGCCGGCATCCGCTCGGGCATGCACGGCGGCTATAATCGGGACTTCGGGAACGGCGATCGATGACCCTCTCCTACCAGCGTGCGCGACGCAGCTTCCGGGGACTGATCCCCCGGACCAAGCTCGGACGTTTCACCCTGTATCTGGCCGCCGTGGACCTGTTCCTGTTCGTGGTGCACCAGGTGATGGGACTGGTGTCGCCGCAAGCGGCGGCCGCCAGCACACTGGGCGGCTGGAACCGGTTCCTCACCTTCTGGGTGATCGTGTTCGGGGCCTGGCTGGCGTTCCGCTGGCTGCGCGACAAGCTGCTGTGGCGGCTGCGCAACCGGCTCATCGTCACCTACGTGTTCATCGGCGTGATCCCGGTGCTGCTGATCGCGACCATCGCCTTGGGCGTCGCCTATCTGTTTGCCGGCCAATTCGCCACCTATCTTGCGACCTCCGACATCCACTCGGAACTGCGGACGCTGGAGGCGGCCAACGCCACAATCACCGCCGAACTGGCGCACAGCATCTCGACCGGAGAGAAGAAGACCGAACTGCCGGCGCTGCAAGATACCAAGCTGGCCCAGCGCTGGGCCGAACGGCGCGTGACCGCCTGGTACCGGGGCAAGGAGACATTGCTGCAAGGCCCGCCAGGAGCCAAGCCGCTCGGCCGTCCGGAGTGGATGAAAGACGACGTCCAGAGCGTGGTCTTCGATCCCGACGGCGTCTACCTGAGAGTGTCGAACACGGTCAACCTTGGCAGCGACCCCCTGACCGTGATCTCCAGCGAGCCCCTCGACGCGGCGCGCTTGCAGGAGATCACGTCGCATTTCGGCGAGGTCACCATCACCGACATTGGCGGCGCCGACAAGATCAGTTCTCCCGATGGATCGCGGCGCGGCCTGGACAAGGAGGGTGGTCCGGCGATCGTGGTGGGCGACAAGTCGCTCCCCCTGGAACGCGCGCGCAAAGGCATCCGCATGCCGAAGGTGACGGCGGGCACGCTGCCGCCGGCGGCCAACAGCATCGACACCGAATTCACTTTCCTGGCGCTCTTCCCGGTCACCAATTGGATGGACGGGAACAGCTATCGCGAGGGGCTGATCGTCCATAGCCGGGTGTCGGCGCTGTACGGGCGGCTGTTCCGCACCCTGGGCGAGCTGACGCAGGTGATCATCTACGTGATCGCCGGCACCGCCATCTTCTTCGCCATCATCGAGCTGGTCGCCATCTTCATCGGCCTGGGCCTCACGCGGACCATCACCAAGTCGGTAGCCGAGCTGTACCGGGGCACCCAGCGCGTGAACCGTGGCGATTTCAGTTACCGCATCCCCGTCCGCTCGAAAGACCAGCTGGCGGCCCTGGAGACGTCGTTCAATTCGATGAACGAGTCGCTGGAGCGGTTGATCGCCGAGCAGAAGGAGAAGCAACGGCTGGAGAACGAGCTGGCCATCGCGCAGGAGGTCCAATCCCAGCTCTTCCCCAAGCAATCCACCGAGATGGAGTCGCTGGAGGTGTTTGGCGTCTGCCGTCCGGCGCGGACGGTGAGCGGCGACTACTACGACTTCCTGCCGCTGGGGCCAGAGCGGCTGGGGCTGGCGGTGGGCGACATCTCGGGCAAGGGGATCTCGGCGGCGCTGCTGATGGCCACGGTGCATTCGGCGGTGCGGGCCTATGAATTCGGGCGCATGCCGGCCATGGCCGGACACCTGGTGGCGGCGGGCAGCTCCACCGGCCGCACGCACGTGCTGGAGGTGACCTCGGGGACGCCTCCCGATACCGCCTTCTCGCCGGCCAACGTGCTCACCGTGCTGAACCGCCAGCTCTATCACAGCACGCCCAGCGAAAAATACGCCACCCTGTTCATGAGCGTGTATGACGCGCGCTCCCGCGTGCTGACCTACTCCAACGCCGGGCATCTGCCGCCCATCATCCTGGGCGACGATGGCTCAGTGCGCAAGCTGGACACTCCCGGGCTGGTGGTCGGACTGTTCGACAACCAGGGCTACGAAGAGGATTCGGTGCCCTTCCGGCCGGGAGAGATCTTCATCGCCTACAGTGACGGGGTCACCGAGCCGGAGAATGAGTTCGGGGAATTCGGCGAAGCGCGTCTGCTGGAGATCGTGCGCGACCACCGCCACCTGCCCCTGACCCAGATCTCCGACCTGGTCATCACCGCGGTGCAGGAGTGGATCGGCAACGCCGAGCAGCCCGACGACATCACCATCGTCCTGGCGCGGCCGCGCTAGCCGCCCCTCACTTCTTCTTCAAGAAAGCCTTCACACCGCCGCGGAACGGCGTGTACAGCGGGTCGCCCATGTTGAGGATCTGCCAGCGCACTTCCGCGGTGTTGCGGAAGAAGGCGTCACCCACGTTCGCACCCTCGAAAAGATTGCGGAAGACCCCGGCGGGATGCGGCAGCCCGCTCAGGAAGGGCTCGTCCACGGCGCCCGAAGTCACGGTGATGCCCTTGTTCAGCGCATTAGCCGACCAGTTGTGTCCGGTGCGAGGATTCGAAGCGGACTCGCTGTCCAGATGGAATCCGATCGCGCCCACGTTCCAGGTGAACGCGTCGTTGTAGTGTTGGAGCTGATACCAGCCGGAGTAGAGGACAGCCTCGTCGCAGCGCAGCGGAGCGGGCGCGGTCCCGAATTCGGCCGGGTTGGCGTCCTCGATCACGGGAAAGCCCGCCTCGCGCGCGAACTGTGCGGCGCGGTACAGTTCCCACTCCCCGGCGCCATAGCCGGTGTCCTCGACGTCCTTCATGTCGTCGCCTCCGCGCCGGCGGTCGAAGCACGCGATGCCCTTCAAGCCCGCCTGCTCGGCTGCCATCGCCTTGTCGACCAGCCCCATCGCCAGCTGCGGCGAGGACGCGTCCAGGCGCCACACCGAGTAAACCAGGTCCTTGCGCTGCCGGGCACGGTAGTCGGCAAGCGACTCGAACGGGGAATACTGCTCGGCCTTGGACGACACAGGCGCGAAATACGGGTTGGGCTGCGGCGACCCTACATTCCTGCTCCAGACATCGGCGAGGTAGGAATCGATGGCCACCCCGGCGCCCTTGGGCGTATCTACCAGGTGAAACGGCGTATCGAATGTGAGAACGATGTACAGGATCTTTTCCTTCCCCACGCGAGCAAGGCACTTGCGAACCGGGCGCGCCACTCTGGCTTCGAATTCATCCTCGGCGACGTACAGCGCCGGAACGGAGGAGTGGGGTTTGGATCGGATGGCATTCAGCGCGCATTTGTTTTCCGCTGGGATGCTTCGCTTCTGCACGTAATGACTCGCCACCCGGCGGGAATCCTTACTGCGCCCGTTGTAGACGACCAGCACCCGCTCGTTGAGGGGGATGGTCCCAGCGAGGGCGGGCGCGGCGAGGGCCAACAGCAGGAGCACGCGCAGCATGGGGAGGTATTGTAGCTAGTCGAGGGTGTCGAAGGTCCCGAGGGGCGCTTCGCGGACGGTCAGCGCCTCGCAGCGTTGGTCGAGCCGCTTGTAATCCGCGGCATGCGCATGGCGGAACGACTCGTAGTGTTGGAGGGAGCTCCAGCGATCGAGCACGAGGTAGCGGTCATGCTCGCGATCGCGCAGCAATTCCGTTCCTAGATAACCATCCCCGCGGCGGAACAGTCGCGCCCAGTCGCCGTCCGGGCCGTAGACGCGCTCGAACTCCTGCCGAGCCTCGGGACGTGCCTGGAACTCCCAGACGATCAGGTAGCTCATCGTGCGACGCCGGCGACCGCCTCCACCGGCTCCAGGTGGGCGGTGAAGTGGCGCAGGAAGGGCGCCTCATAGCTGAGCTTGAGCCCGTGGATCTGCTCGCGCCGTTTCCAGACCTCCAAAATCACCTCCACCACGTAATCGATGTGGCTCTGGGTATAGACGCGGCGGGGGATGGCAAGTCGCACTAAATCCATCCTGGCGGCGGCCCCGAACATGAGCGTCCCGATCTCGACCGAGCGGATCCCGCCCTCCAGGTACAACTCGGAGGCCAGCGCGACCCCGGGAAACTGCTCCGGCGGGACGTGGGGCAGAAAGGCGCGGGCGTCGATGTAGACGGCGTGTCCGCCGGGCGGCTGGACGATGGGCACACCCTGCTCGGCGATGTGGTTGCCCAGGTAGGCGGTGGAGGCGATCCGGTATTGCAGGTAGTCCTCGTGCAGCGCTTCCTGCAATCCGACCGCGATGGCTTCCAGGTCGCGGCCCGCCAGGCCGCCATACGTCGGGTACCCCTCGGTGAGGATCAGCAGATCTTTTTCCTGCTGCGCGAGCAGGTCGTCGTTGGTGCAGAGGAATCCGCCGATGTTGGCCATGCCGTCTTTCTTGGCGGACATGGTGCAGCCGTCGCCCAGCGCGAACATCTCCTGCGCGATCTGCTTGGGGGTCTTGCCGGCATAGCCGGTCTCGCGCAGCTTGATGAAGTAGGCGTTCTCGGCGAAGCGGCAGGCGTCGAAGTAGAGCGGGATGCGATGCTTGCGGCAGACGCCGCTGACCGCGCGCGCGTTCTCCAGCGAGACCGGCTGGCCTCCGCCGGAATTGTTGGTGACCGTGAGCATCACCAGCGGGATGCGTTCGCGCCCAACGCGCGCGATGAGCGCTTCCAGCGCC
>Ga0335082_10003558_pt1 | contig 16979 bp, 16 predicted proteins | sample Lox_Sample_41_FD_206718 | JGI IMG/M metagenome (GOLD analysis project Ga0335082, IMG submission 206718) | Soil microbial communities from Loxahatchee National Wildlife Refuge, Florida, United States - Lox_Sample_4.1 | ecosystem: Environmental > Terrestrial > Soil > Wetlands | place: USA... | reverse complement strand
AGCGCGAGGGCCTGGTGATCGACATCGAGCGCATCGAGGAGATCTTCCGCGACGGCTTCGCGGCCGCCTGGACCGGCGCGGTCGAGAACGACGGCTTCAACCGCCTGCTGCTGGCCGCCGAGCTCTCGGCGCGCCAGGTGGTGGTGCTGCGCGCCTACTGCCGCTACCTGCTGCAGACCGGGGTGCCCTTCAGCCAGGCGTACATGGAGCGCACCCTGGCCGCCAACGCGACCCTGGCGCGCAACTTGGTACGGCTGTTCGAGGCGCGCTTCGACCCGGCGCAGCAGCGCCAGCGCGGCCACGACCGCAAGAGCGTCGCCCTGGTCACGCAGATCCGCGGCGCCCTCGATGCGGTGGCGAGCCTGGATGATGACCGCATCCTGCGCGCCTACCTGACGCTGGTGCAGGCGACGCTGCGCACCAACTTCTACCAGCGCGACCAGCACGGCGCCCCGAAGCCCTACGTCGCCTTCAAGTTCGACCCCGCCAAGATTCCCGACCTGCCGCTGCCGCGGCCGAAGTTCGAGATCTTCGTCTACAGCCCGCGCGTCGAGGGCGTGCACCTGCGCATGGGCGAGGTGGCGCGCGGCGGCCTGCGCTGGTCGGACCGGCGCGAGGACTTCCGCACCGAGATCCTCGGCCTGATGAAGGCGCAGAACGTCAAGAACACCCTCATCGTCCCGGTAGGGGCCAAGGGCGGCTTCGTCGCCAAGCGCCTGCCGGCGAGCGGTGCGCGCGAGGAGGTGCAGGCGGAGGTCATCAGCTGCTACCAGACCTTCATCCGCGCGCTCCTCGACCTGACCGACAACATCGTCTCCGGGCGCATCGTGCCGCCGCGCGACGTGGTGCGCAGCGACGGCGACGACCCGTACCTGGTCGTGGCGGCCGACAAGGGCACCGCCACCTTCTCCGACATCGCCAACGCGATCTCGGCCGAGTACCACTTCTGGCTGGGCGACGCCTTCGCCTCCGGCGGCTCAGCCGGCTACGACCACAAGAAGATGGGCATCACCGCGCGCGGCGCCTGGGAATGCGTCAAGCGCCACTTCCGCGAGATGGGCATCGACACGCAGAAGAGCGACTTCACGGTCGCCGGCATCGGCGACATGTCCGGCGACGTGTTCGGCAACGGCATGCTGCTGTCGCGCCATATCCGCCTGCAGGCCGCCTTCGACCACCGCCACATCTTCCTCGACCCGGACCCGGACACCGCGGTGAGCTTCGCCGAGCGGGCGCGGCTCTTCGGCCTGCCGCGCTCGAGCTGGGACGACTACGACCGCAAGAAGATCTCGCGCGGCGGCGGCGTCTGGCCGCGCAGCGCCAAGGCGATCGCACTCTCAGCCGAGGCGCGGGCACTGCTCGGCCTCGAGGGCGTGAGCGCGGCCCCGAACGATGTGATCCGCGCCATCCTGCGCCTGCCGGTCGATCTCATGTGGAACGGCGGCATCGGCACCTACGTGAAGGCGAGCGATGAGCGCAACGCCGAGGTCGGCGACCGCGCCAACGACGCCCTGCGCGTCAACGGCCGGGAGCTGCGCTGCCGGGTGGTCGGTGAAGGCGGCAACCTCGGGCTCACGCAGCGCGGCCGGGTTGAGTACGCCCTCGCCCACGGGCGCCTCAACACCGACTTCATCGACAACTCCGCCGGCGTCAACACCTCGGACGTCGAGGTCAACATCAAGATCCTGCTGAACCCGCTGGTGCACGAGGGGCGCCTGAGCCGCGGCGAGCGCAACCGCCTGCTGGTGCGCATGACCAACGAGGTGGCGGCGCTGGTGCTGCGCAACAACTACCTGCAGAGCCAGGCCATCAGCACGCTCGAGCTGCAGTCCGCGGCGCGCCTGCCGGAGTTCCAGCACTTGATCCGCCTGCTGGAGCGCTCCGGGGAGCTCAACCGCGCACTGGAGTTCCTGCCGACGGACGATGAGCTCAGCGAGCGGCGCAAGAGCGGCGTCGGGCTGACGCGCCCGGAGCTGGCGATCCTGCTCGCCTACGGCAAGATCTGGCTCAACGGCCACCTGCTGGACTCGGACGTCCCCGAGGACGGCTACTTCCTCGCCGAGCTCGAGCGCTACTTCCCCGGCCCGGTGCGCACGCGCTTCCCGCGTGCCATCAGCCACCACCGCCTGCGCCGCGAGATCGTCGCCACCGCCACCACCAACAGCCTCGTGAACCGCATGGGCCCGACCTTCGTCACCCGCGCGCAGGAGGACACCGGCGCGCAGCCGGCGCAGGTGGCGCGCGCCTACACCGCGGCGCGCGAGATCTTCGCCATGCGCGAGGTGTGGGAGCGCATCGAGGCACTCGACAACAAGGTCACCGCCGACCTGCAGTACGAGGCGGTGTTCCAGACCAGCCGCCTGCTGCGCCACGCCACCTACTGGCTGCTGGCGCGCACCCGGCTGCAGGTTGATGCGGCGGTCGCCGAGTTCCGCGACGGCGTGCGGCGGCTCGAGGCGGAGATCCACCAGGTGCTCACCGGCGCCGAGCTGGCACGCTTCGAGGAGACGCGCCAGCGCTTTGCCGCGGGCGGCCTGCCGCCGCCGCTGGCCGAACGCATCGCGAGCCTGGAGGCGCTCAATGCCGCGCTCGACATCGTCGAGATCGCGAGCGCGCACCGCGTGAGCGTGATCGAGACCGCGCGCGTGTACTTCGAGGTCGGCACGCGCATCGGCTTCGACTGGCTGCGCGCGCGCATCGAGAAGCTCACCGTCGAGGGGCAGTGGCAGGCCATCGCCCGCACCGGGCTGCGCGATGCGGCGCTGCGGGTGCAGCGCCGCCTCACCGAGCGCGTGTTGTCGCGCCGCGGCAAGGGCAGCGCCGAGGCACGCGTCAACGCCTGGGTCGAGTCCGCCGGCAAGGACCTCGCGCACTGGCAGCGCACGCTCGCCGACATGCGCGCCGCCGGTGCCGGCGACTTCGCCACCCTCACGGTCGGTGTCGAGGCCGTGCGCAAACTGGCAAACTGAAGCGCATGTCCGCGCCAGCCCCGACCGCCTCCCCACCCGGCAGGCTCATCCTCGTGCGCCACGGCCAGAGTATCTGGAACGTGGAGAACCTGTTCACCGGCTGGACCGACGTCGATCTCTCCGAGCTCGGACGCACGGAGGCCGCGCAGGCCGGGCGCGAGCTGCTGCGCGAGCAGCTCGCCGTCGACATCGCCTTCACCTCGGTGCTCAAGCGCGCCATCCGCACGCTGTGGATCATGCTCGACGAGCTCGACCGCATGTGGGTGCCGGTGGAGCGCTCCTGGCGGCTGAACGAGCGCCACTACGGCGCGCTGCAGGGCCTCAACAAGGCGCAGACCGTGGCGCAGCACGGCGAGGCGCAGGTGAAGGTCTGGCGGCGCAGCTACGACACCCCGCCGCCGCCGCTGGCGCCGGAGGATCGGCGCCACCCGCGCCACGACGCGCGCTACGCGCAGGTGCCGGCCGCGGAGCTGCCGGCCACCGAGTCCCTCAAGGACACGCTCGCGCGCGTCCTGCCCTACTGGCACGCGCGCATCGCCCCGGAGCTGCGCCAGGGCCGCAACGTGCTGGTGGTGGCACACGGCAACAGCCTGCGCGCCATGGTGAAGATGCTCGATGGCGTGAGCGAGGCGGAGATCGCCGAGCTCAACATTCCGACCGGCGTGCCGCTGCTCTACGAGCTGGACGCGCAGCTGCGGCCGCGCGCCAGCCGCTACCTGGGCGATCCGCAGGCCATCGCGGCGGCCGCCGAGGCGGTGCGGCGCCAGACCGAGAAGCGCTGAGCCTGCGGCCCTAGGGCCTGTTAACACTAAGTGATATGCTGTGGGTATGGAAATCACACCCGCTCAGTACGCACGGATCGAGCCGCACTTGCCGATTCATCGTGGCAACGTCTCGCATGACAACCTCAACGTGATTAACGCGATCCTGTTTGTCGCAGAGAACGGCTGCAAGTGGCGGGCGCTGCCGAAGCGCTTCGGTAACTGGCATACGATCTATACGCGCATGAATCGCTGGGCGAAAGCTGGCGTTCTGGATCGGCTTTTTGCCGAACTGCAGCGCGAACAGCTGATCCGCATCAAGATCGAAGCGGTGAGCCTGGACAGCACGATCGTGAAGGTTCATCCCGATGGCACCGGCGCTCTAAAAAAAACGGCCCTCAAGCGATCGGCAAATCCCGCGGAGGCTGGAGCACAAAAGTTCATTTGGTTGCCGCGAGTGCTCGGTGCGCCATAGGGTTCTCACTCTCGCCAGGGCAAGCCGGAGATGCTCCCGAGGGGCGCGCGTTACTGCGCTCTATCCCGGAACTCCCAAGGGCCTGCCACCTGCTGATGGACTGCGCGTATGAAGGCGATGAGACGCGACAACTGGCCTTTGACCTGGGCTTCATCCCCGTCGTGCCGCCGCATCCAAACCGGGTCGAGCCCTGGAGGCTCAAGAGAGCTCTATATAAACGCCGCAATGAGATCGAGCGCTTGTTCCGACGACTCAAAGGCTTCCGTCGCATCTTTAGTCGCTTCGACAAGCTCGACCTGCTGTTCATTGCCTTCATCTACTTCGCACTCATCGTGGAAGCACTACGTCAGTAGTGTTAACACGCCCTAGGCCGCCCAGCCGTCGTAGCGGCCGCCGAGCTCGGTGGCGAGCGCGGTCAGGCGGCGGCTGATGTCCTGCATGTCCGGCACGATCAGCCGCATGGTCTTGGTGGCGTGCAGGCTGAAGCCGTTCTCCTCCTGCATCGGCTTGCTGTCGACTGCGAACTCCGGCTCGAGGCGCGCGCGCGCGCGCGCGCAGGCCTGCGCATCCGGCAGCGCCAGGAAGAAGTCGACGCGGTAGTCGTTGAAGGGCGCGTAGCCCTGCGAGCGCAGCCGGCCGATCATCTGCTCGTCCCAGCTCTCGGCGCGCGAGGCGCGCACCGCCCGCAGCTTGAAGTACACGCGCACCACGATCAGGCCGAGGGCCACGAGCAGCGCGATGAAGAACCACGTCTTCGCGGCCATGAGCGAGCTAGCGCGGACCCTTGCCGGCGAACTGCGGCCGGCGCTTGGCGAGGAAGGCGCTGATGCCCTCCACCCCTTCCGCGCTCATCGCGTGCGCGGCGATGGTCTCGCTCTCGAGGATCATCTGCGACTCGAGCGCCCCCAGGGCATTGGCGACCAGGCGCTTGGTGGCGCCGAGCGCGCTGCTGGCACCGGCGGCGAGCTGCTCGGCGATCTCGAGCGCGCGCGGCAGCAGCGCCTCCTCGGCGTGCACCTCGTTCACCAGTCCCCACCCGAGCGCCTCCTCGGCGGCGAGCGTGCGGTTCAAGAGCAGCAGCTCCATGGTGCGCTTGGCGCCGATGCTGCGCGGCAGGAGCAGGCTGGTGCCGGCATCGGGGGTGAGCCCGGCGTTGGTGTAGGCCAGGTTGAACTTCGAGCCGCGTGCGCACACGGCGAGGTCGGCCATCGCCACGAGCCCCACCCCGGCACCGGCGGCGGTGCCGTTGACGGCGGCGATCACCGGGGCGTCCATGCGCGTGAAGTGCGCGATCGCCGCGTGCAGGTAGGTGGTCAGCTCGCGGATGTAGTCATCGGCGGCGGTCTCGCGCGAGGCCATGGCGCGCAGGTCGCCGCCGAAACAGAAGTTGCGGCCCGCGCCGGTGAGCACCACGGCGCGCACCGCGGCGTTGCGCGCGCAGGCGAGCGCCGCCGCCAGCAGGTCCATCGCCATCTGCAGGTTGAGCGTGTTGGCGCTGTCGGGGCGGTTGAGCGTCACCAGCGCCACCGCGCCGCGCGTCTCCACCTGCACGCTGGGAACCGACATCGCGGCGCTACTCGTCCGGGGCGATACTGACGCGCAGCCCGGCGAGCTCGGCGGTGAACTCGATCTGGCAGGAGAGGCGCGAGTTCTCCTGGTAGTGCGAGAGCTCCGAGAGCAGCTCGCGCTCGTCGGACATCATGGCCGGCAGGCGCGCGGCCCATTCGGGATCGACATACACGTGGCAGGTGGCGCACGAGCACATCCCGCCGCAGATCGCCGCCACGCCGTAGTCGAGCTCGCGCAGGTTCTCCATCACTTTAAGCCCGGTCCGGGCGTCGACCTCGTGCTCGACTCCGTCGCGATCCACGACCCGCAGCAGCGCCATGCAGTAACCCGACCTTCCGAATGCTTGCTTGGAGGCGAACGCGCCCCGGATCTGGTAGTTTGCCGTTTCGCCATGCGCCCCGCCAGCACCACCTCCGCTGCGGTGTCAGGGCTGCGGCAGCGGCCCGAGCACCTTCATGACGAACACGGCCCGCTCCCCCGCCTGCGACAGCTGCGCGAAGCTCGCCTGCAGTTCCCGCGTCAGCACCGCCATGAGCTCTTCGTAGGGACCGAACACCTGCGTGCTCATGCTGTTCGTGACGATGCGCAGCCCGCTCGCACGGTTCAGTCGTGCCAGGAACTCGCGGATCGGCGGGGCGTAGTCGCTCTGGAGCGGGTACAGGCTGATCTCGACGCCGATGTCCATGCGTGCGTGCCTCGTTCCGGGAGCCGGCACGGCAGTATGGCACGCCCGGCGCAAGGCACTCCCGGCTATGATCGTATGCGGACTAGAATGCACACCCTGCGCCCGCGGGTGGGTGAGAGACGATGACGCGGAAAATCCAGGTCCATCAGGTCGATGCCTTTACGCGCGAGCCCTTCACGGGCAACCCGACCGGGGTGGTGCTCAACGCGGACGTGCTCGCCGAGGCGCAGATGCTGGCGATCGCGCGCGAGCTGAACAACGCCGAGACCGCTTTCATCCTCTCCCCCGACGGCGATGATCACACGGTGCGCGCGCGCTTCTTCACCCCGCGCAGCGAAGCGGGCTTCGTCGGCCACGCCACCATCGCCGCGCAGTACGTGCTGTCACGGCGCCACGACGCGCCGCGCTGGCAGCGCCAGAAGTCCAAGGCCGGCATCGTCGACATCGAGGTGCGCGGCAGCGGGCCCGAGCGGCGCATCGCCATCCGCCGCAGCCCGCCCACCATCGGGCGCGAGCTCAACGACCGCGAGCGCCTGGCGGTGCTCGATGCACTGGCGCTGGACTCCGCGAGCCTCGACCCGCGGCTGCCGCAGCAGATCGTGGGCACCACCGGCACGCGCCTGCTGATCGGGGTGCGCGGGCCCGAGCCGCTCAAGCACCTCAAGCCCGACCTGCAGCGCCTGACGACGCTCTCGGCGCAGATCGGCGCGGCGGGCTACTTCGTGTTCGCGCTGACACCGGAGGATGCCGACCACCTCACCGAGTCGCGCATGTTCTGCCCGGCGCTCGGCATCGCCGAGGACCCGGTCTCCGGCAACGCGCACGGCCTGCTCGGGGCCTACCTCGCCCGCCTCGGGCTGCTCGGCAAGGGCAGCGAGCAGGCCCGCTTCACCGGCATCCAGGGCCACTCGCTGCACCGCCCCGGGCGCGTCGAGGTGGAGCTGGAGTTCAAGGGCAACGAGCTCGCCGGGGTGTGGATCAGCGGCCAGGCGGTTTCGATCTTCGAGACCGAGATCGAGCTGTAGGTCGCGCCGGCGTGGCCGAGTTCCGGGCGGTACTCAAGCTCGCCGAGCTGCCCGTGGGCAGCATGCGCGCGGTGACGGTGCTCGGGCGCGAGCTCGTCATCTGCCACACCCGCGAGGGCGTCTTCGCGCTCGACAACATCTGCAGCCACGCGCACGCACGCCTGTGCGAGGGGCGGCTGCGCGGCACGCGCCTCGTGTGCCCGCTGCACGGCGGCTCCTTCGATGCGCGCGACGGGCGCGTGCTCGGTGCGCCGGCGGACGCCCCGCTCGCCTGCTACCCGGTGCGCCTGAGCGGCGGGAGCGTGGAGGTCTCGCTCTAGATCGGTTCGGGCGCCGCGGCCGCGCGCCGCACCAGCCAGGCGGCCGGCAGCGTCACGCAGGCCCCGACCAGGAAGGGGGCCGCCGGTCCGATGAGCGCATAGATCGGCCCGGAGGTGAAGGGACCGATGACGCGCGCCAGGCTCGCGCTGGCGACGTAGGCCCCGATCACCGCGCCGCGGTCATGGCCGCGCGACTGGCGCGAGGCGAGTGCGAAGGCGCTCGGGTTGTAGGCGCCGAGCCCGGTGCCGCACAAGAGCAGCCCCGCGACCGTCACCGTCAGCGCCCCGCCCAGGCCCAGCGTCACCAGCCCCGCCACGTACAGCAGCACCCCGCACGCCGCCAGGCGCACCTCGCCGAAGCGCGGCGCGAGCAGCCGCACCAGCCCGCCCTGCATCAGCAGCGCCGGCAGCGCCACGCTGAAGAGCAGGAACCCGACCGTGCGCGGGCCGAAGCCGTAGCGCTTGAGCGCCCAGATGGCGAAGATCGACTCGAGCACCGCCTGCGAGTAGGTCACCACCAGCGTCGCGGCCGCAAGATGCGCCAGGCGCGGCCGCGTGCGCAGCAGCGAGAGCGCGCCGCGGCGCGGCTCCGGCGGCTGCTGCAGGCGCTGCGCGGCGGTATGGCTCTCGGGCAGCACGAAGCGCACCAGCAGGATCGCGCACAGGCTCAGAGCACAGGACACCAGCGCCGGGGTCAGGAAGTTGGCGTGCGCGGCATCGGCGCCGGCCAGCACGCCGCCGATCGGCTGTCCGAGCGAGAAGCCGACGCCGATGGCCGCGCCGATCAGCCCGAGAGTGGCGGCGCGCTTCTCCGGCGCGCTGACGTCGGCGCCGTAGGCGAAGGCGGCGGCGATGTTGCCGGCCATCGCCCCGGCGAGCATGCGCGAGGCGAGCAGCCACCAGATGTTGCTTGCCACGGCCAGGAGCGCGTAGGAGAGGCAGGCGCCGGCCAGGCTGCTCATGAGGATCGGCCGGCGGCCGTAACGATCGCTCAGGTGTCCCCAGTGCGGGGCGGCGAGCAGCTGGCACAGCGAGTAGGTGCCGAGCACCGGCGTGATGTACTGCGGGGCCACGCCGAAGTGGTTGGCCATGTAGGGCACGAGCGGGATCAGGATGCCGAAGCCGAGCGTGTCGATCACGCAGAAGACAAACAGCGCTGCAAGTTGCCGGCGCACGGCGTTAGCTGGGGCTCTTGAGGCAGGCGCCGCTAGTGGCCGGGCACGAGCGGCGAGAGGTCCGCGCCCGGCAGCGCCGCCGGCGGCAGGTAGTCGCGCGCGCCGCGCATGATGAGGTTCGGGATACGCGTCTCATCGAAAGTTGCGGGCCTGGCAGCGGCGGCGGCGGTGCACAGGATCGCCAGCTGCAGCGAGGGCACCAGCCACAGGCGGTTGCCGCCGCGCCCGGCCACCGAGTAGACATCGCGGCTCGCGTAGGCCTCGCTCCCCGGCTGCGGCCGCAGCGCCAGGGCGAGAAAGCTGCCGTAGTCGGCATCGCCACGCGCGGGCATGCGCATGAGCTCGACCCAGCCGGGCCGCAGCACCTGCGAGCCGCGGTAGCTGCCATCGCGCAGCAGCATCTGCCCGACGCGGATCCAGTCGCCCTGGTGGGCGAACATGCAGCAGGCGGCATGCGCCGTGCCTCCCGCGCGGTCCAGCCACAGCCAGGCGTCCGCGGCGCCGAGGCGCCGCCACAGGGCCCCGGAGAGGAACTCGGCGTAGCGCGAGCGCGTGGCGCGCTCGATGAGGAGCGCGAGCAGCTGCGCATCGGCGGGCTGCTCGACGCGCGTCACTCCCGGCGGACCGGCCAGCGGCCGCGCGAGCAGCGCGGCGGTGAGATCGGGCGCGGCATTCAGGTCATCCTCGGGCGCGAGCCCGCTCGAGGACTGCAGCAGCGCGCGCACCGTGATGGCCCCGCGCGGGTCCTGGCGCCACTCCTCGAGCAGCACCCCGACCGGCTCGTCGGCCCAGCCGATGCGGCGGTGCCCGACCGCCACCCCCGTGGCGAGCGCCGCCAGCAGCGGCGTGAAGGACTGCGCATTGGTGAGGGTGTCGAAATCGGTTCCCTGCCAGTAGCGCTCGAAAACGATGTGGTCGTGGCGCGCCACGATCAGCGCCTGCGAACCCTGCGTGGCCGCGTAGCGGGCCGCCGCCTCGAGGGCGCGGATGTCGAGCTGCTCGAGCGCCGGGTCGACCCGCGGCGCCGGCGGCTCGTTCCCGCCGCTCACGCGCTCGCGCGGTTGATACAGCGGCGCGCTGCGTGCGCTGAGGAAGGCGAGGTAACGCTGCCACACGCCGGGGGCGAAGTACCCCGCGACGGCGAGCAGCAACAGGGCGATGAGGCAGCGCGCGAGGCGCGAGGGCGAGACGGTCATCGGCCGCATTGGATCATAGATGTGTGCCCGGAATCGGGTATTCTCGCGCGCTACCAAGGCCTGCAGGCAGAGCCTACGGGGGTCCAATGCGACTGCGGCTGCTCCGGCCCCGCTATTGGCCGACCTGGGCCGGCATCGGGATCCTGCGCCTGCTGGCGCTGTTGCCGTTTCCGGCATTGCTCGCCGTCGGCCGTGGTCTCGGACGCATCCTGCGCCACCTCCCCATCCGCTTCGTGAGCACCGCACGGCGCAACATCGAGCTGTGCTTCCCCGAGCTCGACGCCGCCGCGCGCGAACGCCTCCTCGATGAGCACTTCAAGAGCCTCGGCATGGCGCTCATGGAGGTGCCGCTGGCCTGGTGGATCACGCCCGAGGAGCTCGCGCGGCTCGTGCGCATCGAGGGCATCGAGCACCTGCACGCCGCCCAGGCGCGCGGCAAGGGCGTGATCCTGCTCACCGCGCACTTCACCTCGCTCGAGCTCGCCGGGCGCACCCTGCTCGCGGTCGCCCCGGTCAAGTTCCTCTACCGTCCGACCAAGAACGAGGTGCTCGCCTACGCGCTCGAGCGCTTCCGCACCGGCTACGGCGGCGCGCCCATCCCCAAGGACGACATCCGCGCGTTCATCTCCGCGCTCCGGCGCAACGAGTGCGTCTGGTACGCCCCGGACCAGGCCTACCGCAAGAAGGGTGCGGAGATGGTGCCGCTGTTTGGCATCCCGGCGGCCACCAACACCCTCACCTCGCGCCTGGCGCGCATGACCGGGGCACCGGTGCTGCCGTACTTCCTGCGGCGCCTGCCCGGCTCGCACGGCTACGTCGCGACCATCCACCCGCCGCTCGAGGACTTCCCGAGCGACTGCCCGGTGAGTGACACGGCGCGCTTCAACCGTATGATTGAGGCACAGGTTCGCATCGCCCCCGAGCAGTATCTGTGGATCCATCGCCGCTTCAAGGGCCTCACCGGGGACTACCCGGACTACTACGGCCGCCAGGCGCCGCGCCGGGCGTGAGCGGGCAGCCCTACGACCTGCTGGTTGTCGGCGGCGGCATCAACGGCACCGGCATCGCACGCGATGCCGCCGGGCGCGGCCTCACGGTGCTGCTGTGCGAGCAGGATGATCTCGCCGCCCACACCTCCTCGGCGAGCACCAAGCTGATCCACGGCGGCCTGCGCTACCTCGAGGAGTTCCACTTCGGCCTGGTGCGCAAGGCGCTGCGCGAGCGCGAGGTGCTGCTCGCGGCGGCGCCGCACATCATGCACCCGCTGCACTTCGTGATGCCGCACGATGCGCACCTGCGTCCGGCGTGGATGATCCGCGCCGGACTGTTCCTCTACGATCACCTGGCACGGCGCGCGCACCTGGCCGCCTCCTCCGCCATCGACCTCACCCGCCACATCGCCGGCGAGCCGCTGCAGGGCGGCTACCGCAAGGGCTTCGTCTACTCCGACGGCTGGGTCGATGATGCGCGCCTCGTGGTCCTGAACGCCCTCGACGCCCAAGCGCGCGGCGCCACCATCCTCACCGCGGTACGCTGCGAGGCGCTCACGGCGCAGGCGGGTCTGTGGAGCGCGCGCCTCGCCGCCGGCGCTGAGCGGCGCATCGTTACGGCGCGCACGGTGGCGAACGCGAGTGGCCCGTGGGTGAGCGACTTCGTGAGGCATGCCACCCCGGTGCACACCGCGCACGCGGTGCGCCTGGTGAAGGGCAGCCACATCGTGGTGCCGCGCCTGTTCGAGCATCGCTTCGCCTACATCTTCCAGAACGAGGACCGGCGCATCGTCTTCGCGATTCCGTACGAGCGCGACTTCACGCTGCTCGGTACCACCGACGTCGACTACCAGGGCGATCCCGCCGCGGTGCACATCGAGGCGAGCGAGACCAGCTATCTGTGCGCGCTCGCCAACCGCTACTTCCGCCGCCAGATCTGCGAGGCGGAGGTGCTGTGGAGCTACTCGGGGGTGCGGCCGCTGCTGCGCGACGAGTCGAGCGACCCGATGAGCGTCACGCGCGACTACGCGCTCGAGCTCGAGCGCACCCCGGCGCCGCTGCTCTCGGTGTTCGGCGGCAAGATCACCACCTACCGCCGTCTCGCCGAGGATGCCGTCACCCTGCTCGCGGGCACGCTCGGACGGCGCGCCGCGCCCTGGACGGTGAGCGCGACGCTGCCCGGGGGGGACCTGCCCGAGGGCAGCTTCGCGGTGTTCCTGCGCACGCTCGAGCGCCGCTATCCGTGGCTGCCGGCGCGCCTGCGCCGTCGCTACGCGCACGCTTACGGCACGCGCATCGAGCGGGTCCTCGGCGGGGCTGCACGGCCGGGCGAGCTCGGCGCGCAGGTGCTGCCGCAGCTGTACGAGTGCGAGCTCGAGTACCTGCGGCGCGAGGAGTTCGCGCGCACCCCAGAGGATGTGCTGTGGCGCCGTTCCAAGCTCGGCCTGCATCTGCTCGGGCAGGACACGAGTGCGCTCGCACGCTGGCTCGAGCAGCGCTCGCCCCCACCCGCACTCGGCCTGCCGGCGGGGGCCACCTGACTCGCGCGGCGCCGCGCCTCGCGCTGCTGATGCTGGCGGGCCTCGCGCCGCTGTGGCTCATGGGCATGTTCGGCCGCGGCCTGTGGACGCCCGACGAGCCGCGCGAGGCGGACATCGCCTGGCGCATGAGCCTGCAGGCCGACAAGGCGCTGCCGCACCTGGGCGGCACGCCCTTCCTCGAGAAGCCGCCGCTGAGCTACTGGGTCGCGGCCGCGGGCATCGGGGCGTTCGGTGACTCTCCGGGGGCCGCGCGGGCCGCGAACCTCGCCTACGCCGCCGTGACGGTGCTCGCGCTCGCCGCGCTCGCACTCGCCGCCGGGCTCGCGGGCGAGACGGCACTCGTGGTCGGGCTCATCGCCGGCAGCACACTGCTCGCCTATCGCGTCGCCAGCTGGCTCGCGCCCGATGCGGCGCTGCTCGCCGGCAATGCGCTCGCACTGCTCGGGCTGTGGCGCGGCTACCGAGCCGCGCCCGGCAAGGCGAAGCTCACCGGCTACGCACTGATGCACCTCGGCGCGGCGCTCGGCTTCATGGCCAAGAGCGCCCCCGGCTGGCTGGTCCCGGGCCTCGCGCTCCTGGTGCTGATCCTCTGGGAGCGCCGCTTCGCCGAGCTGCGGCGCTGGGAGCTGTACGCGGGCCTCGTGCTGCAGGCACTCATCATCGGGCCCTGGATCGCCGCCGTCGCGCACACCAGCGAGGGCGCGGAGGCGCTGCACACGCTCCTGTGGAACAACATCGTCGGCCGCTTCACGCAGGTCGCGGCGGCACCCGGGCTCGACTACACCCGCGGCCACCCCAACTGGCCGGGAAAGTACTGGCTCGAGCTGCCGGTGTACCTGCTGCCCTGGACGCTCATCGCCGCGGCGGCCCTGGTGCGCAGCTGGTCCCGCGCGCGTGCTGCGGACGGCGCGCCCTGGCGCTTCGCCCTGAGTGCGAGCCTGCCGTTCCTGCTGCTGCTGTCGGTGGCCGCCACCGCACGCGACATCTACGCCGCCCCGGCGCTGCTCGGCCTCGCGCTGCTCGCGGGCCTCTGGGCCGCGGAAGCCGAGCGCTCAGCGAGCGCTCTCGACCGCAACTGCCTGCGCGCCACGCGCTGGCTCATCGGCGGCCTCGGCGCGCTGCTCGCCGCGGGCCTCATCTTGCTGGCGTTCGCGCAGGCGGCGGCGCCCCTCACCTGCGCGGCGGCCGCGGCGGCGGTGTGCGTCTTCGGACTGCCGGCGCTCGGCGCGGCGCGCGCCGCCGAGGCGCAGGGCCGCTTCGGCGCCGCGCTCGCCCTGTGCTACACGGCCTGGGCGGGCGCGCTGTGCCTTACAGCCCTCGTCGCCTTCCCGCTCATCGATCGCGGGCAGGACCTGGCACGCCTCGCGCGCCAGGTGCACGCGGACACGCGCGAGCAGCCGCTCGCGCTGCTCGCGCCCGATGAGACCACCCTCGCCATCATGGATCACGGCTACCACGGCTCCCTCAGCGTGCTCACCGGTACGGATGCGCGCGCGGTGCGCGGCTGGTTCGCCGCGCGCGGCGGCGCTGCGCGGGTGCTGGTGCTCCTGCCCGGACATGCGAGCGGGCCGCTGACGCCGTGGCTCGCGCCCTGGCGGCACAGCAGCCCGCCGAACGACGGGCTCGCCGGCGAACTCATCGCGCGGCGCGAAGCGCGTCTCGTCGCGCGTTACGAGCTGCCCCACGGGCGCCGCTACGCCCTGCTCGGCCCATTTCTGCCCCCGGCCACCTGAAGCGGAAGCAACCCCATGTCGCACCCCGAATCCCACCTGGCCCGCAACCTGCGCAACCGCCACATCCAGCTGATCGCGATCGGCGGCACCATCGGCGTCGGCCTGTTCCTCGGCTCCGCCCGGGCGATCCACAACGCCGGACCCGGCCTGCTGCTCGCCTACGCGATCGGGGGAGTGGCGATCTTCTTCATCATGCGGGCGCTCGGGGAGCTGCTCACCTATCGCCCGGTGGCCGGCTCGTTCGCCACCTACGCCGAGGAGTTCTGCGGCCCGTTCGCCGGCTTCGTGACCGGCTGGTCGTACTGGTTCATGTGGGTGGTGATGGCCATGGCCGAGCTCACGGCCATCGGCATCTACGTGCGCTACTGGTTCCCGGACGTGCCGCAATGGCTGCCGGCGCTGGTGGCGCTGGTGCTCCTGTACGGCGCCAACCTGCTCGCAGTGCGCGTGTTCGGGGAGCTGGAGTTCTGGTTCGCCCTCATCAAGGTCGCGACCATCGTGTCCTTCATCGTCATCGGGCTGGTGGTCATCGTGGGGCACGTCGGGGAACTCGGAGCGACCGCCAGCTTCGCCAATCTCTACAGCCACGGCGGCTTCCTGCCCTACGGGCCGCTCGGCGTGCTGCTCACCATGCAGATCGTGATGTTCGCCTACTCGGGCGTGGAGCTGATCGGCGTGACCGCCGGCGAGGCTGAGAATCCGTCCGTGGTGCTGCCGCAGGCCACCAACGGCATCATCCTGCGCATCCTCATCTTCTATCTCGGCGCGCTGCTGGTGATCATGTCGCTGGTGCCGTGGAACGAGCTGTCGCCGAGCGTCAGCCCCTTCGTCTACGTGTTCGAGAAACTGCGCATACCGGCCGCCGCCGGCCTGATCACGCTCGTCGTCATCACGGCCGCCGCCTCCTCGTGCAACAGCGGCCTCTTCAGCACCGGGCGCATGCTGTTCTCGCTCGCCGAGCGCGGCCAGGGGCCGCGCGCCTTCGCGCGGCTCAACGCCAACCACGTGCCTGCCGCCGGCATCCACGTCTCGGCCGCCTTCATGCTGATCGCCGTGGTGCTCAACTACTGCGTGCCGAAGGAGGTCTTCACCTGGGTGACCAGCATCACCCTGATCGGCACCCTGTGGACCTGGGGCATCATCATGGTGTCGCACCGCAACTACCGGCGCGCCGTGGCGGCCGGGCGCGCGGCCGCGGCGCCGTTTCGCATGCCCGGAGCGCCGCTCGCCAACTACCTGGTGCTGGCTTTCCTCGTGGCCGTGAGCGCCCTGCTGTGGCTCGACAGGGACACGCGCGTCGCGCTCTACGTCGCGCCCTTCTGGTTCGCGCTGCTCGGCGCCGCCTACGCGGCGCGCGGCCGGCGGCAACGACCTGGGCCGGCCAATCTTCAGTAGAATCAGCGGTTCGCGCCCGTAGCTCAGTTGGATAGAGCATCAGGCTTCGAACCTGAGGGTCGGGAGTTCGAATCTCTCCGGGCGCGCGCGCCCGGCAATCCCGCCGCACTTACGCGGCACGGGGGCCCTCGGCGGCCGGGGCGTTCCCCGCGCTGCGGGCCCGTGCAGCGCGATCCGGGCAAGTCGAATTCACTCGGCGTAGGCTCTGGGCCTACGGGAGTCGATGCACGAGCGGCGCGCAATGCCCAAGGACATCGGAGAGGAGCTGGACGCGATCTTCGCCCACCACAAGAACCGCGTGGGCGAGGCGCGCAGTGAGACCGTGGGCAAGAGCGCGGCCGAGGAGCAGTTCGCGCGCGCTTCCGCTGTCTGCCTCGCGGAGGTGATCGCGCCGACGCTGCGACAGATGGCGCACGCTCTGAATGAGCGCGGCGTGGCCGCCCGGGTGTTCAGCGACGGCACCGAGGCGCGCATCGACATCCCCGTCAGCCGGCACGTGCGACTCGGGCAGGGCTTCGGGGGCTATCCGTACCTGCGCGCCCGCCCGGATCGGCACAGTCGGCGCATGCAGTTCGAGCAGAATGCCGCCGGCAGCCAGGGCGCTTCCCGCGCCGGCGACTACCCGATCGTCGAGGTCGACGCGGATCTGGTGAAGGAGAAAGTGATGGCGCTGGTGCGCGAAATCTACGCGCCCTTCTGAGCGTCCCCGTCCGGCGCCACGCCTCTCAGTGCTCGCGCGGCAGCGCGCGGCCCCACTCGCTCAGCAGGATCTGCACACCGAGGTAGCCCATGAACTCGGTGTGGCCCGTGCCCTCGCCGCTGATGCTGCGGCCGGCCATCGCCATGAGGATGCACGCGGGGTTGAAGTGATAGCGCAGCCCGGCATCGAGCGTCGTCTCATCCGGCAGCTCCCCGGAAGCCCGGTCGGCAAAGATCTCCGCATCGAGCTCCAGCCGTGCGCTCACCGCACGCCCCACGGCGAGGCCGACGAAGCGCTCCTCGGGTCCGTGGCGCGCGAAGTAGTAACCGACCTCGAGATTGACATCGAGGGGCCCCAGGCGGCGGGCCACCTCGAGCGGCAGCAGCAGCCGCGGCCCCTCGCCCGCGATGCCGAGCGCGCGTGCGGTGGCAGACCCCGCCAGCTCG
>Ga0335082_10003557_pt1 | contig 16983 bp, 17 predicted proteins | sample Lox_Sample_41_FD_206718 | JGI IMG/M metagenome (GOLD analysis project Ga0335082, IMG submission 206718) | Soil microbial communities from Loxahatchee National Wildlife Refuge, Florida, United States - Lox_Sample_4.1 | ecosystem: Environmental > Terrestrial > Soil > Wetlands | place: USA... | reverse complement strand
ATGCGCCACGCCGGCATGTGCCCGGATACCACCGCAACGATCTCGGTCACCACCAGGCCATAGATGACGAGCACGGTGAGCGCCGCGACGAAGCGCCGTTCCAGGGGGCGCTGGTACGCCCACATGAGCAACACAGTCCAACCGAGCATGAGCGATGCGCCGTATCCCATCGCAAACCGGTAGCCGCCCGACGGGTCATCGAAGCCCCAGAGCATGCGCGCCATCGGCGCGAACAGCATGGGAACCAGCGCCAGCGCGTCGGTAACCGCGCCGGCGACGAAGGCAATCCGCAGCAGTCGTTCCTGGTCGGGCATTGGCGGCCTCCTGCAGGTGAAGTGCGCGTCGATCAGGCCCCGCCCGCGTCGCTGCGATGCCGAGCTTGCCAGTCCTCGCGCGTGTTGGTGCGCGGAAACGGTTGGTCGGGAACCGGCACGCCGAGCGCCGCGCAGAGCGGCTGCCAGCCGTCGCTGGCGCGCCACTCGACGAGGCGATGCTGCGGCACCGTGGCACGGACGTGCGCGTTGTGCCGCTCGAACGCGGCAATCGCCGCCGCCGCATCGTCGATGGCGCTGGTGAAGCGGTTCGCGAACAAGTCGTCGACCATGGCGCGCCACGGCGTGCCCGACTCTCTGCGGGATGCCGGGAAGATCGTCTCGCTGGCGCTCTGCCACCACGACCGCGGGTCGCGCACCGAGAGCAACACGATGGCGTCGGGAAAGGCGGCGCTGATCTCCGGCCAGAATGCGGCGGCCGGCCAGTCGACCGCCGCGGCGTATCCCGCCAGCAGCAAGTGCCAGTCGGGCATGATGCCGCGCGCCGCCGCATGCCAAGCGGGAATGTGCTCGGGGTGAGCGAACACCTCGAGCATGTGGTAGCACGGCGCGCCGAGCAATCGCTCCAGCGCCAGCTTCAAAGACATTGTCCCGGTTCGCCCGAGTCCCGCGCCAACGACACGTAAGGCCATGCGCTGTCTTTACGCCGATTCGGCGGCGGGCGTCCAGCGCGGAAAGGCACCGTCGCGAGATCGCATGGGTAAGCTGCTCCGCTACGATTGTGGTGTGACACTACCAGCAGCGGAGGCGTTGGCATGGAAGGTATCGAGGTCGGCACGCGCCTGCGCGGCGCGCGGATGCTGGAAGCGCTCGTAGCAGTGCAAGCGTTCTTCCAGGAACCGTTGCTGCCAGGGCCCATACGGCTCGAGATCGACGAGGGCCGCGACGCAGCGGTCGTCTTGCGCCGCGATGGCGATGTTGGCGCGCTTGTATCGCCGCACGCCGTCGAGGGCGCGCGCCGCAAACGGCTCGCCCAGGGCGTCGAACAGCGCACGCGACGCCTCCGGGCTCTGCTGCGCGAGCTGCCACGCCAGATCGAGGGCCCGGCGCATGACGAAGTCGTGCGCCCACGGATGCTGGCGGTACGTCGTGAACGCGGCGACGAGCAGCTGCGTCGCCATGTCCGGCTGACGCGCAGTGGTGAACCACTGCGCCAGGATGGCGTCGGCTTCCACCGGCTGTAGCGGACGTAGTTGCTCGCCGTACTCGAGCCCGCGTCGATCGGCGATCGCCGCAAACAGCTCGGCGAGCATCGCCACGTCCATCGGCGCCTGCGGCGCATCGTCCTGTGCCAACCACTCGGTGCGCGCTTCGGCGAAGTGCTCGGCGGCGTAGGCACGCCGCGCCCGGGCACGGTGCAGGACCTCGGGCGCCACGTCGCTCGGTTCGTCGGGAGCCAATCCCTCCGCGAGCTCGCGCACGTTGCGCAGCTCGTCGACATGACGCCAATCGGGCGGCTGGCCGACGGCGCTCGGCCGCGCGAAGTGCGCCGTGGTTGCGGCGCGACGGAGATCGCCCGTGCTCAGCAAGCCGGTGCGGCCCACGGTGCGCGCGCACTCGAACTCGAGCACGGTCCGATCATCGGTGTTGAGCCGGTCGAGCTCCCGGCGCGCCGCGGCCTCCGCAAAGCTGTGGTTGGCGACGTAGCCGCTGTACACACCGTCGATGCCGTCGACGCCCCACACCAGGGGCAGAGCGCTGCGATAGGGCTCGGTGGCAGCGCGGGTGCGGACGAGGTCGAAGTCGTGCGGCTGGGCACGCGTACGCGCCATCAGCATCAAGTCTCGCCCCATCTCGACCTCCCAAGTCTCGACCGACGAGAAGACGGCGCCGAGGGTGGCGTAAACGAGGCGCAACGTGCGCGGCTCGACCTCGTATGCTTGCACCCACTGCGCGAAGATCCCGTCGGCGCTCAGGCGTCGGGCCACGGCGTCGTAGAACTCCTTGGTGAACAGACTGGCGACGCCGGCGCGATACGGGTTGGACGGCTCGGAGAAGATGACGTCGTAGGTCGACGTGGTGCTGAGCAGATACTCACGACCGTCGCCGATGATGACGTGCACCTTCGGGTTGGCCAGCACGTCGTGGTTGCCGGACGCCGATACGCGGGCGACGTCCAGCGTCGCCGGTTCCAGCTCGACGATGTCGACGCGCTCGACCGTCGGTACTTGCGCGAGCCAGCCGGCGGTGCTGCCGGTGCCGAGGCCGATGACGAGCACGCGCTTGGGATTCGGATGGACCAAGGCGGCGAGCAAGCCGGCCATCACCTGCGTCGGTCCGTCGGCAATGACGTTGCCATCCGACTTGCCATTCACGATGAGGGCGTAGCCGTTCCACCCTTCCAGCGCGATGGCGCTTTCGACGCCGTCACGCTCCCACACGACCTCGGCACGCTTCTCATCGAGCACGCGGCGCAGATCGTTGGCGTTGTCGGTTGCGACGTTGAATCGGCCGGCGCCGATCGGGGTGTGCCGCCAGAATGCGGTGGGGCCGGTGGCGCCGCAGAGCAGGGCGGCGATGCCACCCACCGCAACCGGTGCGAGCCAACGCCAGCCCGGCGCCTCGCGACGCGCGGCCGCCGCGCCGACCAGCGCGAGCGCCACCAGGACGAACACGACCAGTCGCCAGGCGCCGGGGGCGGTGAGTAGCGGGATCAGGCCGAAGCCACCGGCGAGCGACCCGAGTATGGCGCCGCCGGTGTTCGCCGCGTAGGCGAGGCCGACATGATGGCCGACACGTTCCTCACCGGAGCCGAGGAGACCGACGAGCAACGGAAGCTGGTAGCCGCTGAGCGCCGCCGCCGGAAAGACGACGAGCAGGGTCAGCGCCGCCCAGCCGAGCGCCAGCATGGCGAACGACCCACCTTCCGGGCGCAGATGCATGGCGAGGATCGCGACCCGGTCTCCGCACGCGTACGGTATCGCGACGGCCAATGCCTCCAACGCGCAGGTGACGGCGAAGGTCAGCAGCGTGGCGCGGCGTGACGCGAGGCCCGCCGCGTACAACAACCCCCCCGTCGCGATGCCCAGCAAGGCGACCGCGAGGATGAGGCCGAAGGTGTACGACGAACCGCCGAGCAGCGGCGCCAGCATGCGGTACCACACCAGCTCCATCAGCAGGAATGCGAAACCCACGACGGCGGCGGCGGTCACCACCAGCCGGGCGGGAGCGAGCGACGGCGTGACGGCGGGGGCGGTTCGGGGCGCGGCGGCGGGCCGCGGTGACGGCGGGCCGGCCAGCTGGTAAGCCGCCACCGCGACGAGGGCGTTGACGAGGCCTGCCACCCACACCGTGACCGTGGTGCCCCAGAGCTCGAGCGCGAAGAAGTTTGCCCACAGCGTTCCGGCAACCGCCCCCAGTGTGTTGGCCCCATACAGCAAGCCCACGTGCCGACGGCTGATGTCGGCGTGGTCCTCGATGGCACGCACCGCCGCCGGCAGAGTGCCTCCCATGCAATATGTGGGAATGCCGAGCACCAGCATGGCCAGCGCCAGCCGCAGCAGCGTGCCGCCGAACCAGCCGAGCGCGCCGGTGCCGCCGACTGCGAGGTACGTCGAGCGCGCCAGCGCCATCAGCAGGGGACTCAGCGCCGCCGCGCCGGCGACGATCGCCTCGAGCGTGGCATAGAGTCGCAAGGGTGTCGGCGCCGCGTCGGCACGCCGTCCGAGCATCCAGCCACCGATACCGAGGCCGCCCATGAAGATCGCCAACACCGCCGCCGACGCCGCAGTCGAGGCGCCGAAGACCAGTCGCAGCATGCGCAGCCAGGCGATCTCGTAGGTCAAGGCACAGAGGCCCGAGGCGAAGAGCAACAGGGCCACTGACGATGTGAGGCGGCGCATGGAAGTCAGCTGGGTTGCCAGGTCATGCGCCGAGTCAGCGTCGTCCCCACCGGCCCGCGTGCGCGCCTATGGGGCCGTCGCCGCGACGTCCGCGCTCACTGCCGCGATCGCTTCGTCCAGTGCGGTGGCGAGGACATCGATCTGCTTCTCGGTGATGATCAACGGCGGACAAGCGACCACCGTGTCGGCGCTGGCGCGGACGATGACGCCGCGCTGGAGTGCGGCGGCGCGGATGCGCGCCGGGACGTTCAGGCCGGCCGGCAACGGGTCTTTGCTCTGCTGATCGCGCACCAGCTCGACCGCGCCCATCAACCCGGCGGCACGCACCTCGCCGACAATCGGGTGGCGCGCCAGGCGCCGCAGCTGTCGCGCGAAGTACGGCGCCAGCCGGCGCGTGCGTGCGATCAGCCCTTCACGCTCGATGATGTCGAGATTGGCCACGCCGGCGGCACACGCCGCCGGATGGCCGGAGTAGGTGAAGCCGTGATGCAGGGCGAAGTCCGCTCCGGCGTCAACGAGCGTCTGATAGATCGTGTCCTGCAGAATGACGCCGCCCAGGGGCTGGTAGCCGCTGGTGACGCCTTTGGCGAAGGCGATCATGTCGGGCACGGCCTTCCAGCGCTCGATGCCGAAGCGGTGGCCGAGCCGGCCGAACCCGGTGATGACCTCATCGGCGATCATCAGCACCTCGTACTTGTCGCAGATGGCGCGGATGCGTTCGAAATAGCCCGGCGGCGGCACGACGACGCCACCGACACCTTGCACGGGCTCGGCAATGAAGGCGCCGATGGTCTCGGCCCCTTCGCGCTCGATGATGTGCTCGAGCTCATCGGCGCACGCCACGCCGCACTGCGGGTAGGTGCGGTTGAGCTCGCACCGGTAGCAGAAGGGTCGAGGCATGCGCACGACGCCCGGCAGCAGCGGCTCGTAGTGCTGGTGAAAGTACGGCAGCCCGGTGAGGCTGACGGCGCCGGCCGACGAGCCGTGATAGGCGCGGTTGAGGGCGACGATCTTGATCTTGTCCGGTCGCTGCCGCAGCCGCCAGTAGAGACGCACGTAGCGAATCACCGTCTCGTTGGCTTCGGAGCCGCCGGAGGTGAAGACGACGCGCGTCAGGCCCTTGGGTGCCATACGTGCGAGGCGTGTCGCCAGCGTCTCGGCGGGCTCTGACGAGAATCCCAGCAGCGTCGGCGCATACGCCAGGCGACGCATCTGTGCGGCGACGGCGCGAACGATTTCGGTGCGGCCGTGGCCGACGTTGACGTTCCACAGCGATGCCAGGCCATCGAGATACTTGCGGCCCTCGCTGTCCCAGACATACACCCCCTTGCCGCGCACCAGCTGCATGGTGCCGCGCGCTTCGATGGTAGCGGGGGAGGCGAACCCGCAAATGAGATGACGGCGCCCGCGGCGCCGCGGCGTCGATGCGCCTCGCGCGGCCATCACGGCGTCGCGTCGGGTGCGGGGGTTGTGGCCGGCGCCGCCGGGTGCTCGGCGTAGCGCCCGAAATCTTGCCGCCCGGCCAGCAGCAACAATGCGACGACGGCGAAGACGATCAGCAGATCGATGAGAGTCAAACCACGCATCGGTGCCTCCGGCTCGGGCTTATAGGAGAATCAACCGCAGGCGGCAAACCGAGGGGGTGCGCGCGGGCAAACGCGCCAGCGACGCGGGCGCCGTTCAACCGAGAACGGCGAGGAAGTCGTGCAACAGGTCGTGACGAATCGGGTCGGGCACGTCGTCGTCGCTGACACGTGAGAGGTCGCTGCGGTACCAGCTGCAGTCGCGCACGTAGTAGTAGGAGAATACTTGATCGAAGGCGATGCACGCGGCCAACGCGTAGTCGCCGCAGCGCGTCGCGATCACGCTATGATCCTCGGCGAGGTGATAACGTGCATCGTGCATGGCGCGAAAGAGGTTGATGCGAACTCCCACGTAGCGCCGCAAACACGACCAGCGCGCATCGAGGGAGTGCTGGCTCATCGCGCCGAGCCTCGCGCCATGGTGGTCACTGACCTATTCCCTTTGGTGGAAACTATGCTACGCAAAATGCGAAACCAAAATCAAGAAGGATCATGGTGATGACCGACGTGACGACGCATGACCCCGAGCGCTTCTTCCTCGAGCGCTTCGGCTTGAGCGAAGCGCTCCTCGAACAAATCGTCGGCAGCGCCATCGCGCGGCGCGCCGACTACGCCGATCTCTACTTCGAGTTCCGCACGGTGCAGAGCCTCAGCCTCGAGGAAGGCATCGTGAAAAGCGCCAGCCAACACATCGCGCAAGGAGTCGGCGTGCGCGTGGTGGCCGGCGACAAGACCGGCTACGCGTACTCGGACGACGTCACCGTGGACAGTCTGCGGCTGGCGACGCGCACCGCGCAGGCGATCGCCCAGGAGCGCGGCGAGACGCAAGCCGTCGCGGTACGGCCGACGGCGCCGGCGCACGATCTGTACCCGTTGCGCCACGCGCCCATCGAGGCGCCGCTGGCCGACAAGGTCGATCTGCTCAATCGCATCGATATCGCGGCGCGGCAACACGACACGCGCATCAAGAACGTCATGGCCTCGATCGGCGTCGAGCAGAAGCTGGTGTTGATCGTCAGCTCGACGGGCACGGTCGTGGGGGACGTCCAACCGCTGGTGCGACTCAACGTGACCTGCATCGCGGAGGAGCGCGGGAACCGCCAGCAGGGCACCTACGGCGGCGGCGGGCGGGTCGAGTACGGGTTCGTGCTCGACGACGACCGCTATCGGCGCTTCACGCGCACGGCCGCCGAGCAGGCCTTGCGCAACCTGCAGGCCGTCGACGCGCCCGCCGGCTCGATGACGGTGGTGCTCGGCCCCGGCTGGCCCGGCGTGCTGCTGCACGAGGCCATCGGCCACGGGCTGGAGGGCGACTTCAATCGCAAGAAGACCTCGGCGTTCAGCGACCTGTTGGGGCAGCAAGTGGCTTCGCCGCTGTGCACGGTCGTCGACGATGGGACCATTGCCCACCGGCGCGGATCGTTGAACGTCGACGACGAGGGAACGCCGACCGGTCGCACCGTGCTCATTGAGAAGGGCATCCTGCGCGGCTACCTGCAGGATCGGCTCAACGCGCGGCTCATGGGCATGCCGCTGACCGGCAACGGGCGGCGCGAAAGCTTCGCGCACATCCCGATGCCGCGCATGACCAACACGTTCATGCTTGCCGGCGAGTCGACGCCCGAGGAGATCGTGCGCTCCGTCGACCGTGGGCTGTACGCGGCCTACTTCGGCGGCGGGCAGGTCGACATCACCAGCGGCAAGTTCGTGTTCTCGGCCAGCGAAGCGTATCTGATCGAAGACGGGAAGATCACGCGACCCGTGAAGGGCGCGACGCTGATCGGTAATGGCCCCGACGTGCTCAAACGCATCAGCATGGTTGGCAACGATCTGCAGCTCGACGAAGGTATCGGCACGTGTGGCAAAGACGGACAGTCGGTGCCGGTCGGCGTCGGCCTGCCGACCATTCGCATCGACGGCGTTACGGTCGGCGGCACGCAGGCGGCGTGAAGCGTGAAGAAGAGAGAGATGAGTAGTCAATCGTTGGAAGAGATTGCGGAGATGCTGCTGGCGGGAGCGCGGCGGCACGGGGCGACGGCGGCCGATGTGGTGGTGGCGGAGGGCGACGGCCTCGACGTCGGCGTGCGGCTCGGCGAGATCGAGAAGCTGAAGCGGGCGCGCCAGAAACACCTCGGTTTGCGTGTCTTCGTAGGGCAGCGCAGTGCCGTGACCTCGAGCGCCGACTTCGCACGTGATGCGGTAAAGCGCCTGGCTGAGGACACCTGCGCGCTGGCGCGCGTCATCGCAGCAGACCCGTTTGCCGGCTTGCCGGAGCCGGCCGAGTTGGCGACGGCGGTGCCCGATCTGGACCTCTACGATGCCGCGGTGGAGGACATCTCCGCGGAGCAGGCGATCGCGTGGGCCCAGGAGGCCGAGGCCGCGGCCCTGCAGGCCGACCCGCGCATCACCAACTCCGAAGGTGGCGAGTGCGGCACGTCGACGAGCCGCGTGCTGTACGCCTCGAGCCTCGGGTTCCGCGGCGAGTATCGCGACTCCGCCGTGTCGCTGTCCGCGGTGCCGATCGCCAGCGAGAACGGCGCGATGCAGCGTGACTACTGGTACTCGGCGCAGCGCAAGCTGGCGCGCTTGGAGGCGCCGGCGGATATTGGCCGTAAGGCGGCGGCGCGGGCGCTGCGGCGGTTGAATGCGCGGTCGGTACCGACCTGCGAGGTGCCGGTGGTGTTCGATCCGGAGATGGCAGCGGGACTCCTGCGTCACCTCGCGGCGGCGGTCTCGGGCTACGCGCTGTACAAAGGCACCTCCTTCCTGATCGGCAAGCTCGGCGAGCGCATCGCGCCGGACTTCGTCAGCGTCGTCGACGACGGCCGGCTGGCCGGCGGGTTGGGCTCCAAGCCCTTCGATGGGGAAGGGCTGGCCACGCGCCGCACCGTCGTCGTCGAGCGCGGCATCCTGACCAGTTACCTCTTTGACACCTACTCGGCGCGCAAGCTCCAGCACCGCAGCACCGGCAACGCGGCGCGCTCGGTGGGCTCGTCGCCCAGCGTGTCGCCGACCAACTTCGTCCTGCAGCCGGGGACGTGCACCGCGGAAGAGATCATCCGCTCGGTGCCGCGTGGGTTGTACGTGACCGAGCTGATCGGCTTCGGGATCAACCCGGTGACCGGCGACTACTCGCGCGGCGCCGTCGGTCTGTGGATCGAGAACGGCGAGCTGACCTATCCGGTGGAGGAGATCACCATCGCCGGCAACCTGCTGCAGATGTATGCCGGCATCGAGATGGTGGGCAACGACCTCGACCTGCGTCACGCGGTGGCGGCGCCGACGCTGAAGATCGGTCGCATGACCGTTGCCGGCAACTGACCCGGCTCGCGGTGCACGAATCGAGCGCCGCTTGCCGACATACCACGGTGGGTCGCGCTCGCTCTCGCGACCGTTGGAACCGCGAGGCGATCCGCCGTATAATCCCTGGCCATGTGGCGTGGGGTGGTTGCGGGCGTGCTTGTGACGACGACGCTGAGCGGTTGCGGGTTCTTCTTCGGTCGATCCAAGCCTCCCATTCAAGAGCGCCCCGGCGCGGTGCAAGAAGGGACCGCGTCCTGGTACGGTCCCGGCTTTCACGGCAACCGCACCTCGAGCGGTGAGGTGTACGATCAGTACGATCTCACCGCTGCGCATCCGACGTTGCCGCTGGGCACGCGGGTGGCGGTGACCAACCTGCAGAACGGCAAGGTCGTTGAGGTGCGGATCAATGACCGCGGGCCGTTCGTCAAGGGCCGCTCGATCGACCTGTCATATGCGGCGGCACGGACGCTGGGCATGCTGGGCCCGGGCACGGTGCCGGTGCGCATCGAAGTGTTGGGGAGCGACCGGGTGCAGCTGGCGACCGCCGCCTATACGATTCAGGTGGGTGCGTTCACCGACCGCGACAATGCCTTGCGTCTCAAGAGCACGCTCGCCAGGCACTTCGACGGGGTGTACGTGGCGACGCTCGATGCGGAGAAGGGTCGCTACTACCGGGTCCGCCTCGGCCGTTTTGCGCGGCGTGACGAGGCCGCCACATTTGCGCGGTCGGTCACGCCGCTCGGCCTGTCGGCCGTGATTGTAGAAGACGGAGCCATGCCGTAGCGTGCGGTGCGGAAGGAGCGGTGACCCTGGCTCATTACGCACCGATCGTTGAAGCGCTGGCGCTCCTTGCCGTCACCCTTCCGTTGGCGATTGGGCTGCATCTCCCGACCCTGTGGTTGTTGGTGCCATTCCTCCTGATTACTGTCACGAAGCGGTCCTACGCTACATACGGTCTCAGCTGGCAGCGCCCGGGAACCGTGTGGTTCCACGTGACGACGGCCGTCGCGGTGTTTGTCCCGTACCTGATTGGTCACTACCTGTGGGCGCGTTGGTGGTTGGGTGCGACGTTTGAACTACGGACCCCGCCAAGCTTGGTGCAGTCGGCCATTGATCAAGTCCTCATCATTGCGTTGCCGGAGGAATTCTTCTTTCGCGGTTACCTGCAGACCCAGTGTGATCGGGTGTGGGGCAAACCCTACCGGCTGCTCGGTGCGGAGTGCGGGTTCGGAGTGTTGACGGCGGCGGGCCTCTTCGCCGTCTGTCATATCGTCTACGGCGGGCCGGCCCGGCTGATCGTGTTCTTCCCCGGGTTGCTGTATGGGTGGTTGCGCGCGCGAACCGGCACGATCGCCGTTCCGGTCTTGTACCATGCCGCCAGCAACCTCCTCATGCAGGTGATGTTGAGCAGCCTCTCGAGGTAGTCCGCCCTCAGCGCGTTATCAAAGTAACGGAGCAGCCTCACTCGGCGTCCGCTCAGCCCGCCCGCCGCGTCCTTTTGCTGGTCGACGCGACGACGAATTCACCGAACGCATCTGGCGTGCGTCTTGCTCACCCGAGTGGTGGGAGGCGTGTATGGATATTACTCAACTACTGACATTCGCGCATCGGGAAGGCGCGTCCGATGTCCATCTGTCGTCCGGTGAGCCGCCGATGGTACGCATGCACGGCGACATGAAGCGGATCGAACATCCGCTGCTGACGGCCGAGCAGGTACACAACATGGTCTTCGACATCATGAGCGACCCGGTCCGCAAGACGTTCCAGGAGACCAACGATGTGGACTTCTCCTTTGAGCTTGGGGACATTGCGCGCTTTCGGGTCAACGTCTTTCGCACCCGCCGCGGTGAAGGCGCGGTGTTCCGAACCATTCCGACCAAGGTCATGACCTTGGAGGAGCTCGGGTTGCCGCCGATCATGAAGGAGATCTGCGACAAGGAGAAGGGACTGGTGCTGGTGACCGGCCCGACAGGGTCCGGGAAATCGACGACGCTGGCCGCCATGATCGATTACATCAATGAGACCGATGAGGGCCACATCCTGACGATCGAAGATCCGATCGAGTTCGTGCATCAGTCAAAGAAGTGTCTCGTGAACCAGCGCGAGGTGGGGCCGCACACCGACTCGTTCAACGCCGCCCTGCGCGGGGCGTTGCGCGAGGACCCCGACGTCATCCTGGTTGGCGAAATGCGCGACTTGGAGACCATCTCGCTGGCGCTGACGGCCGCCGAGACAGGTCACCTCGTGTTCGGTACTCTACACACGTCGAGTGCGCCGAAGACCGTCGATCGCGTCATCGACGTCTTCCCGGCGGCGCAGCAGGGACAGATCCGGACGATGTTCGCCGAGTCCATCCAGGCGGTAATCACACAGACCTTGTTGCGCAAGCGCGCCGGCGGCCGCATCGCGGCGCTGGAGATCTTGATCGGCACCCCCGCCGTGCGCAACCTGATCCGCGAGAACAAGATTCACCAGATCCCTTCTTCGATGCAGACCGGCCAGGCCGTCGGCATGCAGACGCTCGACATGGCGCTCGTGGACCTTGTCAACAAGGGCCTCGTTACGCGCGAAGAGGCGCAGTCGCGCACGCTCACGCCGAATCTGTTCGGCGCGCAGGTGGCGAACCCAGACCTCAAGACGCCACCCTCGCGCTTCCCGCGTCCCGCCGGCGCGCGCGGAGCCTAACGGATGGACATTCGCGCCCTCCTCGCCGATATGGTCGAGCACAACGCGTCCGACCTATATCTGACCGTCGACAGCCCACCGATGCTGCGTGTCGAAGGCTTCACCGAGCCGATCGGCACCACCCCGCTGAAGGCCCCGGAGGTCGAAGGACTCGCCAACTCTATCATGAGCGAGCGCCAGCGGGCGGCCTTCGACGAGAAGCTCGAGATGAACCTGGCGATCGCGTCCGAACGCCTCGGGCGCTTCCGCATCAACGTTTTCCGGCAGCGTGGTGCGGTCGGAGTGGTCATCCGGCAGATCAAGGCGAAGATCCCCACGCTCGACGAGTTGGGGCTTCCAGCAGTCCTGAAGACGATTGCGTTGAGTCGGCGCGGCCTCGTCCTCGTCACCGGTGCTACGGGTTCGGGAAAGTCGACGACCCTGGCAGCGATGCTCGACTATCGCAATGAGTCGACCGCAGGCCACATCCTCACCGTCGAGGACCCCATCGAGTTCGTGCACAATCACAAGCGCTGCATCGTCAACCAACGGGAAGTGGGGTTCGATACGGTCTCCTTCAGCGAAGCCTTGAAGAACACGCTCCGCCAGGCACCGGACGTCATCCTGATCGGCGAGGTGCGCGATCTGGAGACGATGGAGGCGGCGATCACCTTCGCGGAGACCGGTCACCTCTGTCTCGCCACGTTGCACTCCAACAACGCCAACCAGGCGATCGAGCGGGTGATGAATTTCTTCCCGCATTCGCGACACCCGGAAATATTCCTGCAGCTGTCGTTGAATCTGCGCGGCATCATCTCGCAGCGCCTCGTGCCCGGCGTCGACGGCAAACGCGTCGCCGCCATGGAGATTCTGATCGACACGCCGTGGGTGAAAGACCTCATCAAGAAGGGCGAAGTCGATACGTTGAAGGAAGCGATGGAGAAGAGCACGCAGGAAGGTGGGCAGACATTCGATCAGGCGCTGTTCCAGCTCTACGGCGACGGCCGCATCTCCGAGGAACATGCTTTGGCCAACGCCGACAGCGCCAACAACCTGCGCATCAAAATCAAGAACGTTTCGATTTCGGGGAAGACCCCGCAGGAGCGCCGCGCCGCGGCGCGCGACGACGGCTTCCGCATCGAAGGGGTGTCACCAGCGCCCAATCTGCGCCGTCTCTAACTGTCCTCGTTCATCTCAGGGCCGCGGGTCGCCCGGGCCAGCCAATCCAGATACGGGGCTGAGCCCGCCACGATCGGCACGGCGATGATTTCCGGCGTCTGATACGAGTGCAACGTGCGCACGCGCAGTTCAACTGCGCCGACCAGCGCCGTCCGCGTCTTGATGACCAGCAGCACCTCCTCGTCGCGTTGCACCTGCCCCTCCCAACGGTAGATCGACCGGATCGGTCCGATCACGTTCACGCATGCCGCCAATTCCTCGCCGACCAGCGCCGCGGCGATGCGCTCGCCTTCGTCCGCCGAACCGATCGTCACCAGCACGATGCTGTAGGCCGTCACGGCCGGTGCCTCTACCGCGCCGCCCGCCATTCCGTGACCAGCGTCTCGTAGTTGATCGCCACCTCGCTGGGTGGCGGCGGGTTGGGCTGAGTGCGCAACCAGCGCACCAGACGATCCCAAAGGGAAGGCCGCACGCCGTCGCGTCGCCGCGGCGGCAACAGCCCGCGGGCCGCCAGATACTCGCGGACGGCGATGGCGCTCGGCTCCTGCAGGTGACCGCGCCGCACCACGTCGGCCAGCGAGTTCGCCAACCGGTTCGGCGTGTAGGAGGCATCGTTGATCAACCCGGTGGCGACCTCGACGACCGCGGGCAACGTCAACTGCCCATCGTCGAACAGACACACCGCCGTCTGGAAGTAGTTGAAGCTGGGCACCAGGCGCGCGCCAAACGACCGGAAGCTGGTCGGCGGCGTCCGCCGTTCGATGTTGATGTAGATCTTGCGCACAACCTCCGCGGGGCTCACCTCGGCCGCGAGCGCCTTGGCGGTTGTGATCAAGAGTGGGTCGACGCCGATGGTGCCGAGGATCCCGTCGAGCGCCGCCGCGCCGACGCGGCCGGCGAGGATGTCGGCGTAGAGAGAGTAGATAATGGGGTCCGATTCCCAATCGTCGCCGAACAGGACTTCTTGTGAGCCGACCGGCATCTCGCGGCGGCTCTTCAGCAGCTCAGTCAGCTTGTAGCCGACGTGCTCACGCAAGTTGCGGAACTTGCCGCGCACCAAGTGCTGCAGCTGGTTCTTGAAGACGATGCCGTCGTACTCGATGCCGTCGAGAGCGAGCTTCTCCTTGATCGCTTTGGCGATCTGCGGCGGGCTGGCGGAGATGAAGTAGATCCGCACCTCGCGACCACGCTGGTTGGCGACGTTGCGCAACCCGCGGATCAGCGGCACGACCCCGGGGACGGTGATCTTGTCCTGCGGCTTCTCGAACGGGATCCGCACCAGGCCGCGCAGCGAGTCGAACGCGCTCTTCAAGTACGTCTTGTCGAGGTCCCACCGGAAGACGACCGGCCGCAACGGCTCGGGCTCGCGGCGACGCGAACGGCGCAGAACGTTCATAGTTGCTCGATGGCGGCGGCGATCTCGCGCGTGACGCCGTCGCGGACCGCCTTGGCGGCCACCTTGATCGCATTGGTAATGGCGCGCGCGTTCGACCGCCCGTGCGACTTGATCAGCAAGTGCTCGAAGCCGAGGATCGGGGCGCCGCCGTAAGCGGCATAGTCGGTCATGTCACGCAGGCGCCCGAAGCCGCTGGCCAACATCATGAGACCGAGCTTCCAGCGCCAGTTCTCCCGCGCCGCCGTGCCCGCCAGGTCGGCCACGACCTCGGCGAGACCCTCCAGCAGCTTGAGCACGACGTTGCCGAGCAAGCCTTCACAGACGATGACGTCCGCCTTGCCCTTGGCCAGATCGTTGCCCTCGATGTTGCCGATGAAGTTGACGCCGCCGATCGTCTTCAGCTGTCGGTAGGCGTGCGTCAGCACCTCGCCGCCCTTGCTCTCCTCGCTGCCCATGTTGATGAGCGCCACGCGTGGGCTGGGAACCTTGGAGATCCGTCGTGCGTAGGCGTTGCCCATGAGGGCGAACTGCACCAGATCGGTCGCATCGCAGCGAATGGTCGCGCCGACGTCGAGCAGCAGCGCCAGCTGGTCTTGCCCCGGATACTCGGTCTGGCGTGGGTAGACGCTGGCGAGGGCGGCCTTGCGCACACCGCGGATCAGCTTGAAGTGCTGGGCGCAGGCCAACACCGCGGCGCCGGTATTGCCGGCGGTCACCAGCGCCTCGGCCTGGCCGTCGGCGACCAGTCGCGCCGCCACCAGGATCGACGCATTACGCTTGTGGCGGACCGCGGTCTTGGGATCCTCGGCCATGCCGATGGACTCGGCCGTGTGTTGGATGCTGATCTGCTCCGGGTTGTAGGCCAGACCGTCGAGGATCGCCTGCACCTGGGCTTCGTCGCCGACCAGGACGCACTGGATGTCGGTATCCAGGGAGACCTGCGCGACCCCCTTCACGACCTCGTCGGGAGCGAGGTCCCCGCCCATTGCATCGATGGCGATCGTCGGCATGGCAGTTCGACTACGATTGCGGAGCGGCGCGCAGCTCGGCCCGCAGGCGGGCCCGCAGCTCGCGTGCCGTGAGCCGGTACTTGAAGGCCTTGCGACCGTTGACCAGGAGGACCGGAATCTCGAGGCCGTAGCGGGCGTCGAGCGCCGCATCTTGGGAGATGTCGATCTCCTCGAGGGTGCACACCCATTCGCCCATGAGCGGCCCGATGATCTCCTTCATGTCGTCGCACAAGTGGCATCCGGGTCGCGTGTACAGGGTCAGTGCGATCGGCGCCATGCCGTGTTGCATACCGTCGCCCGGCTCCGTTGACAAGATGGCGGCATTCTTCTAACTAGTCCGATTCTCTCGGTGGGAGATCGCACATGAGCTACGCAGTTATTCGAACCGGCGGAAAGCAGTATCGAGTCGCCCCGGGAGACGTCATCCGGGTGGAAAGACTCGCCGGCGACCCCGGCGCCAGCGTCGAGTTCACCGAAGTGCTGATGATGTCCGGCGACGGCGCGGTGCGTGTCGGCACGCCCCTGGTCAGCGGCGTCCGCGTCACCGGGCAGGTCGTGCAGCAGGGCAAGGCCAAGAAGATCCTGGTGTTCAAGAAGAAGCGCCGTAAGAACTACCGCCGCCATCAGGGGCATCGCCAGCAGTTCACCGCGGTACGGGTGACGGGGATCGATACCGGGGCCGGTAGCGACGCAGGAGTGGAAAGCCATGGCGCATAAGAAAGGGCAGGGCAGCACTCGCAACGGACGCGACAGCAACGCCCAGCGGCGCGGCGTCAAAGTGTTCGCCGGACAGATCGCCAAGGCCGGCAACATCCTCGTCCGCCAGGTCGGTACGCGCATCCATCCGGGGAAGAACGTCGGCATGGGCCGCGACTTCACGCTGTTCGCGAAGATCGACGGCATCGTCCGTTACGAGCGCGTCGGCAAGGACCGCAAGCAGGTTCACATCTTCCCAGCCTGACCGCCTCTGGCTCCAGAGGCCCACAGGCGCTGCCCGGCCGACGCGCGGCGCTTTCCTTTCCGGGGTACGGTCGCTACCCTTCGCCCACCATGAAGTTCATCGACGAAGCCGAGGTGCACGTGCGCGCCGGTGACGGCGGGCGCGGCTGCGTCGCATTCCTGCGCGAAAAGTACCGACCGCACGGCGGGCCGAGCGGCGGCGACGGCGGGGACGGTGGCGACATCGTGTTCATCGTCGACCCCGGCCTCACGACCTTGCTGGACTTCAAGTTTCAGCCGCTCCTCAAGGCCGGCCGCGGCGAGCACGGCCGCGGCAAGCAGCAATACGGGAAACGCGGCGCCGACCGCGAGGTGCGCGTCCCACCGGGAACCATCGTGCGCGATGCCGAGAGTGGCGACCTGATCGGCGACCTGCAGCGGCCGCACGAGCGCTGCATCGTGGCGCACGGCGGGCGCGGTGGCCGCGGCAACATGCACTTCGCCACCTCCACCAACCAGGCGCCGCGCTTTGCGCAACCCGGGATTCCCGGTGAGGAACGCCGGCTGCGCCTGGAGCTGCAGCTGATGGCCGACGTCGGCCTCGTCGGTTATCCGAACGTCGGCAAGTCGACCTTGATCACCAAAGTCTCCGCCGCCCGCCCGCGCATCGCCGACTACCCCTTCACGACACTTGTGCCGCACCTCGGTGTGGTGCGCATCGACGAAGACGGTAGC
>Ga0335082_10003556_pt1 | contig 16986 bp, 17 predicted proteins | sample Lox_Sample_41_FD_206718 | JGI IMG/M metagenome (GOLD analysis project Ga0335082, IMG submission 206718) | Soil microbial communities from Loxahatchee National Wildlife Refuge, Florida, United States - Lox_Sample_4.1 | ecosystem: Environmental > Terrestrial > Soil > Wetlands | place: USA... | reverse complement strand
CGCCGGCCCGTGTAGAAGAGGAGGTTGGCCTTCTGCTGGCCGACGAGGCGGGGCAGCGTGTAGGTCAGGCTGAAGCCCGGATGGAAGCCCAGCCGGTTGAAGTTGGCGCTGAAGCGCGCCTCGACGCAGGTGACCCGGAAGTCCGCGGCCAGCGCCAGCCCGAGGCCGCCTCCAATGGCCGCCCCCTGCACGGCGGCGACCCACGGCTTGCGCGTGCGAAAGATGCGCGTCGCCTCCTTGTAGAGGTGCTTGCCGCTCTCGTTGCCCGCGCCCGTGGCCGGGCGATTGGCGAAGTCGGCACCCGCGCAGAACGACTTCCCCTGCGCGCACAGCACCACGGCTCGGCAGCCCGGATCGCGGTCGAACTCCTCGAGCGCGTCGGCGATCTGATTGATGAGCGCATTGTCGAAGTAGTTGTGGGGCGGCCGCTGGATCTCGATCTGCCCGACGTGGTTCGCCGCCATCGTGACGCCGATGTCCTTGTAGGTGCTCACGGGGCTCTCCTCCTGCGCGTGGGTTGATATCGCGGCCAGAGTCTAGCGGGGATTCTTCGCGAACGCCACCGGGCCGACGCGCGCGAGCCCCAGTCGGCGCGCGGTCAGCCGCGCCATGCGCGGGTCGAGCTCCACGCCGATCCAGTCGCGCCCGAGCTCGAGGGCGACCCGGCCCACCGTCCCCGCGCCGCAGAACGGGTCCAGCACAGGTCCGCGCTTCCGGCTCATCCGGATGAGCTGCCGCAGCACGGGCTCCGGCGTGGCATCCCAGATGCTCTCCGGATGCGTGCGCGGGAGCGGAAGGGTCCAGCAGAGCGTGGCGGGCGACGGGCGCACGCGATGGCCCGCCTTGCGAAAGCGCAGCAGGTAGTTGATGCGGTTGTCCCAGCGCTCGCGCGGCCGCGTCTGCACCCAGATGCCTTTGGACTGGAGCCGCCAGCCGGTGCGCCGGAACCACGCGGTGACGAGACCGTCGAAGCCCACCCACTCGCGGCCGTCGTGCCGGTCGCCCAGCACGAGCCAGAGATCGCCGCCGGGCGCCAGCACGCGGCGCCACTCGCGCCCGAAGCGCTCGGCCAGCGTGCGCGCGTACCGGTCGGCCGCCGCGTGGCCCTCGTCGGTGATCCAGTACGTCGGCGAGGTCAGGATGACACCGACGCTGCCCGTCTCGATCGGGCCCAGCTTGCGGCTGTCGCCCTGGTAGAGGCGTGCCCGTCCGCCCCGGCTCTCGTACGCGATCACCCGCCGGTCCCGGGGCGGCTCACAGCGGGTACGGCACGAGCTCCTGCGCGATCTCGACCTCGCCCGGGAACCGCGATCGCGCCTCGGCGCGGTGCGCGTCGAGATCGCCGTGATGCGCCACGTCGATGTGGGCCAGGATGAGCCGGCGCACGCCGGCCCGCGCGGCGATCTCGCCGGCCTGGGCCGCCGTCGAGTGCACCCCGATGCCCTTGGGGCGGCGCTCCGAGAACGTCGCCTCGTGGATCAGGGTGTGGGCCCCGCGCGCCAGCGCCGCCACGGCGTCGCACGGCTCCGTATCGGAGGAGTAGACGACCGCCGGTCCGCCGGCCGGCTCGAGCCGAACGGCGACATTGGGCATGCTGCCGTGCGCGTTCGGCGAGGTGGAGACGGCGAAGCTCCCCACGTCGGGCAGGGCGAACCGCTCGCGTGCCGGCACGAGCTCCCACACGATCGGAAACATCCCGGCGCGCTCGAGCTGCCGGAACACGCCCAGGAGCGCGCGCAGGGCCGCTGCGTGCTCTTCACGGCACGCCAGGCGGAGCGGCGCGGTCCGGCCCAGGAGGTACAGCGTCTCCAGGAGCGAGGGCAGGCCGTAGACGTGATCGGCGTGCATGTGCGTGATCACCACGCGGGTGAGGCGCGCCGGCTCCACGCCGGCGCGGAGCAGCTTGTGGGCCGGGCTCCCCCCGCAGTCCACGAGCACGGCGTCGTCCGCGCCCGCGAACACGACGGACGTGGTGTCCCGCTCGCGGGCCGGGACGGCCCCCGAGCTTCCGAGGAAGACGAAGTGCACGGGCTCAGACGGCGGCGCGATGCCGGCGCATGAGCATGGGCACGCCGACGAGCGCCAGGGTCACCCCCACGATGCTCGCGAGCTGGGCAACCCGGATGGGCCCCAGCATGAGCGCGTCGGTCCGAAGCGCCTCGGTCAGGAAGCGGCCGAGGGAGTAGAGCCCGAGGTACGTCAGGAACAGCGCGCCGGGCGCGCGCTCGAGGCGGCGCCGGAAGACGACGACGAGCAGGAGGAACACGACGAGGTCCCAGAGGGACTCGTAGAGGAAGGTCGGGTGGAAGTACTCGTCCTGGGCGAACTGGATGGGACGGTGGGGCGGCGAGATGAAGAGGCGCCACGGCAGGCTCGTCGGAGTGCCGAAGGCTTCCTCGTTGAAGAAGTTTCCCCAGCGGCCGATGGCCTGGCCCAGCGCCAGGCTCGGCGCCGCGATGTCCAGATAGGTCACGGCCGGCAGCTTGCGGAGGAGGGCATAGCCACCGCCCAGGAGCAGACCGCCCAGGACGCCGCCGTGAATCGCCAGGCCGCCTTCCCAGACGGCGAAAATTTTTCCCGGGTAGCGGAGGTAGTAGTCGAGATTGAAGGCCACGTAATAGAGACGCGCGCCGACGAGACCGCCCAGCAGGCCCAGCTCGGACGCCTTGAGCATGCTGTCGGGGTCGAGCCCGCGTCGGACCGCCTCGCGGTACGCGAGCCAGAGCCCGAGACCCATGGCGGTCGCCATGAGGATGCCGTACCAGCGAAAGGTGAGCGGACCAAGCTCGAGCGCGATCGCGCCGGGAGAGCGAAACATACGGGTCCGTTATACGGCCCGGTTACGGTGCTGTCAAACAAATCGCGCATTTCTGGGCAAATTCGTTGACACTCATCGTACCGCTTCGGTATCATCAATCGTGCCTCGTCGGCGCGTCTTCGTCGCCCGAACCCAAAGGAGCCCTGTTTGCCACCACACAGTGTGATGCCCTCCAACGTGCTCGATCCCATCCTCCAGGCGGGTCCCATGGCCCGGTTCGTCCTGGGATTGCTCCTGTTCTTCTCGGTGATCTGCTGGGCGCTCATCGTGGAGAAGTGGTGGGAGTTCCGCGCCATCAAGCGCGACTCGACGGGCTTCACGCGGGCGTTCCGCCAGGGCGGCCGCTTCTCGCTCGTCTACGGCTCGGCGAAGAAGTTCCGCGCGAGCCCGCTCGCCCAGCTCTACTCGGCGGCGGGCCTCGAGCTCGCGAGCTTCTACGGCGGGGCGGAGCAGGTGGACGCCGCGCTCGAGGAGGGCGAAGGTCTCCCCCGCGAGGCGCTCGACTCCGCGCATCGGGCCATGCAGCGGGCCACCGAGATCGAGGTCACGCGGATGGAGCGCTACCTGCCCTTCCTCGCCACGACGGCCAGCGCCGCGCCTTTCATCGGGTTGTTCGGCACCGTCGTCGGCATCATGAGCGCGTTCCACGGCATCGGGCAGCAGGGCTCCGCGAACCTGGCCGTCGTCGCGCCCGGCATCTCCGAGGCGCTCATCGCCACCGCCGCGGGCCTGGGCGCGGCCATCCCGGCCGTCATGGGTTACAACTTCTTCGTCAATCGCACGAAGCGCTGGGCAACGGAGCTGGACGGCTTCACCCTCGAGCTCTTGAACACGTTCGCCCGCCCGGTCCCGGCCAAGGTCGCGAGCCGCTAGCCATGGCCTTCAATCTGGACAGCGGAGGCAGCGGCGGGCGGCGGAGCGTCAGCACGCTGTCCGAGATCAACATCATCCCGCTCGTCGACGTCGTCCTGGTCCTGCTCCTGATCTTCATGCTCACCGCCCCGCTCATGTACCGCGGCATCGACGTCAACCTGCCGAAGACGGCCGGCAAGCCCACCGTGACGGAAGAGCGGATGGAGCTGACGCTGACCAAGGATCAGCAGATCTATCTCAACGGCAAGGCGCTCGCCCTGGGGGTGCTCGAGCAGACGCTGCGCGACACCTTCAAGAGCCGCACCGACAAGACGCTGTATCTCAAAGCCGATCAGGCGCTGCAGTACGGGTTCGTGGTCGAGACCATGGACAAGGTTCGCAGGTCCGGCATCGAGAAGCTGGGCATGGTCACCGAGCCCGTGCGGGGGTCATGAGCGCGTTGAGCATTGCGGACCGGGTGCCCATGCGAGCACCAGTCCCTTCGACGCGCAGGCGCGTGGCCATGACTGGGCCGCCCCGACCCCCCGTGATGCCGCTCAGAGCGCTCGTGGTCTCCGTGCTGGGCCATGTCGTCGTCGTGGCCGCGCTGGTAGCGTTCGCGCTCTCCGGCGGCTTCGAGCAGACGACGGTGCAGGTGGTCAATCTCTTTCCCGCGGTGGCCGCCGTGGGAACGCCGACGGCCAAGTCCGCCGTGCCGCCGACCCGCACGCTGCCTCCGGTCCCCTCGCCCACTCCGGTGCGCGAGCCGGAGCGTCAGGTCAAAGAAGCGGCGAAAGTCGCCGAGCCGAGCCTGCCGTCGCGTTCGGTGGCCTCGCGGGCCGGCGAGCGTGACCTGCCGCCCCTCGGCTCGCCGTCGGAACGCCGGGGGAAGGCCTCCGTGGAGCCGACCGCGCGTCCGGCGGCAGCCCCGCTCGGGACGCAGACGGGCTCCATCGCCGGCCAGGGCACCATGACCCTCGACGTGACCGACTTCCCGCACGCGTGGTATCTGCGCCAGGTGCTCCAGAAGGTCGAGGAGCGCTGGCAGACGCAGAACCGGCCCACCGAGCCCCCGCAGAAGCCGCGCATCTACGTCGAGATCATGCGGGACGGCTCCATCGCTCCTCCCCGGATCGAGCAGAGCTCCGGCAGCACGTACTACGACCGCGCGGCGCTCCGGGCCATCTCGGAAGCCAGCCCGTTTCCGCCGCTGCCCTCGGACTGGAGCAAGCCGGCGCTGCGCGTGCTGTTCAACTTCGACCTGAGGCGCGGATGACCAACTCTCGTGTGCTGCTCCGAGCGCTGGCGGTGGCCGGCGCGCTAGGGGCCCTGGCCGTGCTCGGCCTGCCGCTCTTCGGCCCCTCGCCCGCCCGGTCCCAGAGCCCGGACGTGGAGCTCAACGTCCGGCCGGGCTCGACGAAGAGGATCAACATCGCCGTTCCCGACTTCGCGGTCGTGGGCGGGACCGACGCCCAGAACTGGGCGAGGCGACTCCCGGGCATCACGGCCGCGGATCTCACCTTCACGTCGCTCTTCAGCGTGGTCTCGGGAACCCCGCCGCTGCCGGTCGGGGGCGCCGAGGCCGTCCGGCCGCGCCTCACCGAGCTCGCGGCCGCTGGCGGCATGCAGGCGCTGCAGGGGCTCTTGACAGTGCGGAGCGACCGCTTCGAGGTCGAGATGCGGCTCTACGACCTCACGTCGTCGGACTTCCGGATCATCGGGACGAAGAAGATCATCGCGCATGTCACGGAGCCGCGGCGCGCCGCCCACCGGGTGGCCGACGAGGTCGTGCTGCTGGACACCGGCGAGGCGGGCATCGCCGACACGAAGGTCGCCTACGCCAGCACGCGCTCCGGGATCAAGGAGCTCTATCTGATGGACTACGACGGAGCGGGCATCGCGCCCGTCACCGCCAACCGGTCCATCAACATGTCGCCGAACTGGAGCCCGGACTCGCGCTCGCTCGCCTTCACCTCGTACATGAACGGCTACCCGTTCCTGTACCGGGTCTTCCCGTTCGAGCGCCGCCCCGTGCAGCTCCTCGCCGGGTACGCGGGCATCAACTCGTCTCCCGCCTGGAGCCCCGACGGCAAGATGGTAGCCATGACGCTGTCCAAGGACGGCAACCCGGAGATCTACCTGCTGACGGTGGCCACCGGCGCGTTCCGGCGGCTCACGACGAACGTCTCCATCGACACCGATCCGACCTGGTCGCCCACGGGACGGGACATCGCCTTCATCTCCGACCGTTCGGGCGCGGCCCACGTGTACGTGATGGACACCGACGGCGTGAACGTGCGCCGCCTGACGGCGGGGGGATTCAACACGCAGCCGCGGTGGTCGCCCCGAGGGGATACGATCGTCTTCACGTCGCGGTTCTCCAACCACGACCTCTGGTCGATCAGCCCGGATGGCTCGAACCTGCGAAGGCTCACTGCGGGCCCGGGGGACAATGAATCGGCGTCCTGGGCACCCAACGGCCGGCACCTCATTTTCCAGTCCAGCCGGCAGGGAGGATCCCAACTGTACACCATGCTGGCCGACGGCTCGGAGCAGCAGGTCCTGACGGGGGGCCCCGGGCAGGCCTCAAGTCCGGCTTGGTCTCCACGACTTCCGTGATAGGATTGGGCGGTTTGCAAAACCCATCACCTAAGTTCGACTCAAGGAGGAAGTGACGCTATGAAGCAGCCACGGGCTCACGCGTTCCTAGTGGTGCCTCTTCTCGCTCTCACCCTTTTCCTCGTGGGGTGCCCGAAGCGGCCCGCTACTACGGTCGCCGTGGCCCCCGCACCGGCTGCGCCAACGCCTGCGCCGGCACCTGCGCCCGCGCCGCCTGCCCCGGCTGCTCCGGCACCTCCGGCTCCCGCGCCGGCGCCTGCTCCGGCGCCTATGGCACGGCCGAGCGAGTTCGCGCCGAACCCGAATCTGAAGAACATCTACTTCGACTTCGACAAGTACGACATCCGTCCGGGTGACGCCAAGATCCTCGACGGCAACGCCGCCTGGCTCAAGGCGAACGCGGACAATCTCGTGCTGATCGAGGGGCACACGGACAATCGGGGCACGGCCGAGTACAACCTGGCGCTGGGCGAGCGGCGTGCGAAGGCGGCCCAGAACTATCTCGTGGCGCAGGGCATCCAGGCCAACCGCATCACGATCATCTCGTACGGCAAGGAGCGCCCGGTCTGCAACGAGAACACCGAGCCCTGTTGGGCGCAGAATCGGCGTGACGTCTTCCTGACCAAGACCCGGTAAGCCCTCGGGACTGTCGTCATGCGGTACGCAGTGACCAAGGGGAGCCTTTGGCTCCCCTTGGTTGTTTCAGCAGCTCTCGCCGGGTGCGCGGGGCAGATGGACGACTCGCTTCAGCAGGACGTGGCCCAACTCCGCAAGGACGTCGATGCCCTCACCCTGGCCGTCCACCGCGGGCGGGGCGAGTCCGATACCTCGGTGAGCCAGATGGAGCGCCGCGCCCGCGAGCAGTCCGCGGAGAACGCGCGCCAGATGGCTCAGCTCAACCAGCGGCTGGAGTCGCTGTCGGCCGAGCTGAATCGACTCTCGGCCCGGGTCGACGACCTCTCCCAGCGCCCCGACAGCCGGAGCGGGGCATCGGGAAGCACCTCGAGCACGAGCGGCCGGACCACCCCCGTGCCGACGCCCACGCCCTCCAGCTCATCGCGCTCGGCCTCGGAGCCCGGCGCGGAGGAGAGCTACAAGACCGCGTACTCGGACTTCACCAAGGGCAACTACACGCTCGCCATCGCAGAGTTCCGCGAGTTCCTTCGCCGGTTTCCCGACTCCCCCAAGGCCGACAGCGCGCAGTACTGGATCGGCGAGTCGTACTTCAGCACGGGCCGGGCCGCGGCCTCGGCAGGGCAGCCGGAGCGGGCACGCGAGGCCCTGGAGCGCTCGGTGCAGGAGTTCCGGAAGGTCTTCGTGAACTACCCGGGCGGGACCCAGGTACCGACGGCGCTCTACAAGGAGGCGCTGGCCCTCGTGGAGCTCAAGCAGCCGAAGGTGGCGCAGGCGCGGCTTCGATACCTCGTGGACAACTTCCCCCAGTCGGAGGAGGCGCCCCTGGCCCGCGAGCGCCTCAAGAGTCTCGGCGAGTAACAGCCTCTACGGCACGTCGTTGTCCGGGTCGTCGGTCTCTCCGTCGCTCGATTCCGTGGACGTCGACCCGAACACCCAGATCACGGTGACACCGGGGTCACGGCTCGTGTACACCATCACGCTGCGATCCGGATCGTCGGCGGAGACGTCCTGCACGTTCACCTGCGACGCGAAGGCCGCATCATCGGCGGGCCAGAACGAGAACGCGACGACGAGCACGCCCAGGAGGGCGGCGCCGAAAGCAAGCCGCGGATGCCCCCAGACCGGCTTCCAGAGCGGGATCCACCAGGACTCGCGGACGGGCCGGGGCACTTCGCTGACGATGCGGGCCCGCACGGGAGGCCAGAAGCCCGACCAGTCCGGATCGGCCGGGCCGGACGCGGCCTGCCTGACGAGGGTCCGAAGCCGCGTCCACTTCTCCGAGGCAGCCCGGCAGCCTGCGCACCCTGCGAGATGGTGGGTTACGAATCGCGCCGCCCGCGACCCAAGGGCGCCGTCGGCGTGCCGCTCGAGCCTGCGTCGGACGACCACACAGCTGAAACGCCCCATGTCAGGCAGTATACCTCCAGCTAGTACGACGTCTCCCGTCGCTTGATTATTTGCGACGGGAACCATAAGGTCGCGTTGTGGAAGCCTCTGTAACTCTTGACGTTCCCGACGGCGCTCGGCTCGAGGCTCGGCTCGCTCTGCCCCAGGGGGCCCGCGCGGGGCTGGTGGTCTGCCACCCTCACCCGCTGTATGGGGGCGACATGGACAACCCCGTGGTCATCCGGGTTACCGAGGTGGCCCAGACCCTGGGCCTGGCTACCCTGCGCTTCAACTTCCGAGGCGTCGGGTCATCGAGCGGAGTGCACGGCGGTGGTGAGGCGGAGCGGGAGGACCTCAGGACGGCGCTCGGCGTGCTCGCGGGCCACCTGCCGGTGGGCGTCGCGCCGGGTCTCGCCGGCTACTCGTTCGGCGCCTGGGTTTCCGCGCGCGTCGCCGCGGAGGGCTATCCGGTCCCGGCCCTCGCGCTCGTTGCGCCTCCGCTCCAGATGCGCGCGCTCGATTTCCTCGACCGCACCCCCGGACCGACCCTCCTCGTGGCCGGCACGCGAGACCAGTACTGCGCCGTGAACGATCTCGAGCGCCTGGGCCAGAGGCTCGGCGCCGAGGTGGCGATCATCGAGGGGGCCGAGCACTTCTTCTTCGGCAAGCTCTTCCCGCTGGGACAGGCGGTGGAGCGCTGGCTGCAACGGTGGTCCGCCTAGAAGGCTTGCCGCAACCCCTGACCTCGATGGTCGCTCGGCCTATGTCCGCTCGCGGGGCAGGCGCGCGGGCGTGGCGGTACCGGCGGACAGGATGACGCGGATGCCTTCCTCGACGGTGAGGCCCGTCGTGATCACGTCCTTCCTGAGCAGCACGATGACGTCGCCCAGGTAGAGGTTGTTCGTGGGCACGAACACCGTCACCATCTCCCGCTTGCCCGCCGGCGTCTCGACCACGACCTCGGAGGTGACGAAGCCGAAGACGAACTCGCCCTCTCGCGGATGCTCGGCCAGGACCACCGCCTTGAAGGCCTGCCGCTTCTCGGGCGAGAAGGACTCGATCAGCTGCTTGATCGACGGATAGACGCTTCGAAAGATCGGCACGCGAATGAAGAGCAGCTCGATACGGGTGAGGAGGCGGCGGCCCACGACATTGGTGGCGATGGTGCCCATGACGAGCACGACCACGACGGCCGTGAGGAATCCCAGCCCGGGAATGCGCCGCCCGAAGACCCGCTCGTACCCCGGAGAGAAGAAGCTGTCGATGGCGTCCCAGAAGACGTAGAGGAGCCACGAGGTGGCGATCGCGGGGACGGTCACGAAGAAGCCGGTGATGAAGCGAACCTTGACCCAGTTGCGGAACGAGCCCGACATGGTCACGTCATGACACCACACGGGTCACGGCAAGTCAAACTTGGCCGCCGCGCCGGAGTCGGCGCGCGGGATCCTGCGGTGGCGTGCCCTCAGCCGCGCCCCATCACGCGGAGGAAGTCCGTGACGGTTGGGAACCGCATCATGGGGTTCTGGCGCTTCTCGTCGCCGATGGTGGTGGCGGTCCCGCCGTAGTTATGGCCGGGATAGACCACCGTGTCGTCCGGAAGCGCGCCGAGCCGTCGCGTGAGCGACGTGTACATCTCGGCCGGATCGCTGCCCGGCAGATCCGTGCGGCCGCACGAGCGGATGAAGAGCGTGTCGCCCGAGATGAGGCGGCCGTCGACCAGGAAGCACTGCGAGCCCGGCGTGTGACCGGGCGTGTGGAGGAAGGTGATCGCCCGCTGCCCGACGCGCAGCGTGTCGCCGCCCTCCACCTTCACGAGGTCGGAGCCGAAGCCCCGCAGGAACTCGCGCTCGGCCGCGTGCACGTAGACCCTGGCCGGGGTCCTCTCCAGGAGCGCCTCCACGCCTGGAATGTCGTGCCCGAAGAGGTGGCCCCCCACGTGGTCCTGGTGCGTGTGGGTGATGAGCACGCCGCCCAGGTGCATGTCGTCGGCCTGGATCTGCTCGACGATGGTGTCGATCTCCCAGGCGGGGTCCACCACGATGCAGTCCCGGGTCTCCGGGTCGCCGATGAGGTAGACGAAGTTCTCCATCGGTCCCAGCTCCATCTGCCTCAGGTACAGCCCCTCGGTCGCCATGGCTTCCCTCCCGGGAGCGACGCTAGCTGGCGGGCACGTCCGTAGGCGCCTTGCGGAAGTCCTCGAGGCTCTTGGCGTCCACGGCGTAGACAGAGGGCGAGGCCTTGGACCGCACGTAGGCGACCTTGTCGTCCGAGCGTCCCACCGTCAGCGTGGCCAGCTCGCTGCCATCCGCCTTGAACGCGACGACCGTGAGCTCCGGCTTGTCCAGGCCGAAGCTCGCGGCATTCGCGCCGTCCGCGGAGGCGATCTCCTTCCACTGCAGCGCCCGCAGACCCAGGAGGAGGCTGGTGACCTTGATCTCCTTGACGGATCCTTTGGCTGGCTCGAGCATCCGCCAGTCGTCCTCGCCCTTGCGCTCCAGGACGAGCCGCTTGCTCCCAACCGTCACCTGCAGCCGCTTGACGTCCTTCGCCTCGAAGGCGCCCAGCACGCTCTTGTCCCGAAGGTCCGCGGCGGTCTTGCCCATCTCGCGCACGTCCTTGGCGTCGACCATGACGACGGGGCCCGTGCCCGCCGGCGCGGCGACCCCCGCGATCTCGCCGGCCTTCACCGCATTCGAGAGGCCGAGCAGCAGCACCTTCGGCTCCTTGGCGCCTTCCTCCCAGATCCGCACGGTGGCGTCAGGCTTGGCGAGATAGCGCGGGATGCCCGCCGCCGACTCGTCGAGGAATCCCGAGGCCCGCAGATCCCGGATGCGCCAGAGGAGGCCGTTGACCGCGCCCGTGTCGGCCTTGAGAGCCTCCGGGGCGGTGATCTTCCAGCCCAGCCCGTCCCGCTCGAGCATGACCTTGCCGCCCGCGCTCTCGATCTCGATCCGGCTCACCTTGTCGTAGGCGTACGGGAAAACGGTCTTGTCGCGCGCCATCGCGACCGTCTTCGGCACCTTGTCCCACGCTTCGGCCGGGATGAGGAGCACTTCGCTCTCGCCCTCGCGCTGCACGTAGACGCCCTTCTTCTCCGCGTCCGTCTTGCCCACGAGGAGGGTCTTCGAGGTCCGCTCCTTGTCCTTGCCGAGCCAGAGCGTGACCTTCGATGGCTTGTCGAGCCCGTACGTGGCCGCAGGCTTGGGCGCCGTCTCGAACTCCTTGACGCGGGCGGCGCCCAGCCGCTCCAGCATGTCGCTGACCAGATCGCCGTCGGCGCGATACGGCCCGGGCCGGGCGATCTTCCACTTCCCGCCGTCCTCCGCTTCCAGGGTCATCCGCGACCCGTCCAGGTCGAGATCCACGGCCGTCACGTTCTTCCGCTCGAAGGCCAGGAGGGTCTTGTCCCGGAAATCGGCGACGGGCCGCGTCGTGTCGCGGGCCACGGACTCGCCCACGACGACGACGGCCGGCTTGCTGCCCTCGCGCGCGTACACCCAGACGCCGGTGGGGTTCTTGCCGCCCACGGTCAGCGTGAGCGGCGCAGACTGGCCCTTCACGTCGAGGGTGACCTGGGCCGCGGGCGGCTCCAATCCGTAGTCGTCGAGCTTGGCGGGCTTGGCGTCGATCTCGCGGTCGATCCGCGCCGTGGCGAGATTGGTCACGACCTCGTTGACCACGCCGCCGTCGGCGCGCGTCTTGACCGGCTCCAGCATCTCCCAGCCGTCCCCGGCCCGCTTGACCTTGACCGTGTCGTCCTTGCGCTTGATGGTCAGCGTCTCGACGTCCTTGGGCTCGACGGTCCAGAGGCGTCCCTTGGCGCTTAGGGCCTTCTCACGCCGCGGCGCGATCCACTGCGAGTCCACGACGAGGAAGCCGCCGAGACCCGCGGCGAGGACGAGCAGCACGGTCAGCGTCTTCCAGCTCATGGGGAGGCGGCTACTTGGAGCGGCGGCGGCGCACGACGAGCGCGATGCCGCACACCATCACGGCGCCGGGCAGCACGACCATGGACAGCCACAGGATGGCGGTCTTCTGCGCCTCGGTGGCCACGATCGGGTTCAGGCGCGGATCCTTCGGCCGGACGGAGATCTCGTCCTCCTGCCCGGCCAGCCACGCGACGATGTTCAGGAAGAGATCGCGATTGCCCTGAAAGCCCAATGCCTGGTTCGAGGCGAGCGTGGAGGTGCCCAGCACCACCAGGCGTCCCTTGGGCTTCTTGGTCTCGTCCGCTTCCGCCTGGCCGGCCGTCTTCGCCCCCGGGGTCGGCTCGATGGTGACCGCGACCAGCACGGGCACCGGGCCCGGGGTGTCCTTGGCGTCTCGGCTGGCCGGCTCGCCGCGCTTGAGCCCCGCGAGGTTCGTTTCCCCCCAGGCCTCGGCGCTCGTCCGGGCGAGCGGCGTCACCGTCACGCCCTTGGGCATGGTCTTGGCCGGCGAGACGGAGCGCGTGAGCGGAAAGCCCGTCATGACCTTTGCCATGTCCTTGGTGATCGCGTGCTGCTCGTACTGCATCACGAGCGGCACCTCGGGCCCGACGCCCAGGAGACGGCCGATGGGGCTCGGCTCGACCACGAGATCCTGCCCCAGCGTGACCCCGTACTTCTCCATGTACCTGGCGAGCCCGTCCGCCTGGAGCGGATCGGCCATGACGAGCACGCGGCCGCCCTGCGCCATGTATTCGTCGAGCGCGCCCAGCTCGGGCGGCAGGAGGTCGGTCTTCGGGCCCGGGATCACGACCACGGCCGCGTCGGCGGGGATCTTGCCCGTGCGCGCCAGCTCGAGATCCTTGACGCTGTAGTTGGCCTTCTCGAGCTGCTCCTTCGCCTGGCTCATCCCGGTCCGCTCGGCGCTCGAGATGTCGCGCTCGCCGTGGCCCTTGACGAAGTAGATGATGGGATTGCCCGCCCGGGTGACCTTGACCAGCGCGTTGGTCAGGCGCTCCTCCTCCGCGTCGAGCACCTTCTCCGACTTCTCGCCCGCCTGCATCACGATCGTGCCGTAGCTCTCCACGCCGTAGCGGCGCGCGAGCCCCGGTGAGCGGTCGGGATCCTCCATGCGGAACGTGAACTTCCCGCTGGACGCCTGGGCGTACTGCTTGAGGAGGTCCTCGGCCGTGCGCTTGCCCGGCGTGTCCGAGCGGAAGAAGCCGATGGCCTCCACGGGCGCCTTGAGCCCCTGGAGCAGCTTGATCGTCTGGGGCGAGAGGCTGTGCCGCTTGTTCTCGGTGAGGTCCCACCGGGCGTTGTAGCGGAGCGACACCGCGTTGGCGAGCACGGCCACCCCGAGCGCGATCACGATCAGGAGGACGGCGCTCGCGCCATAGCGGGTGCCCCGCCGCCCGAGGATCGAGGCGCCCTCGCGCCAGTTGAGGGCCACCGTGAGGAGGAACAGCACGCCGGCGGCGATCAGGAGCGCGAAGCGCAGGCGGATGAGCCAGGGCACGAAGAGCACGAGCCCGGCCGCCCCCAGGAGACAGACCACCACGCCCCACATGCCCCAGCGCTTGAGCAAATTCATGGCTCTAACCCCGCCACCGCTTGGACTCCAGCGACCGGAGAGTCAGAAAGAGCGCGAAGGCGATCACGGACAGGTAGTAGATGAGGTCCTTCGTATCGATGACGCCCTTGGCGAAGCCGTCCATGTGCTCGATGATGGCGGTCTGCTGGACGACCGTCCGGAGGGCGCCCTGGGCCGAGTCCGCGAACCAGCCGAGCAGCCACAGGGCCAGGAGCGCCCCGAAGGTGCCGAACCCCGCCACGATCTGATTCTCCGTGGTCGACGACACGAAGAGGCCCACGGAGAGGAAGGCGGCACCGATGAGGAGCAGCCCCAGATATCCCGACAGCACCGCGCCCCACTCGATCTTCGTGAACCACGCCACGGTGGCGGGGTAGAAGAGCGTCAGGACCAGGATGAGCGCGTAGAGGCACAGGGAGGCGAGGAACTTGCCCGCGAGCACTTCCCCATCCCGGAGCGGATACGTGAGCAGGAGCTCCATGGTCCCCGCGCGCTTCTCCTCGGCGAAGAGGCGCATGGTCAGCATGGGGATGAAGAAGAGCAGGACCACGGCCATGTTGTACGTGAGCGGCCGCAGGATGTTCTCCGTGGCGTTGAGGCTCGGCCCCATCCCGGGCTGCATGGCCGCGCGCAGCGAGAACTCCGCGTACTGGATGAACGACGGCGCGAAGAAGAACGCCGTGATGAAAAGGAAGAAGGTCGCCACCGCATAGGCGACGGGCGAGCCGAAGTAGAGCCGCATCTCCTTCTTGAAGATCGGCAGCCACCCCATCACGCGGTCTCCTGGACGCTCTCGACGACCTGTGGCGCGTGGTCCTCCCCTGCCACGACCCGGATGAACACCTCCTCGAGCGACAGCCCGACCGTGTGCAGCTCGAGCAGGCCCCAGCCGCGTGCGGTCGCCAGCTTCGGGATCTCCCCGCGCACGTCGCGGCCGCGCGGCGCCTCCACCACGAACCGGGCCGAGCCGTCCGGCGATGCGACCGTCTCGACCGACGTCACGCCGGGGATCGCCTTCAGCGCCTGGCCAACCGCATCCGCCGGGCCGGCGATCTCCACCTCCACGCGGGCAGCCGGGAAGACCTGCTCCACGAGCTCGGACTGCGTCCCCTGGGCCACGATGCGGCCGCGATGGATGATGATGACGCTGTCGCAGACCATGGAGACTTCAGGGAGGATGTGCGTCGAAAGGATCACCGTGTGCTGCCCGCCCAGCGACTTGATGAGCGCGCGGATGTCCGCGATCTGCCGCGGATCGAGGCCGATGGTCGGCTCGTCGAGGATCAGCACTTCCGGATCGCCCAGGAGCGCCTGGGCCAGGCCCACGCGCTGGCGGTAGCCCTTGGAGAGCTTGCCGATGAGCCGGTGCTGCATGTCCGTGATGGCGCAGCGGTCCATCACGTCCGCGACCTTGGAGCGGCGGAGGCCGCGCGCGACGCCTTTCGCTTCCGCGACGAAGTCGAGATACGCCGCCACGGGCAGGTCGGCGTAGAGCGGGGCGTTCTCCGGGAGGTAGCCGATGCGCCGGCGCACGTCGAGCGATTGCGAGAAGACGTCGAAGCCCGCCACGGTGGCGCGGCCGCCCGTGGCCGGCATGAAGCAGGAGAGGATCTTCATCGTCGTGGACTTGCCGGCGCCGTTGGGACCGAGGAAGCCGACGATCTGTCCCTTGTCGACGTTGAACGACACGTCGTGGACGGCCGTCACCGGCCCATAGCTCTTCGTCAGATGATCGGCCTGGATCATGGATGTGGTCCCGCGGCCTCCCGGACCGTCGTGCAGTATATCACACGGCTCAGAAGAGTCCCGTGATCGCTCCCTCCGCTGTCACGTCGACGCCCTCGGCATTCGGCTTGCGCGGCAGCCCCGGCATGGTCGTGATGTCTCCGGCCTGGGCGACGAGGAATCCCGCGCCCGCGGAGATTCGCACGTCGTTGATGGTGACCTTGAAGCCGCGCGGCCGATTGAGCAGCGCCGGATCGTCGGAGAGCGACCGCTGCGTCTTCGCCACGCAGACGGGCAGCCGTCCGTAGCCGAGCGACTCTGCCTGGGCGATCTGACGGTCGACCTTCTTGGGATATTCAACGCCGTCGGCGCCGTAGACGCGGGTGGCGATGGTTTCGAGCTTGGCTTTGACCGACGCGTCCAGGGGATAGAGCGGGGCGAACGCCGATCGCTCGGCCTCCAGGAGCTTCAGGAGTCCCCGCGCCAGGTCCTCGCCTCCCGCCCCGCCCCGGCCGAAGATGTCGGCGACGTAGGCCGAGACGCCCAGCGCCGCGCAGCGGTCGAGCACCGCCTTGTACTCCGCCTCGGTGTCGGTCGGGTACCGGTTGAGCCCGATGAGCGCGGGGACCTTGAACTGCCGGATGCACTCCACATGCGCCTCGAGATTGTCGAGACCGCGGACCAGCGCCTCCACGTTCTCCTTCCCCAGCTCGGGCACGGGGACGCCCCCGTGGTACTTGAGCGCGCGCACCGTGGCGACGATCATGGCCGCGTCGGGTCGGAGCCCCGCCAGCCGGCACTTGATGTCGAAGAACTTCTCGGCGCCGAGGTCGGTGGCGAAGCCGGCCTCGGTGAGGCAGAGATCGCCCAGCTTGAGCGCCATCCGCGTCGCCACCACGGAGTTGCACCCGTGCGCGATGTTCGCGAAGGGTCCCCCGTGGACAAGAGCCGGCGTGCCTTCCATCGTCTGGACGAGGTTCGGGTGCACGGCATCCCGCAGGAGCGCGGCCATGGCGCCGGTGACCTTGAGCTCGTCGGCGAGGACGGCGGCGCCGTCCGGCTTGAGGGCCACCACCATGCGGCCCAGGCGCGCCTTGAGATCGGCCAGGTCCTCGGCGAGGCACAGCGCGGCCATGATCTCCGACGCGGAGGTGATGAAGAAGCCCGCTTCGCGCGGCACGCCGTCCAGCCGCCCGCCCAGGCCCACCACGACGTCGCGCAGGGCGCGGTCGTTCACGTCGAGCACGCGGCGCCACAGGACCTGGCGCACGTCGATGCCGAGCCCGTTGCCGTGATGGAGATGGTTGTCGATCGCGGCCGCGAGGAGGTTGTGGGCGGAGGTGATGGCGTGGAAATCGCCCGTGAAGTGGAGGTTGATGTCCTCCATGGGCACGACCTGCGCGAGGCCGCCGCCCGTGCCCCCGCCCTTC
>Ga0335082_10003555_pt1 | contig 16988 bp, 16 predicted proteins | sample Lox_Sample_41_FD_206718 | JGI IMG/M metagenome (GOLD analysis project Ga0335082, IMG submission 206718) | Soil microbial communities from Loxahatchee National Wildlife Refuge, Florida, United States - Lox_Sample_4.1 | ecosystem: Environmental > Terrestrial > Soil > Wetlands | place: USA... | reverse complement strand
GTACCGCCCTGGGTTCACACGCTGCGCCGATTGCGATGTGGACCTGGTAGAGGGCCTTTCTCTATCCGATAACGGGACAAAGAATGGGACCCCAGATGGGAACCTGGCGACCGTAAAGAGGGTCTGGTCTGGGAAGGATGAAGAAAGGTGTGTCTCCTTGTGTGAACGACTGAGGCGGGCCGGGATACCCTTCAAGGTGGACCAGCGTAAGCGCCAGTATCTCCTCGGCGTGGACAGGCATTACGGGATCGGAGTGCCGCCGGAGTTCTTCGACGAGGCCAGAGAAGTCATCATCAAGGGGCACCTCGGCCCCAAGTCACGGAAATGAAAGCTAGCCGAGCGCCGATCGCATAGGCGGTCGCGGTGTAGAAGGGTTGTGTAATGAGAACCTGGTCGAAGCAGCGGTCTGTCATCCGGCAGCCCCAACCGAAATAGTGTGTTAGCCAAGACTGGCTGGTCCCAGACCAAAGCAGTGAGGAAGTGATGTGGGGTGTGAGAGTTGGAATTGCAACCACCGCGTAGCACAAGAGCAACGCGGGAAGTATCCAGACCCAAATCATTGCCCGATGTCCGAGGCGACGAGCCAAGAGCCATCCGAAACAAAATCCCGTGATTGTCTGTACCGGAAAATATGGTTTGTACGCGAATATCTGATACCAGGCATGTTCGGGAAACTGCAATGGTATCGCGCGCACCACTTCCAACAAGGAAGCGGCAAGTGATGTCACAAGAATTCCGATTCCAGCCGTGCTGATGACCTGATGCATCAGGAAAATCCGCACGGCCTTTGCCGGAGAATTCGCCGAAACTTTGTGTGGTCGCTGCGCGCTCACACTTGCCCGAAAGTCCTTCACTGTGAAGATGCGTTCTGCATGCAAGCCTGCTGGTTGCCCACAAGAGCGGCACCCCCAGCTCCGGCATTCATTGTCTTGGCACCCTGCTTCCCCGATTTATTCATCTCGGGTGGCCTGGCGGGTGGCCCACCTTCCGACGGTCCCAAGGTAGACATGATTGCTGTGAGGATATCACTGATAAACGTAGCGAAGAGTGCTAGAAGGGCGAGTTGTGGGTGCCCCACTCTCGATTTGTGAGGGTGGGTCTTGGGTTGAAGGATGACGGCGAAGCTGAAACGTTACTACGGGCGAAACGATCTGCATTTTATGACCTTCAGTTGTTACCGGCGCCTTCCATTCTTGTTGAAAGCGACTGCGCGGGCGTTGCTGGTCAGGGAACTGGCGCGAGTGCGGCGCGAGTTCCATTTCCTGTTGGTCGGTTACGTGGTGATGCCGGAGCACGTGCATCTGCTCTAGAAAACTGTGAGACTTGCCTTAGTTGCCGACTGGCTACCAAGCTTTCCGTCGTAGGTCCGCAGCGCAGGTGTCCGCTATCCCCATCGCCTCATGGAGAGCCTCTATCTGCTGTATTACGGCGGTGGTTGGCGCTGTCTGCATCTTGCGTTCCAGGAGGTAGTCGCAGACAACATGGAGGGCCAGACCCCATTCCTGCTCTCGGACAAAGTCGTCAAAGAACTGGTTTACGTCATCCCCTCCCGCGGACAACAGAGGCTTTAGGCTTCCCAGCTTCTGTGCCATCTCCTGCCGCCAAGCAGGCTCGTTATGCGCTTCTTCTCTCATGGATTCCTTGGCACGTTAGTCGGAAAACCGGTTACGATTCTATTATCCCGGATTGTTGCGTGCGTAGACGTAAAGGTTCAACTGTTGCGGGTCAAGTGGATTGGCGAGGTCGATCCCCGACGGATCAGGAGACGCGAACCTGCCCATCGAAGATCCGTAGTACCTAAACATCGAGTTATCCAGCCCACTTTCGCTGTCCCGTTCTTTGCCGGTGAACTTAGGACGGAAAGGTCGTCAGCGATTGGTTGCAAAGCTGAGAATTCCATAGATCGAGAACACCAATTGGAGGCAAGCTACACCTGTCACCACGTATTGGACGACAGGCGGCCCCTTCGGATCTGCTTTCTTGGGGCGCTCCCACATTCCTGCACCCATGAAGACGCAAATCAGCAGGAGAGCGGCAGCAGACGACCAGGAGACGTGGTCCAGAGTGAATCTCGCTCCGTGACGGGATCGTGGCACCTGTGCAAGAAGAAAGGAGAAAACCATAACAAGTGTGCCGAGAACGTAAGACGTCCAGAATACTGCGAGCTTGAGACCCGTGTGAGAAGATTCTTCGGTCAATTCTGGAGCCATATCAGTCCTCACAGTGGGTCTCAGGACCGTTCGGACCTTGGATTGTCGTGCATGCCCGAGGCGGCTTTATTTGCAGCCAAATCAGCGTTGCACCAGTAGTGGGCGTCCGTTCACAGGCTCATGCCTTGCGCGAACCAGAGAACGAAAATGAAGCATCCGCCGGTCAAAGCCAGCCATCTCCCACGGCCCTTTCCTCCGAGGCTGAGCACAATAGCCCCAAGCGACAGATAATTGCCGGACCGGATACAGAGGAGTGAAATCGCGCTCCCGGCGCGGTCTCCCCCGACAGCGGCGTTATGACCAGCGTACCCTATAAACAGCAAGGTAGTCGTTGACAGAAGAACCAAGGCAGCCAGCGTCAAGGTATTCCTCCAGCGTGATTCCGCTTGCGCCCGATTGGCTACCCAGTCCCTCCAGCCGAAGTATGCCAGCACGCCTGCAGCGAGAACGACCAAAGTAATGAAGTAAGAGAAGAGTGTCATGTGCCACATCCGATGTTGAGGTTAGCGCACAAGCCGTGGGATGAACCTGTCGTCGAATCGACGTGGAAACCTCCAGTTGCGGGCACGGTGTATTCGGGGGTTCGGGCTTGGAGGAACACCGTACTGGAAGTTGGGTATGACGCTCCAAGGAACAGAGAAGTGGGATGAAGGACCAGAACCAAACCGGAACTGCTCTGTATACGGGTGATGGCCGTACGGCGTTGAGTTAAGTGCGTCCCAGAAGCCATAATCCCATGCACCCGCCTTCATCAGTGCTGCCATCGCCTCTTCAGGTGTCCCTGCAAATTGGAACGAGCCAGAGGCTAGGCATGTGTTGCCGCAGTTTCCGTTGAGCGTGAATGTGAACCCGCCGAGCCCCTTGCTCGCGTCACCCTGAACGGTGAGCGGATTGCGATCATCCACAACTTTGCCGTTGGAGTCGTACGTTTTGCTGGCGGGATTATCGTAGTAAACGCCCTGGTAGGTGTCTCCTCCCGTTGTGATGTGGACGCCGTTTTGATCGACTGTCGCGGAATTGTCTCCGTTTCGGATGGAATCACTGGTCACAACTGTTGCGTTTCCATTCTTGTCGGCTTGTACCTAGGTCTTATCTTTGTCGTTTAGCTGAGTGCATCCAGAATGGTCCGATGTGGTGCAGCCCAGGTACCAATCCAGTCCGGTCGGGTCAGTGCGACTGAGTGGGTTGTTCGCCACATAGGTGTAGCGGTTGAGGGTCTGTGGGTTTTCCGTGTTCCCACCCAGCGGATCGGGGGACATGAACCTGCCCAAGCTCGATGTGAGGTACCTAGCTTCAAAGTTATCAAGGCCACTCTCGGTGTCCCGTTCTTTGCCGGTGAACTTGTAGTGGGTGGGATTGCCGGTGGAGCGGCGGGTGTTGCCGAGGTGATCGGTGATATAGAAGTCGGCTTCATTGCTGGGCAGGATGCGGGTGGCCCGGCGGCCGTTGAAATATTCGTAGACGGCTTGATTGTTGTTGGAGAGATCGGTCTCGATGAGGGCGTCGGACCCGGCGCCGTACCAATAGATGGATCCGGAACCGGAAGAGGATTTCACGACGCGCTTGCCGTCGCCGTCGTACGCGTAGGTAAAGTTGCCGCTGGGGGCGGAGAACTGGGTGAGATGGTTTTCGGCGTCGTAAGTGTAGGAGGCAGTGCCACCCATATAGCCGGGATAGGTTATCACGTTGCCGGGAGAGTCGTAGTTCAGAAGCGGCAACTGGTTTTTGGCGGTGGCGGTGATTTCGTTCAGGTTTGTGCGCACCTACGGCGCTGGGAAATGGCGAGTGCGAGAGGCGGATGGGAGGGTGACGCGTGCAATGACGGGGGATGGGTCTTCGCAGGACAGGGATGCCAGACGCGGGGGTTGAGATCCTTCGTTGCGCTCAGGATGACAGGTTTGTGGGACTGCGATGAGACGGATCGAGTGATGATGAGTGCTACGGGATGAAGCGCTGGCGTAAAAGCAAACGCTACGAGGAAGACAAAGAGCGTACAAACGCAGCTCGTGGGGCAGTCGACCGCGGAAGGTGCGGAATCAGATACAATTCGGAGCGAGTTGAGTGCGGAAGGATAGACGAGGAGGCGGTGTGAGTATGGGAGCGGGGTCGCGGAAGATCGGGTTAATCGGGTTGGGATTGATGGGCCGGCCGATGGGAATGAATTTGTTGAAGGCCGGGCACACGTTGACGGTGTGGAACCGAACGCCGGAACGAGCGAAGGAACTGGTGACGGCGGGAGCGGCGCTGGCGAAGACGCCGAGGGAGGTTGCGGAAGCGAGCGAGGTACTGCTGACGATCGTGAGCGATCCACCAGCGCTGGAATCGGTGCTGTGGGGCCGCGAGGGGCAGAATGACGGTGCGCTGGGCGGGTTGAAGGCGGGGATTGTCTATATCGATTCGAGTACGGTGTCGCCGGTGCTGGCAAAGAAAATCGCGGCGGCGTGCCAGGGGCGCGGCGTGAAGTTTCTGGATGCGCCGGTGACGGGGGGAGACTGGGGAGCGCGCGAAGGGAATCTGGTGTTCATGATCGGCGGAGAAGGCGAGACGCTGAAAGAAGTTGAGCCGATTCTGGGTGTAATGGGGAAGAAGTGGTTTCACCTGGGGCCGAACGGAGCGGGGCAAACGATCAAGCTGGCGATGAACGCGTTGCTGGCCCTGCAGGTCGGAGCGATGGCGGAGGCGCTGGCGTTGGTGCAGCGGGCGGGGTTGAGCGGCGAGCAGCTGGTGGAAGTGATGCAGGCGAGCATGGCGAGGTCGGGCGTGCTGGATGTGAAGTCGCCGCTGATGCTGAAGGGCGAGTACAAACCGAGTTTTCCGCTGCGGTTGATGCACAAGGATTTGGGATTGGCGCTCGATCTGGCGAATCAGCTGGGCGTGGCATTGCCAGCGACGGCGGCGGCGCGCGAAGTGTACAACGCGGTGAAGGGCGAAGCGAAAGAGGACGTGGACTATTCGGCGGTGATGAAGTTCTGGAAGAAGTAGGAGCAGCAGCGAGTTGGGCTGGCAGTAACGCCCGACAAGCGGACGGCCTCAAAAGGCGGTCTCGTACAAGACGACAGGAAATGCGGATTTACTTAAGTGGTTTCGGCGGGAAGAAGCCGATGGGGAGATCCCGGGAAGTACGCAGACCAGAAGGGGCCTCGAGGATCACCGGGATGGAGTTGACCGCGACGGAAGCGGTGGCGATGTCGCCATGAGAGCCGCCGGGGATCACTAAGCTGATGTCGGGATGTCCCTTGAGCTCGACCTTGTCGGCCGGGTCCTTCGCGCCGACGTACATCTGCAATTCCATGTAGATGAGTTCCTTGCCTTCGGAAAGGCCGCGGGCAATCTGATGAACACCGGCGGCTTGACCGGCCTCGACGGTGAGGAATGGGGTCTGGACGCGCTCGGTGGCGACTTTGGGCTCGATGGATTCGGTGATTTCGTCGACGCGGAGGCCGAGGCTGTCTGCGACCATGGCAACGGATTCGGGCAGGCCGACGTGCTTGATCGTTCCTTCCTTCACCTTGGCGCGGAACTCATCGACGGTGAGGCCGGCACCGATTTTCTTCTGCAGGGGGAGGCGGCGCTTGGAAGCGTCGACGATGCGGATGGCGGAAGCGTGGTCGACGCGCTGGGAGACGGCGGCGAGAGTGACGACCAGCTTGTCCATGACGAAGCCGGGATTCACGCCGGTGCCGACGAGGGCGACGCCGGATTCCTTGGCGGCGGTGTCGAGCTTTGCGGCCAGGTCGGGATGCGTGCGGTAAGGATAGGAGAGCTCTTCGCACGTGGAGACGACGCAGGAGCCGACATCGAGACAGGCAAGCAGCTGCTCCATGACTTTGGAGAGAGAGGAAGAGGTGGTGTGCAGAACAACGTCGGCGGACTGCTCCAGGACGCCTTTGGCATCGCCGGAGACCTTGATACCCCAGGGAGCGTCGGATGCGCCGACAACTTCGCCGAGGTCACGGCCAATCTTGGCGGGATCGGTGTCGATGGCGCCGACAAGTTCGATGGATTCTTTTTCGCGGAGGAGTTTCACGATGGAGGCGCCGATGGGTCCGATTCCGTACTGTATGGCACGAATTTTCTTTTTCACGTTTTTCTCCGGTACAAAGCTCAGCGGGAACACACAGCGCGGAAATTCGCCGGGAGCGAACTATCAAGCGTACTGGATTTCGGGAAGGCAGGCAATGAGAGCAGGGCCGTATTGCGGGGAAGGGAGTTGCGCCGCATAATGGGCGTCGCCATGGGGAGGAGCCGAGATGCGAGCCGAAAAACTGAGCGATGCGGACATTGAGAAGCGGCTGAAGAGCATAGCGGGCTGGAGCCTGGTGAACGGGAAGCTGCACAAGGAATTCGAGTGCAAGGATTTCGTCACGGCGTTCGGGAAAATGACGCAAGTGGCGCTGGTGGCCGAATGGATGAACCATCATCCGGAGTGGTTTAACGTGTGGAACAAGGTGATGATCGACCTGAACACGCATAGCGTGCAGGGCGTAAGCAATCTGGATTTTCAGCTGGCGGAGAAGATCAACGAGATCTTTGGAGGGTAGGAATTCCGTTCCAAATCGGGACGCCGCACCGGCGCCAGCGTCAGGAACCCCAAGAAAAGTGGCGAAAAACAATCAGTTTTGTGCGGAAAGCGCTTGACAGGAAAACCGCCCAGGCCGAAGATTGAAACCCCTTCCCGTATGTTTACTGACTCTATATCTTGAGTCAGCCGTACTTGTTCCCTCTCAATTGACGAAGAGACAGAAGGCTTAACTGTCGCTCCAGGAAGACAGGACAAATGGGGGCGTCGCGGCTGCGCGTGGTGCTTGCGGAGAACGGCCTGACCGAGGCCGGACTGACCCTGAGGTCGGTGTGTGCGGAGATCGGGAGCACGCTGGAGTTGGTGCGGGTGGAACGGAGAGAGGAATTGGAACGAGCGATGCGGGCGTACCGGCCCGATGTGGCACTGTTGAGGCTATCGCTGCTTCAACCTGACGCTGTCCACGAGTTGAGTGTGCTGCAGCGGGACTGCCCCTCGATCCCGCTCATTCTCCTGGCCGATCCCGCCGATAAAGCGTATGCGGAGCACTGTTTGGGAGCGGGAGCGGCGGATTATCTGCTGAACGGGTATTTGGACGAGCGGACGATGAACCGGGTATTGCGCGCGGCAGTGGGAGAGAAGCAAATCGGGGCGGTCGCCGGAGAAGCGATCGGAGGACCTTGGAGGCGGCGAAATCAGCGGGAATGGTGTGTGCGTGTTTCAGCGAGGGAGTTTGCGCTGGGGGAGGAATGGGAGAGTGCCGCAAAACGGTTCGCGGTGCTGCGGGATGATTTGCGCAGATCCATAAGATCGACGGACACGATCGAGGACGTTTCGGAAGGCGAGCTCCGGGTGAAAGTCCATGGAGTGGATGAAGGGCAGATTTCCAAAGTACGAGATCGACTCCAATCAAGATTGAGATACGGCGGCGGATCCCTTAATCGTTTTGGGGTTCGCGTAGAGATTGAAGCGTGGGAAAAGGAACGGTGGATTGGCCCGAACAATGGAGTTGAAGGCACTGGCGAGGGGCGGGAAGGCGAGCAGGGAAGCGAATGTTGTGGGCCGGTGTGCTGAGGAAGTCGCGATGAGCGAAACGAGTGTGGAGGGGCGGAGATTCGAGCGGCGGGCGGCGGAAGAAGCGTGGAGCCGCGAACTGATCGAGAACCCGGTGTATGGGGTATTCCGCGCTTCGCTGGAAGGCAGGATTCTGGCGGCGAACGCGGCGCTGCGGCAGATGCTGGCGTATGCAACGCAGGAAGAGCTGCACGGAGCAAGCCTGTCGCGGGAGATTTTCCGGTTTCCGGAACAATATCTGAAATTGCTGAAGGTGTGCCGTGGGCAAGGGCTGGCGCCGAGCGCGGAGAGCGAGTGGCGGCGGGCGGACGGCGGGTTCATATCGGTCAAACTGCATCTGCGATACCTGCCGCAGGACGAGGGCGGTGGGGAAGTTGAGGGGATTGTCGAGGACGTGACGGAACTGCGGCTGCTGGAGCACCAGCTGAGGCAAGCGCAGAAATTCGAGCTGATCGGGCAATTGGCCGGCGGAATTGCGCACGATTTCAATAACGTTGTCGGAGCGATTCTGGGCTGGGCGGAGCTGGGGTACGAGGAAGCGCAGACATACCCGAGGATTGCGGAGCGATTCGCGCGGATTCGGCAACAGGCGGACCGGGCGGCGGCGTTGACCCGGGAACTGCTGGCGTTTGCACGACAGCAGGCGCTGCAACCGCAAGCGGTGGATTTGAACGAAGTGGTGCGCAATTTTGCGGTGTTCCTGGGCAAGATCATCGGGAGCGACATCGAGATGAATGTGGTGTGCGGAGAACTGGAGACGCTGCAGGCGGACCCGACGCAGATGGAGCAGGTGCTGATGAACTTGTGCCTGAACGCGCGGGACGCCATGCCGAGTGGGGGCCGGTTGACGATTTCGACGGAAGTGATGGAGCTGGACGAATCGTATTGCCGGTTCCATGCGGGCGCGACGTCGGGACGGCACGTAGTGCTCTCCGTGTCTGACACAGGAACGGGAATGAGCCACGAAACGCGGGACCGGATTTTCGAGCCGTTCTTCACGACGAAAGCGGACGGTAAAGGAAGTGGGATGGGGCTGGCGGTGGCGTACGGGATCGTGAAACAGCACGCCGGCTTCATTCACGTGTACAGCGAACTGGGCCAAGGGAGCTTGTTCCGAGTTTACCTGCCATGCAAGCCGGGATTGGCGGGACGCGGAACGCAGGCGGCGCCGGAACTGCCTGAAGAAGTGAACCTGCGGGGCGGCGAAACGATCCTGCTGGCGGAAGATCACAGCTCGATCCGGGAGATGGTAAGGCAGTCGATGGTGAGCCTGGGCTACCGGGTGCTGTGCGCCACGGATGGTGAAGAAGCAATCGAGTTGTGCGAGAGGCAGGCGCCGGCGCTGGCGATCCTGGATGTGGTCATGCCGCGAGTCGGCGGAGTGGCCGCGGCGAACCGGCTGCGCAGCCTCTATCCGGAGCTGCCCATCCTGTTCACAAGCGGCTACGCGGAGAACGCGGGCACGACGCTCTCGCAGCTGCCGCATTCCGGTTATTTGCAAAAACCGTACAGCACAACCTCACTGGCGCGAGCCATCCGGCGCATTCTGGATCCCAAGCCTATCCGGCAAGGCAGCTAGGCAGCCGCCCTTTTGAGAAAAAGAGAGTTGCAAGAATCCCCCGCGGCGCCGTTCTAACCCCCGAACGCCAATCTGTCGCGGCGTGACGATCGGTTCGGGGAGAACGCGAATGTTGAACTATCTGTGGAGCCAGACTTCCGGACGTGTCTGTTTTTTTGTAATTACAACCGCGATTACCGCAGCCGCCGCGATTCTGGCGTTGCCGTTTTTGCAAGCGGGGAGCAGCCACACCGCCGCGACGTATTCCCGCGGAGTGCTGCGCGTGGTGATTCCGTATCACGCGAAACACAGCGGAGCGGGAAGGCTGAGCGTCGAAGTGCTCGATCCGGAGAATCGCGAACTGGGGCGCATTGAGAAGGCAGTTGAAGCAGCCGAAGGCGCATCGGAATGGAAGGAAGAGATCAAGCTGGAGCCGGCGCCTCCGGTGGAGGACCTGGTATGGCATCGCGTGCGATACCGGTTCGTATATGACGACGATCGTTTTGCGGACCTGCAGGACACGGAGTCGATTTCGCGGATTTTGCGCATGCCGGTGCTGCGAATCCTGGGGCAGCAATCGTACCTGGCGGGGAGCACCGCGGCGGTTCGCGTGATTGTCACGGACACGCAGAACGAGGCGATTCCGGGGCGCAGTTCGCTGCGCGTGGAACTGGAAGGGCCGGGGCAAGCGAGGCGCACGGTCTTCACGGGCCCGTTGAATCAGCGAAGCACGACCGAGGCGCAATTTCGATTTCCGGAAGGAGTGACGGGCAACTGCGAGCTGCGGTATGTGGTGGACACCGCGCTGGGATCGACGGAGTACAAACAGGCGATTCGGCTGCAGGACAAAGTCGGCGTTCTGCTGACGACGGAGAAACCGATTTACCAGCCGGGGCAGACCATTCACGTGCGGGCGCTGGCGCTAAACCGTGCGAACCATGAGGCGGTGGGCAAGCGGGAACTGGTGTTCGAAGTGGAAGATTCGCGCGGGAACAAGGTCTTCAAGAAGGAGACGCAGACAGACGAATTTGGCGTGGCGGCGGGGGTGTTCGAACTGGCGAGCGAGGTGAACTTGGGGACGTATCACCTGCGGGCGCTGCTGGGAGGAGAACAGGCAGGAGAAGGGCAGAGCGCGGAAATCGCGTTGAACGTGGAGAAGTACGTACTGCCGAAATTCAAGGTGGACCTGAATTTTCAAGGAAAGGGCGAGAAAGAGAGGCACGGTTACCGGCCAGGGGATCGTGTCACGGGAACGGTGCAGGCGAACTACTTTTTCGGGAAGCCGCTGGATGCGGCGGAAGTATCGGTCAAGGCGATTGGAATGGACGTGACGCAGTTTGAGGCGGCGTCGCTAACAGGCAAGACGGATCGCGAGGGCACGTATCACTTCGACTTGCAGATTCCGGCATACCTGGCGGGGAGGCCATTGAGCCAGGGCGCGGCGCGATTGCTGATCGAAGCGTCGGTGAAGGACACGGCGAACCATACGGAGACAAAGGGCGAACCCATTACGGTGAGCGAGTCAGCGTTTCTGCTGACGGCAGTGCCGGAGGGCGGAAAGCTGGCGCCGAATCTGGAGAACCAGGTGTTTCTGCTGGCGGCGTATGCGGACGGATCACCGGTGCAGGCGGAGATGCGGGTGAGCGGGCAGGGCGTCGGTGAGCAGAGCGTGACGACGGATGAGGGCGGGGTAGCGGTGGTTCGCGTAAAAGCGACAGGTGCGACGTCGAGCTTGCGGGTGGAGGCGAAAAGTAAAGGAGGAGAAAGTGTGGCAGCGACGGTGCCGTTGCAGTTGCGGGAGGGCGACGAGCAGGTGCTGTTGCGCACGGAACGGGCGGTGTACCGGGTGGGCGATGCGATTCATTTGAAAGTGTTCGGCACGAAGGCGCGAGGGACGGCGTACATCGACGTGGTACGCGAGGGGCAGACGATTGTGACGCGCGACGTGGATCTGATGAATGGAGTGGCGGAGCTGACACTGACAGCGTCACCGGAGCTGGCAGGCACGGTTGACGTGAGCGCGTATGTCATCGGGCAGAACGCGCAACCGGTGGCGGACCACAGACTGATTTTTGTGCAACCGGCGGACGAATTGAGGATCGAGGCGAGCACCGACGCGCCGGTGTACAAGCCCGGGGACGACGCACGCATCAACTTTCGCGTGACGGACAGCCACGGACAAGGGGTGCACGCGGCGCTGGGTCTGCAGATTGTCGATGAAGCGGTGTTTGCTCTGGCGGAAAAGCAGCCGGGGTTCGCGAAGGTGTTCTTCTATCTGGAGCAGGAAGTGATGAAGCCGCGGTATGAGATCCATTCGATCGGTCTGCCGGAGGTGGTGGACTCGCCAGAAGGCGGAACAGAGGAGAAACGGGATCGTGCGGCGCGGGCGCTCTTCTCGGCGACGGAAATGGTGACGCGAAACAATTTCGACGCGGAAGTCGGGCGCGAAATACCGCGGGCGAGGTATGGGGATTACCAGAACCGGTATGGGGCGCAGTTGCAACGGGAGGCAAAGCGAATGGCCGAGCAGTTGCGGAAGGCATTCGCGGGGGATCCGGCAGAAACCGATGTGGTGGAAGTGTTTGAACGGCTGGCGCGTGCGGGAAAGAAGGAGTTCCGTGACGCGTGGGGGAGCCCGCTTCGGCTGGAAAAAGCGGGATGGGGCTCGTACCAGTCGCAATACCTGATCCGGAGCGCCGGTGCGGACAAGAAGATGGGCACGCCGGACGACCTGATTGGATTCCTGTACTTCGAGCGGCGCAAACTGGTGGCTGCGCCATCAACCTACAACGGCGAGATCACCGTGGAGATCGAACACGAACGGGGAGCGCACACGGGCCGGGGAGAACTGGCGGGAGTAGTGGCGGACCCGACCGGAGCGGCGGTGCCCGGCGCTGTGATCACCGCAAGAAGAGAATCAGACAGTCAGACGTGGAGAGCGACGGCAGATGGTTCGGGCCAGTTTCGCATGGCGGGACTGCCGGCAGGCAGCTACCGGATCGTGGTATCGAGCTTGGGATTCGGCCAGGCTGATGCGGACCTGAAACTGGAGGCAAGGGACCGGGCGAAGCTGCAAGTGCGCCTGCAGGTCGGGCTCGTGAGCGAGACGGTGGCGGTGGAGGGCGCAGCGGTGACCATTTCGACAGATACATCAATGATTGGCGACGCGATCCGAATGCGCCAGGAGACAGGCTTCGGCTCCGGAGCCGGACTCGCCGGGAGCCTGCCGATGCAGGGGCGGAATGCCATGGAATTGCAAGAATTGGCCGCCGCGCCTGCCGCTTTGCGCAGATCCATGCTGATGAAGGAGAAAGACGCGAAATTGGAAGTGAGGCTAGACGACACCGGAAAGAAGAACGATGAGCCGGGCGTGCACGTCCGGTCGTATTTTCCGGAAGCGTTATACATCAATCCGGAGATCATCACGGACCGCAATGGCAGGGCGAGCATCTCGATCCCGCTGGCGGACAACATCACGACGTGGCGGATGGCGATGCTGGCGTCAACGAAGCATGGGGCGCTGGGAACGGCGACGTCGAACCTGAAAGTGTTCCAGGATTTCTTTGTGGATCTGGATCTTCCGGTAACACTGACGCAGGGTGATCAGGTGTCGTTGCCGGTGGCGATTTACAACTACACAAGCGGAAATGGGGAGGTGCGGCTGCAGCTCAAGGAGGAGGATTGGTACTCGCTGGTGAAAGACGAGAGCGAGAAAACGGTGAATGCGGAAGCCGGCAAGGTCGGTGGTTCGCAATTCACATTGGAGGCGAAGCGCATCGGGAAATTCAAGCTGACGCTTTCTGCGCGAATGGCGGGACAAGAGAAAAGAGCCGACATCGTCGTGCGGGAGATCGAGGTCGTGCCGAACGGACGGCAGCAGGACTTCATTTTTAACGGGCAACTCGAATCGACGGTGAGTCATGAGGTGGAATTCCCCGCGGCGGCGATTCCCGGGGCGAGCAAGATCTTTGTGCGCCTGTACCCGGGCCCGCTGAGCCAGATCATGGAGGGAATGGACGCCATCCTGCGGATGCCGGGAGGGTGCTTTGAGCAGACGTCTTCGAGCACGTATCCGAACATCCTGGCGATGGACTACATGAAGAGGACCAAGAAGTTGACGCCGGAGGTCCATGCCAAAGCAGAAGGGTATATCGCGAACGGATACCAGCGGCTGCTGACGTTTGAGGTGCCGGGCGGCGGGTTCTCGTGGTTCGGGCAGGCGCCGGCGAACAAGATCCTGACGTCATACGGGCTGATGGAGTTTTCGGACATGTCCAAGGTGTATGAGGTCGATCCACGGCTGATTCAGCGGACGCAGCAATGGCTGGCGAGCCAGCAGCAGGCGGACGGAAGCTGGAAACCGGACACGAACTTCATCAATGAGGGCGCAACGAACCGGTACAACTCGGACGCGCTGCGGATCACGGCATACATCGGCTGGGCGCTGGAGAACACAGGTTACCAAGGCGAAGCCGTCGAGCGCGCCGCGTCGTACGTGCAGAAGCATCTATCCGGGAAAGCGGACCCATACACGCTGGCAGTGGTGGCGAATTTCGCCGTGGACTACGGGAAGAACCGCGAATTCGCACGGGAAGCGATGCAGGCGCTGCTCGACGCGCGAACGGATCAAGGCGAACAGGCGTGGTGGAGTTCGGAGGAGACGGGGGTGTATGCGACCGGAACGAGCGCAAGCGTGGAGACCACGGGCCTGGCGACGCAGGCGCTGCTGAAATGGGGGCAAGCATCAGGCGTCGCAAAGAAGGCGCTGGCGTACATCACGTCGAAGAAGGACGCGTCGGGCACATGGGGGAGCACCCAGGCGACCATCATGGCGTTGCGAGCGCTGCTGCTGGCAACGGAGAAGGGCTCCGGGGAGGTGCGGGGCGCCGTGGAAATCAGCCTGAACGGAAAGACGGTGACCGAATTGAAGTTGACTCCGGAGAACAACGACCTGTTCCACCAGTTTGTGTACAAAGATGAGGCGGTGAAGGGCGGAACGACGGTGGAGGTGCGGTTCGAGGGCAAGGGGAGCCTGGGCTACCAGGTGGTGGGGCAGTACTACGTGCCGTGGAACGAAAAAGTGGCCGAGGAGCCGCTTTCCATCGCGGTGAACTACGACCGGACGCGCCTGGCGCAGGACGACATCGCCACGGCGACCGCAACGATGCGCAACAATTTGAAGAAAAACGCCAACATGGTGATGGTGGACCTGGGGATACCACCGGGTTTTGACCTGCTGAGCGAGGACCTGCAGGAGTTCCAGGAAAAGACAGCCGGGCAAAAGAGCGGGCGGCTGCAGAAGTACAGCCTGACGGCGACCCAGGCGATCCTGTATTTTGACTCGTTCGCGCCGGGGGAGACGGTGACGGTGCGGTACCGGCTGCGGGCGAAGTACCCGGTACGGGCAAAGACGTTTTCGTCGCGGGTATATGAATACTACGACCCGGAAGTGAAGTCGGTGGCGAAGCCTGTCCAGATGGAGGTACGGGCGCGTGACTGAAAGGGCACGTTGCGGATTCCAATTGACAGCACCGAAACGCAATGTTAGATATCAGCTAACTGCAAGCCTTCGCGGTGCGCTCTTATCAGGTATTGCCCAACAATCCTCCTAAGGGCGGGAGTCACGCCTGCAATGGCGAATCCTCCCTGAACCGGGAGTTCTTGCGAAGCAACACCCCACCCCGGGAGGCGGGAACCCTATGGGTTTTCGCCTCCTATTTTTGTCTGGTGGGGCGACTTGGGCGAGACCCGAGGCGCAAGGTAAGCTCTCAAGCATGACAACCGAGCAAGCTCCGTTACTGGAGATGAAGGACATCTCCGTGATGCGGGGGGAGAACCTGGCGCTGGACCGGTTCTCTCTGCGGATCGGGGCAGGAGAACACCTGTGCATCCTGGGACCGAACGGATGCGGGAAGTCGACGCTGATCCGGACGCTGACGCGGGAAAGCTACCCGCTGGTCCGGGAAGGCTCGACGATGAGCATTCTGGGAAAGAGCCTGTGGAACGTGTTCGAGCTGCGCTCGTTGCTGGGGATCGTCTCGCCGGATCTGCTTTCGGCGTGCACGAGCGACGCCACGGGAATGGACGTGGTTCTTTCCGGATTTTTCAGCAGCACACGAATTTTCCCGAATCATCAGCCGGAGGCCGGGCAGCGGCGGCGGGCGGAGCAGGCCATGGAGCGGCTGAAGATCGGGCACCTGGCGGCGCGAGCGGTGCTGGAGATGTCGTCGGGCGAAGCGAAGCGGACGCTGATCGCGCGGGCGCTGGTGCACGAACCGCAGACGCTGCTGTTTGACGAACCGAGCAATGCACTGGACATCGCGGGGCAGGTGGAGCTGCGCGAAACGCTGCGGGAACTGGCCCGGGGAGGGCTGGGGATCCTGCTGGTGACGCACCATGTTGCCGAGATCATTCCCGAGATCGAGCGGGTCGTGCTGCTGCAGAAAGGCAGAGTGGTGGCAGACGGCCCCAAGGAGCAAGTGCTCACGGGAGCGCGACTGAGCGCGTTATTCGGAGTTCCGGTGAAACTGGCCCGCGAAGACGGGTACTACCACGTACACGCGTGAGCGCGACGAAGCGGAATCGGATTATTTCGCCAGACCCTCGGCGAAATCGCCGATGAGGGGCAATTTGAATTTTTCGTTGCCGTAGGCCTTGACCATCATGAAGATCAGCACCAGGAAGGTCGCCAGCCACAGAGCGGGGTAGAGGAAGACGCCCAGGAAATAGATGTGCACGAAATGGAACATCATCATGCCCATGCCCAAGACGGCGTAAATGACGATGAGAGCGACGTGGAAGGCGAGCGACTGGGCAGCGTGAAACTTGACGAAGTGCCGCTTATCAATCAAGAAGAAGACCAAGGAAATCACCCATCCGACAAAGGGCAGATAGCAGAGCAAGCCGGCGACGTTCTCCTGGACGCCCTCGGTGGAAGCGGCGACGGGCGCCGGAGTTGAAACCGGCGCGACGGCGGCCGACTGATTCGCGCCACACTTGGGACAGAAGTTAGCCGTACCAATATCCTGACCACACGCTTTACAAAACGCCATGAACAAGTCCCTCCCCAGGACTATCTGGCGACGGAGGTTAGCAAGCAAAAGGCGGGCGGGCAACGAATTTCGTGGGAGGGAAAAGGGATGGCGGAGCGAGTGAGCGAACTAAGCGTTTTCCGCGGCGGCGGCCGTGGTGGGGAAAATCTCGAGGACCTTGTCGAGGCGGGTGAGCTTCAAGCTCAATTCGATCATGCCGGCGCATCCGGCGAGGCGCAATTTACCGCCGGAGGATTTGAGTTTGGTGAAACAGCGAACGATGGAGCCGATGGCGGAACTATCGACGTGGGTGACTTCGGAAAGATCAAGAATGACGAGGGTGCTGGAGCCGGCGAGCTGCTCGACTTCCTGCTCGAGGCGGCGGCAGTCCGGCCCGGAGTGAACGCTGCCCTTGAGATGAAGGACGGTGACGCCGGGCTTCGGCGAATCTTTGCTGGCAGCGATGATCATGACGGCGACTCTCCTTCATAAGGAAACTGGCGAATCAGACGGACACAATCGCCGAGAGCGTTGAAGAGGGTGTTGCCCCAGCCACAAGGAACGAACGGAGCGGTTTTCTGGTTGACGGACTTATC
>Ga0335082_10003554_pt1 | contig 16996 bp, 12 predicted proteins | sample Lox_Sample_41_FD_206718 | JGI IMG/M metagenome (GOLD analysis project Ga0335082, IMG submission 206718) | Soil microbial communities from Loxahatchee National Wildlife Refuge, Florida, United States - Lox_Sample_4.1 | ecosystem: Environmental > Terrestrial > Soil > Wetlands | place: USA... | reverse complement strand
GGAACTTCTTCACCACGAGTGACGCCCAAAATCTGGGCGTCGTGTATCACAACGAACCGCAGTGGAGCATCTCGCCGTTGCAGTGAGGGGGCTGACGACTGGGAGGAATCCCGCGCCAACACCGGGGTTCGGCCCGCCGGCGAGCGCTCGTTTGGCGTGGCGGATAATGCACCGGAGGAATAGCTCTGTGTGAAACAATTGGATGTCGTAGTGAATGGAGGTCGCGACATCCGATGTTCCCTCGGGTTCCGGTTTGTGTTTGTCTTGCTGCTCTGACAGCTTGGCTCCACCCAATTTATCTCGCAACTGATGTGGCTGCGGCGGATGCCTCTGTCGCGACGAGTTTCGACCGTCAGTCGGACGCAGCTCCCGAGGGCCCCGCCCAGGCGGATTCTCAAACGCCGACTCCCCCTGAGAAGAAACCCAATTCCGTTGCTATAAACAACGGAGTAACAATTTTCGGAGCTTCGCAAGAGGACCGGTTCGTCTCAGTGCCGCGCTTCTTCAGGCAGGGAGACATTCCGAACTTCGCGCAAGCGGTCGTAAGCGGGACACCGCTCTTAACGCAGTGCGACGTGAAGAACCGCTGGGCTGACGGATCACTTAAGTTCGCGATCATCAGCTTCATCATGCCCAAGGTCAACTCACACGGCACGGAAGTCAGGTTCCAGAACCAGCGCACCGGTAACAATGAGGGTTCCCTGGGGCAGAAAGACATGCTCGACGATGCCTTCGACTTCGACGGTACGATTCAGCTTACAGGCAAGGCGAATCACTCGATTAGCGCACGCTCCGTGCTTCAAGCAGGTCACTTCCGTTACTGGCTTCGAGGGCCAGTCGTAACGGCCGTCATTATCGAAGATCGCGCCGGACGCAGCACGGATGTAAATACCGATGGAGGAACGGGCGATCCCCTGCATCCGATATTTGAAGTCTGGTTTTATCCAGCATCGCACAAGGTGGAGGTCGGCTTTACTCTGGAGAACTCATGGGCTTCCTCTACACCTGCGAAGAGTGCCCGCAATCAGGACTTTGAGCTGACGCTTTCGACGGGTCGCTCTGCGCCGGCGGTTCGGTTGAAGCAGTCCGCCTTCACGCAGTATGTGTTCACACGCTGGCGCCGCGCATTCTGGATCGGCGCTGAGCCGTCGGCAATCCGCATCAACTGGAATCCGAAGTACCTACTGCAAACCGGTGCGTATCCGAACTGGGACACCGACGCTTTGCCGAATTCCAGTGCCCTCTCCAGTGAAGCCGCGGTCAGCGCCAGGCTAAATCCCGCTCGCTTTACGATACCTGGCTACGACGACTACTCCGCAAGCAAAGGCAAAGGGCTTGGTGGAATCGCACGATACGATCAGGCGTTGAACGCAGGTGGGCAAGCCGATTGGATCGGGCCTGCCACAACGTGGGACATCATGTATCTGCTCACCGGCGACCCTGCTATGGGGCAACTGATGACGACCAACGCGGACCTCGCCGGACGATTTCCGATGTGGTATCGAGAAGCGGACCATAACGCAGGTTCGGGCCGTTACTTTGATCGCTCTAGTTCTGGCAGCGTGGACACGTACGGCAGGGTTATCTCTGTCAACGCCCGCCAACAAGTGACGCTGAATCTCAACAACTGGCGTCCCGGGTGTCCCGGAGAGCAGCGAGACGCAATTAATCTCCCCGGCGTGCAACCGGTGGGTGGTTGGGGTAATTCGCAGGACACCAGTCACGCGCCGGATTACGGTTACATTCCCTACACGCTAACGGGCAAGTACTACTATTTGGAGCAGCTCCAGATGGATGCCGCGTGGTCGGTGGGGACTTACGTCGGCTGCTTTGTTCCCAATCCAGGGCCGGAGAGCTATTACCGGCAAGGTCATCTTGGCGTAATACCGAACGTCAGTCGAATTGCAGCCTGGGCCATTCGCACGATGGCGTATGCGGCGTTTGCTTCTCCGGACGGTGAACCCGAGGGGACTTACTTTGCCGACAAAGTGCGAAACAACGTTGCCATGTTGGAGGGTGAGCACGGAGTTGCGCTGTCTGTCAAAGACTCAGCCGATCGCTCTGTTGCCTATGACTACGGGAAAGTTGACGTATTTACGCAATCGTCGAAACCTTCACCGCTGGGCGCATGGCGTGCTGACGATTGCGCGGGGCCAACACCATGGAACCAGGTCGGTTGCTATGCTTCTGCTGCCAACAACATGAAGCCTGCGGCCTACGGAGCTCAGGCGACCTTCATGGAAGGCTTCATATTGTTCGCCTTAGGCGTGGTGAACCAAATGGGTATCGCGGACACCTCGCCCTTGCTGCAATTCACTGCCGAGCGTTACTTTCACGTCTTGTCCGACCCGAAGATCAATCACTATCTGATTGAACAATATGTTTACCCAACACGAACCGCATCGGGGTGGGTGAAGGACTGGGACACTTACCAATCGCTGTATGGGCGCTTACCAGGAGCGTGGCACGGATACAGCTCGCGCGAGGACACCGACAATGCCTATGGTTTGATAGCGCTGAGTGCGCTCAGTTACATGTCGAGGTTCAAAGTGGACGAGTACGACGGCACTGCTGTCTGGCTGTGGTTCTACTCAAACCGTCCTCACTTGGAAGCCTGCGCCAGATACAGTCCGAAATTCTGCATCAAGCCATTTGAACGCGATTGACGCGATCGAACGCCTTGGATTGGCAATGGCCCAATAGTGGTGCTATGGGTCCAGAATGGCTCCATTGTGCCGGGAACAAAACGCTGAGGTGTGAAAGGGTTTTCTGCAGTAGATGGAAATAAATTTCCCAACAAATGACTATCCTGTATCTCCATATGGCGGTATACTCACATGGCGCTGCCGTTTAGGCGATTTGGCAACGCGCTTGCCTCACGAAACTCGAAGGTATAATTGCGCCCGGAGGCGACATGAAGTTTCGGTTGGGCGCCGGTGCCCTTGCGGTCATATTGATTGTCTCGGTATCTGGCCTGGTCTGTTGTATTGCCATGCACGCTCAGGCACCGCCGGCTGGAAAGTCGGTTATGTCGGTCTCGACCTCATCCTCCGACGATGGGTCGTCAGGTGGAGTTTCGTCGTCCAACCCGAAAGCAAAAGCAAAGGCATCTCCTCCGGATGCGGGCGGCAGTGCCGACGTTCCTCAGGATTCGAAGGCGTCGACACCAGCGTCTATGGCGGGAGACAGTTATGTAGTTGGGGTCGCCGACAGTTTACTAATCTCCGTTTGGAAAGAGCCTGACTTTTCAGGTCCTGTAGTAGTGCGTCCCGATGGCGTCGTCACCGTGCCCGTGGTCGGTGACGTACACGTCGCGGGTCTGACCACTACCCAGGTGCAGCAACTGATCACTGAGAAGCTGAAAGGTATTGTAACCGAGCCGCAGGTAACGGTAGTCGTCCGTGATATTAAGAGCCGCAAGGTGTACCTGATGGGGAAGGTGGGGAGAGTGGGCGCGGTTCCTCTCCTGGGTCACGAGACGGTTTTGCAGTTATTGGCAGAGTCAGGCGGGGTAGAGAAGTTCGCCAAGACGAAGAAAATATATATCCTGCGGACTGAGGGAGATCATCAGAAACGGATTGACTTTCCCTACAAGAAAGTCCTAGAGGGGTCCGCTCCGGATGTTGAGCTTATGGTTGGTGATGTAATCGTCGTCCCGTGACCGCGCGTTAGGAGGCAAGTATGCGGATGAGTCTCGTGTGGCGTGCATTCTGGATGATAGCTCTGATTGTGCTGTTCACGGCGGCTGTCGCGATGGGGCAGGAAACTGAACAACCTTCTTCCGACGCCCCCGCAGATTCGTCTGCTTCTGGTGATACCGCACCTCCTCCGTCTGACGCGGTTGCATCGCCTGGTGCGGACGATACCGCTAACACCATTAGCGGAGACTTATTTAATGCCTCGAGTCCTTATACGGGACTCCCGGCGCTGGGGGCCGCCGCTCCGGCCACAGGGCTGACGTCTGGTGTGCACCTCGGTCCGTTCTACCTGACCGGTATTTCGGATTCCTTCTATTATTCGACAGTTAGTCCTCAAAGCGGGTCCCAAAACAACAATCCAACCGGGTACGGGAACTACTGGGGAAACAACATTGTGGCTGGTGTCGCCCTTACGCACCAAGTGGGTGAAAAAGGGATATTGCAGTTTCATGCTATGCCGCAGGTTTTGATTTCTGGCCAGCGCACATGGTTTAACGAGATATCCGGGCTGTCGTTTACGGATCAGCTCACAGACCGCTGGACGCTGAACGTGAACACGCAACTGGCATACTTTGAGAACTCAATATTAACCAACCCGCAATACGTCCTGGTCAACACCAGCGCTGGGTATGTTTTACAAACCTTATACCAGCAGACGATTCATCCGGCTTTCTATCAATACAGCACCATTTCCGCGAGCTACTCACTGGGTGAAAAGACAACATTGTCGATCACTCCCACCGCCGGCGTATCGTTTTCAAACTCCTCCGGGCCACTGAATTCTTCGTATCAGTTTGGGGGCGCGGTCGCAGTCTCGCATCAATACAGCAGCAAGGGGACAGTGTCCGTCTTCTACGGGTTCACGCATTCGGTGGTGCCGGGTATTAACGGGTCCGGTACGACCAATTGGAACAGCAGCAGTTTTGGCGTTGGCGTGTCCCAGGGACTTGGCGGTGAAACCTGGTCGCTCGCGTTTAATGTTGCGACGAATACCCAGAGCACACCGGATTTGAATTGGTCCGTGATTGGAAACGCTGCATTGATTAAGAGGTTTGGGGATGGGTTGTCAAGTCTTAGCGTAATTTATACGCGCTCGCAGAGCGCACTCCTTACACTGTCGCCAGGGTACTTTGATCAGGGCAACATCACCTACAACCGGATGTTCGGAGAAAAGTGGAACGCGAACGTCGGAGTGGGGGCATACCGCAGCAATCAGAATGTGCAGACCGTCTATGTTAACAATGCCCACGGAGTCCGGGTGAGCGGCTCGGTGGGATACCAAATTTTGCCCAGCCTGACTGCATCGGCGGGATTTTTTATGGGACAGCAGTTTGGCGCCGGCGGTAACCAGTACTATTTATTTAACGGCCGTTCAACCTCGTTCAATATCGGCTTGACCTGGACGCCGGGGCGTGAGGCAAATAGCAATCTGAACAACCCCTCCATTTTTGGCAGCACTATCCCGACTTATTAGGAGACCTGTTGCGGCGTCAAGCTACTTGTAATCCGTGTCGCTGAGGGCTAAGTGCCCCCTTCCGGGCGGACTTTGGAAGCAAAGCTGCTCAAGGCTGAGAGGGGATGATGAGAAATTGGGCTTATATGACGCAGGAAGTTAAGTATGAATGCAACTAACACACCGGTACCCGCGGCATCTCAAGGCCTGGGAGAAATGGGCCTTCAGGACTATCTGTCGATCGCAAAGCGGCGCAAGTTCTGGATGATCTTTCCCGCGATAGCGATAACGATTGCAGCCGCGGTCATGGCCTGGAAATTGCCTAACATTTACCGCTGCGAGGCTGTAATCCTTATCCAACCGCAGAAGGTGCCGACCAACTACTTTCCGTCTACCGTTACAACGCCTATGCCAGATCGCATGGCCACCATCTTCCAGGAGGTGACCTCTCCTTCGCGGTTGAAGCGCATCATCGACACCTTGGGTCTGTACCCCGACATCCGGGCGCGGGACGGTCAACAAATGGCCATCCTTACAATGACGAAGGCGATCGGCGTCGAACAGGTCACCGCGATGGGTGCCAACGCTCCTGCGTACCGCATAAGTTACAAAGGCAGGGATCCCGCGCAGACTGCGCAGGTCACGAACCAACTTACTGCCATGTTCATCGAGGAGAATCTCAGGCTGCGCGAAGAGCAATCCTACGGCACATCTGATTTTCTTGAGAGTGAACTTCAGAAAGCTGCCCAGCAGCTGGAAGAAAAGGGAAGGGAATTAGCCGAGGTCAAGGCGAAATACGGACACGATTTACCCGAGTCGATGCAATTTCGACTTCAAGAAATGGCGGCGCTTCGCCAGCAATTACATAACGCGCAGGATCAGATAGCCAAGGATCAGCGGCAGGAGGCGGACTTGCAGTCGCTGGAGGCCACAACGAATCCTACGGTGGACCTCGACCTAGGCGCCAGCCTGTCAGCCAACCAGTCACCGACGGCAGAGTTACAGGCGAAGCTGAATACTCTTCAAAAGCGCTATGGCCCGAATCATCCCGACGTAAAGAGGCTGCAGCTTGAGTTGGCTGAAGCCAAGGCAAGGGAGGCTCAAACCCCTGCTCCCAAAACTGCCACCCCGAACGCACGAAAGATTCATAACCCGGTGATCGAAGCGCAGGTCGAACAGCTCGATCAGGATATCGAAAAGAACAAGAACTTGGCGACTCAGTTGCAGAATTCATTGAATTCCATGCAGGCGACTCTGCAAACGAATCCCGACTATGAGCAGAAGATTGGATTCGTTCAGCGCGACTACGATGCCCTGCAAGGTGCCTACAATTCGCTACTAGGCAAGAAGATGGCCGCCCAGACTGCTACCGAGCTGGAAAGCAGGGAAAAGAGCGAACGGTTCGTGATTCTGGATTCTGCCCAGGTGCCCGAGAGGCCCTATTCCCCGAATCGTCCGATGTTCATTGCCGGCGGGTTAGTCATGGGGATACTTGTGGGCTTTGGGGTTGCACTAGCCAGGGAAGTACTTGACGACTCTGTCCGGAATGCTCGCGAGGCCGAACGAATCCTGGGGGCACCGGTACTCAGTGGCGTGCCGGAGATACTGACGATGCAGCAGCTGTGGAACAGTACCCTGCGGCTCGGCGCGGTTGCGGCCGGAACCCTGGTAGTTGCAATTGTGGTCGGGATTGGGCTTGCGCGATTCACGACACGGTTTCTCTAACATGTACCTAACTTTTTATCAGCTTAAAGAAGAGCCTTTCCGGCTGACACCTGATCCAAAGTTCCTGCAGCTCCCCGAGCCCCATCGGGAGGCGCTGACGAGGCTTGCTCACGGCGTCATCGGTCGCAAGGGATTAATGCTGCTGACCGGACCGATCGGTACGGGAAAGACCACGATACTCAACGGCCTGCTCAGCGTAATGGCGCGTCGTTACCCCGGCAAACAATTACCGACAGCCCTGATCGTCAATCCCCGCCTCACCAGCGAGGAGCTGCTGGAAGCATTGCTGTTTGAGTTCGAAGTGCCGTGCGGAGCCACCTCCAGACCATCCAGGCTGGCGGCGCTCCAGAGTCTGCTGTTCGGGGCGTTCCGGAACGGCGGAACGTGTCTGCTGATCGTTGACGAAGCCCATCTACTGTCAGCCGATGTTCTGGAGGAGATTCGGCTCATCATGAACACAGACACCTACAGAGAGAAGCTGCTGCAAGTGGTCTTGTGCGGTCAGCCGGAACTCACAGATTTGGTGAACGACCCGTCCGTGAGGGCCTTACGACAGAGGATTGCGGAGAGAGCAGGCTTGCGGGCGCTGAGCCTCAGCGAAATGAGAATGTACGTCTGTGAACGCCTCCGCATCGCGGGCCTCGTGCAGGCGATTCCCTTTACCTCATCGTCGTTCGACAAGATTTACGCGTATACGGGAGGGGTTCCTCGTCTCATAAACATCGTCTGCGACACCTGCCTTGCGATAGGGTACGAGACCAAGCGCAGAGAAATAGGGGACGACATCGTGGAGGAGGCCGCCACACGTCACGAACTGGTGACCGACGCGACGGCGGAGCGCGCTGACAGCGACCTGAAGCTGAGAAAAAGCGCGGACCTGAACGTCCTGCGGCTCTTTGGTGATTCCCTACAGACGGCCAAGGCTACCGGGCGAGGAGAACTGTGAGCAAACTGTTCCAAGACATGCAGGATGCGGCGCGGCGCTCAGCAGAGCGCCCGGCGAGCAGTCCGGCGTTGACACAATTGCTGGAGTCTGTTGGCGCTGAGGCCGAGGCTGCCCGCGAGGCCACGTCCTCGGTTCTCCAGGGATGTCGCCAGCTTCAGATGCTTCCGCTCAAGCGGCCGATATTGTTGCCTGACGACGAGACTTCCACAACCCATGGCGCATTCGAAGGCTATCGCGCGCTTCGCACTAAGTTGGTTCGATTTCAGTCTTCCGAGGGGATTCACTCGGTATTGGTCACCAGTGCGGAGGCGAATGAGGGCAAGACTGTCTCTGTGATGAACCTCGGGTTGTCGCTGGCACAGCTTCCCAGCCAGCGCGTTTTGCTGATCGACGCTGACCTGCGAACCATGGGCCTGAGCACCTTGACTGGCGCCGTGGAGCCGCCCGGCCTGGCGGAAGTGTTGGCGGGCGAAGCAGCTTTTGAATCGGTACCCGTAGCAACCAACATCCGCAATCTTTACATTGTAGGGTCCGGTGAAGCGAAGCTACCGGCGGCTGACTTGTTTGCTGGTCCAAGGCTGCGGGATTTTATCGGCTGGTGCAATGAAGTGTTCAGCATGGTTCTCATTGACTGCCCGCCGATGATGGGTCTGGCTGATTTCGACATCGCCAGCCACGCATGTGATGGCGTGCTGGTGGTTGTGAGGGCGCATAAGACGAAGCGCGAGATTTTGACGACTCTGGGGCCGAAGCTCCAAGGCAAAAAGTTGTTGGGAGTTTTTTTGAATGGTCAGGAGCGCCAGCATCACAAAACTCACTATGGCTACTATTACTCCAAGATTGGAAGAAAATGATAGCAGCGGATGCGATCAAGATCGCTGCCTCAGGGTGAGGATCAGTAACCATGTACCCGAATCTTAAACTGCAGATTTTTAAGTCAGGTATCAGGCAGAACCAGATCGCCAAGGATTTGAAGTTCTGCGAGAGCCAGCTCAGCAAGATTATCCACGGGTACCGCGAACCCTCGGAACAGGAAAGGCAACTGCTGGCCACCTATCTGAATGTGGATGAGTCGTGGCTATTTGAGCGTTACGAAAGCGTTCCTACGCCTCAGTCGGCTATGTTTGCGGGCATGCGCGGGGAGCGAAATGGCGGCGGTTAACAACTCGGTCCCAGCCCCGGAAATCGAATCCGTGGCCGTTACGATCAAGGATTTCTGCCCTGAAGTCGTACACAAATGGGACCACTTCCTGGCCTTGCATCCGCAAGCGACTCCGTTTCATTCCACCGCATGGATGCGAGCGCTGCAACGGACCTTCGGCTACGACAACCGATCCTTCCTGGTTATCCGCGATGGAAGAGTCACCGGGGTGCTGCCCCTGTTTTTCATTTCCAATTGGATCGTCGGCCGCTGCCTGATTTCTATTCCCTTCGCAGATTATGGTGGCATCTGTGCTGCGGATGAGGAATCTGCCGATGCCCTGGTCGAGCACGCATTGGAAATGGCTGTGGCCGAGAGGGTTGATTTTCTGGAGTTGCGGCATAGAACTGGCAAGCCAAGCGCACGATTCTTTGTGAATGACCTTTATGTATCCTTTGCAACGGAATTGGCGAGTGACCCTCAGACGCAGCTCAAGCGATTCCCCAGGGACACGCGTTACATGATCCGCAAGGGAGAAAAGGCCGGGTTGGAAGTACGATCAGGCCTGGAACAACTGCCCGAGTTTTACAAATTGTTTACGCTGAACTGGCGCCGCTTTGGCACACCCGTGTTCTCGCGGCAATGGTTGGAGACCTTGGTGCAGGAATTCAAGGAAGACGCAACTCTAATCATGGCTCGCGCCAACGGGCGGCCGGTGGCTGGGGTTTTTTCCCTCCTGTGCGGCGACGCTCTGTATCCACATTATTCCGGAGCCTCACCGGACGCGAACTCGCTGGCAGCGAACAATTTCATTTATTGGGAATTGATGAAGAGAGCTATCGATCAAAGGATGCGCCGGTTTGATTTTGGCCGCAGCAAACAGAACACTGGAGCCTACCAGTTCAAGTCGAGCTGGAACATGGAGGCCACGCCGCTTTACTATCAGGTATGTATGGTTGAGCGGAAATCTCCTCCAAACTTCTCCCCTGTAAATCCCAAGTTTGCACTTGCCGCCAATATGTGGAGCAGGATGCCGTTAAAAGCGACAACATTGCTGGGGCCCCATGTCGTGCGCTGGTTCCCCTGATTCTTGCTGGCCCTTCCGCTTGCTATGCAGATACTCTTCATTACTCATCGGCTCCCCTACCCGCCTGACAAAGGCGAGAGGATACGCGCGTTCTACGAGTTGCGATACCTGGCGTCCCGGCATGAGGTTGATCTCTTTTGTTTTGCCGACTCTCAGGAGTGCGCGGAAAACCAGCGGTTTCTCGAGGGCATTTGCCGGAGCGTTCACGTAGAAGTTCTCAAGAAGCCAAGACGGCTCTTGAGGGCCGTAAATAACTTCCTCGCCGGACGCCCGATGTCCTTCGGGTTTTTCCACTCCCGCAAATTCGACGAGAGCGTGCGCGATGCCCTTCGCAAGAACAACTACGATGTGATCTTCGTCTACTGCTCTTCGATGGGTGCCGCAGTCCCCCGTCCCGCGCCTGCGCCATTAATCGTTGATTTCGTCGACGCGGACTCCCAGAAATTCAATCAGTATGCGGCGCGGGCCGGTTTCCTTCGACGTTGGCTGTACACTCGCGAGGCCCGTGCGGTCGCGGATGCGGAGCAATCGCTCGGGCATGCATCTGCACTTTCGTTCGCGGTCACCGAACACGACGCACGGGAGCTCACTGCTGGCAAGGAAAATGGCTTTACAGTGGAAGTCGTTCCCAACGGTGTCGAGGTGCCCGAGGTTCCCGATTGCCAGGCCGAGAGTGAAGTACTGCAACAAAAGCCTTTTGCGCTGTTCGTTGGAACCATGGATTATCCGCCGAATTCGGACGCGGCGGCCTACTTTGCCCGAGACATTTTTCCTCAGGTTCGCGAAACCCATCCAGAGCTGAAGTTCGTCATCGTAGGCAGAAATCCTGACCGGCAGGTCAGAGGTCTAGGCACTATTCCTGGCGTCGTGGTCAAAGGCGCGGTGAAAGACGTCTTTCACTACTTTCGCAATGCTGCGGTATCGGTCGCCCCCTTCCGGATTTCCCAGGGCTTCCACAATAAGATCGCCGAGTCGGTGGCAGTCGGGACTCCCGTCATCACTACCAGCCGTGCCATGGCGGGTATCGGTCTGGGTGAACGCGAAGGGCTTTTTGTGGCGGATACGACGGAGGAATTTGCCCACAAAGTGAATAAAGTGCTCGAGGATCCATGTCTCCGTAGTGACCTTCGCAAGCGCGCGTCGTCAGTCAGAGAGCTTCTGAGTTGGGATGCCCGCTTATGCAAGATCGAACAGTTAATGCTCCAGGCCGCTGGCAGGTCTGTCAGTCCGTCATGTGAGACGGTTGTCGGACACTGAACAATGACAGGATCGTCTACTTCAGTCCGAGAAGGAAGTCTAGCCGGCTCGACGTACGTGCCGCCACCCGCAATGAGCGGCGACGCCGGTGATCGGGGAAGCTTGAGGCGCCGGTTGCGAATTCTGCACGTCTTGGATCGGTTGGATTTGGGGGGCACCGAGAAGGCAGTGATGAAATTGGTGCGAGGCCTGGAGCCGGAGTTGTTCGAAAACTACATCTGTGCTCTGCGTGGCACACCTACCACAGACAACGCCTGGGCCTCGGGCGTCACAGTTTTGCATCCCGGGCTCGAGGGTACGGGATTTCGATTCAATGTTCCGCGCCTGGTGCGAGTGATGAAAGAAGTGCGCCCCACGGTCGTACATTCCCGTAATTGGGGTGGAATCGAGGCCACGGTGGCGGCGCGGCTGGCTGGGGTCCCGGTGGCCATTCATAGCGAGCATGGATACGAACTCGAAATGTCGTCTGGCTTGCCATTCCACCGGCGACTGTTAAGGCATATTGCTTACCGGAGCTCCTGTGCTGTGGCTACCGTGACCTACGACTTGCGCCGTTACCATGCCGCACAAGCCTGGTGGAACCCCGAAGCTATCAACGTCCTTTACAACGGAGTCGATGGGGAGGAGTTCCGGCCGCAGCCGGCTGCACGCGACGCCGTGCGGCGGCGGCTGGGCATTCCCGCAGACGCGCTGGTCATTGGTTCCGTGGGACGAATGGTGCCGCTCAAGGACTTTGCTACGCTGCTCAAGGCCGCCGAAGCACTCGCGCCGGAGGTTCCGTTGCTGTATGTCCTGTTGGTAGGTTCGGGTCCCGAGTTGTCTCGCCTTCAGAGCTATGCCGGGAATTCAGCTCAATTGGCAGGACGTACTGTTTTCCCGGGTACGATCGATCATGTGGCGGACATGCTTAACGCCATGGACATTTTTGTGCTCCCTACGCTCATGGAGGGGATGTCTAACACGTTGCTGGAGGCGATGGCAATAGGCCTGCCTGTGGTGGCGACTCGAGTCGGAGGCAATCCTGAGATTCTGGCCGACGGAGAATGTGGGTTCCTGTTCACACCGCGGAACCTTCCGGAGCTCGTCGGCCAACTCAAAATGTTGTTGCAGGATGCGCAGCGGCGGTCCCGCTTTGGGAGGGCTGCGCGAGAACGGGCATTACGTCACTTCAGTCTCGAGCGGATGTTGAAGTGCTATCGAGATCTGTATATCAACCTGGCCATTCGTCGGGGAGCGGCTACGGCTTCAACGGGCTATGTGCGGAATTAGCGGAATCTTCGAATTCGATCCGGCTCGCACCGTCGAGCGGGACGCCGTGCACCGCATGAACGAATCCCTGCGTCACCGGGGTCCCGATGATGAGGGGATCTTTGTTGAGCCAGGCATCGGCCTCGGGCACCGCCGGCTTAGCATCATTGACGTTGCTGGAGGCCATCAGCCTCTCAGCAACGAGGATGGTACGGTCTGGGTCATGTTCAATGGCGAAATCTACAACTATGAAGAGCTTCGCCACGAACTGCTATCGCGGGGACATACATTTACAACCCGGTCGGACACCGAAGCCATCGTTCACCTGTATGAGGAGTGTGGGGAAGAGTGCTTCGCACGCTTGCGCGGCATGTTCGCCATTGTCATTTGGGACAGCAAGCAGCGCCGCCTGCTCCTGGCCCGCGACCGTGTCGGCAAAAAACCGCTCTACTATTATGCGGACCGGAACCGCCTCATTTTCGGTTCTGAACTTAAAGCGGTCCTGGCTGCCGACGGCGTACCGCGCACCATCGATCCACTGGCAGTCTGCGATTATTTCTCGCTGTCCTACATTCCCGCCCCCCGGACCGTTTATAAGAGCGTCCGTAAGCTTCAGCCCGCACACTATCTTGTGGTGAGTGCGAACGGTCTGCGGGAAGCGGCTTATTGGCGGCTGTCCTTTGCAAACGTTCAGAGCCACACCGAAGGCGAGTGGTGCGAGCTCATCCGCGAGCATCTGTGCGAAGCCACGCGAGTGCGCCTGATGAGCGAGGTTCCTCTCGGAGCATTTCTGAGCGGGGGAGTTGACTCCTCTTCCGTTGTCGCGATGATGAGCCGCTTGATGGGCCGTGCAGTAACCACTTGTTCGATTGGATTCAGCGCCCAGGACTATGACGAGTCGGCCTACGCGCGCCAGGTTGCGTCGCAGTTCAAGGCCGACCACTACGAAGACATCGTGGAGGTCGAAGCCCTGGAGGTGATCGATAAGCTCGCCTGGCACTATGACGAGCCGTTTGCCGACTCCAGCGCGGTTCCCACCTATTACGTTTCCAAGATGGCCCGCCGTCACGTGACGGTTGCTTTGGGTGGAGACGGCGGAGACGAGAACTTTGCCGGCTACCGCCGTTACATCTTCGATCAGATGGAGAACCGGATGCGTAGCTTCGTACCAGAACCGGTCCGGCGGACCGTCTTCGGGCCGCTCGGCCGATGGTATCCGGGTCTGGCCTGGGCGCCGCGTCCGCTCCGTGCCAAGGCGACGCTGCAATCTTTATCGCGTTCGCCGTTGGAGGGCTACTTCAATTCCATCTCCGTCTTCCGGCCCGACGAAAAAGCGCACTTGTTCACGCGAGACTTCCAGCAGCAGCTCGCTGACTACGACTCGCTTGAGGTGCTGAGAAAACACTACGATGAAGCGGACACAACCGATCCCTTGTCACGTATTCAGTACGTTGACATCAAAACGTACCTCCCGGACGACATTCTGGCCAAGGTGGACCGGGCAAGCATGGCAGTCTCGCTCGAGCTGCGCGCACCAATCTTGGACCACAAATTCATGGAGTTGGTGGCTTCCATTCCGTCAAGCATGAAGCTGCGCGGCAGGAACGGAAAGTACATTCTGAAGAAGGCGATGGAGCCGCTCCTCCCGCGTGACATCCTTTATCGCGCCAAGCAGGGCTTCGCTATTCCGCTGAATCGCTGGTTTCGGCGGGAGTTGAAGGACTTTGCCTACGACCTCGTGGTAGCCAACAAGAAGGATGACCTTCTCGACCGCGATTATCTGTCCATGATCTGGAAGCAGCATCAGGCGGGAACGTTTGACAGGTCAGCCTATCTTTGGACTGTAATGATGTTTCGCAAGTGGCAGCAGGTGTTCCAGGCCTAATCCGGACATGAGCGAAATTTACGGCATCTGCGAACCAGGCGTTCCAATCCAGGCCAGCCCTCTGGAGGCCATGGCACAACCGGCAAATGGAAAGGGCCGGACCGTGCCGCCTATTGGGAGCGACGGAGTGCTGTTTGCGGCGACGCTCGGAGTGACGCTCCCATCTCTTGCCGCTGCCCACGGATCGTTGGTCGCAATCGATGCTGATTTGTGCGGCAGCCGGGCATCGTCGAAGGAGGTCGAAAGCGGCGCTGGCAACGGAGCGATCTCAACAGCAGAGCTGGTTGCGGTGCTATATGCGCGTCACGGCCTCGATTTTATCGAGAGATTGGACGGCGCTTTCTCGTTGGCGCTCTGGGACCCGCAACTTCAGCGGCTCGTGCTTGCCATTGATCGATTTGGTTTCAAAACGCTGTATTGGTCTCATGAGGGGAGAAGAATCGTTTTTTCTTCGCGGTTGACGAGAGTTGTGCACGCGAACCACGATGACGAAGTTGACCCGGAGGCGGTGATGCAGTACTTGGTTCACACCGTCATACCTGCGCCGCTGACCATCTACAAGGGTATCGAGCGGCTGGAACCGGGCACGCTTCTGGTATATGAACGTGGGCAAGTCCGCAAGACCCGCTACTGGGACTTGAATTACGAGGAGGCGCGCGGCGACGGGGTCGGCCAATGGTCGGAGGAGCTCCGCGAATGCATGCGACACGCGGTGCATTCGCATTTAGCCGGCTGCGAGCCCGAGCGGACCGGCGCCTATCTGAGTGGCGGGACCGACAGCAGCAGCGTTGTTGCCTTTGCCAGCGAGCTACAGCCAGAGTTCAATACGTTTTCCATCTACTTCGAAAATCCAAGATACGACGAAGCAGGATTTTCACGGCTGGCGGCAGAATACTTCCATACTCGTCACCGCGAGAAATGCCTCCAGCCTGCCGATATGGCGCAAGCCATCCCCAAAATAGTGGAATCCTATGACGAACCGTTTGCCAACTCGTCGGCTATTGGCGCCTATTACTGTGCGCGAATGGCCCGCGAAAACGGCGTGGATGTTCTGCTGGCAGGCGACGGTGGCGATGAGCTATTCGCTGGTAATGAGCGATATGCGACCGATCGAAAATTTGCGGTGTACCACTCGGTCCCGGCGCTTCTGCGCAGCGCCATAGTCAAGCCGGCGACCGCAGTCTTGCCCAAGAGCGGACCGCTTTCTTATCCGGGCAAATACGTTCGTCGGGCCGAGACACCGAATCCGCGGCGGATGTTATCCTACAACTTCTTTCTCACAGAGGATGGCGGAGAAGCGTTTCAGCCAGACTTTCTGGCTAAGGCAAAACCCGATTCTGCGCTGGACATCGCCCAGGCGCACTTTGACTCTGCCCCCAATGCCAGATCGGAGCTGAACCGGTTACTGTATCTGGATGTGAAGATGACGCTCGGAGACAATGACATCCGAAAAGTGGCGGGCACAGCGGAGATGGCCGGCGTGAGGGTCAGATATCCGTTGTTGGATCGCAGGTTGGCAGAACTCTCGGGCCGCATTCCGTCGGGTCTGAAGCTGAAGCGACTCGAGAAGCGCTACATCTTCAAACAGGCGATGAAAGGCATCCTGCCCGACCGCATCCTCTACAAGAAGAAGCATGGGTTCGGAGTTCCGGTTGGGTACTGGTTGATTCACGATCCTGGCATGAAATCTCTCGTCGAGGTTCTTGACGAGCCACAGACGCGCCAGCGCGGCTATTTTCGGCCGGGGTTTCTGGAAAGCATCAAGGAGTTGAACCATACCCATCCCGCGTACTACGGCGAAGTTCTGTGGCTGATTCTCCTGCTTGAGCTTTGGCATCGTGAGCATCGTGGGTGCGTTACCGGAGAATCGGCGGCATGTGGCATTGGAGTTGTCAGTGCCAACTAGAGAAAAACAGACTACACCTTCTGATTGGCGCCACCTTGTCGCCGCCGGACTATTCGAGACCGGCCTGCTGCGCGCCTTTCAGGCGGCTTCGCGCCGATACGAATATGCATCCGACAATGGGGTAGGCCAACGTCTTCGTAGAGTTCGCAGGCCGAAATATATTGTGCTCGGATACCACAGCGTGGGAGATAGTGGTTTCCCGTTGTATTGCAGGCTACCGAGGGCAGTCTTTGCTGGGCAGATGAGGCACCTTAGGCATTATTACCGAGTCGTTTCTCTCCGCCAGATGATGGAGGAACTGAAGGAGCCCGGCAGAAGTGATCAGGGCGTGGCAGTTACATTCGACGACGGCTATTTAGGAACTTACACGGAAGCCTTTCCGGTACTGAAGGAGTACGCCATCCCGGCGACCGTCTATCTCGCTGCTGGCCCGGTCGATAGCGGAGAACTGGCATGGTATGACCGGATTTTCCTGCGGTTTCAACGCGCTGGAGCGCAAGTGACGGTCGTGCTGAATACCGAAAGGACGTTCCGATTGACTGACTTTACCAGTCGAGTCGATGCCGCCACGACGGTAGTGTTGTATTTGCGGACTCTGCCGGACGAGGAGCGCCGGCGGTGGTGCGAATCCTTCGAGAAGGCGATACCTG
>Ga0335082_10003553_pt1 | contig 16996 bp, 13 predicted proteins | sample Lox_Sample_41_FD_206718 | JGI IMG/M metagenome (GOLD analysis project Ga0335082, IMG submission 206718) | Soil microbial communities from Loxahatchee National Wildlife Refuge, Florida, United States - Lox_Sample_4.1 | ecosystem: Environmental > Terrestrial > Soil > Wetlands | place: USA... | reverse complement strand
AATCCGGCAGCCAGCGAGGCTGCGTCGCACGGGCCTTCAGCACACCTTGCGCCCCACAGGCACGCGCAAAGTCCCGCCGATGCAGGATATGTAGCCTTGTGAACAGCGCAGTGCGTCAGTTCACAATAACGACAGCCCTCGTCGGCGACGCGCGACGCGCCTCACCAAAGCTTTGAAGCACTGCTCGCTTTGCGCAGCCAGGGCGCGCGGCCGGCACGTTCGCTGCATGCACGCAGGGCGTGCGGGCTGCGTGCCGGCACGTACCTGGAGCAGCGCGCGACGCCGGCGCACCACGCGGGTGCGTCGCGCCGCTTGCCAATCAGCGACTTAAGGGAAAGATTCCGCCTACGCAGCGGCGTAGGCGCTTTGGGGCTGGCGCGCGAGGGGCCCGCAGTGAACAATTTGCCGCTGTGACCGTCTTAACGTAATGAAGTGACCGAGACCGGAAGAGCGTCACCTTTTGGATGAGGCGATGGGACTAAGTTAAGCGCGCTGGCACCGCCGGCAATCATCGCCGGCGCCCGGCCCGACTTGTGAGCTCACGGGAGGGAAGGACGATGCGACCGCTCGCTGACCAGAATTCCCACGGTGGCAGCACCGCCGAATTCATTGACACGTTGAGTTCCTTTAGCCGGTTGCACCGCGCGCAGCGCTGGGAAGGCACCTTCGGTGACTTCCTCGGCAGCATTCTCCCCGGCAACTCGGCCGCCCTGGCGCGCACCAGCCACGAGTACATCTGGGACATGCTGCGCTGGCACGGCCGCGCCTCGAGCGCCGAGGCTGCCGAGAGCCAGCGCGCCCGCGAGCTGTTCAAGCGCGAGCTGTTCGGCATCGACGAGCCGCTGTCGCGCGTAGTGGATTACTTCAAGGCGGCGGCGGCCGGCTCCGACGTCGGCCGGCGGCTGCTGCTGCTGCTCGGCCCGCCCTCGGGCGGCAAGTCCACCCTCGCCATCCTCCTCAAGCGCGGGCTCGAGGAGTACAGCCGTACCGATGAGGGCGCACTGTACGCAATCCGCGGCTCGCCGCTGCGCGAGAACCCGCTCAACCTGATTCCCACCAGCCTGCGCGCCGAGTTCCGCGAGCGCTACGGCGTGAGCATCCAGGGCGAGCTCTCGCCCTGGGCGCGCGATTTCGTGGAGCGCGAGTTCGAGGGCGACTTCGTGCGCGTGCCGGTCGAGCGCGTGTTCCTCGCCGAGGCCTCGCGCGTCGGCATCGGTACCTACGCGCCGCACGATCCCACCACCGCCGATATCGCCGACCTGGTCGGCTCGGTCGACCTGGCCAAGGTGGCGCAGATCGGCGATGAGGGCGATCCGCGCGCCTGGTCGTGGTCCGGCGCGGTGTACGCCGCCAGCCGCGGCGTGCTGGAGATGATCGAGATTCTCAAGGTGAAGCGCGAGTTCCTCTACCTGCTGCTCACGCTGACGCAGGAGAAGAACGTCAAGGTGTCGCGCTTCCCGCTGATCCACCTGGACGAGACCATCCTCGCGCACACCAACCTGGCCGAGTTCCACAAGTTCCTGCAGGAGAAGGAGAACGAGGCGCTGCTTGATCGCATGGTGATCATCAAGATCCCCTATGCGCTCTCCTATCGCGACGAGTCACGCATCTACCAGAAGCTGGTCTCGGGCGCGCCGGCGTTCCGCAACGTGCACCTGGACCCGCACGTGCTCAACCTGGCGGCGGTGTTCGGCATCCTGACGCGCCTGGTGAAGCCGGAGCGCGAGGGCCTCGATCTGCCGAAGAAGCTGCGCCTGTACGCCGGCGAGGCGGTCGAGGGCGTGGCGGAGAGCGAGGCGGTGCGGCTGCGCGCCGAGGCACCCGAGGAGGGCATGCACGGCGTCTCGCCGCGCTTCGTGATCAACGCCATCTCCAACGCCATCACGCGCGGCAACACCCACAGCCTCACCAGCATGGAGCTGCTGCTCGCGCTCAAGGACGCGATCGAGAACGACGCGCGCATGGACGCCAAGCAGAAGAAGGCCTGGATCGACCACCTGGTGACCGCGCGCAAGGAGTTCTACAACCGCTGGGTGAAGGAAGACGTGCACCGCGCGATGTTCGCCTCCTTCGAGGAAGAAGCGCAGCAGCTGCTGGAGAAGTACCTCGACGAGGTCGAGGCCTCGCTGGATCACCGCCAGGTCACCGACCCGATCACGGGCGAGAACCGGGCCGCAGACGAGCGCTTCCTGCGCTCGGTGGAGGAGAAGATCAAGGTGTCGGATTCCGGCAAGCTCTCCTTCCGCCAGGAAGTGGTGCGCAAGGCAATGGTGGCGTTCAAGGCAGGGGAGAAGTTCAAGCTGGCGAGCCACGCGCGCATGCGCGAGGCGATCGAGCAGTACCTGTTCGAGGAACGCCGCGACGTGCTGCGCCTGGTGACCTCCACGGCGCGCCCGGACGAGGAGGCGCGCCAGAAGATCTCGGTGGTGCAGCAGCGCCTGGTGAACGAGTACGGCTACGACGAGCACTCGGCCAAGGAAGCCTTGAGCTACGTCACCACGCTTCTCGCGCAGGAGTAGCCGGGACTACAATCGGCTACGGGAGACCGAGCGACGCCCATGGATGACAGCGGCAAGCGCGACGCGGGACCCGGCGCGGGAAAGTGGTACGAGCTGTTCTCGCGCGGAGCGCGCGACTGGCTGCGCCATGACGAAAAGGTGCGCGAGGCCGTGCGCGCCAATCTGCCCGAGATCATCGCCGGCGGTGACGTCATCAACGAGGGTGCGCGCACCGTGCGCGTGCCGGTGCGCATGCTCGAGCACTACCACTTCCGCCTGCGCCGTGCCGAGGAGCAGCAGGGTGCCGGCCAGGGCAAGGCCAAGCCGGGCGACGTGTTCTCCGATCCCAACCGCGACAAGGGCCCGGGCCAGAAGGGCGAGGGCGGGCGTGATGACGGCGGCGTGCAGCTGCTGCTGGAGTTCAAGGTCGACGACATCGTCGACTGGCTGTGGGAGGAGATGCAGCTGCCGAACCTCAAGGCGCGCACCGGGCCCTCGGATGAGAGCGACTGGATACGCGAGGGCTGGGACCGGCGCGGGGCCCGCTCACGCCTCGACCGCCGCCGCTCCTTCAAGGAGCTGGTGAAGCGCCGCGCCGCGCCGGGCGCGACGCAGACCTTCACCGACGAGGACCTGCGCTTCCGCCAGCTGGCGCGCCGCAAGCAACCCGCAGTGCACGCGGTGGTGTTCTTCATGCTCGACGTCTCGGGCAGCATGTCCGATCGCGACCGCAAGCTCGCCAAGACCTTCTTTTTCTGGGTGGTGCAGGGCCTGCGCCGCGAGTACCGCTCGCTCGAGACCGTATTCGTGGCGCACACCACCGAGGCGTGGGAGTTCAACGAGCCGGACTTCTTTCAGGTGTCCGGCAGCGGCGGCACGGTGGCCTCGGCGGGGCTGCTGAAGGTGCGTGAGATCATGGACGCGCGCTTTAATCCCGGCCGCAGCAACATCTACCTGTTCTACGCCAGCGACGGCGACAACGCGGTCAGCGACGCCGCCGAGGCGCGCAGCTCGCTCGCCGCCGTCACCGCCGACACCTGCTTCACCGGTTACGTGGAGGTCTCCTCCGGGGTGTCGCGCCAGCTGGACACCGAGACCGGGCGCATGTTCGCCGAGCTGCACAGCGCCGGCTGCGCCGCCGGCAGCTACGCGCTCAACGACTTCGATGACGTCTGGGGCGCGGTGCGCCACTTCTTCACCGCGCACAACCAGGAGGCCGCCGGCCCATGAGCGGCGAGTGGCAGAGCTACGTGCGCCGCATCGAGGAGCTCGCGGCGCGCTCGGGCCTCAACTTTCATCCGGTCGACTTCGAGGCGGTGCCCGACAGCTTCATGATGGAGATCGCCGTCTACGGACTGCCGGTGCGCATGCCGCACTGGTCCTTCGGCGTGCGCTACATCTATCAGCTCATTCAGCGCCACATGGGCCACTCGCGGCTGTTCGAGGTGGTCTTCCCCGGCAACCCCGGGCACGCCTACCTGGCCGAGAGCAACGGCCTCGCCGAGAACATCCTGGTCACCGCGCACGTGCTCGGCCACGCCGACTTCTCGCGCAACAACCTGCTGTTCAGGCGCTGCCAGGAGCAGGTGAGCGAGCGCATCGTCGAGCACGCCGCCAACCATGCGCGCCAGATCAGCCAGGCGATCGAGGCGCACGGCGCGCAGCGCGTCGAGGCGGCCCTCGATGCGGCGCTCGCGCTCGAGCAGCACATCGACGTCGACCAGGCGCTGCGTCGTGCCCCCTACCCGGAGTACGCGGAGGAGCCCAAGACGCTCGTGGACGACCAGTTCCGCAAGCGCTTCGCCGCGCTCGAGCCGCCCGGCACGCCCGGTGGCGCCGAGGCGCGCAAGCGCGCGCCCGTGCCGCCGCACCCCGAGCGTGACCTGCTGTGGTTCATCGCCCACTACGCGCCGGAGATGGAGAGCTGGGAGCGCGACATCTTCCTGGCGGTGCGCGAGGAGTCCTTCTACTTCTACCCGGTGTTCGCCACGCAGATCATGAACGAGGGCTGGGCCTCCTACTGGCATGCCCGGCTGCTGCGCGAGGCGGACTTCGTGCCGCAGCAGGCCTATGTGGATGCCATCAAGTGCCACTCGGACGTGGTGCGTCCGATCGCCGCCGAGGCGCAGGTGGCGCTCAGCATCAATCCCTACCACCTCGGCTTCGCCATGTGGGAGAAGGTCATCGCCGAGCAGGGCCTGGAGGCGGCGCGGCGCATCATGGAGCAGGACGATGACTTCGGCTTCGTGCGCAACCATCTCACGCGCGAACTGGCCGAGGAGCTCGGGCTGTTCCGCTTCAGCGCCCGCAGCGACGGTCAGATCAAGGTGCTGGAGGCGGACCTGCCCGGGCTGCACGAGGCGCTGCTCGCGCCCAAGTACAACTTCGGCGCCCCGGTCGTCGCAGCGCATAAGGTGCGCACCGATGGCACGCTCGAGCTGGTGCACGAGAGCTCGGTGGACGGCCGCGGGCTGGACCTCGAGCGCAGCCGTAAGGTGCTCGATTATGTCCACCGCGTCTGGCGGCGGCCCATCGTGCTGACGACCATCAACCAGGCCGGCTCGGCGCTGGAGCTTACGGCTCCTTAGGCTTCGGCGGCGGCGGCGCCGTCGGCTCGGTGCCCCAGTCCTCCTCCTCGCTGGAGGTGACGATCGAGACCGGATCGCTCGCGGGAAAGCTGTCCGCGAGCGCCTCATCCAGCTGGCGCTGAATCTTCTGGCGCTTGCGCTGCTCGGCCTGCACTTCCTGCTCGCTCATGCTCTTCATCCGCAACCTCCTTGGGTTTGCGAGGGCCGGCGCGCCTTCGGACCGTAGCCGCCGGCACGCGCAGGGGAGTACGCTTTTCCCCTAAAGAGCCGGTGTGCGGCGCCGGTCATCCTTGCCGGGGAGCATACGCCATGGGGTACACGACTTCAGGCATCCGCAATATCGCCCTGGTCGGCCAGGCCGGGGCGGGTAAGACCTCGCTGCTGGAGACGCTGCTGCTGCAGGCGGGCGGCATCCGCACGCGCGGCAGCCTGCAGCGCGGCACGATGGTCTCCGACTTCGACCCGCAGGAGAAACGCCTGCTGCACTCGCTCGACAGCGCGATCTGCAGCTTCGACTACCAGGGCGTACACATCAACGTGATCGACACGCCCGGCTACCCGGACTTCGTCGGCAAGTCGCTTTCCGTGCTCGAGGCAGTCGAAGCGGTCGCGATCGTGGTCAGCGCGGTCGCGGGTGTGGACACCTTCACGCACCGCCTCATGGAGTTCGCGCGCGAGCGCGAGCTGTGCCGTCTCATCATCGTCAACAAGATCGACAGCCACGAGGCGCGCTGCGCCGAGGTGCTGGCGCAGCTGCGCGAGGCGTTCGGCCCGGAATGCCTGCCGCTCAACCTGCCCTCCGGAGGAGGGGACGACGTGGTCGACTGCTTCTTCCAGCCGCGTGGCCGGGCCACGGACTTCTCCTCCGTCGAGGCGGCCCACACCCAGATCATCGACCAGGTGGTCGAGCTCGACGAGCAGCTGATGGCGCTCTATCTGGAGCAGGGAGAGGAGATCTCCCCGGAGCAGCTGCACAACCCTTTTGAGCAGGCCCTGCGCGAGGGCCATCTCGTGCCGGTGTGCTTCGTCTCGGCGGAGGCCGGGGCCGGGGTCGGCGAGCTGCTGCAGGTCATCGAGCAGCTCATGCCCAACCCCGCCGAGGGCAACCCGCCCCTGTTCCTCAAGGGCAGCGGCGCGGCCGCGGCGCGCGTGGCGGTGGTGCCCGATCCGGCCAAGCACGTGATCGCCCACGTCTTCAAGGTGAGCATCGACCCCTACGTCGGCAAGCTCGGCGTGCTGCGCGTGCACCAGGGCACGGTGCGCGCCGGCAGCCAGCTGTTCGTGGGCGATGCCCGCAAGCCGATCAAGATCGCCCACCTCTACCGGCTGTTCGGCAAGGAGACCAGCGAGATCGCCAGCGCCGTGCCGGGGGACATCTGCGCGATCGCCAAGATCGACGAGCTGCACCTGGATGCGGTGCTGCACGACTCGCACGACGAGGATGAGTACCACCTGAAGCCGGTCGCCTTCCCGCCGCCGATGCTCGGCATCGCCATCTCGCCGGAGCGGCGCGGGGATGAGCAGCGCCTCGCCGATACGCTGCACAAGCTCACCGCCGAGGACCCGTGCGTGCGCATCGAGCACCACGCGGCCGTGAACGAGACGGTGCTCTACGGCATGGGCGAGTTCCACCTGCGCGTGCTGCTGGAGCGCATGGCCGAGCGCTACGGCGTGCACGTCAAGACGCACCCGCCGAGCATTCCCTACCGGGAGACGATCACGCGGCCGGCGGACGGGCACTGCCGCCACAAGAAGCAGACCGGCGGTGCGGGGCAGTTCGGCGAGGTGTACCTGCGGGTCGAGGCGCTCGAGCGCGGCACCGGCTTCGAGTTCGTCGACGACGTGGTCGGCGGCGCCATCCCCGGGCAGTACATCCCCGCGGTGGAAAAAGGCGTGCGCCAGGTCCTGAGCGAGGGCGCGCTCGCCGGCTTCCCCATCCAGGACGTGCGTGTCACCGTCTACGACGGCAAGCACCACCCGGTGGATTCCAAGGAGGTCGCCTTCGTGTCAGCCGGCCGCAAGGCCTTTATCGACGCCCTGCAGAAGGCCACGCCCATCGTGCTCGAGCCGATCATGCGCCTGGAGATCACCGCGCCGGCGAGCGCCATCGGCGACATCACCGGGGATCTGGCCACCAAGCGGGCGCGCATCAACGCCAACGACTCACTGCCGGGCCAGCGCGCGACCCTGCGCGCCTACGTGCCGCTCGCGGAAGTATCCGAGTACCAGTCGCGCCTCAAGGCGCTCACCGGCGGCCAGGGCGCCTACACCATGGAGCTCAGTCACTACGACCCGGTGCCGCCGCGCAAGCAGCAGGAGCTCGCGCAGGCCTGGCGGCCGCGCGCCGAAGAGGAATGAGACGCAGCGCACAGGAGCGCAGGCGCCCGCTGACCATAAGTCGCATCGTGCGCGGCACTGCGGCCAGTTGCGCGAGACTGCCTCGCCCCTTTGCGTTGCCGAGGTCGTCCGTGCGCGGCGTGATCGTCTCTTGGGTCCTGGCCCTGCTGCTCGCCCCGGTGCTGCCATCGGCTGCGGGACACTGCGACGCCGCCATGGACAAGCAGAAGGCCAAGCACAAGCCAAGCTCCTATGCGCCGCACCCCAAGGCCGCCCACAACAGCTATGGCGCGCCGGTAGGCCCGAAGATCCTCACCAAGCGTCCGCCGAAGAAGAAGCCCGTCACTTCCTGAGCCGCGCGCCGTTTCAGGGCGCGGGCGGCTTCCAGCTCACCTCATCGCCAACCTGCAGCCCGAGCCGTGCTGCGGCGCCCCCCTTGAGCTCCAGGGTCGCCGCCACCGTGGCGGCGGAGGAGAGCGTGTCGAGCGAGAGCGGGTGGGCGCGCTCGATGATCTTCACCACCCGCCCATGGGTGTCGATGAACAGCATGTCGAGCTCGATGTAGGTGTTCTTCATCCACATGTTCGAGACGCGCGGCGGCTCCAGCGGGAACACCATGCCCTGGGTCTCGGGCAGGTCGCGCACGAACATCAGCCCCTGCTCGGCGCGCACCGGGGTGTCGGCGACCCACACGCGGAATGAGTGCACCGCCTTGGACTTGGCGCTGCGGATCGTCAGGTCGGTGCGCGGATAACTCGCCAGGTCGAGCGTAGGTTCCTCCTGCGCCGGCAGGGCGCCGGGTGCAGTGAGCGCGGTGAGTAGCAGCAGGAGCGGCGCGAGCAGGAAGCGGTTGGCCATGGCATCGCCTGTGACGGTCAGACCTTGGAGTGGGGCTTGGGGGGCGGCGCCGGTGGCGCGGGCGGCTCATCCTCGAACACGGCGCTGCCGGCAAAGTCGAAACTGCTCACGAGGATGCGTGCACCGCTGTCGAGCGTGCTGGCCGGGGCGATGCAGAAGCCGCGCGCGACGATGCGCCAGGAGCGCACCGGGCCGCCGAGGGCGCCGACGCGCTCCTGGCGCAGCTCATCCACGGTGCAGTGATCGTCGCCGCGCGTGGCGAACAGCCGCTCCTCGCCCTCGAAGATCACGGTGAGATTGGTCGGCAGCTCGCGGCCCGCGCGTCCCTCGCGCGCGGCCTCGACGCCGAACACCAGGCGCAGCCGCCGGCCGTCGGCGTGCTGCGGGCCGGCGAAGGCGAGACGCAGCCCGCTGCCGTCGGGGCGCGGGCCGCCCTCGCACTGCATCTCCTCGTTGCGCCACGCGACGTCGAGATTGCGCGCGCCACGGATGCGGGCGTGCAGGTAGCCGTTGCCCGATGCCAGGCAGCCGCGCGGCGCGGCGCCCGTGGCCAGGGCCCCGGGCGCGCCGGCGAGCACCCCCAGGGGCAGCAGCAAGAGCAGGCGACGCATGGGCGCAAGTCTAACCGGTCATCGCCGTGGCACCTGGCTCGACCAGCAGCGACTTGGCGAGGCGCGCGTGTCCGCGCACCAGGGCGCGCGCCAGGTGCAGCAGCAGCGTCAGCAGCAGCACCCCGAGCGCACACACGATGAGCGAGCCGACCAGGGAGCCGCCGCCCAGCCAGGGCTCGACGCCCACGTTGACGTAGTCAAAGCCCAGCCGATGCGTCAGCAGCCCGAGCGGCGCGGCGACGAACCCGAGCGCCACGGCGAGGCCGGTGACGCCGAGCGTGAAGTACACGATCCCGAGCGGCAGCATGAGCACCAGGTAGGCAAGCGTGGTCCAGGTGCGCACGTCCTTGAGCATCTCCGTGATCCGCGCCCACCAGCCGGCCGTGGGCCCGGGGTGCAGGGGGCGGCGCGGCATGCGCTCGCCGCTCACCGCCTCGAGCAGCCGGCCCTCCCCGAGCGAGATCACGCGGCTGATGCCGATGAAGGCGAGGAAGAAGGGAATACCGATGATGAGCACCGCAAAGCCGGCCGAGAGCGACAGGCCGGTGATGACGATCGTGAAGTACAGGATGCCGGTGGCCAGCGACAGCAGCATGTAGAAGAGGGACGTGTAGGCACGCGGATCGAGGTAGACGCTGAAGAAGCGCGCCAGCGGCGCATGGCTGCGCACCGCCGCCGGCGTCGGCGTCTTCAGCGCCTCCTTCACCTTCGCCTCGGTGTCGCGGTAGGCCGCGGCCACTTCCTCGGGCGCGCCGTAGGTGCTCGCGATCAGCTCGAGCACGTCCGGCTCGGACTTGCCCGGGTGCGCGGCGACTTCCGCACGCAGGTATTCCTCGGCGTCGTAGAGCGCATCCTGGATCAGCGCCGCGTCCTCGGCGGCGAGGGCGGCCCGCAGCTGCTTGAGATACTCATCGATCGAGCGGGGAGCGTTCATGGGCTAACTTCCTTCGATGAAGCGGTCGACGAAGGCGCGGGTCTGGCGCCAGATGGCACTCCACTGCGCCAGCATGGCGCGGCCTTCCTCGGTGATGCGGTAATAGCGGCGCGGCGGACCGGCGTAGGAGGGCACGACGCGGCTGGTGAGCAGGCCCTGCGCCGCGAGCGCGCGCAGCACCGGGTAGATCGTGCCCTCCTTGAAGAGCGCCTCTCCCTCGTTGGCCCGCTGCAGGCGTTTGGCGATCTCGTAGCCATACAGGTCCTCGGTACTGCGCTCCAGGACCCCGAGCAGGACCAGCGCCACGAGTCCGGCGTTGAGGTCCTTCTGGAACTTTCGGGCCTGAGTATCATCCATCTTCCAGTACTATATACTTCATAGTACTAGCATTCAATCAGTACTATGCGAAGAACATATGCGCCGGAAAGAAAGTTTCGGGAGAGGAAAGCTCATCCCGAGGCGACGGACCCGGGCTGCTAGACTCTCGCGCGCTCGCGCGAATCCGAAAGCTTCTGATGCGAAATTCGCTCCTCGAAGTCACCCCCGTCATCCCGGGGAGCCTCTCCCGCCTCGCCGAGCTCGCCAGCAACCTCCTGTTCAGCTGGCACCGGCCGACGCGGGCGCTGTTCGAGGACCTGGACCCCGAGCTGTGGAAGCAGACCAACGGCAACCCGCGCCTCATGCTGCGCTGCCTGAGCCAGGAGTCCCTGGAGCACGCCAGCACGGATGAGACCTACCTGGTGCGCTACCACGGGGCACTCGCGACGCTCGACGCCTACCTCGGCGATCCCGCGGCCGCCGGGGAAGCGCCGCTGGTGGCGTACTTCTGCGCCGAGTACGGCTTTCACGAGAGCGTGCCGATCTACTCCGGCGGCCTCGGGGTGCTCGCCGGTGACTACTGCAAGGCGGCCAGCGATGAGCGCGCGGCCTTCGTCGGCGTCGGGCTGCTGTACGAGCAGGGTTATTTCACGCAGACGGTCGACAACGACGGCGTGCAGCACGCGCAGTACCTGGAGCGCGATCCGCGCGACCTGCCGCTCGAGCCGGTGCGCGATGCGGGCGGGGAGCGCGTCAAGGTGAGCGTGCGCATCGGTGCGCGCGATGTGGTCGCGCGCCTGTGGACGGCGCAGGTGGGGCGGGTCGCGGTGTACCTGCTCGACACCAATTGTGCCGAGAACGCACCCTCCGACCGCGACATCACCCACCGTCTCTACGGCGGGGATGAATCCACGCGCGTGCGCCAGGAGATGATCCTCGGCATCGGCGGGGTGCGCGCACTGCGCGCGCTCGGCATCGCGCCGGCTGCCTGGCACCTGAACGAGGGACATGCCGCGTTCCTGATCCTCGAGCTGCTGCGCGAGCACCTGGGCCAGGGCCTCGGCTTCGCGGCCGCCCTCGAGGCGGTCGCCGCCGCGTGCATCTTCACCACGCATACTCCGGTGGCCGCCGGGCACGACGCCTTCGGACCCGAGCTGATCGTGCAGCACTTCGGCGATTTCATCCGCGAGCTGGGCATCAGCAGCGAGCGCTTTCTCGAGCTCGGTCGCGCCCCCGGCAACCCGGGACTCTTCAACATGACGCGGCTGGCGCTGAACGGCGCACGCCACGTGAACGGCGTGAGCCGCGTGCACGGCGCGGTCTCGGCGCGGCTGTGCGCGGACCAGTGGCCGGAGGTGCGCCCGGAGGACAACCCGGTGGGCTGGGTCACCAACGGCGTGCACGTGCCGACCTTCCTGCACCAGCGCTGGATGGAGTTCTTCGACCACGAGCTCGGGCGCGAGTGGCGCGAGCGCCTGCGCGACGTGAGCTTCTGGGGCGCGCTCGAGGCGGTGCCGGAGGAGCGCTACTGGGCGACCTCGCAGGACGTCAAGGCGCGCATGCTGGCGAGCGTGCGCGAGCGGCTGCAGCGCGAGTACCAAAAGAAGGGATTGAGCCCGGCGCAGCTGCGGCACGTGACGCGCTTCCTCGATCCGCAGCGTCCCGGCATCCTCACTCTCGGCTTCGCGCGGCGCTTCGCGACCTATAAGCGCGCGACGCTCTTGATGCGCGATCGCGCGCGCCTGGCACGGCTGCTGAATGATGCCGAGCACCCCGTGGTGCTGCTGTTCGCCGGCAAGGCCCACCCGGCCGATGAGCCGGGCAAATACGTGCTGCGCGAGATCCGCCAGCTGATGATGAGCGAGGAGTTCGCCGGGCGTATCGTGTTCCTCGAGGACTACGACCTGCAGCTGGCGCGCAGCCTGGTGTCCGGCGTGGACGTGTGGCTCAACAATCCGATCGCGCCGCTCGAGGCGAGCGGCACCTCCGGCATCAAGGCGGCCATCAACGGCCGCCTCAACCTCAGCATCCTCGACGGCTGGTGGGCGGAAGGGTGGATGCAGGACAACGGCTGGGGCATCCCGCCGGCGGCGGTCCAGGACCCGGAGCGGCGCGATGCGCTCGAGGCCGAGCTCATGCTCGCGGCCCTCGAGGAGGAAGTGGTGCCGCTTTACTACGCGCGCGGGGAGTCGGGGATCCCGGCGGACTGGGTGCGCTCGAGCAAGCGCGCCATGATGAGCGTGATCCCGCGTTTCAACATGCGGCGCGTGCTGTTTGACTACACCCAGGGCCTGTACCAGCCGGCGGCGGCGCAATACCGGCGCCTGGCCGAGAACGCCTTCACCGGCGCGCGCGCGCTGGCCGAGTGGAAGCAGCGTGTGCGCGGGGCCTGGCCGCGCGTGAGCCTCAAGCTGCTGAGCGATGCGGCGCGCGACCTGCCGCGCGGGGAGCGGCTGCGGCTGCGGGTGGCGGCCACGCTCAACGGGCTGGCGCCGGCCGACGTGCGCGTGGAGTTCGTGGCGCGGCGGCTGCTGCCGGATGCCGACCTCGCCCCGCCGCCGCTGAGCTCCTACGGGCAGCGGGCGCGGGCCGGGCTGTGGCACGCGACGCTCACGCCCACCGAGGAGCACGACGGCGAGGGGGCGCTGGTGTTCGCGCTCGACGTCGAGCCGCCCGAGTGCGGCCAGTTCCGCACCGAGGTGCGCATCTACCCCAGCCACGAGCTGCTCTCGCACCCCTTCGAGCTCGGGCTGATGAAGTGGCTGTAGTGCGGCCGCGTGCCACGGTTGCAGTCACGAGGTCGCTTGCGGTGTAGTAGCGCGTATGCAGCGCCAGCCCGCCCGCGCCTCCTCGGGGCGCTACGTCAGCCGCCTCACCGGGGGCACGGTCGCCATCATCATGGCCGGCGGACGCGGCGAGCGGCTGCACGATCTGACCGAGCACCGCTGCAAGCCGGCCACCCCCTTCGGCGGCAAGTTCCGCATCATCGACTTCGTGCTCTCCAACTGCGTCAACTCCGGCATCCGCCAGATCTCGATCCTCACCCAGTACAAGGCGCAGTCGCTCATCCAGCACGTGCAGCATGGCTGGAGCTACCTGCGCGGCGAGTTCGGCGAGTTCATCGAGGTCGTGCCGGCACAGCAGCAGCTCGGCGCCGCCTGGTACCGCGGCACGGCCGATGCCGTGCACCAGAACATCGACCTGATCGGCTCGCACCGCCCCAAGCACGTGCTGGTGCTGGCGGGCGATCACATCTACAAGATGGACTACGGTCCGATGATCGCTTACCACGTGGAGAAGGGCGCCGACATCACCGTCGGGGTGGTGGAGGTCCCGGCGCAGGAGTCGCGCCACTTCGGCGTGCTCACCGCCACCGAGTGGAACCGCGTCACGCACTTCGCGGAGAAGCCGGCGCAGCCGGATACGCTGCCCGGGCGGCCGGGCTCGATCCTCGCCTCCATGGGGATCTACGTGTTCGACCCGCGGCTGCTCGAGACGCTGCTGAGCGCCGACGCCGCCGATGAGAACTCGGCGCACGACTTCGGCAAGAACGTGCTGCCGGCGGCGATCGCCGGCAACCGCCAGGTGTTCGCCTACCCGTTCCAGGACGTGAAGACCCGCGCGCAGAGCTACTGGCGCGACGTCGGCACCATCGATGCCTACTACGATGCCAACCTCGAGCTGGTGCACGTGCGCCCCGAGCTCAACATCTACGACCAGGACTGGCCGATCTGGACCTACCAGGTACAGCAGCCGCCGGCCAAGTTCATCCTCGACGAGGACGGCCGGCGCGGCATGGCGGTCAACTCCATGGTCTCGGGGGGCTGCATCATCTCCGGCGCCGTGGTGCGCGAGTCGCTGCTGTTCTCCAACGTGCGCGTCGAGGAGCGCACCAGTATCCAGCGCTCCGTAGTGCTGCCGAACGCCGAGATCGGCGCCGACTGCCTGATCAGCGCCACGATCGTCGATGAGGGCTGCGAAATTCCCGCGCACACGCAGATCGGCATCGACCGCGCGGCCGACGCGCGCCGCTTTCACGTCACCGACAAGGGCGTGGTGCTGGTGACGCCGGACATGCTGCGCCGGCTGCGCGGTGGCTGAGGCGCGCCGCCGCCAGCGCGGGCCCGGGGCGTGCGCGCCATGAGCGCGCGTGCGCGGCTGCCGGTCGTGCTGCTGTGGCACATGCACCAGCCGCAGTACCGCGACGCGCTCACCGGCCAGTACGTCCTGCCCTGGACCTACCTGCACGCCATCAAGGACTACACCGACATGGCGGCGCACCTGGAGGCGCAGCCGGCGGCGCGCGCCGTGGTGAACTTCACCCCGGTGCTGATCGAACAGCTGGAGGAGCTCGCGCGCCGCATCGCCGAGCACCTCGCCACGGGCACAGTACTGCCTGATCCGGTGCTGGGGCTGCTCGGCCCCGAGCCCGTGCCGGCCGAGCCGGCGCAGCGGCTGGCGCTGCTGCGCGCCTGCCTGCGCGGCCACCGCCAGCACATGATCGAGCGCTTCGGTCCGTACCTGGAGCTGGCCACGATCGCCGAGACGCTCGGCAGCAGCGAGCGCATCGCCTATGCCTCGGACCAGTTCATCCACGACCTGGCCGTGTGGTACCACCTGGCCTGGCTCGGCGAGACGGTGCGGCGCACCGAGCCGCTGGTCGCGCGCCTCACCGAGCGCGGCCGCGAGTTCAGCGCCGGGCAGCGGCGTGACCTGCTGACGCTCATCGGCCAGCTCATTGCCCAGGTGGTGCCGCGCTACCGCGCACTCGCCGCCGGCGGCCGCGTCGAGCTGTCGCTGACCCCCTACGGCCACCCGATCATCCCGCTGCTGCTGGACTTCGCGAGTGCGCGCGAGGCGGTGCCCGGCATGACGCTGCCGGCGCACCCGGGCTATCCAGGCGGGCGGGAGCGCGCCCGCTGGCATATCGAGGAGGGCCTGCGGGTGTTCGCGCGGGCGTTCGGCGCGGCGCCGGCCGGCTGCTGGCCCGCGGAAGGCGCCATCAGCGCGCCGACGCTCGAGCTGCTCGCCGCGGCCGGCGGTTTCCGCTGGGCTGCCAGCAGCGCCGGGGTGCTGCGCGCCAGCCTCGAGCTCGAGGCTCCCGAGGCGGCGGCCGACCCGCTGGCCTACAACCGCCCGTACCGCATGCCCGGCACGGGCATGCACTGCTTCTTCCGCGACGACTCGCTCTCGGATCTGATCGGCTTCACCTACGCCACCTGGCACGGGGATGATGCCGCCCACAACTTCGTCAACGAGCTGCTGACGCTCGCCGAGCGCTACCAGGACAGCGGCAACCACGCGCTCTTGATCGCGCTCGACGGCGAGAACGCCTGGGAGCACTACCCCTTCAACGGCTACTACTTCCTGCGCGCCCTCTACGGGCTGCTGGGGGAGCATCCGCGCCTCGAGCTGCTGACGCTGTCGGATTGCCTCGCGCGCGGGCTGCAGCCGGCGCCGCTGCCGCGGGTCATGGCCGGCAGCTGGGTGCACGGCACGCTGGCGACCTGGATGGGGGATGCGGCCAAGAACCACGCCTGGGATCTGCTGTGCAGCGCCAAGCAGGACTACGACCGCGTCATGCAGAGCATGAACGATCCGGCGCAGCGCCTGCAGTGCACGCGGCAGCTGGCGCTGTGCGAGTCCTCGGACTGGTTCTGGTGGTTCGGCGACTACAACCCGGCGGAGGCGGTGCAGCAGTTCGACCGCCTCTACCGCCGCCAGCTGGTGACGCTCTACCGACGCCTGAACCTGCCGCCGCCGCCGCAGCTGGCGAGCCCCATCTCAAGCGGCGGCGGCACGCCCGAGCACGGCGGCGTCATGCAGCGCGCACGCGTCTGGCCGGCCCCACCGTGAGCGAGCGCCTGCCGGTATTCGATCGCCGCCGCGCCGGGGTACTGCTGCCGCTGTTCGCGCTGGACGCGCCGCTCGGCCGCGGCGGCCGCGCCGCCGTCGACTGGCTGGCGGATGCCGGATTTTCGGTGTGGCAGGTGCTGCCGGCAGGTCCGACCGGCGCGGACCGCTCGCCCTACTGGGTGCGCTCGGACCTGGCCGGCAATCCGGCGCTGCTTGACCCGCAGGAGCTGCCGCCGGCCGGCGGCGAGGATGAGCGCAGCTTCCTCGCCGCGAACGCCGGCTGGCTGCCCGACTACGCGCTCTTTGAAGTGCTCACGCACGCCTGCCACGGCGCGCCGTTCTGGGAGTGGCCGCCACCGCTGCGCGAGCGCGACCCGGACGCGCTCGCACAGGCACGCCGCGAGCACGCCGCGCAGCTGGCGCGGATCCAGTCCGAGCAGTTCGCCTTCGAGTGGCAGTGGCGGGCACTACGCGAGCACGCCCGCGCGCGCGGCGTGCGCCTCTTCGGCGACCTGCCGTTCTACGTGGCGCCTTCCTCCGCGGAGGTGTGGACCGAACGCGCGCTCTTCCAGCTGCTGCCGCACGGCGCCCCCGCCGCCGTGGGCGGCGTGCCGCCGGACTACTTCGCCGAGCACGGGCAGACCTGGGGCAACCCGCTTTACGACTGGGCAGCGCAGCAGCGCACGGGCTTTCGCTGGTGGACGCGCCGGGTGGGCGGCCAGCTCGCACACCTCGACCTGCTGCGGCTGGATCACTTCCGCGGCCTCGCCGCCCACTGGGCCATCCCCGCGCAGGCCCCGGATGCGCGTAGCGGCGCCTGGCAGCCGAGCCCGGGTGCCGCATTGCTCGAGGCGCTGCGCGCGCAGCTGCCCGACCTGCCGCTGGTCGCCGAGGACCTCGGCGTCATCACCGCGGACGTGATCGAGCTCATGCGCCAGTACGCGCTCCCCGGCATGCGAGTCGTGCAGTTCGCTTTCGACGGCAACCCCGCCAATC
>Ga0335082_10003552_pt1 | contig 16997 bp, 18 predicted proteins | sample Lox_Sample_41_FD_206718 | JGI IMG/M metagenome (GOLD analysis project Ga0335082, IMG submission 206718) | Soil microbial communities from Loxahatchee National Wildlife Refuge, Florida, United States - Lox_Sample_4.1 | ecosystem: Environmental > Terrestrial > Soil > Wetlands | place: USA... | reverse complement strand
TCGACACGAATGCGGTTCGCGATCGCCTCACGGCGATCGGACGCGTCGTGGCCTCGCGCATATAGCGCGCTCAACTGCTCAGCGACAAGCGGGAATTGTTCCAGCTGAGGATGCGCGCGTCGGGCAAGATCTCGATGATCGCCGTCTCGACCGCGTAGTGCGCCCGCGTGGCCTCCGGCATGTCGGCGCGGGCGGTGCGGAATGTCGCGTACTTGGCGTCGAGTGCAGCCATGACTCGTTCGACAATGACGGAATCAGTGACGGCGTTCGCCCGGCCGTTCAGCTGCACGCCGACCAGCTCGGCCCAGCGCTCGCCCGACTCCACGAGGAACGAGACCCGCGGATCACGGGCGATGCGCACCAACTTCTTCGTATGCGAAGGGGTACCGATGTAGACGCGCTCGTCGAGCGCGACGAACCACACGGGCAGCGCGACCGGCGTGCCGTCGGCGCGCAAGGAGGTGAAGATGCCGGTGTGCGCGTTCGCAATCACCGCCCACGCCTCGTCGCGTGACAGCCGCACGCTCATGCGGGCAGCCCGAAACGTTTGCGCACGTCGGCGGCCGATGCGACCGGCCTTCCCGCATCGCCGGCCCATGCCACCGCCCGCTCGACCAGCGCGGCGTTCGTCGCATCCGGGAACGCAGACGGATTGTCGCCGATGCCGACGCGCACGCCACCACCACGCGCCAGCGCATGCCGGCACAGGCGCTCGACGAGCGCGGGATCGCCGATCGTGTACGGCACGACCACCCATTCCACGTCGAGGCCGGGCGGGAGCTGCGCGAGATGGAAGTCGATCGCGTCCTCGGTGGGGAACGGGCCCACCGCCCACGCCTCCGACAAGAAGATCTTCAAGAAGATCGGCGGCCGCAGCACGCCCGACTCGGCGAGGAGCACCGCGGTACGGGTCGCGCCGACGTCGAACGCGCCGATGCTCGCGACCATCCCGAGCTCTCCGATCCGCGCGAGCGCGTCGAGGGTGAACGGCAAGGGGTTCTCCACGACCCCGAACGCGCGCAGGAATTCGACTGCCGGCGAGAGCCGCCGTGTCGGTTCGTCCCACAGCACGATCGTCACCGAGCCCACGTCGACCGGCGTGAGCTCGAGGCCGTGCGTTGCGCGCAGCGACCAGCAGTGGCCGAGTCGCTCATCGACCGTGTGCACGTCGACCGGATACGTCGGGTAGGCGAGCACGTCGGCATGGCGCATCGCCGCGAGCGCTTCGCCATAGAGCTCGGCGTCGCCGAGGCGCGGCGCACCGGTCGCCGGTTCCCGCGCGTGCCAATGCACGACGGCCGCGCCCGCGTCTGCGCAAAGGTTGGCGTCGGCCGCGCATTCGGCGGGGGAATACGGCACGCTGGAATGCTGCGCGCGCATCAGCGACTCGTTCAATCCGACCTCGATGATCGCGGCGTCGTGCAACAACCTCAGGTCCCGTCGTAGCGCGGCTTCGCGAGCCGGCGGCTCACGTCCTCGCCCGCGGCCGTGCTACGCGCGTATTCGTCGAGCCACGCATGGAAGCCGTCGGCGCCCTGGCGGTCGGCTACGGAGCGCGGGATCGCCGGAAATTCGTACTCCGCCGTCGGCAGCGGCGGGTGATCGCTCGCGGGTTTGCGCGCGAGCGCGGCGTCGAGGATTGGTGCGATCCGCTGCTCCTTCTCGCGGCAGGCGCGTTCGTCGCGTTCGAGGAATTCCGGCAACACGGTCCGGCCGAACAGCTCGAGACTCTCCATCACGTCTTCGTGACGGTTCTTTCCGGCCTGCGTGGCGAGGATCACCTGGTCGACGCCGTACGACTCGTAGCGCTGCAAGTAGTCGCGCACCTGCGCGGGCGTCCCGACCGCGCCCCGCAGCCCGGTGGCTCCCTCCTCGACCGCCTTCGCGCCGAGCCGGTCGCGGTTGTCGGCCGCGACCTTGACCGCCTCGGGCGCGTAGCCCGCCTCGGCGCGGTGCTGCTCGTACTCGGCCCAGACGTCGGTGATTCCGGGGCGGTGGCGCCCGAACACGTAGTAGTGCGCGAGTGAGTAGCCGAGGAAGTTCGTCCCCTCGACGCCACGGCGTATCGCCTCCTGCTCGTCGTCGTGGCACATGAACGTGGTGACGCACGCGAGGTTCGCGTTGACGGCGTCGCCAATCGGTACCGCTTCGCGTTCGAGCGTCTCGTAATAGTCGGCGACCCAGTGCTGCGCCTCTTCGGGATCGAAGAACGCGAACGACAACGCGCCGATACCTTTCTGCGCGGCCATGTGGATCGTGTCGCGCCGTGTGCACGCGACCCACACCGGCGGGTGCGGCTGCTGTTCGGGCTTCGGCACGACGTTGCGGGGCGGGATCGTGACGTGCGTGCCCGAGTGCCCGGTGAAAGGTGTCTCGGTCATGCATCGCAGCGCGACGCGCAGTCCCTCTTCCCACATCGCGCGCTTCTCGGCCGGCTCGATGCCGAAGCCGCCGAGCTCGGCCTCCGACGACGACTCGCCCGTGCCGAACTCCACGCGCCCGCCCGACAACAAGTCGAGCGTCGCGATGCGTTCCGCGACGCGTACCGGATGGTTGAACCGCGGCGGCATCTGCACGATGCCGTGGCCGAGGCGCAGGTGCTGCGTCCGTTGCGACACCGCCGCCAGGAACACTTCCGGCGCCGACGAGTGGCTGTACTCCTCGAGGAAGTGATGCTCGACGACCCAGCACGCGTGGATGCCGAGACGATCGGCGAGCGCGCACTGCTCGAGCGCGTTTTCGAGAATCTGCCGATCGGAGCCCGGCTGCCAGGAGCGCGGGTTCTGGTGCTCGAAGAACAGGCCGATCTTCACCGGCCGGAATGTACAGCGCGTGCGAGCGCTACGGGTAGGTCTGACCCACGAGGCGGCGTTGCTTGAACTGCGCCTTCATGTAGTCCTTGTTCAACAGTGCGATGAAGTCGATCGAGATCGACTTCGGGCACGCGGCTTCGCACTCGCGATGGTTCGTGCACGAGCCGAAGTACGTCTCCATGGTCTCGACCATGTTGATCGTGCGGTCCCAGCGTTCGGCTTGCCCCTGCGGCAACAAGTTGAGGTGCTGCACCTTCGCCGCGGTGAAGAGCTGCGCAGCGCCGTTCGGGCAGGCGGCCACGCACGCGCCGCAACCAATGCACGCGGCCGCGTCCATCGCGGCGTCGGCCACCGGCTTCGGGATCGGCGTGAGGTTTGCGTCCTGCGCGCCGCCCGTCGGAGCCGTGATGAACCCGCCCGCCTCGATGATGCGGTCGAATGCGGCGCGATCGACAATGAGGTCTTTGACCATCGGGAAGCCCGCGGCCCGCCACGGCTCGATCGTGATGTGATCACCGTCGTGGAACTTCCGCATGTGCAGCTGGCACGTGGCCGTGTTGCGCTCGGGGCCGTGGGGCACGCCATTGATCATCATTCCGCACGAGCCGCAGATGCCCTCGCGGCAGTCGTGGTCGAACGCGATCGGCTCCTTGCCGTCGTGCTGGAGCCGCTCGTTCACGATGTCGAGCATCTCGAGGAACGACATGTCGGGGCTCACGCCCGGCACGTCGTACGTCTCGAACTTCCCGGGTGAGTCCGGACCGTGCTGGCGCCAGGCCGTCAACGTGATCTTCATGCTCGTCTGGGTCGACTCCACGCTCCGCTCCCCTCCGGTCGCTCCGCTGTCGTCTCCCATTACTTGTAGCTCCGCGTCGACGGGTGGACGAACTCGAAGTCCAATTGCTCCTTGTGCAGCGTGGGCTCGTTGCCCACACCGTTCCACTCCCACGCGCCGACGTACGCGAAGTGCTCGTCGTCGCGCAGGGCCTCGCCGTCCTCGGTCTGGTACTCCTCACGGAAATGACCACCGCAGCTCTCGTTGCGGTGCAACGCGTCGAGGCACATGAGCTCGTTGAATTCCAGGAAGTCGGCCACGCGGCCGGCCTTTTCGAGCGACTGGTTTCGGCTCTCGTTCTCGCCGAGCACGCGCACGTTCTTCCAGAACTCCTCGCGGATCGCGGGGATCTCCGACAACGCCTTGCTCAGCGACTGCTCGCTCCGCGCCATGCCGCAGTTGTCCCACACGACCTTGCCGAGCTCGCGGTGCAGCTCGTCAACGGTCTTGTTGCCGTTGATCGACAGCAGCTTGCGCACTTGGTCGTCGATCGCCTTCTCCGCCTCGGCGAACACGGGATCGTCGACCGGCACGGGCTTGGTGCCGAGCAGCGGGGCGAGATAGTCGCCGATCGTGTAGGGGATCACGAAGTAGCCGTCGGCCAAGCCCTGCATGAGCGCCGACGCCCCGAGCCGGTTCGCGCCGTGGTCGGAGAAGTTCGCCTCGCCGAGCACGAACAAGCCCGGCACGTTGCTCATCAGGTTGTAGTCGACCCACAACCCGCCCATCGTGTAGTGCACCGCGGGATATATGCGCATCGGCACGACGTACGGGTCTTCGCCGGTGATGCGCTCGTACATCTCGAAGAGGTTGCCGTAGCGCTCCTCGATCACGTGCTTGCCGAGCCGCGCAGTTGCGTCGGCGAAATCGAGATACGCACCGTTCTTCAACGGCCCGACACCTCGGCCCGCGTCGACCTCGTGCTTGATCGCGCGCGACGCCACGTCGCGCGGCACGAGGTTGCCGAACGCGGGGTAGCGCCGTTCCAGGAAGTAGTCGCGGTCGGCCTCGGGAATCTGCTCGGGTGAGCGCGCGTCGTCCATCTGCTTCGGCACCCACACCTTGCCGTCGTTGCGCAGCGACTCCGACATCAGCGTGAGCTTGCTCTGGAACTCGTCGCTCGCCGGGATGCACGTAGGGTGAATCTGCGTGTAGCAGGGGTTCGCCATGTACGCGCCCTTCTTGGCGGCGCGCCATATCGCGGTGACGTTCGAGTTCTTGGCGTTCGTCGAGAGGTAGAAGGCGTTGCCGTAACCGCCGGTAGCCAGCACCACCGCATGCGCCGACATCGAGAACACCTCACCGGTGTTGAGGTCGCGGCACACGATGCCCGCCGCCGCGCCGTCTTTCAGCACGAGGTCGAGCATCTCGGTGCGCGGGTAGATCTGCACGCCGTACGCCTGCACTGAACGCATCAACGCCTGGTACGCGCCCAGGAGCAGCTGCTGGCCGGTCTGGCCGCGCGCGTAGAACGTGCGCGACACCTGCGCGCCGCCGAACGAACGGTTGTCGAGCAGGCCTCCGTATTCGCGCGCGAACGGCACGCCCTGCGCGACGCACTGGTCGATGATGTCGACCGAAACCTGCGCGAGCCGATACACGTTCGCTTCGCGGGCGCGGTAGTCGCCACCTTTGATCGTGTCGTAGAACAGGCGGTAGATGCTGTCGCCGTCGTTCTTGTAGTTCTTCGCGGCGTTGATCCCGCCCTGCGCGGCGATCGAGTGCGCGCGCCGCGGCGAATCGTGGAACGTGATGACCTTCACGTTGTAGCCGAGCTCGGCGAGGCTCGCGGCCGCCGACGCGCCGGCGAGTCCGGTGCCGACGACGATGATGTCGAAGCGACGCTTGTTCGCGGGGTTGACGAGCTTGATGTCGAACTTGTGCTTGTCCCACTTCTCGGCGAGCGGGCCGGCCGGGATCTTGCTGTCGAGCGCCATGCTCACGCCGCCTTGGTCGTCGTCGAGCTCGACGGGCACGCGGCCGTGGGCGGCTTGGTGTGCGGGCACTTCGGCTCGAGCCAGTGTGCCTGCACTGCGATCGGGAAGCTCAGGTTGCCGACGAGGATGAGACCCGCAAACCCAATCGCGAACCCGCGGCGCAGACGGTTGAAGCGCGGGTTGTTGATGCCCATGCTCTGAAAGATCGACCACGACCCGTGATACAGGTGAAAGGCGAGCGCGATGTTCGCCACGATGTAGATCGCGGCGACGCCCGGTCGTTGCAGCGAATAGATCAAGTTGTTGTACGGGTCGCCGCGCAGGAAGTCGGGGTTCGCCACGCCCCACGTGAGATCCGCGAGGTGGAACAGGATGAACAGGCCGACGATGATGCCCGTCCAGCGCATCGTGCGCGACGCGAAGTCGGCGGCCACGTAGTCGCGCTTCGACTTGTATTTCACCGGGCGCGCCTTGTGATTGATGCGCGTCAAGCCGTACGCGCTGTGCAGGTGGAAGACGAACGCGCCGATGAGCCCGATGCGCAGCACCCACAGCAGGACCGTGCGCGGCAGCAGGTGACCCGGCATGTCGCGCAACGCCTCGCCGTAGAGGTTGATCTCCTCCTTCGAGAGGTACACCTTCAAGTTGCCGATCAGGTGCGCGATGACGAAACCCATCAGCATCACGCCCGTAATTGCCATGACCCACTTCTTGCCGACGGCCGTGCGGTAGAAGCGCACGATCGGCGGTCCGGAGCGAGGAATCCTGCGGATCGGTGCCGCGCCGCCCGCCGGGGCCGGCCGGGTCTCCGTGATCGCCATGTGAGGGAAGCTCCAGGGTTCGTGACCTTGTGAATTCGGATGCTAGGCCCGGCGCGCGAACGGTCGGCGAATCGTGCGCGAGTTCACAATCGGCGCTGCGGCTGCCAACGCTGCGGGTGAAGCCGTGCGCGGCGAGGCCTATGCTCCGCGCATGAGCCGAGTGTTGTGTATGCAACCCGCACCCAGCGATGCAACGAGGCGGGGACCGAGCGGCCCTGCAGAGCGGGAATCATGAGTCGACCTGCAACCCTCGGAGACCTGCGCGCGAGCGGTTGGGAGTCGCGCCCGGTCAAAGAAGAGATCCGCGCCAACACGGTCACTGCACTCGCCGAAGGCCGACCGCTCGTCGACGGCGTGATCGGTTTCGAAGAGACGGTCCTGCCCCAGCTCGCGAATGCCTTGCTCGCCGGCCACGACGTGATCTTCCTCGGCGAGCGCGGGCAGGCCAAGACGCGCATGATCCGCGGACTCGTCGGCTTGCTCGACGAGTGGATGCCGATCGTCGCGGGCAGCGAGATCAACGACGACCCGTATCATCCGGTGTCGTCGCACGCGCGTGTGCTCGTGGCCGAGCGCGGCGACGAGACGCCGATCGAATGGGTTCATCGCGACCGCCGCTTCGGTGAGAAGCTCGCGACGCCCGACACGTCGATTGCCGACCTCATCGGTGAGGTCGACCCGATCAAGGTCGCCGAAGGCCGTTATCTCTCCGACGAGCTCACGATTCACTACGGGCTCGTGCCGCGCACGAACCGCGGCATCTTCGCGATCAACGAGCTGCCCGACCTCGCAGAGCGCATCCAGGTGGGTCTGTTGAACGTGCTCGAAGAGCGCGACGTGCAGATCCGCGGTTACAAGATTCGCTTGCCGCTCGACGTGGTGCTCGTGGCATCCGCCAACCCCGAGGACTACACGAACCGCGGGCGCATCATCACGCCGTTGAAGGACCGGTTCGGTTCGCAGATCCGCACGCACTACCCGCTCGAGACCGACCTCGAGATGGCGATCATCGACCAAGAGGTGCGGCCGTTCAGCGTCTCGGGCCTCCAGGTGATGGTGCCCGAGTTCATGACCGAGATCGTCGCCGAGATCTCGCAACTGGCGCGGCGCTCGCCGCACATCAACCAACGTTCGGGCGTGTCGGCGCGGCTGTCGATCACGAACTATGAAACGTTGGTGGCGAACGCGGCTCGGCGCGCCCTCGCGAACGGCGAGCGCGAAGTGGTGCCGCGGGTCTCCGACCTCGACGCGTTGGCCGCTTCGACCGCGGGCAAGGTCGAGATCGAGACCCTCGAGGACGGCCGCGAGCATCAAGTGCTGGAACGCATCGTGAAGGCCGCGACGCTGGAGGTGTTCCGGGCGCGGGTGAAGCCCGAGCGGCTCGGGCCGATCGTCGCTTCGTTCGAGGACGGCTCGGTCGTGCACACCGGCGAGGACGTGCCGTCGGCGGAGTACCGCGATCTGCTGGCGAAGCTGGAAGGCATGCCGTCGGTGCTCGCCGATCTCGGCGTTGGCGAGTCGCCGGCCGGCATCGCGAGCGGGATCGAGTTCGTGCTCGAGGGCTTGCACCTCACGAAGCGTCTGAACAAGGACGCGGTGGGGGCCCGGGCGACGTACCGCGCCCGCGGCTGAACCGGCGCCTGCGCCACCGCCCGCGTGTAGGTGCTCCTTCAAAACCCTGCGCGCGTACTGGTGCGCGCACGAGTGCGCGTATCCGCGCGCGCACCGGTGCGCGCGCGGATGTCCGGGGTGCGGTGTCTCCTGGGGTGAATCCCGACTTGTCTGATCGGGTTTTCCGGGTATTCTGGCCGCCGCGTGGCGAAGCGGCTGTTCTCCTTTCCGAACCCGGTCAACGAGGTCGCGGCGCGGCTCGTCGCGGGCGGCGTCGTCTGCATGGCCGCAGCCGAGCTCCTCACGCACCAGCGGTGGATCCTCGTCGTGCTCGCGTACGGCTTCTGGGCACGCGTCCTGACTGGCCCCACCCTCAGCCCGCTGGGTCAGCTCGTCACCCGCGTCGTCGTGCCGAGGTTGCGGGTCGACGCGCGGCCCGTGCCCGGCCCGCCCAAGCGGTTCGCGCAAGGCATCGGCGCCGCGCTCACCACGCTCGCGCTCGGCGCGTGGCTCGCCGGCGCGCTCGGGCTCTCCGACGTGCTGATCGTGATGCTCGTGGTCGCAGCGACGCTCGAGAGCGTCTTCGCGCTCTGTCTCGGTTGCAAGCTCTTCTCCGTGCTCATGCGTGCCCGCGTGATCCCGGAATCGGTCTGCGTGGAATGCGCCGACATCTCGGCGCGCCTCAACGCCGCGCGAACTCCCTGAGCAGCTCCGCGCTCGCCCGCGGCTCGCGGTCGCGCGTGAACAAACCGAACGGCACGGTGTAGCCGTGCTGCCATTCGTAGTTGTCGACACCCGTCCAGTGGAAGAAGCCGCGCACGTCGATGTCGTCGGCGAGGGCTTCCTCGACGATCGCGAGTGACTCGCGCAGCACGTCGCACCGCCACGCATCATCGTCGGTGCCGACGCCGTGCTCGCAAATCAGCAACGGTCGATTCGGCAGCTCGTCGTGCAGCCGGCGCAGCACCAAACCGAGCCCTTCGCTCCACGGCGCGTATCCCATGGGGCCCACCCGGGCGCCCGTCGGGTACGGCACGATCTCGCCTTCGGAGCCAACGCCGATCGCGTTGTAATACGAGAAGCCGATCAGGTCGCACGCCTCGCGCAAGTCGGGCACCTCGCGCGCGGCCCGCCCCGGCAACTCGAGCACGCCGTCGCGATCGGCGCGCATCCACACTCGCCAGATCATCTCCTCGTAGCGGGGAACCCATTTGTCGGCCGGCGCCGTGTGCGCCACGTTCACGATCGGCGAGAGGTCGTGGATCGTCGCCACCGGCTTGCCGCCACCCCGCAGCTCGCGCCAGGCGTCGCGCTGCGCCAACAAGACCGCGCCGAGCACGTCGAGCGGGTTGCGCTGGTGCGGATACACCGCGGCGAAAGCGGTCGGCTCGTTGATCGGCTTCCACCCGAACACGAGGTCGCCGAAGGTCTCCGCGCAGAACGCGACGTGACGCGCCCAGAAGTACGAACGCGCATGGTCATCCACGAAGCCGCCCTCGCCCATCTCGGTGAACCAACCCGGGAGCGTGAAGTGGTGCAAGCACACCCACGGCGCAACGCCCGCGGAGCGCGCTGCGGTCAACACCTCGACGTAGTGCTCGATCGTCGCCTTGTCGCGCTTGCCCTCCTCGGGCTCGATGCGCGCCCATTCGATCGACAACCGATGATGCGTGAGCCCGTACTGCGCGTACAGCGCGAAATCCTCGGGGTACCGCGTCGCGAAGCCGTTGCCGTCGCCCGACGCCGGCATCGTCCCCGCCCGCTCGAGCGCGTACCAGTCGCCCGCGGGCGCCGCACCTTCGGCCTGCGTGGATGACGCCGCCGTCCCCCACCAGAAGTTCTCGGGGAAAGCCATGGGAGTACGGTAACTGCGTGCCCGCACACGCTCGCTACTCCCGCTGGGACGGCACCCAGGTCGGCTTCGACCTCGACGCCGACGCGCTGCTCGAGGAGATGACCGACGATCTCCTCTACCACGGCGATCTCAACGCGGCGCTGCGACGCATGATGCAGCAAGGTTTTCGCGACCGGCAGGGCCGCGACGTGCAAGGGCTGCGCGAGATGCTCGAACGTCTGCGCGAGCGGCGGCGCGAACAGCTCGACCGTTACGACCTCGGCGGCGTGTACGAAGACATCGCGCGCCGGCTCGACGAGATCGTCGACGAAGAGCGGGCCGGCATCGACCGTCGCGTCGACGAGGCGCAGCAGTCGGGCGACAAGCGCCGCGAGGAGCTCCTCGACGAGCTCGCGCGCGAACGTCGCGACCAACTCGAACAGCTCCCGCCCGACCTCGCCGGGCGCGTCAGCGACCTCCAGCAGTACGACTGGATGGACGACGCCGCGCGCCAGCACTTCGAAGAGCTCATGGAGGAGCTGAAGAAGCAACTCCTCGATTCGATGTTCAATCAGCTGAATCAGGGCATGTCGCAGATGTCGCCCGAGCAGCTGCAGCGCATGAAGGACATGCTCGGCGAGCTGAACCACATGCTCGAACAACGTGAGCGCGGCGAGGAGCCCGACTTCCAGGGGTTCATGGACCGGTTCGGCGACTTCTTCCCCGAGAACCCGCAAACGCTCGACGAGCTGCTCGAGCAGATGGCGCGCTCGATGGCGCAGATGCAGCAGCTGCTCAACTCCATGACGCCCGAGCAGCGTGCGCAGCTTCAGGAGATGGCGAACGCGTTGCTCGACGACATGGACTTGCGCTGGCAGGTCGACCAGCTCGGCCAGAACCTGCGCAACGCGTTCCCGCAGATGGGTTGGGGCCAGGGCATGCGCTTCCGCGGCGACCAGCCGCTCCCGCTCGAAGGGATGAGCGGCCTGCTCGACGAGCTCGGCGACATCGACGCGCTCGAGAACCTGCTCCGCAACGCGACGAGCCCGGGTCCGCTCGCCGAAGTCGACCTCGACAAGGTGCGCGAGCTCCTCGGTGACGAAGCCGCGCGCTCGCTGCAGCAGCTCGCCAAGCTCGCAAAGGAGCTCGAAGAAGCAGGCCTGATCGAACAGCGCGAGGGTCGCATGGAGCTGACGCCGAAAGGCATCCGCCGCATCGGCCAGCGCGCGCTCGGGGATCTCTTCCGCCGGCTGCTGCAAGACCGCGCCGGCCGGCACGAGATCGAGCGCGCCGGCTTCGGCCACGAGCGTTCCGACGATCACAAGCCCTACGAGTTCGGCGATCCCTTCCACCTCGACGTGGGGCGCACGTTGCGCAACGCGATCACGCGCCAAGGCGCGGGCACACCCGTGCACATGATCCCCGACGACTTCGAGATCGAGCGCACCGAACAGCTCACGCGCAGCGCGACCGTTCTCATGCTCGACGTGTCGCTCTCGATGGAGATGCGCGGGCGGTTCCTCGCGGCCAAGAAAGTGGCGATGGCGCTGCACGCGCTGATCAGCTCGCAGTTCCCGCGCGACTATCTCGGGATGGTGAGCTTCGGGCGCGTCGCCCGCGAGGTGAAGCCCGAGCGTCTGCCCGAGGCCACGTGGGACTTCGAGTGGGGCACGAACATGCAGCACGCGCTGTTGCTCGCCCGTCAGCTGCTGGCCCGTCAGACCGGGCGCAAGCAGATCATCATGATCACCGACGGCGAGCCGACCGCCCACATCGACGAGCGCGGCGACGCGTTCTTCGACTACCCGCCTGATCCGCGCACGATCGAGATGACCTTGCGCGAGGTGCAGCGCTGCACCAAGGACGGCATCCGCATCAACACGTTCATGCTCGAGGACAACTTCTACTTGCGCGAGTTCGTCGAACGCATGATGCGCATGAACCGCGGCCGCGCGTTCTACACGACGCCCGAAACCCTCGGCGACTACGTGCTGGTCGACTTCCTCGACCAGAAGCGTTCGGAGCGCCGGGCGGGCTGAATCGGCGCGGAGCGACCTGCCGCCGCACCGAGCGTCATCAAAGTCGAATTGATGCGTCCAGGCCGCACTTTGGCGACTTTGATGACCATCGGTGGGGCTTCAGAACGGCGCCCGACGGCCGATCGGAGAGTGCCGGGCACGGACGTCCGGCGGCACGTCTCACGGAGGAGGTGCGCGGTGGTCCCGCGCGTGCTCATGGTGCAACAGGGCCCCGAGATCGACGAGGTCGAGACGGTCGTGGCCACCGACGGTGACAGCGCCCTCGCGCTCGCCGCGCGCGAGCTGTTCGACGCCGTGCTCGTCGACCTGCGCCTCCCACCTCTCGACGGCTGGTGCGTCCTCGCCGCGCTCGGCACCTGGCCCGACGGCTACCGGCCCCGGATCATCGCCACCGTCGCCGACCGCGGCGAGATCCTCCGCGCCCGCTCGCTCGGCGCGGATTTGTGCGTGACCGCGGGAACCAAGCTCCACGCGCGAGCGTTGACGCGCTCGACGAAGGAGAGACCATGCCCGCAATCCCGCGCGACCAACTTCCGCAGTCCGACGATGAATGGCGTGCCCGCCTGACCCCCGAGCAGTTCGCGGTCACCCGCAAGGCCGGCACCGAACGAGCGTTCACCGGCGAGTACTGGGACTGCCACGAGGACGGCACGTACGTGTGTGTCTGCTGCGAGGCGCCGCTGTTCTCGTCGGCGACGAAGTTCGAATCCGGCACCGGCTGGCCGAGCTTTTTCGAAGCGTTGAACACTGACGCCGTCGAGGAAGCATCCGACACCAGTCATGGCATGGTTCGCACCGAGGCTCGCTGTGCGAACTGCGGCGCGCATCTCGGCCACGTGTTCCCCGACGGTCCGCGCCCGACCGGCCTGCGCTACTGCATGAACTCGGCGTCGCTGAAGCTCGACCAGAACGAAGAGGGATCGGCCTAACCGATCTGCGGCAAGCGGGGCCAAAGCGGCCCGGCGCCCAAGCCGCCGAGAGCGGCAAGGATGATCAGTCGAGCAGGGCGCGGTAACGCTTGTACGTCTCGTCGTCGAACGCGACGAGACGGACGTCGAGCTCGCCCGCGTGCATCCGCGCCGTCGCGACCGCGATCTCGGCCGCGGCATCGCTCGGGTAGCCGAAGATGCCGGTCGAGATCGCGGGGAACGCCACGGAGGTCGCGCCGGCCTCCCGGGCGACCTCCAGCGAGCGGCGGTAGCAGCGGGCGAGCAGCTCGGGCTCGCCGTCGTGCCCGCCCCGCCAGACGGGACCGACCGTGTGGATGATGAAGCGGGCCCGCAAGCGAAATCCCGATGTCAGGACCGCGTCGCCGGTGGCACAACCGCCGATGGCCGCGCACGCGCCGTCGAGCTCGGGCCCGGCGGCGGCGAAGATGGCTCCGCAGACGCCGCCGCCCCGGGTGAGGCGGGCGTTGGCCGCGTTGACCACTGCGTCCACCTGCTCTCGAGTGATGTCGCCTTTGATCGCAGACGTGGGCATCGGGCCGATCGTAGGCCCGTGACATGGGCCACAGCTCGGCCCGGTTGCTGGGGTTACGCACCGGTAGGGGCCGAGAAAATCCCTCGTGACGGCCCTTACCGTCGGTGTGACGACGGCAAAGCATCCCGAGTGCAAGCGTGGCATCGCGACGAACTTCGCGGCCGCGCTCGCGCGTCACAGCGCGATCTCCGACCGGGTGTGCCTGGTCGACGCCGACCCCTTCGCCCTCGACGTCACCACCCGCTTGGCCGTGAACGGCCCGATTCTCGAGGACTTTGCCCGCGCCGAGATCCCGCCGGTCGCCCGACTCGGCCGGACGCACTCGCCGGCGATGGCGGTGATCCCGTGCGGCGGCAGCGCGGTCGGACGCATCCGCTTCGCGGCCGATCGGGTGGTACCCGAGATCAGCGAAGCCTTCGACGTCGTCGTGTTCGATCTCCCGGGTGGCCCCGGCGGCCCGGGCTCGGTCGTGGGCACTCGCCTCGAGGTCCTCGACTGCCTCGTGCTCGCGGTGACGCCCGAACCGACGGCGGTCGGTGCGGCCGCGCACTTCCTCGAGCTGTTCAATACTGCGAAGGACCGCGGCGACATCGCGCCGGTGGTCCTGGCGGTCGTCGCGACCGGCGACGAGAGCCACGAGACGATGAGTCCGGTCGACATGGAAGCAAGGCTCGGCACCGAGGTCACCGTCGCGGTGCCGCAGTACTGGGGCCGAGCCGAGCCGAACCTCGGTTTCGGGCCCGCGCTCGCCATTCCCGAGCTCGATGACGCGGTATATGACCTTTTCACGGCGATTCGTCGGCGTGAAGATGTGCCCAGCCTGCTCACGCTCTGAGCGCTGACGAACTCCTGACGCCCAAGTCTCGAGCTGTTGTTGAAGTTCCTCTTGCGCATCCGTGAGGCGCTTGCCAAAATGACGCCGCTGTAATTCCATCGGCGGCATTTCACCCGACGACCCCCACCACCGGTCGGGAGAGGGTGCACACAAAGAGCGAGGGGGCAGCCGATGCGGGAGATGTTGATCCAACTCGACGTCGAGGCCGGCGATCGCCGTTGGCAAGAACGCGCCAACTGCCTCGGTGTCGATCCCGACTTGTTCTTCCCCGAGAGGGGCGCCTCGACCAAGGAGGCGAAATCCGTGTGCGGCGGTTGCGAAGTGCGCATGGAGTGCCTCGAGTACGCACTGCGCCACGGCGAGAAGTTCGGAATCTGGGGCGGGATGTCGGAGCGGGAACGGCGCCGCATCCGGCGCCAGCGCGCTCTCGCGCGCCGCGGCCTCGCCAGCGCCTGAGCCAGCGCGTCAGATCGGTTCGGGATCGGGGTCGCCGGGCCACCAGCGCGGACCGTGCCCGATGCGCGCCTCGATCGTCGAGGTGGCGTCGATCCGGCTCCATTCGAGGAAATCGTCGCTGCAGCGGTCGAGCTCACGGCGCGGGATCAGCCCGACGAGCTCGACCGAAGCGATATCGGTCCCGACCTTCTTTGCGAGTTGGCGTGCGTGCAGGCACGCGTCCTGGATCCCGGTGCGGTCGATGTCGACGAGGTTCATCGACACCTGCGCGCGGCGTACGTCGGGGAGGTAGAAGCCCAACGCGCGCACCCCGCGCAAACCGCCCGGGCTGGCTTCGCGGATCATGCGCGCGATACGCCGCGCGTCGGCAACGTCGCGACTCACGAGCACGCAGTTGACGGCGATGAGCGGCCGCCGCGCGCCGACGGCCGTTGCGCCGAGAATCGGATGCGGTTCTTCAGGACCGAAGTCGGGCTTGCGCGACTTGAACGCGTGCGTGCGGACGTGTGGGAGGTCGCGATTTTCCCGATCGGCGTCGTCGTAGAGAAACGTCGGTACGGCGTAGGCCTGCGACCACCAGCTCGCGAACGTGCGCGCCTCGTGTGCGGCCTGCGCCCGTTCGGCGTTGGTGCCGCCGAGGGCGACGAACGGCACGACGTCGAGCGCGCCGAAGCTGGGATGCTCGCCCGTGTGACCGACGATCGTGACCCAGTGCGCGACGGCGACCGCGAGACCCTTGACGCCCTCTACGGCTTCGAGTGCGCCGGGGCCCGCGAGCGTGAACACGGAGCGATTGTGGTCGGCGTCGGCATGGACGTCGATCAGCGCGTCGCCGCACGCGAGCGCCAGTGCGCGCAGCTTCTCCATGTCGCGGCCTTCGGACACGTTGGCGACGCACTCGAGCACGGCGCCAGCGTAGGGGAACCCACAACAGGCGGCTGTGTAACCTCCGCGGGTAGTGCACATCGGCCTCGCCCTCCCGCAATACGACTATTCACTTCCCGGCGGCGCGCCACTCACGTTTGCCGCGGTCACGCAATATGCGCAGGCGGCCGAACGTGGGGGAGCGACATCGGTGTGGCTGTCCGATCATCTCTTCCTGGATCTGGCGAAGTACGGCGGGTCCGACGCGCGCGAAGGCTGCTACGACCCGATCGTGACGCTCGCCGCGCTCGCGCGTGTCGTGCCCGACGTCCGGCTCGGCACGCTCGTGCTGCTCGAAGCGCTGCGGCCCGCGTCCGTGCTCGCCAAGGCGCTCGCCACGCTCGACTGTTTGAGCGCGGGGCGCCTCGACGTAGGGCTCGGCGCCGGTTGGTACGAACCCGAGTACCGCGCGCTCGGAATGGAGATGCCGCGGCCGGGCGAGCGGCTCGACCGGCTCGTCGATGCCCTTGCCGTCACCCGGGGACTACTCGGCGGCGGACCGTTCACGTACGACGGGCTGCATCACGCTGCTCGCGACGCGCGCAACCTACCGGCCGCGGTGCAGCGACCGCACCCGCGCGTGTTCGTGGGCGGGAAAGGCGATCGACTGCTCCGCATCGCCGCGCAACACGCGGACGGATGGAACACGTGTTGGGTCTGGACGCCCGATGCGTACCGCGAGCGATTGCGGGTGCTCGAGGATGCGTGTACAGACAACGGACGCGATCCGGACACGTTGTGGCGAACGGTCGGGCTCTACGCACTGTGTGGAGAGAACGAACGCGACCTCGAACGCCGCTTCGAACGACTCCGGGCCTCGTCACCCGACGGCGTGCTCGACGGGGTCGACCTCGCGACGTTCCGTGCCGGCCGGCTCGTCGGTACGGTCGAACAGGTACGCGAGCAGATCGGAACGTGGGAGCAGCTCGGCGTCGACACGATCATCCTCGGTGTGGGCGCAGTGCCGTTCCAGGTCGGCGCGCTCGACGACGTGGAGCTTCTCCTCGCGGCCTCGGTTCAGCAGTGAGGCGTCGGCAGAAGGTCGCGGCGGCGGCGGAGAATGCGCCGGCGCTCACGTTCGGACGCGCCGCCCCAAACGCCGTGTTCGATGCGGTGCACGAGTGCGTACTCGAGACACTCGGCGCGTACCGGGCAACCGACGCACACGCGTTGCGCCGCCTCGACGCCGAGTCCGTCAGACGGGAAGAACTCGGCCGGGCTCACGCCACGACATTGCGCGTGGAGCATCCACGCGTACTCCTCAGGAGTTTCTTCCACGACGACCTCCCTCGCCCGAGCGATACGGCCCGGCACCGTCATAGGTTCGACCATCGACCTGTGAACTTGTTGCGAATCTCATGAGCCTTGCGTGGACACTGCGGTGCGGTTCCATCTTGTAGACGTCTGAGC
>Ga0335082_10003551_pt1 | contig 17000 bp, 23 predicted proteins | sample Lox_Sample_41_FD_206718 | JGI IMG/M metagenome (GOLD analysis project Ga0335082, IMG submission 206718) | Soil microbial communities from Loxahatchee National Wildlife Refuge, Florida, United States - Lox_Sample_4.1 | ecosystem: Environmental > Terrestrial > Soil > Wetlands | place: USA... | reverse complement strand
GAGAAACGTGCGAACGGACACTAGCGAAGGGTGATGCTCCATGAAAAAAGACCACACCTTTTCATTTCTCGCCCATGAGGCGCAGGATCTACCAGGCCAGTGGGTGGCCCACTGCCTCGACTTCGATTTGGTCATCCAGGGTGACTCGTTCACGGACGCGCTTGACTATCTTTGCGACGCCGTTCGTGACGCTCTTGCAGATGGTGCACCGCACGGCTTCAAGCGTGCGCCGGAAGAGTTTTGGAACTGGCACGTGAGTGTGCTGGAAGAAGGAGAACGCGCCGAGCTGACGGAGCTTCGAAGCAAACCGGATCGCCTCGCCGGTAAAGTTATCGCGGGCTATCTCTCGGTGGTTCGCGAAGAGAAGGTTCAAAAGCCAACTCGCAAGGCTTGGGCAATGCCGGCCCAGCAGGCCGCACAAGCTGGATAACGGGCATGAGCAAAGTTCGCCTGTCCGATTTCGAGCGCGCTGCCAAGGAGTGGGGCATTACGCTCGTCAACACGAAGAAGGGACGGCACCCCTTCAAATTCGTCGGTCAAGGACATGGGAACTATCCCGTTCCAGCGCACAACGGGAAGCGATCGGACGTGGGTCGCGAGTACATTCGCGGGTTTTGCCACCACTTCGACATACCGCAACACCAGTTCGAAGCAGTCATCGCTGGGGCCGATCGTGCAAGCCTGCCGCCGGAGCCGCCGGAACCTCCTCCCGTACAACCACCAGCAAGTGAACCGCCGCCACCCGGGGACCTAGCCAATTGAACTCGTGCTATCGACTGCGCGGCCCCGTTCATGGCGAAAGCCCTCAGCCGCATTCTCTTTCGATCAGTGCGGGCGTAACGTCGACACATTCCGGTGAGCGTAAACCAGGATGACCGAGAAGCTCTACGAGCGGCGATTGATCGCCTCGCCGGTGAACTCGATGAACTACACGCGGCAGGTGCGAACGCACATGACGCCAAAAATTCGCTCGGTGCGCTGAAGCTCTTGATCGAAGCCATCCTCATGGAGCAAGACGCTGGGCGCTACCAACAGTGAACCGAACCATTTGTGAGCGGCACCGGGCGACTCGTCGACCGTGTTATTTCCCGCCAGCACCGCCGTTTTTTTCGGTAACGGCCATCGTAGTGACAGCCTGTTGGTTGCAGTGACATTGGCCCATCATGAGGCACGGCCCTGTGCTCCACTGGCGACGGCCTCTGCGGCTGCGTCAATGACAACGAGACTGGCTGCGGGATCGACACTGATTGCTGCGTCCAAAGCGCTATCTGCACCGACGGCGCACGCGAGTGACCGACGATGCGCGCTCAACTCATGAAGCGATCCCGATGCTAGTGATGCACCGATCCGTTCGCGACCGCCGGCTCCGCGGCGCGCCGAGGGATGAAGAGCTCGAATTTCGTTCCACGACCGACTTCGCTGTCGAGCGTGACGCGCCCGTGATGCGCGTCGACCACGCGCTTCACGAGGGCCAAACCTTGGCCCGTGCCGCGCCCGCGTCCCTTGGTCGTGAAGAAGGGCTCGAACACCTTCGCGCGCACGGCCTCAGGTATGCCCATGCCGGTGTCGCTGACGCTCACGACCACGTCTTCTGCACGTAGGCGCGTCTCCACGGTGATCCGGCCTCGCGTCCCCGTGTCTGCGATGGCATGGGCGGCGTTCACGACGAGGTTGAGCAAGGCTTGGCCGAGCTGGCCGGGAAGGCACGGAATCGGCGGGAGCGTCGCGAGCTTGGTCGTGACGTCGGCGACGTACTTGTACTCGTGTCTCGCGATGGCGAGCGTGCTAGTGACAACGCGGTTGATGTCCGTTTCGGCCAGGGCCGCGCGGCTCGGATGAGCGAACTCCGTCATCGCCTGGATGATCGCCGAGACGCGCTCGAGCCCCTCGCGTGCCGATGCAAGCGCGCTCGGAGCCTCCGCCAGCGCGAACGCGACGTCGCCGTCGGCCGCGCTGGAGTGATCGCGCTCGAGCGCGCCGATCATCGCAGCGTGTGCGTCGGTGAGATAAGTGAGGTTGTCGCCGACGTATTGCAGCGGCGAACGAATCTCGTGCGCGATGCCTGCTGCCAGCCGTCCGATCTCCTCGAGCCGCTCTGCCGCGCGCCGGTCCGCTTCGAGCTCGAGCTGCGCCCGCCGGTCGTACGCGCAGACGACGCGTCCTCGTCCTTTGCGAAGCTGCGAGACGGTCACCCGAACCGGGATCTCGGCGTCACGCGCCGAAAGAACCGTGTCGCCGTCGACGAGCGCGTCGCCGTGGACGTCACGCAACACCTCTTCGATGGGGACGCCCTCGAGCGGTCCGCGCCCGACGAGCGCCAGCGCCGTCGGATTCGCCTTGGTGATGCGTTCATTCTCGTCGACGACGAAGATCGCTTGGTCGACGGACGCGAACACGTCGACGAGCTCGGCGCGCGCGTTCGCGATGTCGACGCGGTCCGCTCGAAGGCGGTCGGCCATGGACCTGAACGCGCGCGCGAGGTCGCCGAGCTCGTCGTCGGCGTCGTACGGGACGTCGATGTCTCGCGCATCGGCGTCGAACGCGAGCGCCGACGCGCGCAGCGACGCGAGCGGGCGCGTCAGGCGCCTCGCGATGGCCAGGCCGACCACGACGGCCACCGCGAGCGTCACCAGACCGACGGCGTAAACCGACAGGCTCGCCCGACGCTCGGTGTCGCGGTCGATCGCAGCCGCCCGTGCGCGAAACGCCGCCTCGAGGCCTTCGAGATCGGCTTCCGTCCTGTCGAGATCGTCATCGAACGCGTGATACGCGGTCATGTCGACCTCTGCTCGATCGAGCACCGCGTGAGCCGTTCGTTCGTTCGCGTCGATGTCGGAGAGCGCGCGCGTCAAGGAGGCGCGCTCGTTCGCGTCAACCGCGGTGGGCAGGAGCAAGCGGCCTTCGGCCCTCGCCTCGGCAAGCCGGTCGAAGACACGCGAGCGCTCGATGTCGCTTCGTGTGAGCGCGTACGATGCGGCAGCATCCGCGGCCTTGCTCACGAGGAGAGCCATTTTCTGCGTCCGATCGACGACCTCGTCGCGTTGGCCGGTTTCGTCCATCAGGCGCATAAGCAAGTGCCGCGTAGCGCCGAGAGCGAGAGCGACGAGCAGCGCCGACGTGGTGAGGAGCGCGAGCACCATCTTTCCCGTCCAGGCCAGGCGATGCTGCGCGCGCTTCGGACTCATGTACGGTCTAACGGCCACTTCCGTCCTGCATGAAGCCGCGGCGGTGCTGGAACGCGGCGCGCGCACCGATTGCATGTCCCCTTTAGTGCGACCATGGACGGCCGTGTCCACGTATCCACGTGCGGAGTCCTGTTTCGCGAGTTCTCTCCGGAGGAGTAGCTCGCACCGCGTGTCGCTTTTCCTACTTGCGCCACGTGCCGCCTGATGCCCGCGCCGATGCGGAACCAAGCGTCTCGTAGCTCGGCGTCGCTCGGTTCCGCTTCTTCACTTCGCGCGAGCGAGTCGCGCAGCAATCACGCCGATCTCGCTCTCAATCTTCTTCCTCTCATCCTCTTTGAGCGCAGGGTGAGCGAGCTGTTCCTCGAGCCACGTCAACTTGAGGGCCAGGTCGTCGTCGGAGGGCCATGCATGGTCGTTGCGGGGGTTTCGACTGAACACCGAACCGATCGTATATTGCAGATGCCCGACAGCCTCGTCGTTCAGCCCAAAGAGTCGCTTCGCTTCGAGGTCTTTGAATGACTTCGTCAGGTATTTCGGGTCGAACGGCTGCGCGAGAGCGATGTGAGCTTCGGAGCGGTTGAAGTTCCGCGATGGATCACCGGGCATGTAGAACTTCTTCGGGTTCGCCATCGTTGCTGAACGTGAGATCTGAGACCACTTGTCGCTGGCCTCCATGCGTCCACGCTTATCTTCAGTAAGGGCCATCGCCTCGCGCACCGTCTTGGCCTGCGGAAGGTCATTTGGTTCATCGACGACGCATGCGTCACACGCCAAGCCGGTCGCACCTTCGCGTGTCGCCGGCTTTGTACAGGCGCCTTGAGAACATTTCGGTAGGAACTCATTCACGACACCGACGAACGCGCCTCGCAGCCGGCTCGCCTCGTTCGGTAGAAACTTGAAGTCGCGGATCGGCGCGAGCCATATCGACGTGTCACCCGAGTAGTTGTCGCATGAGTTCCCCAGCACCAAAGCGTGCCCCTCGCGGGTGAGGCGCGATATAACTCGAAGCGCCTTGCTTTCCTCGGCCAACAGCTCCTCGCCACTGAATTCCTTCTTCCACACCCAAAGGGCTGGCTTTCCTTTTTCACCGGTACGCTGAAATCCGAACGAGCGGTCACCCGGGAGCGCTGGGAACATCACCCCAGCGAGCACGTCACCCTGCTCTAGATCTTGCGCGCCGTCGTTATTGACTGGCGGTCTATCGCGATACATACGGACCTACGACACCGAATCACTCACCGTCGAACATTTGCTCACGGGCTTCGCGCTCGCACGCAGCTTCATAGCGTGCTCGGACATCGTCATCATACTCGTCCATCGCTGCGAGTGCGTCGTCATCAACCGCCATCAAAAACGAACCGTCATCTACAGCGTCGATCACCAGGACGTCGACGGACATGCTCGTCGCGACGGAGATGGGGACGGTGAAGCACACCGCCGTCCCTGACGACGAACTCGCTAGCTCGTATTGATAGACGACGTCACGACGCTGGTTGACTAGACGGGCGCCGATCGCATCGCCGAATGGGAGCCGCTGAAGTTGTACCCCATAGTCTCCAAGCGTGCGCGCAGAGTGCCAGCCGCCTTGCCAGCCGCCTTTCGACGGAGCGACGAAGAGCTCACTGGCGACGAAACGTGTCTCAGTGGAGATGAACCCTCGACAGATCCATCCAAACAGCTCGATCCAGTCGCGAAGCGTTCCGACACCCTCGGCCTCTTCGCCTTGCGATGCACCAAACGCTACGAACATCTGATGTTCGCCCAACGTTGGGGGCGGAGTGAACGAGATTCGATCCGTAAAGGGTGAGTCCTGAAAGAGATCAAAATCGTCTGACGTACTCATGTCGGTCCCCCTGCTCCAAAAAACACTCCTCGCTGCTCCTTAGGAATCAGGCCGGCGAAGACTTCGTTCAACTCCTCATTCGCCTCTGTGAATGCTTGCTTCAACGAAGCGCTTCCGAGCTGGCGCGCGGTGCGCGTGTCGAGCGTGAGGACACGCACTGCCTCTTGTTTGGTTTCACCCAATGCGACGCCGATGTAGACCATGCCTTTCGATCTGACTTCGTTGAACCGAAGGATGAACGACGGCTTGGTGCTCTTCGTGAAGCCCAAAAAGTCTCGCAGCGACGGAAAGAGCTGAGCGATCTCCTTCAGCTCCTTCCAGTACGTTCCCTCGCGGATCACGTCAATCTTCGCTAATTCGATCGCCTTCGGAGTCAGCCGCTTGCCGAACGTCGCTTCGCAAAATGCATCGAAGTCGCCGAACTCGCGCAGCGTTCGACCGAGAATGCCCTCTTTGCCGTCGCGGTCGTTGAATCGTGGGTACTGCGCGTCACGGCGTCGCCAATTCACCATGAACCGATCTGCTTGCACCTGAAGGACGAACTGGTCGTCCTTCGACGTGATCAGAGAACGGACGGGCGGCGCACCCGCATGTGGCGCGAACAGTGCGTACGGGACTCGCAACGCGTGCTGCGGGTACTCATTCGCGCGCTTACTCCAGTAGCTACCGACCACGAGGGGGTCGAGCTCATCGATCGTCTCGAAGATGATGCCGCACGAGACCTCATCAATCGGAGCGTTTCGCAAGTGCTCCAATTCGGTCGTCATAGGCACACCATTGCGTCGATGTAGCTCACTTTCGAGGGCTTGACCGTCGCGAGAACGCTACAGGTCCACGCGACTCTACACGGTCGCACCACGTCGTTGGCAAAAAAATGATCAGGTATTCTAAGCATTTGCAAGAGTTAGGCCACGACACTTGACAATGAGAAACCCACGGGATGATTCAGTTCCCCTGTCCGGTCAATTGTTCGACCTTCGATGCATGCAGAATCTGACAGTCTGGGGATGCAATTCTTTCCCAGAACGAGACGCGGATCAGACCGCGCCTTTGGCCGGTCAAGAATCTTCTGCGCTCGGATTTCGAGGTGCGTCTTGAGTTCGTCGCGCTGCCTGGTAGGGGAGCACGCTCGGCACGCCGCCGCCGTTGAACCAGTTCGGCTCGACGTAGTTGCCGACCTTCGCGACGGGAGGGTTGCGTGGTCGGAGCAGTTGCAGTTGCTCGGTCCTTCGGCCTCGCATTTGTAGAAGCGCGTGCTGCCGGCCACGGGCGGCCCCGCGGCGGGATTCCTCGGAGACCCAGTCGATGTGGAGATCGCCGAACACGAACCCGACGCGACGGCGCCGCCGATCTCGAAGTCGAGGCTCTTCGCGAGCGGCACGGACCAGAGGAGATCGACCGACACGAACAGCGTCTTCAAGCTGCTGTTCACGACCGCCCAGTTGCCCGCGTCGGCGGGGTCCGTTCCCTTGTCGAGGAACAGCGTGTCGTCGGTGCCGAGGTCCGTGTAGTCGATCGAAGGGATGATCGAGAACCGGTTGCGCCGGATGTCGACCTCGAGGCCGACGGTGTGCGAGTAGAACGTCGCGCCCGCGTCGGCGAACACGTTGACCATGAACTGCGGAAGCACGAGCCCGCGGTAGTGCGCGCCGACGAAGAGATAGGTCTTGCCGGGCTGCTCGGCCACGTCTCCGAGCGGCTCGGGTTTCGTCTGCGCGTGCGCCGCCGACGTGAGCGTCGCCGAGACGATGCAGACGGCGAGCGCTCTCCCCCCTCCCATGCGAGGAGTATACGAGTTCACGAGCAGCACGTTTACGCACTCTGCATGGGGCGACGCGGCGCTCATCGACCCGAGCGGTCTCATCGACGATGACGGGCAGCCCGCGATTCGCGAACGCGCCATTCGAGGCGGTGGATTCAACATCGATCCACAGGTGTGTCGGGCTGCGAACCGGATCGATGCCCCCGTTGCGGTAAGCGACAACGGTCACGCGGGACCAGGGGGTGGTTTTAGGCTCGTTCGGGCGAAGCACTGACTTGTGTCTCATCTCCACGATCAAGGCCGCATTGTGTGGTTGTTCGACGCGATGTCGGCCCAAGACAGCAGGACCATCGACTATGAGCGTGTTGCGCATTACGCCCGGCACCATCGAAGAAGCCATCGGATACCCTTGGGCTGGCAACAAGCAGTGGGCTGGTGGTCGATGGATCTTCCGCGGCGAGGGAGACTCCAGGTGGAATCTTGTGCCATCGCAACGTCGACGCGCTCAAGAAGAAAGCGCTCGAGCGCGACGCGCACGTCTCCATTTGTACACTGTGTAGACTTCACTTCATGTTGCGGCCCACGTTGTTGCTCCCGTCAGAGGCATTCGACGTCCGGCTTGGGAACCGTGAATCTCTTCACGTACCCCGGACCTGCTACCCGGCGCTTCGGCGGTTACCGGGGCGGGACTTTCACCGGTGGAAAAGTGCAGCGAGCCTCCGGACGAGCGGACTCTTCATCTACTTGTCCCTTAACGTCACGACGCACCACGCCACTGATCGTAGACGACGACGTACGTGTTCCGGTGCATCGGCTACGAGGCACCCCCGGAACCTATACGAAGGATACGAAGGGCAAGCCGAACTGACGTCACTTCGTCTTTCTGCAACGAGCGACGAGGAGGTTAGGGCCCTTGGTCGCGTTGAACGTCGCGTTCGGCGAAATCGGGTTGGTGAGCCTGAACGTCTCGACCGATTTCATTCCACAATGCCTGCAATTCGTCGATGACGCGGCGACGGTCGTCGGACGTGTCGAGTTTTCGGTCTTGAAGCGAGCGTAATCGCTGCACGAGAGCGTCGGGCACGTTGGCGTGAATCGCGTGGTGGATCGCGTGATTCCATTCGCGAAACGCATCGCTGTCAGCGCCGCGTGTGAGAGCGAGGGCCGTGTATACGATGTTGTTGCCCAGCCAGTAGACGTTGCCGCAGCGCGCAGTCGGCGACTTCGCGCTCACCACAGTATCACCGCGGTACCAGCCGACTCTTGCCGTACCGCGGTTCTCATCTTCGCGCACGTGTTTCATCAGCGCGACGGCCACGTTCCGCCGAAGATCGTCAGATGTAGTCCACGTCGCACGTTGCCACTGACTCTCTACGCGCCCGATGAAGTCGTTCAGCATGCGCTGTCGTTCCGGAGCGTGGTCCATGTCCGCTTTCACGACGTGCTTCGCATCACGAATGAAGGCGAGCACGGGTAGGCCCTTTTCGACGGCGTATTCGTATTCGCGCTCCGTCCAGCTTTTGCCAGTCGCGGCGTGGATTGAACCGTAACGGCCACCCACGATGAGCACGTAGTAATCGCAGATGTCGATCGTTCGGGTGATGACGTCCCAACTCGGGGCACCAGAAGCCGCGAATTGCTCCATCCCACACGGAATGTGTCCGGCGGTAAGGATCTCGGAGGCGACCTGCTCGCGCTCTGCGAGCAGGTCTTGCTGGGTCGAGCTGATGAACACGGTGTATTTGCGCTCGGGCGTATGCTTCTTCATGGCTCGTTCGGGTGCGGGTTGGGCTGTCGACAACTTGTGCTGCTCAGCATCGAGAAGGAGGCGGAGGTATGTGATCGCTTCTTTGTGCTCAAGAATCCTATCGACCTCCAGAGGCGCGCTGAACCAAACCTCGCCACTATGCGGGTGGGGTCCGCCGCCAAGATTTGCAAGCGTTGCGACTTCGAGCAATAGCCCGATCGCTTCATGCGGCAAACCAGCCGCTGTTCGCACCTCGCGCCACGAATATTGGACGAGCCCGTTCGGATCCTCACGGTGATGCTTTCCGAGCACGTCCATGATCGCTCCGGCGATACTCAACGCGTTCTTTCCCCACTTCGACGCAAACAGGCCTCGCAGTGTCGGCTTGAACGACGCTTCTAAACCGCCAAGCTTCGTGAGGTAACGCGGCACGAGATCCTCAAACGCCCGCGTGGCGGCCGCGAGATCGAGCTGCGTCTGAATTGCGCGCAATTGTGCGCGCGCCGCGCCCATTCGAACGCCTCCTCCCGTCATTGCAAAGACGCTCTCAGTCGCGATGTCCGTACAGGCATGCGCGACTGCGTCCATTGCCGTCGCAAATTCATCAACACGCCCACGGGGCTCTGGACGAAAACGCAAAGCGGCGGTGCGGCCCTCGGTCGTCACCCACATAGTCAGGTGGTTGGGGCCGACGTTCACGAAGCCGCGCTGCTCGAGATCGTCGATCGCAAACCAGAATTCGTCGGGCGCGAGGTCGCTATCGTGCAGCGCGCTCTCCGCGATAACTCGCCCGTTGCGGTCACGATGCCACGCGTGCGCGCAGATAAACAAGACGGTCGCAGCCGTGGGAGACAATACTGAGGGCACCTCCGCAGAAGGTAGCTCCATAAGACCCAATTCCCAATCGCTGAGATCCGGCAGATGTCTCGGCTTCCATTCGCGCCGCGAGTTCTGGTCCGAGGATATCTTCCACGCTGAATCAAGCTCGCCCAGCCGCCTGCGCCCATCGCGTGGTGGCTTGGCGGAAGCGTCGCGCGAGATCTTGCGCAAACATCCGTCGAACGCGACGAGGACGCCGCTCCTAAATCGACCCACTTCGATGAAGCGTGACGATGGGCGGCCCGTCTGGCATGTCGCGCAGTTGTCGCGCGAGGGTCGCACTTAGGTCGAAGACGCCATTGCGTTCGTGAACTATTTCTTCCCAGATCCACTGTTGCGACTTCCCGTTTAGCGTGAAGGAGACAGAATATCGGATAACCATGATCGGCCGCAGCGCGACGACACCGTGCTCGTCAGGTACTGGCGCGATCGTCGCTGAACGCGTTATCTCGATTGGCTGCTTGTAGTGAATCGCTTTGGTAACGAGCGCTTCAGTGCTTGGGGCCATAACGACGGCCATAGGCTTCCTACTCAAGTTTGATGGGGTCACAACTGTCGTCCTTCTTCAACAGCGCGCCTAGGACTGACGACAGTCGACTGTACGCGTCACGCACCGCGACGTCACTTCCCTCGTCTGCCACGCTCAGGGATAGCGTGCGGACGAGCTGTTCGATGAGGGCGAACACCGCTGGTGCTGGTGCATGTTCGCCGTGCGGAAGCAGAAATTCGTATTCGTTCGGCGCGCTCAAAACCTTGCGCGCCACCGGGCCAGTGTCCAAAACCACGAGGTCCGGCAGCATCTGGTTCGAGAGTGCCGAAATCTCTTCATCAACGACGCGTCGAAGGTTCGTGCGCGGCCCGAGGCGTGTTGAACGTTTCTGCCGCTTCGATCGAAGCTTGAGGACGTCGGAGATCCAACCGCGAAGAGTGCTGTTCTTCTTTGGTCCCGCGTATGACATCAACGCGGTCAGGACCGAACTGCCGCCCGCAACCAAACGTGTGCGCCCGAGCTGTAACAGCGCCTGGAAAAATGTTTGGCCAGATGCTTCTCGCCCTCCCTTCGTCAATGGTCTGACGAGGCCGCTCTTCACTTCGACGAGCACGCGCACCGCGTTGGGAAGAACCGTTGCAACGTCACCGACACGGAGAAGGACAGGGGTGTCCAGCGTCTCGACAACCATCACATCTACCTGACGAGCTGTGCCCAAGATTGCGCCTGAAAGCACCTCAAAACGACGAGGAACAAACTGCCGCAGCACTTCTATCACCGCTTGTTCACGCCCAGCTCCGACCAATGTTGGATGGTTCGTCAACGTCGCAAGTAGGTTCGCTTGCGCGATCATCCTCTCCCGCAGCCGAACGGCGAAGTCGTCGAGGCTCACGACCTCTGAGAGTACGCTACGCGAACCAAAGTCCCAAACAGAACCGCTGAGACTGCGCGACCCTCAAAAAAGCGGACCGCAAGCCGCGAAGCGAAACTCAGTGGTCGATCGGCACCTTGCTTGCGAGATACATCTGGATCGCTTGATGCTCTTCGTGATCGACGACAGCACGTTGGTCGCCGGCGTGCCGATGTGCACGACGGGGACTTTGGGTTTCTCGGGCGACGCGATGGCGCGCACGGCGTCGTAGTCGAAATCGCGTGCCGCTCTCGAGCAGCGTATGATCATGGACGCGTGGAAGCGTGCGTTGAGCGCGCGTCCTCTTTGTTTGAGCTCGTGCGTCGCGGCCGAGATTGTCGGTGCGAAGCACCTTGTCGCTCGATCACGGAGGCCGCGGCTCGGACAGCCGACGATAGCGCGTTGCCACGCTTTTTCGATACGGTCCTTGATCGCAAATATCCATCGCGGGTAGCTTGGTCCGTGGCGCAATGACCATCTGGTACCAGTTCGACGCCGACGGGCCCCGCCCGCACTCTGCGGTGCTCCGTCTAGCACACTGCACTACCACCGACTGCTCGACTCTGACGGGAGCTTGGCCCGAAGCTAACAGGTGCCCGCACTGCGGGCGCTGCTGAGGGTTAGAACGTAAACCCGAAGCCTCTCAGCTCGAATGCCGAGTGATGTGCGTCTACGACGACTCTCGGGCCGCTATGGGCGATCCCCAGGCCGAGCCACACGCCGCCCACCGCCATGGCGATGATGTGCGGAATGAGGAAGATGGCCGTGACGCCATCCTGGAGCGGAGCAAGCCCGCTCGAGTCTCCGTACTCGTCGGTGTGGTAAAAAGCGCCTGTCCCGATGAGGAGCGTGATGAGGGCCGCCGTGAACCCGACGCCCACGACTACGCTGCCGCCGACGATGTCGAGCAAATCGAGGTCCGAACGAAAATACGCGCTGCCGCCATTCGGAGTCTCGGGGACCTTGATATCGACGGACCGACCGTCGATCAAGGCAGAGTGGGCACCGACTGGAAGAAGAAGCGAGCACGGGGTCGTGCATCGGTTCCCCTCGATGACCACGACGCTCGGCTTGCCGTGGCGCTCGAACCGCACGCTCGTCTGTCCGCGAGTCTCGACGACGTCCTGACGAGTACTCTCTTCTGAGGTGGCAGGTTCGACGCACGTACCAGCCGAGCAAACGCGATGCCCTTTGCAATCGGCGTCCTTCGCGCAGCCCGCGCTCGCGGGACTCACGAACGTGGCGACGGCGATCGACACGGCGAGGACCAACGTTTTCGATGGCATCTTCTTTACCTCTTCGCAGGTTCCGCGCAGCGTCCCGCCGTGCAGACACGATCGCCTTCGCAATCCACGTCTTTCGTGCATCCGCGATCGGACGCCTCGCGCTCGTCATGGTCGACGCGAACAGAACGACGGGCAGAAGGAAACGCGGCGCTGCGGTAGGCGACACCAGAACAGCGCGCGGCACTCCACGAGCACCACGTGACTACTCGTCTTCCGTCGTCGACCAACTGCACGTAGTTGGCTCCGAATCGCGACGCCGCTTCAGCACCGAGTGCTTCGTGACACGCGGCGAGCGAATCGTAGGTGCACCACTGGCGCGCGTCGATCTGGCCCAGTTCTCGTGAGCCGGGCGGCGGCGGCGCTCGCGATACGACGGCTGGCGCGACGCCACGACCGTTATCCGGTTCCTGCGTCTCAGGAACGGTGACGACGGTGTACCCGCACGAGGAGCACAACAGAGCTGCTGGTAGCACCAGTCGACCTCGTCGCCTCATGTTCCGTTCGCCTTCCGAACCGAGAAACATAAAGTATGGACAACATATATGAAGGTAGACCGTCAAGTGCGAGCGCGGCCAAACACTTCGGGTGGCCCACCCGAACGCGCTCACCGCGCGGATCACGCGCAGGCTCGCCGAGCTGCGAAGGCGTGAGAAGATGACGATCCAGCAGCTTGCGGACCGCCTCGGGACCACGATGCAGAACGTCCAACGGATCGAACGCGGCCAGAACGTCACCCTGCGCACGTTGATGCGGATCTCGATGGCCCTTGGTTACAGCGTCGAGATCCAGTTCCGACGTGATCCGCGCGGTCCACGGACGCCACCTCCAGGGCGTCGCAAGAAGCACCCGTAGGTCAGAGATGCTGGGCCGCGACGGCCAGTAGCGTCTCGCGTGCCCATGTCGTGTCCGGGAGCCCGCGCGCGTGGGCAGCGCGCGCGCGCGATGACCACGCGATCTTCCACGCTGAGCTTGAGCGAAAATACGACCGTCTTGGCCGTTCAGGGCCGCCGCGCGGCGACGCGCGACGAGCCTACGACGTGGCTAGGGCGCTCGGATTGCCGAAGTAAATCGAGCATCGCGGCTACCATCGTTCGAACCCGTTGCGATAGACTCGCACCGAGTGTCGGAACAGAAGTCGATTCGGGAACTGCTAGAGGCTATCCGGGCATCACAGCAGGCGCGTGCTCCGGCGAAGATCTCCGACCCGGCGGAGCTCGTGGCGCATGTCGGTGTTGTCGGCGTCGAGGGGTATTGGGAAAGCCTCGAGACGAGCTCGAAGACTTGGGCTGCGGAGTGCGCGGCCCAACCCGTGTGGACCGAGGCGCGCTCCGAAGCGACGAGGTGGAGCGGTGAGTTTCATCGAAAGACCGGCCAGAGCTTGTTTTCGGACGCCGACTTGCCGGCGTTTGTGGGCAAGGAGATGCCGCGTCTCCGCGAGAAGACCTTGCGCGACGTAAAGCGCAAGGGAGTCGAACGTGTATTTCCCAACGGCAGCCCGGTGCCGCAGATTAACGACCTCGTTCGTGTGAGGATCGCGACCCGCTTTCTTGACGGAGTCGCCTTTGTCGCCGAGAAGCTGATCGGTCACTTCAAGCGCCACAACATAGAGTTGAAGGCGGAGGCTCGGGCAAGTGGCTACTACGCGCACCACCTCTACTTCTCCTGGAAGCGCCTATTCTCCTTCGCCACCAAGGAGGACGTTGCGGTGAGCGTCGTTTGCGAAATCCAGATCGCGACTGAGTTGGCGACAACGATTTGGGATCGGACGCACGGCGTGTACGAACTCTCTCGCGTGGCTGCCGACGCCGGCGCCGATGACGACGCCTGGCAGTGGATGCCTAGCGATCCGCGCTTCATCGCCGCGCAACTTGGCAACATGATCCATCTCGCAGACGGACTCGTTGTTCAGCTGCGCGATGCCGTGCAGAAGGAATCGAAGAAATGACGCTCGACCTCAAGACAATTTGGGAGCCCTACTCCGATCTGTTGCCGTTCGAACAGGTCGCGAAGCGGCTCGAGTTGCTCGCTCCGTTTCAGCCGGAAGATCCGACTGCGATCATTCCCGCGATGGTCTTTCAACCCGACGGGCCGAAGCTGCGCGCACTCATCGTTGTGACCGCCTCGATGATCACAGAATTGGTGGTTGGTGGCCCGCCCATCGAGGTTGTCTTCGATTTCGTGAATCGCGACCGGATTTTTCACGTTCGTTGGAGTTTTGGCGCGGTGAGCACGGCGCCGCGTGAAGGGGCGCCGGCCAAGGAATACAAGATGGTGCGTTGTGAACTGGCGCACGGCTACGGCCAGGAGTGGTCGACGAGCCTATCCTTCTTCGGAAGCAATCCCGACAAATGGATAGAGACTGTCCGCGCGTGTTTCCCCAGCGACGTCGTCCGGAAACCGTTGACGTAGCGGTCTACGGCGTTTGGGCAGCGACGTGGTTGCGTACAGCGTCGAGCACCGCTCGGGAGAGATCGCCCGTGCGATGGGACACCGAATCCATCACCTCTGGGTCGACGACATCGCCGTGTTTTGGAATCGCCACGGGTTCGGAGCGTGGGTCTTTGCCGTCCGCGAGCAGCCACACGTTCTCTGTCTCGTCGATCACGACCCAACCCCGCCCTACAAGGACATCCTTCAGCGTGCTCGGCGGAACTCCAGCTATTGCGGCTGCCACACCGACTCTCCCGCTTGTGTGCGCTTGCGCAGGTTCGCGATCACGTGCAGCGGGACGGAGTACTCGCCGGTCCAACAATCAACGCCGACATCTTCGACAACCTCTTCGCGTTGCTCACGAACATGAATCACGTCCACGTCGGCGTCGTCGATGCCGTCGTCGTTGGTGGTCGTGAATCCCAAACGCGCAAGAGCCTCATCAAGGACGCCGCGCTTGAGACAGTGGTGGAGGTAAAGACGGATCGAGTCGTCGAGCGACGCGCGCGCTTGCTCGGCGGAGCGCCCTTGCGACATCATGTCGAGCGCAGGGCACCATCCGATGTAAAGGCCGGTCGCGTCGCTCTGTTTGCTGCAGCATTGCAGCTTGAAGGCGATCTCTAGCTTCATCGGTTTGGGTGTCAGCATGTCGTTCCCTAACGTAATGCTTAAGAACGGGCCAACAACGAGGAACTTTAGCGCAAGCGTAGCAGTTCGCAAGGCATCACTGGACGGATGTTCCGCGGCGAGCGCCTGAATCAACCTCATCTGCACACCCCCGAACCACGCGCCTCGTGGCGCCATCCTTCGCGCGAGGCGCGCCCGCGCGCGGCGCGGAACGGCTCGAGGGCCCCGCCGGCCGAAGACGCGCCGTAGCGCGTCGTTCCATTCGTGCGGAAGAGCCGGATCTCCACGCGCGTGTGCGCCGCCGGGAACGCAGCAGCGCCCGGCGCGGTGCCATCGTTGCCTTCGCCACGCTCGAGAATCGGGGCTACGAGGTCGATTGGTTTCGCGACCCCGCAAACGGCCTCCGTGGTTCGCGGCGGACTTCAAGGCAAGCGCGCTCGGCGACGTGGTTCTCCACAAGCACTGGGGACAGAACTTCTCGCGCGACAACGCTGGCGGAACTCGCACCCGCGCACCGTTCGAGCCTTCGCCACGCACCCAGACGTGCGCCGCGAGTTCGACAGGAGCGGAGAACGTCGGCGAACGCGGCCTCGACGAGGGCGACGTACGCTTCCCTGCCTGTGGATAAGTGGCGGACGGACGCTAAGAAAGAATTAGGCGTGACGCGGTGAGAATAGTCATGACGGAGCATGTTACTGAGGCGCCGCCGATGAATTGGAAAGTGAACCCGCGAGGTGCGGGGCTCGGTTGGAAGCCGATGCGGCGGCGTGAGCCGCTGAGGATCGTGTCCTTCGCTTTCCGCCAGACGACGAACAAGGAAAGTGCCGCTCGTGGCGAGCAGTCGGTCTTGAAAACCGATGGGCACCGCAAGGTGTGGAGTTCGACTCTCTCGCTTTCCGCCCTGGAAGATGAATCGGCTGGGAGCCGAGCTCGCCTCGAAAGCGAAGCGGCACCGCAAGGCGCTGGGGATCGTGTCCTCCGTCTTCCGCCACGGAAGCCAAACTGCTCGGGGAGCAGGCGAGTTTGCTAAACTCTGCGGCGTCGCAAGGCGCTGAGGATCGTGTCCTCTGGTTTCCGCCACGTTCCAGTGCGATACTTCGGCCATGTCGCTCACCAAGGCCGAAATGGAGCGCGAGCGCGCTCGGTACGCTCGCATGGGTCGCGACGACGTGGCGAGCGCCATCGAGATCGAGGATCTCATCGAGGATGTCGGTTACGGCGCGAGCGTCACGGCGATCAAGAGTTACGCGGTGGCCTCACCCTCCGAGCTCGACGACGTGCTCGACTTCCCGAAGCAAGCGACCGCCGATCAGAAAAAGCAACTGGTCGACGCATGGGCGAGCGGCTGGGCAGAGCATGGCCACGAGCTCATCGAGGCGCACCTACGAAAGCGCGCAGCCGATCTCATCTTCTACGAAGGCCCGCTCGGGCTGCGTGAGGTCGGCTGGCACGTGAGCCCGGAGAAGGGCGCGGTCATCGGGCCGTTCGACACGAAAGAAGAAGCGTTGAAACGCGCGATGCGCGCGCTCGAGGAGGCGTAGGATGCCGCTCGCCAAGGGATACAGTCAGCGCGCGTTCCGATCGAACCTTCGGCGCCTGCGCAGGGAAAAGAAACCCATGAAGCAGGCGCTTGCGATCTCGTTCTCGATCGCTCGCCGAGAAGCAGCCAAGCATGGCGTCCGCCCGCGCTGGCTCGAGCGCCGACGGAGCCGCCATCGCCGCCAGCGCGTTCGTCACGCGAAGACGCGATGATCTGCGACACCGAACCCGAGCTCAATGCGGAGCTCGACGCCAGCGACATGTACCGTCGACAGCGGATCAAGGTCGACGTTCGGTCTCAT
>Ga0335082_10003550_pt1 | contig 17000 bp, 10 predicted proteins | sample Lox_Sample_41_FD_206718 | JGI IMG/M metagenome (GOLD analysis project Ga0335082, IMG submission 206718) | Soil microbial communities from Loxahatchee National Wildlife Refuge, Florida, United States - Lox_Sample_4.1 | ecosystem: Environmental > Terrestrial > Soil > Wetlands | place: USA... | reverse complement strand
CCCGAGGCCCGGTGAAATTGTGTGATATCAATCGCACGGCAGGCTGAAACGCGGAGAGTCCGAAGTGCGCCATCAGCAATGGGTGACGAGGGATTCTGACGACAGGGCCGAGAGCATCCTGTGAGAATTGACGCCAATGTTCAACAATTGGACCGAAGAGACGTCGCCATGCCTGGGCATCACCGCCAAGCTGCTGATCCATGCCGGCAAGATCATGCGTGAGCAGGACTGCACTGCCATCATCCAGCGGATGTGCAAGAGGCACATCCCCATGAACCCAATGCAGTCCAAGAACTGCAAGGGGAAGGGTTGAGAAGAACGGCGAGGCTGCCGCCATGGGATGGACCGCTGAGCCAAAGTCGTGAAGGAAGCCCGGCAGCGTCAGCGGGAGCGTGCGTGCGCCACCGCCGGGTTCGGCTTCGGCTTCAAAGACCTCTACATCAAGACCGGCTCGAGCAAGGACAATCGCCGCGGAGAGTCCGTTGGGGCCTGAGCCGATCACGTTCGCGCGCGTCATCAATCATCCTCGTGCAGTTCAGTTGTGGAGCGGAAGCCCCTCAGGCCATTGGACCACGGCTACCCTTCCCTCCGGCGTCAGCGTCAATTCAGGAGCGTACAGGCCGAGGAACTGCCGGCGCCACCAGTTTCCGGTCCGCCGCTTCTCATCCATCGTTGTGAACCAGTATCGCCACAGAACGGCTCGCACGTACCTGGGCGGCGACGCAAAGGGGTTTCCTCTGAACAGGGCGAGAACATCGGGCTCGCTGACCAGCAGGCGCGTCTCAGTCAGTGGAACCAATTCGTTGAGATGCCAGTCGCTCAGCGAAGCAAACCACAGGTTCCATTCAAACCTTGGCTGATAGGGCGCGTAGATGCGCGGAGCTTCGTTGAGACCCTGCGGCTTGTACCGGAACAGATACGGCGTCCAGTTGGCGCCGTCGTCTGAGCCCTGAAACTCGATTTCGTACCGGCCATTGGTCATTACGGCGAAGAGACCGTATTGATTTGCGATACGGAAGGGCTCAAGGGCGGAGATCGGAGGGGTTGGAAGCGGAATGCGACGGAGCGGAATGCCGATCATCTCCACTGTCGTGCTGTAAAAAATCCACGAGAGCATGATGACTGAGACCGCAAGGCCGATGGCGCTCAAAGGCCCAGAAAGGCTCTTTGCAATTCCTGCGCGCGACACGGGTTCCGGCAACACCGGTAGCGGCCCGTTGGATGACTCCTCTGGCAAGACCGCATCTGCCGCAGGCGCGGGTTCAGTGCGCGAAATCTCAGGCCGCGGACGAAACCTGGCAGGCACAAAACGATGGAGTGGCTTGTCGTCGAGCAACAAAAAGCCAAGCGAGAGGACAAGGTAGTTCAGAAACGTGTAGTTTGCCGTGAGAATGACCATAAGCTCCCACGGCGTGACGATCAGGAAGCAGATGAGACGCACGCGGCGCGGAAAGAAAAGCATCCACACCAGGAAAAGCTCGAGCAGCAGTGTTCCTGCGGCAGAGGCGGCGTGAAACCAATGCGGGAGATGCTCGACATACCAGCCGATCCAGGTGGGCAGCGGGCCGTTCTGATAGTACTCGTCCATCGCAGTGAGGCCGCGCCACTGCGGGTCTCCGCTGACAAGCTTGACCATGCCGGACTCAAAGTAGATGCGGAACCACTCCCATTGCAGAAGAAAGAGACTGACGCGCGAGGGAGGATGACTTGAGCCCCAGCCGGGGTTCAACCCCGGCGGCGCAAAAAACAGAGAGAGAAAACCTGCTTCGAGCAACATCCCATCGGACTGATAGCTCGAGAAATCGCCCGATGAGGATACAAAGGCGAGAAAGCACACAAAGCAGATCGCAAAGGCGATGCGCGGCCACAGATTAAGAAATGCAACGACCGAGGCAGCGATGCCGATCCATGTAACCACCATGAGTGCTTGCGAACTGCTGGAGATCCAAAAGAGCGTCGGGGCATACCAGAAGCGCGTTGCGGAAAACGCACGCGCGACAGCGGCGAGGTAGTCGTGAGCAGGCAGAATGCCTGCGGGTCCGATCAATCCCTTGATCTGGAAGAGCAGAGAATAGAACGCTGAAAAGTAGATGGCAGCAAGCGCGCGCAGAAAGAGCCATCGCGGAATGAGGCGGTTGGTCGCACCACAACGGGAGTCAAACAACCAGCGAAAGAGGTAGCCGGGGTTGCGCTCCTGCATATCCGCAACAGAATAACCAGAGCAAAACCGAAAGAAAAGAGCGGAGGCAAAGGAACGAGGTGCGAATGAAAATGAGGCTAAGACATGTCCGCACGTCCAATCCGCCCGATCGCGTTGGATGCGGCAACGAGACCCGTCGACTCACGGATGACGAGCTTTGGATGAACCGTGATTACTCGAGGATGGGGCTGCGGAACATCTTCGTGAATCAGTCCCAGCAGCGTGCTGGCAGCTGCTCTTCCCATGGCCCGAAGGGGCTGATGAATGGTGGTGAGCGGCGGGTTGTTTGTGGACGCCAAGAGCACGTCATCGAAGCCGAGCACAGAAATGTCCTGAGGAACTCGGAGCCCGGCATTGCGCAACGCCAGAATTGCTCCTATGGCCGAGAGATCATTGAATGCGAAAATCGCCGAAAAAGGGTGGCCGGAACTGATCAATTTGCGCGTGATTTCTGCTCCCGGGTCGGGGCCCGGTTCCGGGCTCTGCAGTTGGACGACGAGTTCGGCCCTGATCTGAATGTCGAGCTTACTGGCCGCGTCGACGATAGCCTCCCAGCGACAACTGGTATCGGAACTGAAAGGCTGGCCTTTGATGAATGCGATGTTCGTGTGGCCCAGGGACTTGAGATGAGATAGAGCGAGTTCGGCGGCCATCACATGGTCGAGTTCGATATTGATCACTCCCTCCCGGGACTCGTGGCCCGAAACGTGGACAACGGGCACCGGGAGATCGCATTCGATCGAAGCATCGATTGCAATGACTCCTTCGACGGAACGCGATAGCAACATTCTGGGGTAGCCTTCGAGCAGGTCGGATCGATGGCGATGGCTCACAACAATGTAGAAGTAGCCGCACTTTGAAAGTTCATCTTCAATGCCGCCAAGCACGGCGGTTGAGTAGCCCTCGCTGATCTCGGGAACAATGACCCCGATGGTGAAGGTGCGCTTTTGTCGAAGGCTGCGAGCAACTGCATTCGCCGTATATCCATAGAGCGCAGCCGCGTGAAGGACGCGGTTCTGTGTCTGCTCAGCAATGCGAAATACAGAAGCCTGGCCATTGAGCACACGCGAGACTGTGGCCGGAGAGAGGCCAAGAATGTGAGCGAGTTCTTTGAGCGTAACCGGTTTGACCGAGGGACCTGACACTTCGTTGCGCTCCTGATCACGACTCGTGATGCACACGCAACCGCAACTCGATTGCAAACTGCTCAATCGCTTGTGGTGAACATGAGATTGCATTGATCCGGGATTGCTGTCAAGCGCAAGGAGTCGCGGGCCAGCACGAGCGCAACAAAAAGAACCCCATCCCAGGTGAGATGGGGCTTGAAAAGGAAGGCCAGAGTATTAACGGCATTCTCATCCGGTCACGGGGATGAGACGCCCCTCGCTTGACCTCTTTCAGGAAAGGTTTCGCACGACGAACCGGAATTACTCGCCCGGGCCGGAGGCACTCTCAAGCTGCAGTGTCACGTTGTCAAGCTGAATAGCCTGGAGAACGCTGACGCCGTTAGAATTGTTGATCTGCAGTGCGACGCGGCCATTCTTGGTCTCGACTTCCTTGGCCGGAACTGTCACCGCGCCCAATCCCTTGGCGGCGATGGTTACCTGAACAGCCGGTGAGGCGCCAGTCCAAGTGACCTTGTACTGACCTGCCGGAAGCTGCGTATTCCCAACCTTCACGGGCGATGAGATGGTGATGCTCTGTGAATTCTTGGCGCCAAATGCCGGGACCGACAGCAGAGCGAGAATGATGGCATATCCGAAGAAGCGCTTCATGTGTGTCTCCTTGTTTGCCTCACTCAAGTTTTATTGAGTCGTCGAGGCATCAAGGCCATTACACATGGTTGTCAAGCAAATGAAGCTTAAGAATTCTTAAGCTTCTTCGAGTACATCAAAGCTGGGCTGCAAGCGGCTGAATGTGCTGTTGTTGCGCTGCGAGAGGGATTGCAATGCGAACACGCAGACCAGGCGACGCATTTTCTGCGGTGATTGTGCCACGATGCAACTGCACAGCGCGCTTGGCGATCGACAACCCCATTCCAGATCCCCCAGACTGGATATCGCGCGATTCCTCCACACGGAAGAATGGATCGAAGATGCGCGAAAGTGCGGCCTCGGGAACACCCGGTCCCGCATCGCGCACGGCGACGATCGCATTGAGTCCATCCTCTTCCATCGATAGCTGGATCGTCGAATGCTTCGGCGTGTAGCGAATCCCGTTGCGCAGCACATTCTCAATCGCACGACGAAGCAGTTCGCGGTTTCCAACGACATTGCCGTCTATGTTACCGCTCACTTCGATGCTGCATCCGCGAAACTGTGCTTCCAGCGAGCAATCGCGCACAACCTCATCAACGATCTTTTTGAGGCTCGTATTCTCCATCTCCCTGACCGAAGGATCGCCTTCGATCGAAGTGATCTCGACAATGTCGGCGACAAGGGACGTGATGCGGTTGACGTCGCGCTCAATCCGGTCGAGTGCGGCGTTCGTGTCTGACGAAGTGCGCGCCAGCTTCACGGCGAACTTGAGCCGCGCCAGGGGAGATCTCAATTCGTGCGAGATATCGCCAAGCAACCTGCGCTCGCTTACGATGAGCCGCTCAAGCTGCTCGGCAGTGCTATTGAACGAGCGGCCCAACTGGCCAATTTCGTCTCTCCTTTTCGTATGCACCCTTGCTGAGAGGTCGCCTTCTCCAAATCGCGTGATCGTACCGGCGATCTTCAGAATTGGCGATACGACGCCGACAGCCGCCATCCAGCACAAAACTCCCGTTGCACCAATGACAAGGAAGTAATACGGAAGAAACGTCCAGATCTGCAGTCTTTCCACGACTTGCCCCTCAGCCGCAAACCAGTACTTTCCATCCGGAGATTTGTGTGTGATGACCCAGTGCCCGTGCGCCCCGATGCGAGACCTGACCGCGGGTGCGGGCGGCAGAAGATTCGCCCTGCTTTGGCCCGTGAGCACATCATTCCCCTGCGCGTCGAGCAGGTAATGCGACGAGCTGCTGAAGATGCGATCGAGGTATGACAGGTATTCCCTCAGCGTGTCCTTTCCGCCGGTCTGCAATTCGTCACGGGCGCTCTCAAGCTGCAATTCATCAAATTTGTCGAAGATCGGATCGATGCGCTGGTTCTGCACATGGGTTGCGATCAGGTGAAATGCGAGAAACGAAAGCGACAGGATGCTGACCATCGCGAGCAGCACCCACACGTAGAGGGATTGCGTGGGTAGTGATTTAAGACGTTGCGGTAAAGACATACCCAACTCCTCGAATGGTGCGAATCAGGCTGCGCCCGCCTTTCAGTTTCTTGCGCAGGTGGCTGATATGAACATCGAGAAACCGATCGTAAGGCGTCGCTTCTCGCTCAAACAGCACCGCGGTAATCTCTTCCCGCGAGACGACCTGCCCCGCCGAACTAACCAGCAATTCGAGCAGGCCAAACTCCATGGATGTCAACTCCACTGGAACTCCCGCGCTCCACACCTCGCGTGTGGCCACATTTATCCGGATCTTGCCGACTGTGACGACCCTATCGGCCTGGCGGCTTGCGCCTTCGGTGCGCCGCAGAACCGCCCGTATCCTGGCCATCAACTCATCGGGATCGAAGGGCTTCGGCAGATAGTCGTCTGCGCCCGTATTCAGACCGAGGATGCGGTCATGGCGCTGCACCCGTGCCGTGAGCATGATCACCGGAGTATCCTTGCGCCGCCGAAGCTCCTCAAGGACGGTCAGCCCATCGATTCCGGGAAGCATCACGTCGAGAATCACGAGATCGAATCCGCCACGAAGAGCCGTTGCCAACCCCTCGCGCCCAGTGCACGCGCAGTCCAGATGATGCCCGGCCTGGGCAAAGAACTCGCGCATCATTTCGCACAATTCTGCGTCGTCATCGACAAGCAACAGCGAAAGGTGCTTCCCTGCTTCGGCGGTCTCCACCATGACATCGGTCGCGTCATTGCCCACGGCTTCTAAGTCTCGCATACTCAGAAGCATTTTCCTTCGACTTTACATTTCTTAAGAATCGGCGGGCGCACTGTTGTTCCACTCGAACGGCAATCGCGCTACACGGGTTGCCTGGGCCTACTCACATCGCACAGAGACACAAATATTTGACTTCATCGTGACCGGAGGATGACAAGCCGATGGGTCCTGCCATCGTACTCTGCCCGCATGAGGAACAGAATCATTCGCAGGTTTGCACGACTTAGCCCCATACTACTTACTTCGCTCTTTATGGGGATGCAGTTCGTTCCGACCTCCGGAGTTTCCAAGACTCCGATTACCGAACCGCATCCAGCGCAAGTGATCAACCCGCGCGTCGGGAGGATTCTGGAGCGCTCATGCCAGGACTGCCACTCCAACCGCACAACCTGGCCATGGTACAGCCACGTCGCGCCTGTCTCGTGGGTGATCTCCAGGCATGTGATTGAGGGCCGCGAGATTCTGAACTTTTCTGAGTGGTCAACTCAGCCCCCCTCCGAGGGCGACCGCCTGCTCATCTGCGACGCTGTCTCCGATGGCAGGATGCCGCTCGCGGGGTACACGGCGATTCATCGCGGCGCAAAGCTCTCGAAGGAGGATGTCAAAGTGATCTGTGAGTGGGCAGATGCTCCAAACACACCGACGGCGCCGACACACTTCAAGCCAACGACCAACAGGTGATAGCGGTTGGCAAATCGAGCTGCAAACGGATCTTGCCGGAGGTTGGAGCGGTTGCGATTTTTCCTCGCAGTTGCTTCGACAGTGCTCGTACTCAAATGTCGATCTTCACGGGCCAGGTCTTCCAGATATCCGCGCTATACTCGCGGATCGAGCGGTCCGATGAGAACTTCCCGATTCGCGCAACATTAAGGATTGACATGCGCGTCCAATGATCGTGGTCCTGATACGCCTTGCTCACGCCGTCCTGGCAATCGATATACGACTGATAGTCGGCAAGCAACATGTAATCATCGCGCGTCAGGAGTGACTGAATCAGGGGCTGAAAGAGCTCTCGATCTCCGTGCGAGAACTCCCCGCTCGCCAATGCATCAATGACCTCACGAAGATATACATTCGATTCGTAATATGGCCGTGGGTTGTATCCTCCGGCTCTCTTCTCCTCGACCTCTTTCGCATTCAAGCCGAAAAGAAAGAAGTTATCTGCGCCCACCTCTTCTCGAATCTCGATATTCGCGCCATCCAGCGTGCCGATTGTAATCGCACCGTTCATAGCAAACTTCATGTTTCCCGTTCCGGAGGCTTCCTTTCCAGCAAGCGAAATCTGCTCTGAGAGGTCCGCCGCAGGATAAACCCTTTGCCCGAGCTTCACATTGTAGTCAGGCAGGAATACGACCTTCAGCATGTCATGAACATGCGGATCACCGTGAATGACTTCACCAACAGAGTGAATCAACTTGATCATGAGTTTGGCCATCCGGTAGCCGGGAGCGGCCTTGCCTCCAAAAATGAACGTCCGCGGCTGCATCGGTAAGTCACGGTTCTTCTGGAGACGCTTGTAGAGCGTCAGAATGTGCAGAACCTGAAGATGCTGGCGCTTGTACTCATGCATCCGCTTCACCAGCACATCAAACATTGAACCTGGATCGACCACGATGCCAAGGTTCTGGTGGATATAGGCGCCGAGCCTCTGTTTGTTTTGATACTTGACGGCTTGCCACTCCCGAATCAGCTCTGGGTCGTCGATTGAGGATTCGAGACGGCGCAACTTTTCCAGATCGTGAATCCAGCCATGGCCATAGCGCGAGGTCAGCAGAGATGCCAGGCGCGGATTGCTCAGAACCATCCAGCGGCGTGGCGTTACGCCATTCGTCTTGTTGGAGAACTTCTCGGGGGTAACCTCATAGAAGTCGCGCAGGACATTCGTCTTCAGCAATTCGGTGTGGAGTTCTGCAACGCCGTTAATGGCATGGCTTCCAAGCGTGGCCAGGTGGGCCATCCTCACATAGCGCTCGCCACTTTCATCGATGATCGAGATCCTTCGAAGGCGTTCGTTGTCTCCGGGGAACTTCGCGCGAACCTGATCGAGATGGCGCCGGTTGATCTCTTCGACAATCTGTAGATGGCGCGGCAACACTTCTCCGAACAGCCTGATCGGCCACACCTCCAGAGCTTCGGGGAGCAAAGTGTGGTTGGTGTAGCTGAGGGTGCGCGTGGTCACATTCCACGCATTGTCCCAATCCATCTGGTGCTCATCCACGAGCAGGCGCATCAACTCGGCAACCGCGATCGCAGGATGCGTGTCGTTCATCTGAATTGCAAAGGTTCGATACAGATCCGTGAGAAGCCGGTCCTGGCTCATCTGGATGTGCAGAATGTGCTGCAAGGAGCAGGAAACGAAGAAAAACTGCTGTTCCAGCCGCAACTGCTTGCCTTGGATCCCCTCGTCATTCGGATACAGGATCTTGGAGATATTCTCGGAGGAAACTTTGTCAGCCACAGCGCCGAAATAGTCACCGGTGTTGAACATCTCGAAATCGAATGACTCCACCGCCTGCGCCGACCAGAGGCGCATGGTATTCGCGGTATTCGTGCGGTAGCCGAGAATTGGTGTGTCGTGCGGAATGCCGCGAACCACTTTCTGCGGAACCCAGCGCACGCGATACTGCCCGTTCGAATCCATATGGGATTCGGTGTGGCCGCCAAATTTTACCTCGACGGAGTCTTCAGGCCGCTCCAGTGCCCAGGGATTGCCGAGGCGAAGCCATTTGTCGGTGGTCTCCACCTGCCAGCCGTCGCGAATCTCCTGATCGAATATGCCGTATTCGTAGCGAATGCCGTAGCCAATCGCCGGGATGTCGAGCGTTGCCAGCGAGTCCATAAAGCAGGAAGCGAGGCGGCCAAGTCCGCCATTACCCAGTCCGGGCTCCTCCTCCTGCTCGATCAGGGTCTCGAGATCGAGGCCGAGCTTCTTCATCGCCTCTTCGGCTTCCTCATAAATCCCCAGATTGATCAGGTTGCTGGCGAGATGCGGCCCGGTCAGAAACTCGGCTGAGAGATAGCAGACCACCCGCGCGTCCTGAGCACGATAGTTCTTGACTGTGTGGATCCACCTCTCAACCAGTCGGTCCCGCACCGTGTGGGCAAGCGCCATGTAGAGGTCGTTTACGGTTGCCCGTTCGCGTGATCTGCCCTGGGCAAAGAACAAATTGTCAAGAAATGAATGCGCCAACGCATCGACACCGGCCGCCGTTCTTTGATTCTTCAAGGAGCCTTCCGGGCTGAGCTCAGGGAGCGCGTAAAGGGCCATGATCCACCTCGCTGTCGGCGAAGGTCGAAGCCTTCAAACCTGGATAGCTTCGACAATATTCCCCCATGGGAAAGCAAAATTAAAAATCTGGCAAATCCTTTGAGATCGATCCTGGGGTAATCCCGCCTTTGCGTGGCGAGCACAGACGCGACTGCACACCCGGAACGGCAAGGCCTCGGCCCTTCGGGGTCCTGTACACATGTTTGGACCAAAAAATGATGGAGCAGAACCTTGTCTGCTCCATCATCATCTTCTTCTTTTGAAGCGGCAGCTAAGGATTCCTAGCTGCAACCGCTCGTCGAGCCGCAGCTCATGCAGCGATAGCAACTGCCGTTGCGGACCATGATTGCACCGCAGGTCGAGCAGCTGGGTGCATCGCCCATCTCGTACAGGCTGCGCATGGCGTCGGCTGCGTGATAGACGCCGCGATCTTTCAGAGCCGGCCCGTAAGAAGGCTCTGCACTGGATGCTGAAGATGCCTGAACATCCGGTGCAATCGCGCCGCCGGGGGCCGATGTGCTGCCCATGCCGCTCTGGCCCAACCGGCGAGCAACCTCTTCGGCAAGGCGCGAGAACTGATCGTGGGAACCGGACTCCTCGTGCTCTTCCGGCTCCGGAAGGAGCGTCGGCGTTTCGGGAAGCGGGTTGGCCTGCGGCGCCAGTCCTGCAAACAGCGTCAGTTGCTCGCCAGAGAGGAAGCGCAGGTTGAGCCAGCGGAAGATGTAGTCCATGAGACTCTTGGCGTAGCCGATCTGTTCATTCCCAGTCCAGCCCGAGGGCTCGAAGCGGGTGTGAGCAAATTTCTCGCAGAGCACGCGTAGCGGCACGCCGTGCTGCAGAGCAAGCGAGATCGACGTGGCAAAGGCGTCCATCAGGCCAGATACCGTCGATCCTTCCTTGGCCATCCGGATGAAGATCTCGCCGGGCTGCCCGTTCGGATAGAGGCCTACCGTGATGTATCCCTCATGGCCGGCGATGGAGAACTTATGCGTAATCGACGCGCGTTCTTCCTGCAGACGGTGACGCACAGCGCGTGGAGGCGCATTCAGATCCTGCTGGGCCACGACAGCTTCAATATTGAGGCCCAGGGCGACAGGCGCTGCCGGAGCGGAGTTCTTCGCGATGTCGTCCAATGCGCGCTGGAACACGGAGGCCGCGGCAATAATCTGCCTTGCAGTGACCTCGAGCCGGTCGCTGATCTTTGCTTCAAGGGTTTTCAGATCGGCTTCGGCAGCCGCGTGACCAGAAGCAAGGTGCGCCATGACGCGCTGACCGGCAGTATCGAGTGCCGATGGTTCCTTCTTCGTCTCGATGCTGGTGTTGAGCGGCTGCACGCCCTTGGAACCGTCGCGGTAGATAGCCACGGCCTTGATGCCCTGGCGCCAGCTCTCCGCGTAGGCTTCGGCGATGTCTTCCACCGTTGCCTCCTGTGGCAGGTTGACGGTCTTGGAGATTGCGCCCGAAAGGAAGGGCTGCGTAGCGGCCATCATCTTGATGTGGCCCATATAGTGAATGGACCGAGTACCCTTCGCCGGCTTGAAGCTGCAATCGAAAACGGCCAGATGCTCCGGCTTGATGCCAGGCGCGCCTTCGATGGTTCCCGTGGCGTCGATATAGCTGACAATCGCATCGACCTGGTCGTTATCGTAGCCGAGCTTGAAAAGAGCCGCGGGAACCGTGTTGTTCACGATCTTGATCATCCCGCCGCCGACGAGTTTCTTGTACTTGACGAGGGCAAGATCCGGCTCGATGCCTGTGGTGTCGCAATCCATCATGAAGCCAATGGTGCCGGTCGGCGCCAGTACGGTGGTCTGCGAGTTGCGGTAGCCGTAGCGTTCGCCGTAGAGCAGCGCGAGGTCCCAGCACTCGCGGCTTGCATCGATGAGGGCCTCGAGCTGCGGCACAACAAACGGCTCCCCGCTTAACCGCGACTTGCCGATGTTGTTTACCTCAGCGCGGTGCATGCGGATCACGTCGAGGAACGGCTCTCGATTGACATAGAAGCCGGGGCATGCCCCACCCTGACGCTCGATCGAGTTGGTCAGCGGAGTCGCCGATGCGAGAGACGGGCAGTTGGCTGCAACCACTGAAGACTGCAGGTATGCCTGGCCGCACATGATGGCAGTGAGGGCCGCTGCGAGATCGCGTCCGGCCGAGGAATCATAGGGCAGACCAAACGCCATCAGCAGAGCGCCCAGATTGGCATAACCAAGGCCCAGCGGGCGGTAGTCGTGCGAGTTTCGAGAGATGGACTCCGTGGGATAGCCGGAGTTATCGACAAGAATCTCCATCGCCGTGATGGTGACCGAGATTGCATGACGATATGCCGGGATATTGAACACACCCGACGGGCTGACAAACTTCATCAGGTTGAAGCTGGCCAGGTTGCAGGCGGAGTTGTCGAGGAACATGTACTCCGAGCAGGGGTTCGATGCATTGATGCGCGCCGTGTTCTTGCTCGTGTGCCACTTGTTGACCGTGGTGTCGAACTGCAGGCCGGGATCGCCGCAGAGCCAGGTGGCTTCGGCAATCTTGTGCATGATCTCCCGCGCCTTGTAGCTCTGGACCGGCGTTCCTTCCTTCACTGTCCGAGTGCTGTACTCGCCATCAGTCTCATAGGCATGCATGAACTCGTCGCTGACACGAACCGAGTTGTTGGCGTTTTGAAAGAAGATGGAGGAGAAGGCCTCTGAATCAGGACCGGAGCCATCGTACCCATTCCGGATAAGGGTGTGGGCCTTTGCTTCCTCCTTCGCCTTGCACTCGATAAAGTCAACAATGTCAGGATGCTCGACGTTGAGGATTGCCATCTTCGCCGCACGGCGGGTCTTGCCGCCGCTCTTGATGACACCGGCGAAGGCATCGAGGCCGCGCATAAAGCTGAGCGGACCGCTGGCCGTTCCGCCGCCAGTCACGTGTTCCCGGCTGGAGCGCAATGAGCTGAAGTTGGTACCTGTACCTGATCCGTATTTGAAGAGCAGGGCCTCGGTGCGAGCCAGGTCCATGATGCCTTCCATCGAGTCTTCGACAGAGTTAATGAAGCAGGCCGAGCACTGCGGGTTCTTGTAGCCGGTGGCCGCGTGGACTACGCCGCCCGTCATCGGGTCCCAGTGCCAGTTGGCGCCGGCCGCGTGGGGCTCGAGCCGGTCGCAGCCCACGTTGAACCAAACTGGCGAGTTGAAGGCCATCTTCTGCGTGAGAAGCATGTTGGCGAGCTCATCGTGAAAGATGGCTGCGTCCTGCGCGGTGGCGAAATAGCCTCCGGCGATACCCCAGTCTCGGATCGTCTCAGCCACGCGGGCAACAAGCTGGCGAACGCCGGTTTCGCGCTCGGGCGTACCCATCTGGCCATGGAGATACTTCGAAGCCACGATGTTGGTCGCTGTCATCGACCAGTCGACCGGAACCTCAACATCCTTCTGCTCGAAGATGGTGTTTCCCTTGCTGTCAGCGATCAGCGCAGTGCGACGCTCCCACTGGACATCGTCATAGGGAGAGACACCCTCGTTTGAGAAACGGCGTGAGAAGGACAGCCCGCCCTGGCTGTAGGTTGCCTGCGGGACTGCAGCAGATGTTTGAAGGTTGGCCTCGCTCATCGATCTCTCTCCATCGGCGAAATCTGTGAATACCTGTCCCTGTGAATGCCAAATGACCTCGAAATGGAACAGGGTAAAAAACGGTGCAAGTCGCGGGAAACGGGGGTTTTCTCGGAACCTGACTTTACGACCAGCAGCAGTCGACGGTGGATCTACAAGTTAAAGCCCGTTTACAGCCGCAGATGAAAAAATACCGCTGTCCATGGGGCCTGTCAACCGCAAACCACAATATCTTGTATTCCTTGGTCATTTGCGGCACCAGAGGTCTAAATACAGCCAATTGACCTGTGGAAAGCTCAAAAATACGCGCAGAATGCGGAGTCCGGAGGTTGCGAAATGCCCCGAAAACTGTGCAGACGCGGTCTTCAGGCCCACATGCTTTCAGAAATCAGCCTATTCCCCGAGAAGGAGCCGGGCAAGGCGCGAAATCCGTGGAAATTGGGGGCAGGATGTGCGAAAGACGGCGAGTTCCCGTGAGTTGCGCCGACTGATAGGCTGGCCTGGTGACTGAAAAAAATACAGATCTGCTCGACTGGAAGCCCGTCTCAGTTCCCCGCCCTCAAAAACTCGACGGCAGATATGTAACCCTGGAGCCATTGGTCGCCACAATGCACGCTCCCGGGCTCTGGACGGCCCTTCAGGGCCACGATGCGGTGTGGGACTGGCTTCCGGATGGTCCGTATTCCAGCGAGGCGGATTTCAGCCGCGCTGTTGCCGCAAAGCAGGAAGCAACCAACGTCGTCTTCCTCGCCGTTGTGCCTCGAAGCAGTGGGCAAGCGGAGGGTTACGCCAGCTATATGCGGTTCGAGCCAACGCACGGAGTGATCGAGGTCGGCAATATCCTGCTCGCGCCGTCCCTGCAGCGTACCACCGCGTCCACTGAGGCGATGTTCCTGATGGCGCGGCATGTTTTTGAAGACCTGGGCTATCGACGCTACGAATGGAAGTGCAATTCCCTGAACGAACCCTCGCGCAGGGCCGCGCTGCGACTGGGGTTCAAGTTCGAGGGCATCTTCCGGCAGCACATGGTGGTGAAGGGCCGAAACCGCGATACGGCATGGTTCTCCATGCTCGACAGCGAATGGCCGGCCCGTAGAAAAGCGTTCGAGACATGGCTCGACGAGGCGAATTTCGACCGCGAGGGAAGACAGCGGCGGAGCCTTGCGCAACTGATGGGTTGCGCATCGTGAGCATGGGCTTACTTCTCACCGGCGTGACTAATTAAGAAGACAAAGCGGCTCGCGCATTGCACGCGAACCGCCTCGTTTCTGGTCGTCCACCAGTTGGATTATGGCTAGGTTGTATTCCCGGCCATCCTCGATCGCCTCAGCGGTCGGGGATGGCCAAGCTTGTTGGTTCAAAGGCGCTCTCCAATCGAGAATCAGTCAGCCTTGGTCTCAATTCTCATTCCATAGAACGACTTCCGTACGAAGAACATTGATACCAGGAAGAATGCCACTGCCAACACGTGCGCGGTCAGCGGCTTGCCTGCGCTCAGGGTCACTGCAAGTTCGACAGCAAGGAGCCCGAACAGTGTCGTGAACTTGATGACCGGGTTCATGGCCACTGATGAGGTGTCCTTGAACGGGTCGCCAACGGTATCGCCGACCACGGTTGCGTCGTGCAGAGGTGTCCCTTTCTGTTTCAGATCGACCTCTACGACCTTCTTCGCGTTATCCCATGCACCGCCGGCATTCGCCATAAAGATCGCCTGATACAGGCCGAAGATCGCGATCGAGATCAGGTAGCCGATGAAGAAGAACGGCTCAAAGAACGCGAACGCAAGCGTGGCGAAGAAGACGGCAAGAAAGATGTTGAACATGCCCTTCTGCGCATACTGCGTGCAGATCTCTACCACTTTCTTGCTATCGGCGACTGAAGCCTTCTCCACGCCCTCGAGCTTGATGTTCCTCTTGATGAACTCGACCGCGCGGTAAGCGCCGGTTGTGACCGCCTGCGTGGAAGCGCCGGTGAACCAGTAAATCATTGCCCCACCGGTGATCAACCCGAGCACGAAGGGCGCGTGCAGCAGCGAGAGGTTTTCCTTTCCGTGGGTCAGTCCGTCGGTCAGGGCCATAATGATCGAGAAGATCATCGTGGTAGCGCCCACAACGGCTGTGCCGATCAGCACCGGCTTTGCCGAAGCCTTGAATGTATTGCCGGCTCCGTCATTGGCTTCGAGCAGATGCTTTGCGCGTTCGAACTTCACGTCGATGTTGTAGTCCTTCTTCAGCTCGCCTTCGATGCCGGGAACGTTTTCGATCAGCGACAGCTCGTAGACGGACTGAGCGTTGTCGGTAACCGGCCCGTACGAATCGACGGCAATCGTAACTGGACCCATGCCAAGGAAGCCGAAGGCGACGAGCCCGAACGCGAAGACGGCTGGAGCGAGCATCAGACTCGCCATGGACACGCCTGTGGTGAAGTAATAGCCCATTCCCATCAACGCCACCATGCTGAGTCCCAGCCAGTAGGCCGAAAAATTGCCGGCCACGAATCCCGACAGAATCCCCAGGGAGGCTCCGCCTTCCTGCGCCGATTTGACCACTTCCTTCACGTGACTCGAGTTGGTTGAAGTAAAGACCTTGACCAACTCGGGAATGATAGCCCCCGCCAGGGTCCCGCAGGAGATGATCGAAGCCAGTTTCCACCAGAGCGTCCCGTCACCAAGAGTGGGAATCATCAGGTAGGTGACGATGTAGGTCAGGATGATGGAGATGATGGACGTGATCCATACAAGCGAGGTCAGTGGCGTTTCAAAGTCCATCTCATCAGCGTTCGCGTATTTCGCGTGAGCGATGGCGCCGTTCAGAAAGTACGCACCCGCGCTCGAAACGAGCATTGCCACGCGCATCACAAAGATCCACACCAGCAGTTGCACCTGCGTCGTGGGATTTGGAACCGCCAGCAAGATGAACGTAATCAATGCGACGCCGGTCACACCGTAGGTCTCGAACCCGTCGGCGCTGGGGCCCACAGAGTCGCCGGCGTTGTCGCCCGTGCAGTCTGCGATGACACCCGGGTTACGCGCATCGTCTTCTTTGATCTTGAAGACGATCTTCATCAGGTCGGCGCCGATGTCGGCGATCTTGGTGAAGATGCCACCGGCGATGCGCAGGGCGGCTGCGCCCAGCGATTCGCCAATCGCAAAGCCAATGAAGCAGGGACCTGCATATTCCTTCGGAATGAACAAAAGGATGCAGAGCATGATGAGCAGTTCAACCGAGATCAGCATCATGCCGACGCTCATGCCAGACTTCAGCGGAATTGCATAGACCGGATACGGCTTGCCACGCAGTCCCGCGAATGCCGTGCGTGAGTTCGCGAAGGTGTTTACACGAATTCCAAACCACGCCACCCCATAGCTGCCGGCGATGCCGACGAGGCTAAAGCCCAAGATGATCGGTAGTGTGAGCGCGATCGGTTTTCCCGGCACCGGCGCCAGAACGCCGAAGTACAGCCCGATAATGACCGCGATAAAAGCCCAGAGCAGAAGAATAAACTTGCCCTGCGTCACTAGATACGTCTTGCACGTCTCATAGATCATCTCTGAGATTTCGCGCATCGTGCGATGAACCGGCAGGTTCTTCAACTGCACATAGATCGCCAGGCCGAACAACAGGCCGCCGACGCAGAACAACAATCCATACGTCAACAAGGCATGCCCGTTTATCCCCATAAAACTGACACTCGACAGGTCCGGGAGCACCAGATTGGCCTCTCCTCCTCCCGCATGCTCCGCCTGCCCATAGGCGAGCGTGGGAAGCAGCAAGCCCAGAAGAGCCACCGCGGTCTTGTATTGCCGCTTCAGCAATGATTCAGCGGTCTCTTTGATGGCTTCTGAGATCCTCTGCAGCCTTGCTGTGCCGGTACCCGAGCCAGTGACCTGACGCGTGAAGAAAAAGGTCACCAGGAGCGAAAAGACGCTCGCGGCGAGAAAGAAGTACACCC
>Ga0335082_10003549_pt1 | contig 17002 bp, 13 predicted proteins | sample Lox_Sample_41_FD_206718 | JGI IMG/M metagenome (GOLD analysis project Ga0335082, IMG submission 206718) | Soil microbial communities from Loxahatchee National Wildlife Refuge, Florida, United States - Lox_Sample_4.1 | ecosystem: Environmental > Terrestrial > Soil > Wetlands | place: USA... | reverse complement strand
GAGGGCGACCGCGCACGTTGCGGCGAGCCGCCGCCTCACGTGGCCGCGGGCACCAGGGTCTTGGCGAGCGCCTCGTCGATCGCGTCGACGTAGGTCACGGCGAGGCCGTCGAGCAGGTGCTTGGGGATCTCCTCGACGTCGCGCCGGTTGCGCTCGGGCAACACCACCTCGTGAATCCCGGCGCGCTTGGCCGCCAGCACCTTCTCCTTGATGCCGCCGACCGGCAGCACCTTGCCGCGCAGGGTGATCTCCCCGGTCATCGCGACGTCGGGCCGCGCCGGGCGCGCGGTGAGGAGCGAGACCAGCGAGGTCACCATCGCGACGCCGGCCGAGGGCCCGTCCTTCGGGACGGCGCCCGCCGGCACGTGGAGGTGGACGTCGGACGACTCGAAGAGCTGCGGGTCGATGCCGAGCGAGCCGGCGTTCGTGCGAAGCCAGGAGCGCGCCGCCTCCGCCGACTCGCGCATCACCTCGCCGAGCGAGCCGGTGAGCTGGAGCCCTCCCTTGCCGGGCATCCGCGTCGACTCGACAAACAGGATGTCCCCGCCGGCGGGAGTCCAGGCGAGGCCGACCGCGACCCCGGGGCGTCCCGCCCGCTCCGCGAGCTCGGGCTCGAAGCGCACCGGGCCGAGCAGCGCCGAGAGGTCCTCGGGGCGCACCGCGATCGGGCCACGCAGGTCCTCCTCCGCGACGCGCCTGGCGAGCTTGCGGCAGACCGAGGCGAGCTCGCGCTCGAGGTTGCGCACGCCGGCCTCGCGCGTGTAGGAGCGGATCAGCGCGCGCAGGGTCTCGTCGGGGATCTCGAGGTCGACCCCCGCGATCCCGTTCTGGGCGCGCTGGCGCGGCAGCAGATAGCGGCGCGCGATCTCGACCTTGTCCTCTTCCGTGTAGCCCGGCAGCTCGATGACCTCCATGCGGTCCTTGAGCGCGGGGGGCACCGGATCCATCCAGTTGGCGGTGGCGATGAACAGCACCTGGGAGAGGTCGAAGGTGACCTCGAGGTAGTGGTCGCTGAAGGCGTGGTTCTGCTCCGGATCCAGCACCTCGAGCAGCGCCGACGAGGGGTCGCCGCGGAAATCCTGTCCGACCTTGTCGACCTCGTCGAGGAGGAAGACGGGGTTGCGCGTCTTCGCCTTGCGCAGCCCCTGGATGATCCTGCCTGGGAGCGCGCCGACGTACGTCCGCCGGTGGCCGCGGATCTCCGCCTCGTCGCGCACGCCGCCGAGCGAGATGCGCACGAACTCGCGACCGAGCGCCCGCGCGATCGAGCGCCCGAGCGAGGTCTTGCCGGTGCCGGGCGGGCCGGCGAAGCAGAGGATCGGGCCCTTCAAGTCGCGCTTCAGCGAGAGCACCGCGATGTACTCGAGGATCCGGTCCTTCACCTTCTCGAGGTCGTAGTGGTCCTCGTCGAGGATGCGCTGCGCCTCGCCGACGTCGAGGCGGTCCTCGGAGAGCTTCGACCACGGCAGGTCGACCATCCACTCGAGGTAGGTGCGAATCACGCCGTGCTCCGCGGCGGCCGGTGGGGTCTGCGCCAGGCGCTCGAGCTCGCGGCGCGCCTGCTTGAGCGCCTCGTCGGGCAGTCCGACGGCCTCGATGCGCTCGCGCATCCGCTCGGTCTCGGCGCCCTCGTCGGGCGCCTCGCCGAGCTCCTTGCGGATCGCGTCGAGCTGCTGGCGCAGCAGGTAGTCCCGCTGCGTCTTGCCCATCTCGCTCTGGACCTTCTCGCGGATCTCGGTCTCGATGGTCTGCGCCTGCTGAGAACGGGTCAGCTCCGAGAGCACGAGGCGCAGTCGCTCGGCGAGGTCGGTCTTCTCGAGGATCGCCTGCTTCTGCGCGACGTCGAGCTCGAGGTTGGAGCCGACGAGGTCGGCGAGGCGCCCGGGATGCTCGATGCTGGCCGCCAGCACCTGCAGCTCGTCGGAGAGCTTCGGGCTCTCCGCCACCAGCGCCGCGAACTGCTGCGCGAGGTTCCGCTGCAGCGCGGTCACGTCGACGGACTTGGGATCGCCGCTCTCCTCGAGCGCGCGGATCCGCGCGCGCAGGAAGGGCTCGCTGGACACGAACTCCTCGATGCGGGCGCGCGCCACTCCCTGCACCAGCAGGCGGTACGAGTCGTCCGGGAACTTGAGCATCTTGACGATGCGGAGGACCGTCGCGATCCGGTGCAGGTCGTCGGGGCCGGGGCTCCCCTCCACGGGACGCCGCACCGCCGGCGCCACCAGCAAGCGCTCGGGGGTCACCAGCACCTGGTCGATCACGCGCTTGGAGCGCGCCGAGTTGACCAGCAGCGGGGACAGCAGGAACGGGAACAGCACCGTGTTCTTGAGCGGGAGCACGGGCAGCGTGTCGGGCAGCTCGACCGCCGCGCGTTCTTCGCCGTCGCCGACCCCGACGGCCACGGGGGTCGCTGCGCTCCCGGGAGCGGGGATGCCTTCCTGCTCCGCGTGCATCGCCGGATCTTCGCTCAGCGCTCGATCTCCACGGCGATGCGGCGCGGGCCGGCAGGCCGTTTGGGAAGCGTCACGCGCAGGAACCCGTCCTCGAGCTGGGCGGACACCCGCTCGCGCTCGAAGGGGATCCCGATCCGCAGCGTGCGCTCGAAGGGCCCCGAGGCGATCTCCATCTGATGCAGCCGCTGGGCCTCGGCGTCGACGTGTGCTTCGCGCACGCCGCGGATGCGCAGGAGGTCCCCGTCGACCGACACCTGCACCGCGGTGCTCGCCACGCCGGCGAGCTCGAGACGCACCACGATCGCCTTCTCCGTCTCATAGACGTCCGCCGCCGGCCGCCAGCGGTCCCCGCCGACGAGCTCTCCGGCTCGTCCGAACCAGCCGGCGAACGGATCGCCCTCACCCCGGGAGCTCACGCTAGTTGCCCTTGTCCTCGGTGTACTCGGCGTCGATCACGTCGCCCTCGGCCCCCTTCGCGCCGCCGGGAGCCTTGCCGCCGGCGCTGGGCTCGCCGGCGTCGCCCGCCGCGGTCTGCGCGCGGTAGAGCGCCTCGGCGATTCCGTGCATCTCCTTCTCGACGCGCTGGCGGGCCGCGTCCATGCGCGCGGCGTCGTTGCTCTCGAGGTCCTTGCGCGCCTCGGCGATCACGCCCTCGGCGCGCGTGCGGTCGGCCTCCGCCAGCTTGTCGCGGTTCTCGGAGAGCGTCTTCTCGGCCCCGTAGAGCATCGAGTCGAGCTGGTTGTGCTTCTCGACCTGCTCGCGTCGCACGTGGTCCTCGGAGGCGTGCGCCTCGGCGTCCTTGATCAGGCGGCTGATCTCGTCCTTGGACAGGCCGCCCGACCCCTCGATGCGGATCGACTGCTCCTTGGTCGTGGCCTTGTCCTTGGCCGAGACGGCGAGGATGCCGTTGGCGTCGATGTCGAAGGTGACTTCGACCTGCGGCATGCCGCGCGGCGCCGCCGGGATCCCGTCGAGGATGAAGCGGCCGAGCTCGCGGTTGCCCGCCGCCATCTCGCGCTCGCCCTGCAGCACGCGGATCTCCACCTGCGGCTGGTTGTCGCTCGCCGTCGAGAACACCTGGCTGCGTCGGGTCGGGATCGTGGTGTTCTTCTCGATCAGCTTGGTCATCACGCCGCCGAGGGTCTCGATGCCGAGCGAGAGCGGCGTCACGTCCAGCAGCAGGACGTCGCGCACCTCGCCGGAGAGCACGCCGCCCTGGATGGCGGCGCCGACCGCGACCACCTCGTCGGGGTTCACGCCCTTGTGCGGCTCCTTGCCGAAGAACTCCTTCACCTTCTGCTGCACCAGCGGGATGCGCGTGGAGCCGCCGACCAGCACCACTTCGTCGATCTGCGACGGCGAGAAGCCGGCGTCGGCGAGCGCGATGCGGCACGGCTCGATGGTGCGCTCGATCAGGTCGCCGACCAGCTGCTCGAACTTGGCGCGGGTGAGCTTCAGGTTCATGTGCTTCGGGCCGCTCTGGTCGGCGCTGATGAAGGGCAGGTTGATGTCGGTCTGCTGCGCGCCCGACAGCTCCACCTTGGCCTTCTCGGCGGCCTCGCGCAGGCGCTGCATCGCCATCGGGTCCTTGGAGAGGTCGATCCCCTGGTCCTTCTTGAACTCGGCGATCAGGTACTCGATCACGCGCTGGTCGAGGTTGTCGCCGCCGAGGTGGGTGTCGCCGTTGGTGGACTTGACCTCGACGACGTTCTCGCCGACCTCGAGCACGGAGATGTCGAAGGTCCCGCCGCCGAAGTCGTAGACGGCAATCTTCTCGTCCTTCTGCTTGTCGAGGCCGTAGGCGAGTGCCGCTGCGGTCGGCTCGTTGATGATGCGCTTGACCTCGAGGCCCGCAATCTCGCCGGCGTCCTTGGTGGCCTGGCGCTGGGCGTCGTTGAAGTAGGCCGGGACGGTGATGACCGCGGCCTTGACGGGCTGGCCGAGGTAGGCCTCGGCGGCGGCCTTCAGCTTCTGCAGGATCATCGCCGAGATCTCGGGCGGCGTGTAGTCCTTGCCGTCGATGCGGACGTTGGCGCGACCCTCCTTGCCTTCGACCACCTCGTAGGGAACCAGGCGGATCTCCTCGGGCACCTCCACCCGGCGGCGCCCCATGAAGCGCTTGATCGAGTAGATCGTGCGCCGAGGATTCGTAACGGCCTGCCGCTTCGCGGCCGCGCCGACCACGCGCTCCCCGTCGTCCGTGAAGGCGACGACGGAGGGGGTCGTGCGCCCGCCCTCCTCGTTGGGAATTACCACCGGCTGGCCGCCCTCCATCACCGCGACCACCGAGTTCGTCGTCCCGAGATCGATCCCGATCACCTTGCCCGAGGCGTCCGCCATTCGTTCCTCCGAGCGGCCCCAGGGCCGCGAGATGGCAAAGCAACCTTGGGTCGCACCCCCGGCGTGTCAATCCGCGTGCATCCCCGCGCCCAATCAGCGGCCTCCCCTCGAGGCCCTCCATGGAGTCCCTAGGGGAGGGACTTTCCGGACGCTGCGGCCGACGCCGACCTGTCCTCCTGGATCGAGGGGCGCCCGGGATCTCGGGTGCGACCCGGAACCATGCGCCACGCTTCGGGTTATACTGCGCGCGGTCGGGGGGCTGACCTGCGCCGGGGGTGCGGGTCCAAGGGCCTTGCCGCGAATGTCGCATCATGACCGGGCAGCCCGGAGCACCGTCGGACGGAGACGCCGCTCCGCGGTCCGTCGGCGGGGCCTGCGATGAGCTTCTCCGGGAACCGCTTCTCCGGGAAACGGGAGCGATGAGCCGCATCGGCATCTGGGTCTTGAACGGCGCGCTCTTCGTGCTGTGCAGCTTCCTCACCGCCAATCTGGTGAACGGTTGGCTGGGCGAGTGGGTCGCCGGCCCGCCGGTCGCCCCGCCGCCGCCGCGCCCCCCGGAGGCCCGCGCAGCCCGCACGTGGGCCGACCGCGAGGTCATCCTGAAGCGGAACCTCTTCCAGGCCTCCACGCTCCTCCCGTCCGAGCCCACCGCCGAGGAGGCCGCGGCGGCCGAAGAGGCGCTCGAGGCGACGCGCCTGCCGCTGCGCCTGCTTGGAACGGTCGCCTCGTCCCAGCAGACCGGCGCCTGGGCCGCCGTCGAGAACACCCAGGACCACAGCCAGACCGTGGTGCGCGTGAACGACGTCCTGCTCGACAAGGCGACGGTTCTCCGCATCGAGCGGCGGCGCATCGTCCTTCAGAACGGGGCCAAGCGCGAAGAGCTCGCCCTCGACAACGACCAGACCCCCGGCATCGCCGGCATCCCCCCCGGGAGCGGGACGCTCCGGGAGCGGATCCAGAGGCTCTCCGAGAACCAGTTCCAGGTGCAGCGCGAGGAGGTCGAGCAGGCCATCCGCAACCCGGCGGAGCTGTTCTCGCAGGCGCGCATCCTCCCCAAGTACGAGAACGGGCAGATGACCGGGGTGCAGCTGAACTCGATCCAGCCAGGAAGCCTGTTCGAGCAGATCGGGATCAAGAACGGCGACACCGTGACCCAGGTGAACGGAATCGTCGTCTCGAGCCCCCAGGACAGTGCCGCGATCCTGAAGGAGCTCACCTCGGCGAACCAATTCCAGGTGAACGTCGTCGGAGCGGACGGCCAGACCCGCACGCTCAGCTATTCGATGCAATGAGCCGCCGCCGGCGTGCGGCGGCCGGACGGAGAGGAGAGCAGACGACTTGAGAGAGGCACTCCGATGCGGGCTGGCGGCCGCGCTGCTGCTGGCGGCCGGAGCCGCGCGCGCGCAGATCGCGCCGCAGCCCGTGGCGCCGGCCCGACCGGCGCCCGCGGCGCCCGCTGCGCCGGGCAAGGCGGTCGGGCCGACGCTCACTCCGGAGGGGCTCGTCAACCTGGACTTCGACGACGTCGATCTTCCGGTCGTGATCGACACGATCGCCAAGCTCACCAACAAGAACTTCATCTACGACGACCGCGTGCGCGGCAAGGTCACGATCGTCTCTCCGACCCCGATTCCGATCGACCAGGCCTACAAGGTCTTCGAGTCGATGCTGCAGGTGAAGGGCTTCACGACCGTCGAGGCGCCGGGCGGCGCGCTCAAGGTGATCCCGATCCGCGACGCCAAGGAGACCAGCGTCGACACCCGGCAGAGCGACCGCCTGACGCCGGACACCGACCAGTTCGTGACGCGGCTGATCCCGCTCACCTACATCGACGCCGACGCGATCGCCAACACGCTGAAGCCGCTCGTCTCGAAGGAGGCCGCGCTGGTCGCCTACGGGCCGACCAACACCGTGATCTTGACCGACTCCGCCTCCAACATCCGGCGCATCCTGTCGATCCTGCAGGCGATCGACGTCGAGAGCTACAAGGAGGAGCTGGCGGTGATCCGGCTGCGCTACGCCGACTCGAGCTCGGTCGCCAACCAGCTCTCCGCGGTGTTCGGCGGCGAGGTGACCAGCTCGGGCGGGGGCGGCGGTCGCGCGCCGCGGCCGCAGGTCGGCGCGAATCGGCCGGTCACGGCGACGCCCGTCACGCCCGAGGGCACGCCGCAGCGCGGGCAGATCCGCATCATCACCGACGACCGCACCAACGCGCTGATCCTGCTGGCGGCGCGCACCATCCTCGAGGAGATGCGCGCGCTGATCCGCAAGCTCGACGTCCCGCTCGAGGGCGGCGGCCGCATCCAGGTCTACTACCTGAAGCACGCCGACGCCGAGGACTTGGCCGACACGCTGAACGCGCTCCTGACCGGGCAGGCGCCCTCCGGCGGCGGCGGCGGCGGCGGCAACTTCCCCGGCGGCGGCCCCGGCGGCGGCGCCGCCGCGAATCTGCGCAGCGCCGTCACCGAGCTCTCGAGCTCCGTCAGCAGCATCACACCCGATCCGGAGACGAACTCGCTCGTGATCCAGGCGAGCCCGGAGGGCTTCGCCACGCTGATGCAGGTGATCGAGAAGCTCGACATCGAGCGCCCGCAGGTGCTGGTCGAGGCGCTGATCATGGAGGTCGACATCACCGACAGCCGCGACCTCGGCTTCAACGGGGTGATCCGGCTCGTGAACAGCGGCAACAAGTTCACGATCGGAACGCTGAGCGACAGCGGCACCCAGGGGCTCGCGGGTGCGGCGCAGGCCGCAGGAAGCGTCGCCCAGGCACTCGCAAGCAGCACGCTTCCGGGCCTGATTGCCAACTTGAGCATGGGACAAGGCAGCACGATCCAGGCGATCATCCGCGCGTCGGCGAGCGACAACCACACCAACGTGCTCTCCGCGCCCCACATCCTGACGGCCGACAACGAGGAGGCGCAGATCCTGGTCGGCAACAACATCCCGATCATCACGAACCGCGTGCAGTCGGCGGCCGGCGTGACGACCGTGACGCAGAACTCGACGCTCGCCACGTCGGTCAACGTCGAGCGCCAGGACATCGGCGTGACGCTGCGCGTGACGCCGCAGATCACCGAGGGCGACACGCTCCGCCTCGAGATCTTCCAGGAGATCACCGACATCAACCGCGCCCTCCAGAGCGGCGTCGGCGACGTGAACCAGGTCGGGCCGGCGCTCTCCAACCGCCGCGTCGAGAACGTCGTGACGGTCGGCGACAACGAGACTGTCGTGATCGGGGGTCTGGTGGGTGACAAGTACGACAACACCAAGACCCAGGCGCCGTGGCTCGGCGACATCCCGTTCATCGGCTGGCTGTTCAAGACTACCAGCAGCACGGTCACGAAGAGCAATCTGCTGGTGTTCCTGACCCCGCACATCATCCGGAGCCCGGAGGACCTCGAGAAGGCCTCGATCGGCAAGCGCGAGGAATTCGAGCGCCGCTCCACGCAGGCGCTCAACAACAGGCCGAGCGAAAACCCCGTGGCGCTCGACCACCGCGTCGGCATCCTGAGCGAGATCCCCCTCAGCACCAAGAACCCCACCGCCGGCGCGATCCAGGCGGTCGAGAAGCACTACCCGCTCGAGCGCATGCGCGAGATCGAGCGTCGCCAGGCGCTCGACAAGGAGCACGCGCAGCAGGCGGCGAACGCGCCCGGGCCGGCCACCCGCTACGTGGTGCTGGCCGGCGGCTTCGCCAACGCGCAGGCGGCGCGCACCCGCTTGACGGAGCTGGTCGATGCGGGCTTCGAGGGCTCGCTGGTCACCAGCCCGAAGGGCGGGCGCGTGACGACCGAGCTGCGCATCGGGCCCTACGCGAGCGCGTCGCAGGCCGAGAAGGTCGCCGAGACCCTGCGGCGCTCCTACGACCTCTCTCCGCAGGTGGTGACGGAGCAGGAGGAGCCGAAGCCGTGAGCCACGCAGCGCGCCAGGCTCCGCCGCCCTTCTCGCTCGGCGCGCTGCTGCTGCGCGCCACGCAGCTCACCGAGGAGCAGCTCGAGGCGGCGCGCGCGCGCCAGCTCGAGACCGGACAGCCGCTCCTCGAGGTGCTGGTCGAGCAGAAGGCGCTGCCCGAGGACGAGCTCCTGCGCGCGCTCGGCGCCGAGCTCGAGCTCCCGGTGCGCGCGGCGATCGCCGCCGCGGAGGTCGACCCGCTGCTCGTGGACCGCGTGCCGATCGCCTTCGCCAAGGGCCACGGCGTCCTCCCGCTCGGGCGCGGCGCCGAGGGCCAGGTGCGCGTCGCGATCGCCGATCCCTTCGAGACCGAGGCGCTCGACGACCTGCGGCTTCTCTTCGACGGCGCCGAGGTGGAGCCGGAGCTCGCGAGCCGCCGCGTGATCATCGAGGCGATCAACCAGGTCTACGACCGCGGTCCCGCCTCCGCAGAGGCGCTCGCGCTCGACGCGAGCGAGGACCTCGACGCGCTCGCCGACGTGATCAGCCACGAGCCGCAGGACCTGCTCGACGCCGCCGACGACGCGCCGATCATCCGCCTCGTCAACTCGCTGCTGCAGCAGGCGGTGAAGGAGCGCGCCAGCGACATCCACCTGGAGCCCTTCGAGCGCGACATCCGCGTCCGCTTCCGCATCGACGACATCCTCTACGAGCCGGTGCGCCCTCTGCCGCGCGCGCTGCAGGCCAGCATCGTGTCGCGCATCAAGATCATGGGCGGCCTCAACATCGCCGAGAAGCGCCTGCCCCAGGACGGGCGGATCCGCCTCAAGATCGCCGGCCGCGACTACGACGTGCGGCTCTCGACGATCCCGATCGCCCATGGCGAGCGCGTGGTGATGCGGCTCCTGCCGCGCACCAGCGAGATGCTGAACCTCGAGCACCTCGGCTTCGACCAGGACCATCTCGCGATCTGGTCGAAGCTGATCGCGCGGCCCAACGGCATCATCCTGGTGACGGGTCCCACCGGCAGCGGCAAGACCACGACGCTCTACGGGGCGCTCTCGCGCATCAACACGCTCGACGTGAACATCATCACGATCGAGGACCCCGTCGAGATCCAGCTGCCGGGGATCGGCCAGATCGAGGCGAACGCCAAGATCGGCCTCACCTTCGCCAACGGCCTGCGCTCGGTGCTGCGCCAGGACCCCGACGTGGTGCTGGTCGGCGAGATCCGCGACCTCGAGACCGCGGAGATCGCGATCCAGGCGTCGCTGACCGGCCACCTGGTCTTCTCGACCCTGCACACCAACGACGCGCCGAGCGCGATCACGCGGCTCGTCGACATGGGGGTCGAGCGCTTCCTCGTGGCGTCCTCCCTCGTTGCCGTCCTCGCCCAGCGGCTGGTGCGCGTGCTCTGCGCGCAGTGCCGAGAGGCCTACGAGCCCACCGAGGACGAGCTCGCCGAGATCGGCGTCCGCAATCCGGGCAAGCCGTTGACGCTCTACCGCCCGGCCAGCTGCGCGGCGTGCAATCACACCGGCTACCGCGGCCGGCTCGGCATCTTCGAGCTGATGCTGGTCGACGACGCGATCCGCGAACTGATCGCGCAGAACGTCGACTCGAAGCGAATCAAGCGCCAGGCGGTGAGCGGCGGCATGCGGACGCTGCGCACCGACGGCGCGCGGAAGGTCCTGCGCGGCATCACCTCGGTGGCCGAGGTGCTGCGCGCCACGGAGGAGGAGACGGTCGTCGCCGCGGTCTAGGCGCCCCGTCGCAGCCCACGTGCCCGTCTACGCGTACAAGGGAGTCACCCAGGCCGGGCGTTCGACGCGCGGCTTCGTCGACGCCGAGAGCGCGCGCGCCGCGCGCGGCAAGCTGAAGCGCGACGGCGTGTTCCTGACCGACCTGGTGGAGAACGCCGCTCCGACGCCGGAGGCGAGCCCGATCCGGCGCCGCGCGCTCTCGCTCAACCGCTTCCGACGCGTCTCGATGCTCGACCTCGCGCTCGCCACACGGCAGCTCGCGACGCTGATCGGCGCGGGTGTCCCGCTCGTGCAGGGCCTCTCCGCGCTCGCCGAGCAGGTCGAGAGCCCGCGCCTCAAAGGCGTGATCGGGCAGGTGCGCGACCGGGTCAACGAGGGCGCCTCACTGGCGGACGCGATGGCCCAGGCCGGCCCCTTCTCCGACCTCTACGTCGGCATGGTGCGCGCAGGCGAGGCCGGCGGCGCGCTCGAGCAGGTGCTCCAGCGGCTCGCCGACTACCTGGAGAGCCAGGTGCGGCTGCGCAACAAGGTCTCGGCGATCCTGATCTACCCGGCCGTGATGTTCGGGTTCGCCTGCATCGTGGTGGGCGTCCTGGTGACGGTGGTGCTGCCCCAGATCACCGCGTTGCTCGCCAGCTTGAACCAGCCACTGCCGTTCTACACCCGTCTCATCATCTCCATCTCGCGCTTCGCCCGGGAGTGGTGGTGGGCGGTGCTGCTCGCGGCGGCCGCGGCCGCCGCGGGTCTGCGGGCGGTCCTGCGCACGCAAGGTGGGCGCGCCTGGTTCGACGCGTTCAAGCTGCGGCTCCCGCTCGTGGGACGCACGGCGCGACTGCTCGCGATCTCGCGCTTCACGCGCACGCTCGCCACGCTGCTCGCCGGCGGCCTTCCGATCGTGCGCGCGCTCGAGACCGCCAAGCACGTCGCCAACAACGTCGTCCTCGGCCGGGCGATCGACGCCGCCAGCGAGAGCGTGACGGGCGGCGCGTCGCTGGCGCAGCCGCTGCGCGCGAGCGGGGAGTTCCCGCCCGTCGTCACGCAGATGATCGAGGTCGGCGAGCGGAGCGGCGAGCTCGAGGCGATGCTCGAGAAGGTCGCGCAGACCTACGAGGACCAGGTCGAGACCTCGGTCACCCGCCTCACCGCGCTGCTCGAGCCGATCTTGATCCTCGTCATGGTCGGGATCGTCGTCACCATCATCGCCGCGACGCTCGTGCCTCTGCTGCAGATCACGACGTCGCTCGGAGGCTAGAGACGCACATGGACCGTCGGAACCGGGGCTTCACGCTGATCGAGATCATGGCCGTGGTGCTGATCATCGGCCTGCTCGGCGGGATCGTCGGCACGGCGATCTTCAGCCAGATCGACAAGGCCCGCGTGACGACCGCCAAGGCCCAGATCAAGCAGATCGAGGCGGCGCTCGACTTCTACCGGATGGACAACGGCCGCTACCCGACCACCGAGCAGGGCCTCGACGCGCTCGTCCACCCCCCGACGATCGAGCCGGTCCCGCGCTCGTACCGCCCCGAGGGCTACCTGCAGGGCGGCGAGGTGCCGAAGGATCCGTGGGGCGGGCGCTACGAGTATCAGTCGCCCGGAACCCACAACACCTACTCCTTCGACATCTGGACGCTCGGCTCGGACGGCGCCCCGGGCGGCGACGGCACCAACGCCGACATCGGCAACTGGACCGACGAGAAGACCTCCTCGTGAGCCGCCCGCGCGAGACGCTCGGGTTCACGCTGATCGAGCTGCTCGCGGTGGTGGCGATGTTCGCGCTGGTGGCGTCGCTCGTGGCCCCGGCCCTCCATCTCGGCGGGAACCGCGCGACGCGCCGCGAGGCCGAAGGGCTCGCCGGCGCGATCGAGCTGGCCCGCCAGCGCGCCGTGATGACCGGACGCGAGCACCGCGTCGTGCTCGACCTCGACCACGCGAGCTACTGGGTGGAGTGGGCGCCCCCGCCCGAGCCCGCGCCGCGCCCCGCTCCGCGCGGCGCGAAGCCGGAGGGCGGAAGCGAGCGCAGGATCGATCTCGCGCCTCCTGACTCCGGTAAGGACCACTTCGTCCCGGTGCCTGGCACCTTCAGCCGCGCGCACGCGATGGACGAGTCGCGCCTTCTCGAGGTGGACCTCCCCGACAGCAGGCTCGAACGCGGCCTCGTCGCACTCGTGCTGACGCCGGACGGCACCGCCGATCCGACGCGCATCCGCGTCGGGGGGACGGATCGCAGACCGCTCTTCGACGTCGACGTACTGGCGCTGGCGGACGCCGTGGAAGTGCGGGATGCGACGAAGCGTTGAACACGAGGCCGCGTTCACCCTCCTCGAGGTGATGGCGGCCGTCGCGCTGCTCGGCGGAGTCTACACCGTTCTCGGTGGGGCCGGCATCCAGGGCCTGCAGCACGAGGGCGAATCGCGGCGCCGCATCGAAGCCTCGCTGATTGCGGACCAGCTGCTCGCGGGGCTCGAGACCAGTCTCGACGCCGGCACCGTGCCGCCGGTCGGAACCGACGAGCGCCAAGAGGGCGTCTATCGGATCGCGACCGAGATTGCACCCCTCGACCTCGCCGTCCCGGACGACCCGGCGCCGCTGCAGGGTCTCGGAGGCGGGGCCCAGCAGAGCGGGCTCGGCGGCAAGCCCAGCAACCTGCCCGCCGCGCTCTCCCAGAGCTTCCTCCACGGCAGCGGCCGCGCGCCCTCGCCGATTCGGCGCATCACCGTCCGCGTCGCGTGGACGGAAGGCTGGGGCGAGCGCAGCGTCACGCGCACCACCTTCGGCTTCGACGCCGAGTCGGTCCAGGGCGCGGTGAGCGCGCTCGCCGCCGCGCAGCCGCAGGACCAGTCCACTGCTCCGCAGACGCCCCAGACGCCGCAGGCCCCGGCCCAGGGGAACCCGGTTCGATGACGGCGCGACGCCAAGCTGCTGACTCTGCTCGACTTCGCCTCGCCGCCTGCGCGGGCTTCACGCTCCTCGAGGTGCTCGCGGTCGTCCTGCTGACCGGGATCGTGATCTCGGTGGCAGTCAACTTCTACCTCAATCTCTCGAACTCGAGCCTGGCCGCGATGGAGGGGACGCAGCGCGCGCGCCGCGCCGCGCTGGTGCTCGACCGCGTGGCGCGCGATCTCGAGGCGAGCGTGCTGGTGAAGAAACCGGACGGCGTAGACCCGCTGCTGCACCCGTGGCTGTTCCTGGCCGAGGGGGACGAGAGCGATCTCGGCGCGCAGCGGCTCAAGTTCGTGAGCCGCGGGCGGAGGCCGCGCAGCTCGACCGCCCCCGAGTCCGACCTGGAGATGGTGGCGTGGATCGCAGTCCCCGGGGCGAATCGCGACCTGGAGCTCCGCCGCTGGAGCTCGCCGGCGCTTCCGCCGGGCCTGGACCGCAGCTTCCCGAGCCCCGACGGCGCCGACCTGGTGGCCGCCGGGATCGCTGACTTCGGCGTGCGCCTCGAGGACGACAAGGGAGAGTGGCTGGCCCACTGGGACTCCTCGACGCTCGGCGCGTCGAGCCAGCTCCCGGTGGCGGCGGAGATCAGCGTCAGCTTCTTCAAGCGGCCCGACAGCGACGAGCGGGACGGGCCCTACGCGCGCCGCATCCTGCTCCCGCTGCGGCCGCTCGACATCGAGAAGATCGTGAGCGGCGGCGTCGCGGGCGGCGCAGGCTCCGGAGACCAGGACAAGGACCAGACGGGCGACTCGAGCAATCAGGCGTCGAACAAGGACAAGCCGCAGACCTGCGTGACGGTGGGCGAGTGCCTGTCGCGCCATCCGGATCTCAACTCGTTGATTCCCGCCGAGCTGCGCTCGGTCCTGGCCGGCTCCGCCGGGCAGTGCGCGAGCATCTTCGCGGGCACCGGCTTCGCGCCGGCGGACTGCCTCCAGTGACCCCGCCCACGGCCCACCGCCGCCACGAGGGCGTCGTTCTCCTCGTGGTGCTGTTCTTCGTGCTCCTGCTCTCGAGCAGCATCGCCACCTTCCTGCGCCGCGTGGCGGTCGACGCCGGCGTCGCCACCAATCGCGACCGCGCGCGCCAAGCGGAGGCGCTCGCGCGCGGCGGCGTGCGCCTCGCGCAGGTCCTCCTGCTCGAGGACCTGCGCCTGCGCCAGGGGCAGAGCGTGCCGCAGGTCGACAGCCCGCACTCGGTCTGGGGGCGCGTCGCAGGCGTCGATCTGATCGACGACCCCGACGTCTCGCTCGTGCTCGACATCGAGGACGCCGCCGCGCGCATCAACCTGAACGGCTTCCTGAAGCAGGGAACCGGGGGCCAGGGCCCAGGCGCGGACCCGGCGAAGACCGCGCTGCTCGCGCAGCTCCTCGCGGGGGTGATCGCGGCGATGCCGGGCAAGAGCGACGAGAAGCGCTACGACCCCGCGGAGCTGGCGGCCAACCTGATCGACTGGGTGGACGCCGACGACGTGCGGCAGTCGGGCGGCCCGGAGGACGAGCCCTACCTACGGCGCGATCCGCCCTACCGGCCGCCGAATCGCCCGCTCCTCTCGGTCGACGAGCTGCGCATGATCGACGGCTTCGACGGGCCGCTCGTCGAGGCGCTGCGTCCCTACGTGACCGTGTTTCCCCTGGTCGGCGACGCGGCGATCAACCTCAACACCGCGCCGCCCTGGGTTCTCGCCCAGATCCAGGTCTCCCCAGCGGCGAGCGAGGCGCGGCCGCTCCAGGAGGACGACGTGAAGCGCATCCTCGACGCGCGCGACGCGGGGATGATCTGCTCGAGCAACGCGCAGCCCGGATGCACCTCGCTGGGAGATCTCTTCCAGAACCAGACCCTCCAGCCCGCGGTCACGTTCACCTCGAGCGTCTTCGTGGTGCGCGCGCGGGCGCGCGTCGTCGACGTCGAGCGCACCGTGGAGGCCGTCATCGATCGCAGCAAGCCGAGCGAGATGGTGCGGCTGGCCTGGCGCGTCGACTGAGGTATCAATCCCGCGTGAACACGGCTCTCCTCGGCAAGAGCATCGGCCTCGACGTCGGAAGCCACACGATCAAGATCGTGGAGCTCCGCCAGACGCTGCGCGGCGTCGAGCTGGCGCGCCTCCACGCCATCCCGCTCACGGAGGGCGGGGAGGCGGCTGGCGAGGCTGGAGGCGCGCTGCCGGGCGAGCTCGCCGCCCTCCGCGACTGGGCGCGCGAGCAGGGGCTGGCCGGCGAACGCGTGGTGTGCGCGATTCCGGGCGACCGGGTGGCGCGCCGTCAGATGCGGCTTCCGTTCCGCGACCGCCGTCGCATCGCCCAAGCGGTCCCCTTCGAGGTCGAGACGGAGACGCCCTTCGAGCTCGACGAGGTGTTCGTCGACTGGGAGCTGGTCGCAAGCTCGGGCGGCTCCGCCGACGTGGTGGCCACCGTGGTCCCGCGCACCGAGGTCGCGAGCCGCATCGAGGGCCTGCGCGCCGCCGGGATCTCGCCCCGCGTGCTCGAGGTCGAGGGCCTCGTGCTCGGCAACCTCGCCGAGCTCGTGGAGCTGCCCGGCACGCGGCTCCTCGTCGACCTCGGCCATCGCAAGACGACGCTCTGCCTGCTGGTCGACGGGGCGCCGCGCGCGGCCCGCACCCTCCCGGTTGGCGGACGCCACCTGACGGAGGCGATCGCGCGCGAGCGCGGCATCGACCTCGCGGCCGCCGAGGCGCGCAAGTGCCGGGACGGCGTCGCGGACTCGCCCGCGGCCGGACGCGTGCTCGAGCGCCTGGTGCGGGACCTCGTGCGCACGCTCGGCGGCCTCGAAGGCGTGCTCGGCGGGCCCGCCGAGAAGGCGCTGGAGGAGATCACGCTGCTCGGAGGCGGAGCGCGCCTCCCGCGCATCGACCAGTACCTGGCCGAGAGCACCGGGATCCCGACCGCGCGGCTCCAGATCCCGCCGTCCGGGGCGGCGGGGGTGCTGATCGCCGCCGGCGATCCCCTGCGCTTCGCCCCCGCGCTCGCGCTCGCGCTCCGCGGCACCCTGCGTGCGCGGACGCGCATGAACTTTCTGCAGGCGGAGTTCGCCCCGCGCCTCGACCTGCGGGGCATCCTCGGCCGGCTGCGCCCGAGCCTCGTGCTCGCCGCGCTCGCGCTCGTCCTCGCGATGGCCGCGGGCATCTCGCGCATCGCCGTCGAGTCGCGGCGCGCCGACGCGATCGGGCGCGAGATCGCGGAGGTCTGGAGCGGCGCGCTTCCCGGCAAGCCGCTGCCGAGCGACGTCCCGCGGGCGCTCCAGCAGGCGCTCCACGACGCACAGCAGCGCGCCGACTTCCTCGGCATCTACGGCGGCAACCTGTCGGCGCTCGACCTGCTGACCGAGATCTCGAAGCTCGTGCCGGCCGAGCTGCAGGTCGTCTTCGAGGAGCTCTCGATCGACGGCCAGGTGGTGCGCATCCGCGGCCACACCCCGAGCTACGCCGCCGTCGATCAGCTCAAGAGCGCGCTCGCGGGCTTCCCGAGCTTCAGCGACATCCGCGTCAGCGAGATCCAGGCGGACAGCACGCGCGGCGGCAACAACTTCAGCGTCACGATCAGCCTCGCGAAGGGGGAGTCGACGCCGTGAGCGACCTGCGCGATCGCGTCGCCG
>Ga0335082_10003548_pt1 | contig 17003 bp, 16 predicted proteins | sample Lox_Sample_41_FD_206718 | JGI IMG/M metagenome (GOLD analysis project Ga0335082, IMG submission 206718) | Soil microbial communities from Loxahatchee National Wildlife Refuge, Florida, United States - Lox_Sample_4.1 | ecosystem: Environmental > Terrestrial > Soil > Wetlands | place: USA... | reverse complement strand
CCCCACCATGATTGCGTTTGCGCACTCAACCACGGCAGCGAAGGCCAGCACGACGCCATAGAAGTACATGGAGGCGACGGTCGCTGTACGTGAGTACACGATGGCAAGCACGCCTAATGCCGCGAGAGCAATACCCAGTGCAAGAAACCATCCCCAGTTTCGCCCCAACTCAGGTGGAGCGTCGATCGTCAGAACATTCAGCTCATCCATTTGTATTCCCTTTCGCCTTTAGCTTTCCGTCGTTTGGAAAGCGTTCTTCCAATTCGCGCCGGCCAAACGCGATGGCCGCGCAGGTTAAGCTTCGGAACAGAAGAGCGACACCGATGAACACGCCGATCACCCACGATCCGGGCGCAGGCCACTGCGAGTTCACAAAAATGCCGAAAAGCGTCAAAATCACACCGCTCACTATGTGCCAGCGCATGCCGAGCGGACCCGCCGCCACTGAGGAAACGAGTTGGAAGGCACCGGCAACAATCTCAAGTGCACCTCCAGCAATGAAGAACACTTCCATGAGCACAGTCAGGCCTTCCGCGCTCATTGTCTGGTACCGAAGCAAAAGGAACGCCGTCACGCCGAGAAGCAACGCGCCGAGGAAGTGGAGGACGGACCCGCTCCACTTCCCCGCCAGGATGGCGCTCGCACACTCAATCGTGGCCGCTACCGCCAGGATCACCCCGTAGAAGCACGTGGAAGCGACCGTGTCCGCGCGTGAGGAGACTATGGCGAGAACGCCCAATGCAGCGAGTGCGGAGCCGAGGGCAAGAAACCATCCTCTGTATCGTCTTGTCTGAGACGGGACCTCGATTGCGACAACACCGACTTGATCCATCTCACTTCCTGCCTCGCCCTAAGCTTGTTTGAAGTTGCCTTCTGAGCACAGCGGCCCCTCCGTTCTGGTCTCTGAATAGTCGCGCCGAAGCGCAGCGATTCGAGCTTCCTGCCGGAGCCGGACTTCTCCCTCAGATTGTCTCGCCTTTGACTGGAGCCGTTCGATTCTGGCTTCTCGCTGTTGCTGGCGCAGACGAATGTTCCCGCGCCTGCGCTGAATCGCGTTCTCCAGTTGCGTGCCCAGGTGGTCAATACGCGCGTCGATCTTCTCCAACCGGCCAGCTCGTGCCCGTGCTCGCTCGGCCTTCAGTTGTTGCATCTCCGCGCGGTGAGCCTCCGCATCCAAGTCCTCCTCGGTAGTTTCAACGAGGGTGTTCATACGCCGAAGCACAACGCCGCCGATCCGTTCGATGCGCTCGTCGAGAGGCGTCACAGCCTCTTCCATGATGTCGGCCACGACTGCGACCTTCCCGGGCTTCAGAGCCCGGCTGACTTCCCCGACGAAATCATCCGTCAGGCCAGCCTTTTGCGCGTCGGCAATCGCGCCCACAACCGCACCAGCGGTGCCACAGGTAATCACGCCAAGCGGCCCACCGATGAGCCCGAGGATTGCGCCCACAGCGGTGCCGCCCGCCAGCATAGGGACACTGAGCAGATCGTCGTTTCGGATCACGCGAGCGCCGCCGTCCGGTGTTTTGGCCACAACCTGCACTTCGAAAACAGAGATCTCGCCATCGCTATCCAGTTCTCGAACTGCTTGCAGGCCGTCCAGAGCCTTCGCTTCGTCGTCAAAAACGATTACGATCATCTTCTCCATCGCGGATCTTCCTCCCGCAGGTGGCGATGCTTGTCGCTGGCTTAGTGCTAGGCCAACACCTTTCTCTCCTGGGCCGCGCCGAAGCGCGCTAATGCGAGCGTCATATCGTTTGCGGAGCTCTCCTTCCGATTGATTCGCCCGGGTCTGAAGGGCCCTGATCCGCGCGGCTCGTTGCCTTTTGCGTTCCATCATTGCAGCACGCTTGCGCTCTATGGCCGCCTCCAGCTTCTGGCGCGCCTGGTCGATGCTGGCATCGATTCTGGCGAGACGATCCGCCCGTGCCCGCAGACGTTCCGCCGTGAGCACGTCCATCTCAGCGCGATGGACAGCCGCATCGCGATCGTTCTGTGTGTCTTTCACGAAAGTGCGGGTGCGTCGCAACACGACACCTCCCAGTTCTTCCATGCGCGTGTCCAGCGGTGTGAGGAGGTCTTCGTCGATATCGGCGACTACAGCGACCTCCCCGCGCTGGAGAGCTTCCGAGACATCGCCGACGAACTCGTTCGTGACACCCGTCTCCTCTATATCGGCGATCGAGCCAAGCACCGCGCCGGCAGCCGCGCCCACGGCGACGCCAACCGGCCCGCCCATGAGTCCGAGGAGAGCCCCCAGCACGCCTCCGCCGCCAATGAGCGGCAGCGCCAGGTTGTCGGCCTGGTCGATCACACGAACGGGACCGTTTGGGGTCTTCACGATGACACGCGCGTCGAAGATGGCGATCTCGCCCTCTTTGTCCAGTTGCCTGAGGACCCCCAGACCCTCAAGGGCCTTCGTTTTGCCTTCGGCGAACAGAATGACAACCAGAGTTTCCACGGTGGCTCCTTCCTGATCAGGCGGGGTGAATATCGGCGCGAGCGCGTTTGAGGGCGCTCTTGAGCTCAGCCAAAGCCGACCGCACGCCGTGCTGAAGCTCGTTGAAGGCCGCGTCACCAGACTGGTTCAGGTTGCACATTTTGGTTTCGGCCGCCTGATATCCGGCGCGCAGCTCGGCGATGACCATCGCTTTCGCCGTCGTCTTCGTCAGGTCTGCCGCAGTGCGTACACTGGCGATGCGCGCCTTCAATTCGGTCAGTTCCCCTTCAAGGCTGGTGGTCAAGGCAACGCGCGCAGAATCAGACTCTCTTCGCATCACTCGGAGCGTTGCCTCAAGGTCCGCCTTTTCGCCCGCGGCCGCCAGCTTGAGCTCGGCATTGATGGAACTGATCTCATGGCGCAGCACATCGAGGAAGGCGCCTATTCGGTTCTGTTGTGCCTCCCTGGCTGCATCCAGATTGCCGGTCAGTTCGTCAATCCGCGCGTTGGTTTTGGTCCTGGCCTCAGCGACCTCTGTCTTCAGGTTGACCCGAAGCCTGGCGAGGTCAGCGGTGGCGGTATCGATGGTGCTTTGTAGGGTCGTCACCGAGTCGTGAAGTGTCTTCCTGCGAGCATCGAATTCTGCTTTGAGGTTTGCTTTCAGTTCCTGAGCTGTTGGGCTCACGGGTTTGCTCCTTCACTCGGCGTAGGGCAAATCAATGACCAATCGTGAGAGCGGCACAAGTTGATCGGAACAGCGCGTTCGGCGTGCTGCCTGTGGTCACCGCGGCCCAGAGCGAGCCAACTTCCGGACCTGGTGTCCAACAGCCTGGACACTTCACCGGACTTTTGGAAAGACCCGATTCTCGTCGCTACACGAGCTGACTCCGCTTTCCACCAAAACCTGACGGCAAGCTCACTCTTTCGATCCGGAAGTCGTTTACGCTTTTTCCTGGGCCAGGAGAATGTGACGCCGCAGCCGGGACGGGTCCTGGCCTCTCGAGTGCTGGTTGGAGCGGCGCAGAGGGAAATCGAGCCGCCATGAACGAGAGCATTGCTCTGCAAGGGAGCATCATCATCGAGAACTCCGAAAAGGTGCGCGAAGCAATCAGCAAAGCGCTGCGTGCGAGGCCATCGCAGCTCTTTGTAGATCTGTCCGAGGTTACCTACCTTGACACCTCCGGACTGGCCACTTTGCTGGAGGCTGAGCGCATCGCCCGCAAACAGGGCACGCGCATGGTTGTGGGGGGCGTGCACGATCAACCGCGCCACCTGCTGGAGATCAGTCACCTCGATCGGTTGTTCGAGATGGTTGCCGAGGAGGGCGGCGCATGAAGTTCTTCGAAGCGGTTGGCAGAGCCGTGATCCAGCAACTTGCCTATGTGGGAGGACTGACCGTGCAGTTCTGGTCGGGGTTGCGCGCCTCTCCCCGCGTGCTGCCGGTGGTAGGCAAGCGCGCGCGGTGGCGGGCCGCAATCCGGCAGATGGCGGCTATTGGCGTGGATGCGGTGCCCATGATCGCGCTGATGTCGATGTGCGCGGGTTTCATCCTAGCCATGCAGTCCGGCGCCGAACTACGCAGATTCGGCGCGCTGCAGTACGTGATGGATGTCGTGGCCGTGGGTTTTACCCGCGAGCTGGGTCCGCTGCTTACAGCGGTCATCGTGAGCGGGCGATCGGGCTCCGCTTTCTCGGCTGAGATCGGATCCATGGTTGTGACCAATGAGATCGATGCATTACGGGCCATGGCTCTTGACCCGGTCGAGTTTGTGCTCGCGCCAAAATACGTGGCTTCGCTGATCACAATCCCTTGTTTGACCATTCTGAGCAACGCATTCGGCATACTGGCCGGCGCCGCATTCATGTTCATCAGCACAAGAACGACGCTGCCCATGTACCTGCGCTACGTTGCAAACTCAATCGATCTGAACGACGTATTCACGGGCCTGCTGAAGAGCGTGGTATTCGCGACCATTATCGTCAACGTCGGGTGTCTGGAGGGTTTTCGAGTTCGCGGCGGACCTGATGCCGTGGGCCGTTCTGCGACGGACGCTGTCGTGAGATCGACCTACCTGGTCATTTTGGCGGATGTGTTCTTCACGGCTGTCTTTTATCTGGTGCACAAACACTGACATATGGGTGAAGCAATCATCTCAGTCGCTGATCTGACGGTCGTTTATGGAGGCAGATGCGTGCTCGACCGGGTGAGCCTGGACATCGAACAGGGCGAGGTCATGGTGCTGCTCGGCGGAAGTGGCTCTGGAAAGACCACCATGTTGCGACACATCATCGGACTGGAGCGGCCGACGTCGGGGACCATACGCGTTCGCGGGGTGGATATCAATCGGTGCTCCCTCAGAGAGCTAAAAGCGGTCCGGCGGCACATGGGGGTCGCCTTTCAGGAAGCCGCCCTATTCAACTCGATGACCGTGGAGGAAAACGTTAGTCTGCCGTTGCACGAGCTGACCTCGTTGTCGGATCCCGTCATTGAGATCATGACCTACCTGAAGCTGCTGGCGGTGGGGCTCGGCGAAGCGGGGAAGCAGTTGCCTCAGGAATTGTCAGGGGGCATGAAGAAGCGTGCCGCAGTAGCGCGGGCGACTGCGCTGGATCCCGAGATTCTGGTGTTCGATGAGCCTTCCGCTGGACTGGATCCTATTGTCGCGGCGGGTCTGGACGAGCTGATCCTGTTTCTGAAGCGCATATTCCACATGACCATGCTTGTGGTCACGCACGAGATGTCGAGCGCGTTCCGAATTGCCGATCGCATTGCGATGTTGTACCAGGGATCGCTGATCGCAGTCGAAAGCAGGGAAGGCTTTCGAGCGAGCAACCACCCTCGCATCCGGCAGTTTCTGGATCGAACACCCGACCCAATCACCGAAGGTCCGGCCGATCAGGATCACCTTCGCAGACTGGCTGGCATGACGGGAGCAAGAGGATGAATACGGAAGCTAAAGTCGGCGCCTTTGTAGTATTGTCCATGGCCGTCCTTCTGGCAACCATTTATCACGTGAGTAGTGAACAACTGCGCGGCGCACGTGTCAGCTACAAGACCTACTTTCGCTATGCCGGCGGGCTGGAGCCAGGAGCGGACGTTCTATTCGGCGGCATAAAGGTCGGCACGGTGACCTCCGTGCGGCCCGACGCTCAGGACCCCACCCGGATCCAGATCCTGCTGGACGTCAAACCAGGCACGCCGCTGAACGGGAAGTCCCTGGCGCGGCTCGGATCGGTTACTGTCGTCACCAGCCCGGTCATCTCCATCAGCACGGGATCGAACGATGCACCTCGCCTGCCGCCGGGGGCGGTCATCCCCTCGGCGGAGACGGTCAGTCTGGACGAAACCGAGCGCAAGATCGTGACTCTCGCCGACTCCGCGCAAACGCTGCTTACCTCCGTGAATACGGACGTGAACAGCCTTACGCAGGACGCTCGTGTCCTGATTGCGCATCTGAATCAGATCACCGGCGAAGCCAATCAGACGCATTTGGCCGAGACGTTGGCCAGCGCGGACACGATGATCACGCGGTTATCACCCAAAGTCGCTCAGATCAGCGATCAGGTTCAGAGGCTGACCGAGAATGCCAACGGAGTCATGGCCAAAGCAGGGTCCACCGTGGACAACGCCAACAACACCGTGACCAACGCCAATGACACGATCACGAAGCTTCGCGAGCCAATGCAGGCGGACCTTGAGGAAATGCGCAAAACACTCGAAGAAGCCCGCGGCCTGATAGCCACCTTGCGCTCTGCGACGTCGGCCAAGGATCAGGATCTGACCGAAACGCTGGAGAATGTGCGCATCACCAGCGACAATCTGAGCCAACTGACGGAGTCGCTGAAAGAGCGCCCGTGGAGTCTGGTGCGGATCAAACAGCCCAAGGACCGGAAAGTTCCCCAGACGGCGAGGACTCAATGAAGACGACAGCGCTGATGAACGTGTGTGTGGCGGCCGTGATGCTGCAGATGGCCGGTTGTGGCGGCAGGATCAGGTACCCGACTTTGTACACTCTGGAGATTCCCCCTGCTCCCGCACGAGACCTGGGGAACGCCCGCACGGGCACGATTGCGGTACGCCGTTTTCAGGTCGCGCCGTACCTGCGCGAAGGCCGAATCGCCTTCCGAACCGCGCCTGAGGAGATTGCGTTCTACGACTATCACCGGTGGGCAGCCAGTCCGGCCGACGATGTCACCACAGCAATGGTGGACTCACTCCGTTCCGCTCGCGCGTTCTCTTTGGTGAAACGATACGATGGCCAAAGCAAACAGGACTATCTCATGTCCGGCCGGCTCGAGCGCCTGGAAGAGATCGATTATGGCGGAGCAGTCCGTGTCGAAGCAAGAGTATCGGCCGAGCTGGTGAATCTGAAGTCAGGCGTCACGGTCTGGACCGGCGAGGCGGACGAAAGTCGCCAGGTCGAGGCCCGCAACGTGAACTCGGTGGTTCTGGCGATGAGCCAGGCTCTCCAGAAAGACATTGACCGGCTCGTGGCGAACCTCGACGGCCAACTCCCGCGGGAGGCGGAACGTGATGAGCACCCAAGGCCTTGAGTCGGCTCCTGATCAGTCCTCGAATGCTCCGGTGGCAAGCCGACCCACGATGAGCGGCCTGACATCGTATGAGGCGGCGAAGCGTCTCGCGCAGTATGGTCCTAATGAGCCGGCTCCGCCTCGGCGCGCTCCGCCGGTCCTGGATTTCATTCGCCTTTTTCTCAACCCACTAGTGTTGATCCTACTCATCGCCGCTGTGAGCTCCATATTTCTCGGCGATGCGACGGACGCGGGGATCATCCTCGTCATTGTTCTTCTAAGCAACATCCTCGATTTCACCCAGACACATAAGTCGCAGCGTGCAGTCGAGCAGTTGCAGCAACGGGTGGCTCCCACTGCCACGGTGCTCCGCGACGGGCGGTGGCAGGAAATCCGGAGAATCATGGTTGTCCCAGGCGATATTGTGCAGCTGGCCGCCGGCGATCTTGTGCCCGCCGATGCACGCCTGCTTGAATCGCGCGACCTCTATATCCAGCAGGCTGCGCTAACGGGTGAATCGCTGCCCGTCGAGAAGCAGGCTGCCGGCGAGCAAGTCTCCACGAAGCCCGATGCGAAGAACATGGTCTTTCTGGGCACCTCTGTAGTAAGCGGGACAGCCAGCGCATTGGTGGTATCAACCGGAGCCCGCACCTCGTTCGGCGATATCGCCGTACGCCTTGCTTCACGCGTTGAGCCCTCGTGTTTCGACAGAGGTCTGAAGGACTTCAGCCTGCTCCTGACGCGCACCGTCCTCTTCCTTGTTGTTTTCCTGATCGCGGTTGGCGTAATCAGGCACAACGACGTGCTCCAGTCGATCATGTTCGCAGTCGCGCTCGCGGTCGGTCTGACACCGGAATTCCTTCCCATGATTGTTGCCATCACCCTCGGCAACGGGGCACGCGCGATGGCGCGCAAGAACGTGGTTGTGAAACATCTTTCCTCAATCCAAAATTTTGGCAGCATCGACGTGCTCTGCAGCGACAAGACCGGGACGCTCACTACCGGCAACATGGTCCTCGACCAATGTCTCGACTCTTTCGGCAGGCCGTCGCCCCAGGTTATGGCTTTCGCGCGGCTTAACAGCAAATTCGAGACCGGAATTCGTAGCCCGCTGGACACGGCCATTCTTTCCGCTCCGGAGACGGAGCAGGAGAAAGGCTACGAGAAGCGGGACGAGATCCCGTACGATTTCGAGCGCCGACGGCTTTCGATCGTGGTGGAACGGCAGTCGCGGCGGCTTTTGATCACCAAAGGCGCGCCGGAAGGAATTCTCGCGCGGGCGAACGCCTGCGAGTCGGGCGGAAGAACAATCCCACTGGACTCAGAGGCGCTGGAGCAGTGCCGGAATACCTACGACGAACTGAGCAGCCAGGGATTCCGTGTGCTGGCGGTTGCATACACCGAAGTCGACCCTCGGCCCAACTACTCGGCGGAGGATGAGAGGAATCTCATCCTCGCAGGGTTTGCTACGTTTTCAGACCCACCTTTGCCGGACGCGGCGCGGGCTCTGACCGCACTGAAGCAGGAGGGAGTCCGGGTCAAAATCATCACCGGCGACGGGGATTTGGTTACAGCTCATGTATGCCGCCAGGTAGGTCTCGACACCGGCAGAATTGTCCTCGGCGACGAGATCGAACAAATGACCGATACCGCGCTCACGCATGTCGCCGCACAAACGACGGTTTTCGCGCGCGTATCGCCTGCGCAGAAGAACCGCATCCTGCTGGCGCTGAAGCACAGTGGCCATGTTGTGGGATTCATGGGGGACGGGATCAATGATGCTCCATCGCTTCATGCGGCCGACGTAGGCATCTCCGTGTCGACGGCCGTTGACGTTGCCCGCGAAGCCGCCGATATCATCCTCGTCGAGCCGGGTCTGGACGTTCTCGCCAGCGGAATCCACGAGGGACGGAAGGCGTTCGGAAACGTCATGAAGTATCTGTTGATGGGGACCAGTTCGAATTTCGGCAATGTCTTCAGTATGGCGGGCGCGTCGGTGTTCCTGCCGTTTCTGCCCATGTTGCCCACGCAGATTCTGCTGAACAACTTCATGTACGACCTCTCACAGGTCGCCATCCCCACCGACAACGTCGACGAGGACTTCCTCAGAAAACCGCGGCAGTGGGACATTGGCCTGATCCGCAGGTTCATGCTGTACATCGGACCGATCAGTTCGGCCTTCGACTTCCTGACCTTTTACATCCTTCTGCGCTTCTTTCATGCGCGCCAGGAGTTCTTTCACACGGGATGGTTTGTGGAGTCGCTGGCTACGCAGACGCTGGTGATATTCATTATTCGCACACTGAAGAACCCGCTCCGCAGCCGGCCCAGCCGGCTGTTGACCGCAACGACGCTGGCCATAGTCGCGATCGGAATCCTTTTGCCATATACTGCGCTCGCCCGTCCATTGGGTTTCGTTCCTCTGCCCGCGGCCTTTCTGTGCTACATCGGGGTGGCCACCATCGCTTACATGTTGCTTGTGGAATTCGGCAAGCAGATGCTGTTCAATCGGGCGGCGGGAAGACCTGCGGCCGAAGTCAGGCGCGCTTCCGCCGGCGCCATCTGAGAAAGACAATTAGTGTGCCGAAGCCCGCGATGACTGCAATCGCTGTGAGGAGATACAGCGCTGGCTGCTCGTAGCGGGTAAACAAGGCGATCATCTGGCGACTGTAGATTCGGGCAAGGCCTGCGATTGCGAAGAAACGCGTAGCGCGCCCCGCCGCCAGGGCAGGGAGAAACTCCTTAGTCGGATACTGCATGATCCCGGCTGCCATCACAACTGAGGTGAAGGGGAACGGTGGCGGCAGGATAGAAGCGGCGATGATCGTCCCGAAGCCCCGCTTCTCAAAGTGTTTGTAGAATCGCGCGGCACGGGATTCCCCGATCTTCTTCTCCAGGGTGTCCTTGCCACCCCTTGCGGCGAGCCGATACGTAAGGTATCCGCCAAGCACTTCGCCGACGGTCGCCATCAGTGCGTACCAGACCCACCATTGAGTCCGTCTTGCGGATAACGCGATGACCGCCATATCCATGCTTCCCGGGGGAGCGGACACGAAGGGAGTGTTGTCTGCGAGACCGAGCACGATCAGCCCAAGCCCCCCAAGGTGGAGTGACCAGTCCCGCAGGGATTCCGCTGCTGCCAATAAAATTAGATTCTCCATACATGCGCTCCACCAGCAGCCACGCGAAGAGAATGGGCGCGGGTTAACCATCGACCCGCGCCCGTTCCGGCAAGTTCCGGAGATAGCTTTAGAAGCCGATGGTCAGGAGGTCTTCGACCGCTCTGACACCGGGAGCGGCCCAGGCGGCGTGTTCGGCTTCCTCCCGCTCGGCCCAGGAACGGACGCAACCCCGCAGCGTCACTCTCCCTTCCGATGTTTCGACCTTGATGCGATTGGCGTCGATCTCGGCGTTGCGCTTCAACGCGTTCTCGATCTTGATCTTCACATCGATAGCGCTGACCTTCGGGGCGACTTCAATCTCGTTGATCACTCCCTTGACGCCGGTAAGCGGCCGGATGGTCTTCTCGGCTTCCTCTCTCTGAAACCGCCATTCGACCTTTCCGTGGAGGGTGACCCAGCCGTTGGACACTTTCACCTTTACGGCATTGGGTACGAGGTCGTTCCACTCCAGATGGTTCGCGGCGATGCGGGCGATGTCCTCATCGGTGCGGGTTGCCGAAGCGGGCAACTCAACCTGGACCTCACTGGCTATCGCTTTGACATTGAGGACACGCATGGCAGCGCGTTCGGCAGCCCACTTTTCATGAAAGCTGCTCACATGACCGTCAAGTTCCACCACCCCGTCCTTCACAGACACGCCGATCTGCTCGGCGTGGACGCTGGGCTCCCACCGCAACTCCTGCTCGACATCGAACTTCAGTTGCTCACTGGTCTTCATGACTCATCTGACTCCTTTCTTAACCCCAGTGCGTCACGTTGCCTGCGGGACGACACTGGCATGTTGATCGTTGCAAGTTGAAGGCCGGGAATCGCACTGCAAATCGGACGTGCAGCCAGTCCGGCTGGTGACCAGGTGTTGGACACTCAGCCTAGAGTTCGGCTGCGATCGAGGGCGCGTAAGTCGCGCGGTGTGATGATTGCACAGCTTTGACCTGGAATCCCAGATGCTCCGAATCCAGAAGGAGCCTGCCATGCCAATACCACGCATCTTGTTCCCGACGGATCTTTCTAACCGGTCCCTTGGGATGATTCCGTATGTCAAGACAATCGCCGCGAAGTACGACGCCGAGGTGATACTGCTGTATGTTGCGAGTCCGCTTTATCCGATTCCAGCCACCGGATACACAGGGCCGGCATATATCCCGGTGCCCAAAGAGGTGCTTGCTGAAGAGCGCAACGAGCTGGAGAAGTTCGGTGCTGATCTGCTCCAGGGGATCAAAGTGAGGCACGTGCTATACGAGGGTGACCCTGCGCCGCAGATCCTTGAATGCGTGAAATCGGAGGAACTTGATCTGATCGCCATGCCAACTCACGGCCGGGGAGATTTCCGCCGATTCCTCATAGGATCCGTCACGGCGAAGGTGCTTCACGATGTTTCATGCCCGGTGCTGACCGGTGCGCATCTCAAAGAACCCGCCGGGTTGAAGGCCGGTAGTATTTCGAACGTCCTGTGCGCGGTGGATCTCGGGGGCCAGAGTGCGGATGTGATCAACTATGCTTCGCAACTCGCCAGCGACTTTCACGCCCGGCTGAATTTTGTGCACGCAGTACCGACCGATCCGCTGCTGTCGACGGATTGGCGGGAGGAGGCTGTCAACGTGGCTCGACTCGGTCTGGACGCCGTGCTCAGCGCCAATCGGGTTACCGGTGCCGATGCGTGCATCGAGGAAGGCGAGTCGGCGCATGTCGTCTGCTCCGTTGCAAAGAAGATCGGAGCCGACCTGGTGGTCATCGGCCGTGGGCCTCAGGACGGCCACTTCGGCAGGTTTACCGAACATGCTTACGGCATCATCCGTCAGTCGCCGTGCCCGGTGATCAGTATCTGAGACACTCAGGAGTTCACCGCTGATGCCGGAGGATCAATGAAATTCGGCGTGCTCGCACTTGACTACGACGGGACAATAGCGCGCGATGGAGTGCTCGATCCGAATGTCAGGAATTCGCTGACGGAAATCCGCGCCCACGGTATTCGAGTGATCCTCGTTACCGGCCGCATTCTGTCGGACCTCGAGCGAGCCGCGGGAGACCTGAGGTTCGCGGATGCCGTCGTGGCGGAGAATGGCGCGGTAATAGCGTTCCCGAACGGTCACTCGTGGGTCGTCGCACAGCCTCCTCCGGCGGAATTCCTCGACGAGCTTCGTCACCGCGCGATCGGTTTCACCGCCGGACAGTGCATTGTCGAAGCCGACGCGACGCTCGCTCCGCAGATACTGTCCGTGATCCGGGAACGCGAACTGCCACTCACGTTGCTGTTCAACCGCGGCCGTCTCATGGTGCTTCCGCAAGCCGTCAGCAAATCGACAGGTCTTCGGATCGTGCTCACGGCCCTACGCCTCTCGATCCACAACACAGTTGCGATCGGGGATGCTGAGAATGACAACGATCTCCTCGCAGTTTCCGAGATTGGTGTTGCCGTGGGGTGGGGAAGCCGGTTCCTCCAACAGGCTGCGGACGAGGTTGTCCCCGGAACCGGCCCTTCCGATCTCTGCCCGTACCTCCGGCAAGCCGCTTCATGGATGCGGCTCCCTCCCGATCATACGCGCCGGCATCAAATCGCGGTGGGTGTCACCGATCGTGGCGAGCGGCCTGAATTCGCGATCCGAGATCAGAACGTGCTGATCACGGGAGATCCGGGATCGGGGAAATCGTGGTTATCGGGACTCGTTTGTGAACAACTCATGCTGCGCGATTACTGCACTTGTGTCATCGATCCGGAAGGCGACTACGAGCAGCTGGAATCTCTGCCGCGCGTTGTCGCGTGGGGTGGCCAGGATCTTCCTCCCTCATTACCCGATCTGGTTCGCGTCCTCCGGCACCCGGACATGAGCGTTGTTGTCAATCTCTCTCGCGTCACCTTCACGGAGAAGATCGCTTACCTCAACTCCCTTCTGCCAGTGCTTGCTTCTCTCAGAAGAGACACGGGCCTCCCACACAGAATTGTCATTGACGAAGCTCATTACTTTCTCCACGGCGCGAACATCGGCGAGCTTCTGGATCTCACACTTGGGGCGTATACGCTGGTCACTTATCGGCCGTCGGAACTTCCGCGCGATATCGGGAAAGTGATCGAGATAGTCGTTGCGACGCGCACTACGGATTCACGCGAGGTCGACGCGCTCAAAGCCATATCGGGCAAGGGAGCCCCTGACTGGAGTAGTACGCTGGCGGCATTGCAGGTGGGTGAAGGTGCTCTGTTGCCGGGACCGCAGGAAAGCTCCGGCAGATTGCAGCGGTTTTCTTTTTTGCCCCGCCTCACGGCGCAGGTCCGGCACCGCTCGAAGTATCTGGACGTTCCCGTGCAGAGTGGCAGGGAGTTCATTTTCACTTTGGATGGCAAGCCGATCGGTCGGCCAGGCCGAACGTTACAGGAGTTTGTGTCTTCTCTAGGGAATATCTCGAGTGAAGTAATTGCAGGTCATGCGCGTCGGGGAGACTTCTCGCGTTGGATCGCCGATGTTTTTCGCGATCTGCCTCTGGCGGCGGATTTCCGCAAAGCGGAGCAAGGATACTGCGACGACAAACAGCTGCGTGACGAATTGGCTCGGGCAATTCGGGAGCGATATGACGTTGAGACTGACTTGGAACTGTGAGCTTACGACTCATCGACCATGGCAACGTGGACGCCTTTCACAGCCAACTGCAGGCTTTCAAGATTCCCTGCTTCTGGTCATCTGTGTTCCAGAAGACGATCACTGGCTCTTCTCCCGTCCGGAGGTGGCCACACCGTCCACCATCATCATGAGCCCCACTGCAATTTCCCGGAGACCCTCGGCCTGAGCGGTCAACTCCTCCCCTGCCGCCGCGTTCTGTTCCGCGCTGGCCGCATTCTCCTGGGTCACCTGTTCCATCTGCGAGATAGCTTTCGAGATCTGTTCGAGCCCACGCGCCTGTTCCTGACTGCTCACGCTGACCTCGTCGACGGTCACGCGAACGTCGCCGGCGATCCGGCTGTTCTCCTCCATGGCCTTTAGCACCTGCTGCAGCTTGGCGCGTCCGTCCTGTGAGCTTCTCACCGCCTCCTCGATCAGGCCGGCCGTTTCCCTGGCCGCCTGTGCGGACCGATGCGCGAGGTTGCGAACCTCGTCGGCGACGACGGCAAACCCCAGCCCGGCTTCGCCAGCTCTGGCTGCCTCGACCGCCGCGTTCAGCGCGAGGATGTTCGTCTGAAACGCAATCGCGTCTATGATGCGGATGATCTTCGAGACTTCGTCGCTCGACTCACTTGCTCCGGCAATGGAGCGATCCAACTCGCTAAGGGCTTTGTTGAGAGTACCCACGATGCTAACCTCCTGCCGCATAAGTTCGCTGGCGTGCAGAGCGTTTTCCGCGTTCTTTCGAGTAATCGAACTGATCTCCGTCGTCGACGCGGAGGTTTCCTCGATCGAGGCCGCCTGTTCCGATGCGCCCTGCGACAGTTTCATGCCGGATGCTGACACCTGACCCGCGGCGCTCGCCACCTGATTCGCCACCTCTCCGACGTTCGAGGTGATTCGCCTGAGCCTGCGATTGACCTGCCGTATGACGACCAAACCTCCCACACTCGCCGCAAGACAGACGGCGATGGAGGCGAAGCACAACCACAGGTCGCGGGACGTGGTTTCCTCCGCCTGGGACTTGTCCTGAGCCATCTGCTTTTCCTCAAGTGCGGACAAGCGCGATACATCCTGCTGAAGGTTCGTGAGCGGTGCCCACGTGTTGGCGACGGCATAGTCCCATGCTTCGCCGACCTTGCCCGCTTCGGTCAGCCTGGCCACAACCTGAAACTGATTGGCCCAGGCAATCCGTTGTTCCTCGGCGTCCGCCATGATTTGTCGAGATTCAGGAGTGGTCAACAGCGGACGAAGCCGCTCCAACACGTCGTGCAGCGACGCATTGCCGGCAAAGAACGACTGCTTCTGTGCATCGCGGCGTTGCAGGTTATTCGACTGAGCGTACAGGATCATGCCGCGCGAATTGGCGAGCATCATAGCGGCCAGCGACCGGACTTCGCCGGCCAGACTGAGCTTCCTGGCCGAAGAATCAACCAGTCTTTGAATGGCGTGCTGGCCGGAACGCAAACCGCTGATCGCCACTCCGCTCAGCGCTGCTACAGCGGCGAGCGTCAGAGCGAAGCTGATACTGATCCGGGCGCCTATGGTAAGCCTATGCCTCATAACTTGTGGCCTCGCTGGGTTACCGAACCATCACATTTGCAGGAAGTGCGTGAAAAGCATGTCTCATATAAGTCACCCGAATTTCGCGGATTCATTGCAAAGTTCATATCGCTGGTGTCGAGAGCAGCGCCGTCGTGATTAGCACTACAAGATGAAGCGTTGAAATCCGGGCGATGGATTCCAGTCTGAAGGCGATTGGTTTCACGGGGGATCTGATCAAGCCGCTCCTTCAAAACCAATTGTCATGAAGCGCCCGGGAGAGCAGACTCCCGCCGCCAGACAGGCTTATTGCGGTCCAGCGCAGTCACTGGCCAGACGAAGCTGCCGATTCCCGAGACCCGAGATGCCTGCTTGTGCCCGATCGCCGCGGTCTGACGAAAGAAGGCGCTTCACCTCGTCGAGCAGTTCCGCCTTTGAACATGGCTTGAGGAGCGTCCCGGACGCGCCCATAGTTTCAGCAATGCGGAAAAGGTCGGGTAGTCCGATTTCGCCATCCACCGCGAGTACGGGCACATTGGGACAGAGGCGATGCGCTCTCCTGATTAGCTCAAGCCCATCCATCTCCGGCATGTAAATATCGGTCACGATTAATTCCACTGGAACCTGCTGCAATATCGTAAGCGCTTGGTCACTGCCGTCGCACAAAAGCACTTCATGCCCAGCCGCGGAGAGAATCTCCCCGGCAAGTTCCAGCTCGTCGATCGCATCGTCAACCACGATAATTCTCGCCACTTCCTGAATATCGGCGGTCGCCGCGCGGGCTTCTGTCACTATTCGGCCTACATTTTCCCGCCGTAGCGTGAGGAGCGAGTCACCAGGCATTTGGCCCGGAGAGCGGGAAGATTTTAGTCCGCGAGGTGGTTTCTGAAGGCATATCGTATCAGTTCGCCGGTGCTCCCAAGCCGCAGTTTCCGCAACATGCGCACTCGATGCGTGCTGATCGTGCTGGTGCTGACATTCAGCGCGGCCGCGGTTTCCTTGACATTCTTCCCCGTCGCGATGAGCCGCAGCACCTCCAACTCCCGCCTGGAGAGCCCTGGCATCGGCTGGAAAAACGCGAACCTTTTCGGAGGATGCGCCGCTGTACCGTTGAACAGGTGCAGGACGGCGGCCAATACCTCTCCTCTGCTGGCTTCGCGGGGAATCAAACCCTGGACGAAGCCGTTCGCTGCGCGCTCAACTGCGGCGATCCTCGCGTGAGAGTACATGGCCAATACAGGCTGCCGGGGGTGTGCGCGCTTCAGTGCCGTAATGAACTGAAGGCCTGTATCGTCAGGAGCGTCGATGCCCACGAATGCAATGTCCCAGGGCCCTCGGCCCAGGTCGAAGCCATTCAGTGTGCTTGAGGTCTCGGTGACCTCACTTGCCCCGAATTCGTCGTAGAGGATCTGACTGATCCCGGCCCTGAAGATCGGCCAGTCGCAAGCTATGAGGACTTTCATGACGGCTCTCCCACCGCCGTTCCTGGCTTAGGGAGAGCAAGTCGGAGGCCGTGCCGGGACGTTATCTATGGCCGGTGAAATCACTTAAAAGCAGAGAGTTGCGAGTTCATCCTGATACTGGAGATCTCTCTGTTCCGGCCGTGACGACGAAATAGCGTAAGGTTACGACATTTCGTCTTGGGGTTATAATGATGCATCGCTTGAAATCCGAGGCGGCGATGCCGAACCGGGTGCAAAGTCCACTCGATCCCTT
>Ga0335082_10003547_pt1 | contig 17008 bp, 12 predicted proteins | sample Lox_Sample_41_FD_206718 | JGI IMG/M metagenome (GOLD analysis project Ga0335082, IMG submission 206718) | Soil microbial communities from Loxahatchee National Wildlife Refuge, Florida, United States - Lox_Sample_4.1 | ecosystem: Environmental > Terrestrial > Soil > Wetlands | place: USA... | reverse complement strand
AGATCCCGGAGCGCTGCTCCCCGGGGAGAACGACCGTGTCCGCGAACGGAGGCACCCGCAGGTGAGGATCCTGGTCCTGAACGCGGGCTCCTCGTCCATCAAGTTCTCGGTCTTCGACGAGCGCGGCGAGGACCTCGTCCTGGACGTCCACGGCGAGGCCGAGGGACTCGCCGCCGGCGGGGTGCCTCGCCTGGTCGCGCGCCGCCCCGGCGGTGCGGTCGTCGCCGACCGGCGCTGGCCGGCGAACGCATACGTCGGCCACGCCGGCGCGCTCGAGGCCGTGCTCGCGCTCGTCGGCGGCGCCACCGGAATGGAGACGCTCTCGGGCGTCGGCCACCGGGTGGTGCACGGGGGGACGGCGTTCTCCGCCCCGGCCCGCGTGGACGAGGAGGTCCTGGCGCGGCTGCAGACCTTCGTCCCCCTCGCCCCGCTCCACCAGCCGCACGGCCTGCGCGCGATCCGGCTCCTGCGCGACCTCGCCCCCGCGCTGCCGCAGGTCGCCTGCTTCGACACTGCCTTCCACCGCACGCTCCCGCCGGCGGCGGCGCGGTACGCGCTGCCGGAGGAGCTGTTCGCGGCGGGCGTCCGGCGCTACGGGTTCCACGGGCTCTCGTACCAGCACGTCGCCGAGGCGCTCCCGGCGCTCGACGCGGCCGCCGCGCGCGGCCGCACCGTCGCGATGCACCTCGGGAACGGCGCCAGCATGTGCGCGCTGTCGGAGGGGCGGAGCGTCGCGACCACGATGGGCTTCAGCGTCCTCGACGGGCTCGTCATGGGGACGCGCTGCGGCGCGCTCGACCCGGGCGTGGTGCTGTGGCTCGCGAGCGAGCGCGGCCTCGCCCCGCGCGCGATCGAGGAGCTGCTCTACGACCGCTCCGGCCTGCTCGGCCTCTCCGGCCTCTCCAGCGACATGCGGACGCTGCTCGCCTCGCCCGAGCCGGGCGCGCGGCTCGCCGTGGATCTCTTCGTCTACCGGATCGGCCGCGAGCTGGGCTCGCTCGCGGCCGCGCTGGGCGGGCTCGACGCGATCGTCTTCACCGGCGGCATCGGGGAGAACTCGGCGGAGATCCGCGCGCGCGTGTGCCGCGACGCCGCCTGGCTCGGCGTCGCGCTCGACGCGGAGGCGAACGCCGCGGGCCAGGCGCGGATCACCACGGGCGGGAGCCGGGTGGCGGGCTTGGTGGTGCCCGCCGACGAGGAGCGGACCATCGCCCGGCACGTCCGCCGCGTGCTCGGAGAGATCAGGCAGGAGGAGACGACCGTGACCCAGCAGATCCCGGCCCGGGAGGGCGCCGCGTCCATTTCCGCATTCGGCCCGGCCCGCTCGACGGTGAAGGGCGCGCCGCTCGCGCCCGACGAGCTGCGCCGGCTCCACGCGTTCTGGCGCGCGTGCAACTACCTCGCCCTGGGCATGCTGTACCTGCGGGACAACCCGCTCCTGCGCGAGCCGCTCCGCCCCGAGCACGTGAAGAGCCGCCTCCTCGGCCACTGGGGCGCCTCTCCGGCGCTCTCGTTCGTCTACACGCACCTGAACCGGGTGATCCGCGCGCGCGACCTCGACGTGCTCTTCCTCGCCGGCCCCGGGCACGGCGCCCCCGGCGTGCTGGGGCCGGTGTGGCTGGAGGGCACCTACTCCGAGGTCTACCCGGACAAGGGCCTCGACGAGGACGGGCTCCGCCGCTTCTTCAAGGAGTTCTCCTTCCCCGGCGGCATCGGCAGCCACTGCACGCCCGAGACGCCGGGCTCGATCCACGAGGGCGGCGAGCTCGGCTACGTGCTGTCGCACGCGTGCGGCGCGGCGTTCGACGACCCGGACCTGATCGTCGCGGCGGTCGTCGGGGACGGCGAGGCGGAGACCGGCCCGCTCGCCACGTCCTGGCACGTGAACAAGTTCCTGAACCCGATCCGCGACGGCGCGGTCCTGCCCGTCCTCTCGCTGAACGGCTACAAGATCGACAACCCCACCCTGCTCGCCCGCATCCCCACCGAGGAGCTGACCAGCCTGCTCCGCGGCTACGGCTGGACGCCGCTCCTCGTCGAGGGCTCCGACCCCGACTCGATGCACCAGGCCATGGCGGCGACGCTCGATCGTTGCGTGGAGCTGATCCGCGGCGCGCAGGCGGAGGCGCGCCGGACCGGGATCCCGGAGCGCCCGCGCTGGCCGATGATCGTGCTGCGTGCGCCGAAGGGCTGGACCGCGCCGGCCGAGCTGGACGGCCACCCGCTCGAGGGCTCCTGGCGGGCGCACCAGGTCCCCATCCCGCGCGTGAAGGACGACCCGGCGCGGCTCGCGGTCCTCGAGAAGTGGCTGCGGAGCTACCGGCCCGAGGAGCTGTTCGACGCGGCCGGAGCGCCGGTCGATTCCGTCCGCGAGGTCGCACCGCGGGGGCGACGGCGCATGGGGTCGAACCCGCACGGGAACGGAGGCCTCCTCAGGAAGGCGCTCCGCCTCCCCGACTTCCAGTCCTACGCGGTCGCGGTGGAGGCGCCCGGGCGGACGCGCGCGGAGAACACGCGCCCGCTCGGCGCCTTCCTGCGCGACGTGCTGCGCGAGAACCCGGAGCGCTTCCGCCTCTTCTCGCCCGACGAGAACACCTCCAACCGGCTCGACGCCGCGTACGAGGTGACGCCGAAGCTCTGGCTCGAGGCGTCCCTCCCCGAGGACCGGGACGGCGGCCACCTCGGGCCCGACGGCAGGGTCGTCGAGATGCTGTCCGAGCACACGCTGGAGGGGATGCTCGAGGGCTACCTCCTCACCGGACGCCACGGCCTCTTCTCGACCTACGAGGCGTTCGTCCACCTCATCGACTCGATGTTCAACCAGCACGCCAAGTGGCTCTCGAGCTGCGCCCCGCTCTCCTGGCGCGAGGAGCTCGCGTCGCTGAACATCCTCGTCACCTCGACGGTGTGGCGGCAGGAGCACAACGGCTTCACCCACCAGGATCCGGGGTTCCTCGACGTCGTCCTGAACAAGAGCCCGGCGGTGACCCGCATCTACCTCCCGCCCGACGCGAACTGCCTCCTCTCGGTCGCCGACCACTGCCTGCGCAGCGAGAACTACGTGAACGTGATCGTGGCGGACAAGCAGCTCCACCTCCAGTACCTCCCCATGGACGCCGCCGTGGCCCACTGCACCAAGGGGATCGGCATCTGGGACTGGGCCAGCAGCGACGACGGCCGCGAGCCCGACGTCGTCATGGCGTGCGCAGGCGACGTCGCGACGCTCGAGGCCCTCGCCGCCACCGCGCTCCTGCGCGAGGCGTTCCCGGACCTCAAGCTGCGGTTCGTGAACGTGGTGGACCTGTTCCGGCTGCAGCCGGACACCGAGCACCCGCACGGGCTCCCCGACCGCGACTTCGACTCCCTCTTCACGTTGGACGCGCCGATCATCTTCAACTTCCACGGCTACCCGTGGCTCGTCCACCGGCTCGCCTACCGCCGCAGGAGCCACCCCAACCTGCACGTGCGCGGGTACAAGGAGAAGGGCAGCATCGCCACGCCGCTCGAGCTCGCGATGGACAACCAGGTCGACCGCTTCAGCCTGGCGATGGACGTCGTCGACCGCGTGCCGCGCCTGCAGGGCGCCGGCGCTCACGTCAAGGAGCGGTTCCGGAACACGCAGATCGCGTGCCGGCGGTACGCCCATGAGCACGGGATCGACCCGCCCGAGGTCGTCGGGTGGGGGTGGCCCGCCGGGCCGGCGTGACGCGCCGCTCCCGCAAACCGGCGCCGCGCCAGCGGTGCGCCCTCGCCAGGACGCCCGGGATCTCGCTCGGTGCTAGACTTCGACGACCCGGCGCCTGCACCGCGACGGGCGACCGCCTGGGAGCACTGGGACCGCGATGCCGAGGGCTGCGATCGACGTGACCGACCTGCACGGCTGGGGCCGCCTCGCCTTCGACGCCACGCTGGGGCTCACCGGCGTGGTCGAGGCGATGCACCGCGAGATCGCGCGCGCCCCGGGGATCCTCGCCGCTCCCGAGCCCGGGCCGGCGCGCGGCATCGCCGGCCTCGCCTACGCCCAGATCCGGGGCCTCACCCGCCTCCTCCGCTGGGGCTTCGACGCCGCGTTCGCGCTGCGCGCGCCTCCCGCCGGCGAGCGGACGGCGCGCTCCGCGGAGCGGGAGGCGGTGCGCGCGGTCCTGAACGGCGTGGTGGGCGACCACCTCGCCGCGACCGGCAACCCGCTCGCCATCCCGTTGCGCCTGCGCCGCGCCGGGCGCCCGCTCGTCCTCGAGCGGCGCGCGCTCGCAGCGGCCATCCCGCGCGCCGGCAAGCGGATCCTGGTCCTGGTCCACGGCGCGTGCATGAGCGATCTGAGGTGGCGGCGGCACGGTCACGACCACGGCGCCGCCCTGGCCCGCGAGCTCGGCTGGACCCCGGTCTACGTCCACTACAACACCGGCCTCCACGTCTCGACGAACGGCCGGGAGCTGGCGGGCGCGCTCGAGGCCCTGTGCCGCGCCTGGCCGGCGCGCGTGGACGAGCTCGCGATCCTGGGCCACAGCATGGGGGGGCTGGTCGCGCGGAGCGCCTGCCACGCCGGCGCCGCGGCCGGCCACCGCTGGCCCGGGCGGCTGCGGTCGATCGTGTTCATGGGCACGCCGCACCACGGCGCGCCGCTCGAGCGCGGTGGAAGCTGGGTGGACGCCGTCCTCGGGGTGAGCCCCTACACCGCGCCGCTCGCCCGGCTGGGCCGCATCCGCAGCGCCGGCATCACCGACCTCCGCCACGGCAGCCTGCTCGAGGACGACTGGGAAGGGCGCGATCGCTTCCTCCCCGGGCGCGAACGCCCGCGCGCGGTCCCGCTCCCCGCCGGCGTGAGGTGCCACGCCATCGCCGCCACCGTGGCCCGGGCGAGCGCGCTCACGGACCGCATCGTCGGGGACGGGCTCGTGCCCGTGGACAGCGCCCTCGGGCGCCACCGGGATCCGGCGCGGACGCTGGCCATTCCGGAGTCGCGGCGGTGGGTCGCACGAGGGGTGAACCACTTCGACCTGCTGTCGGACGCGGCGGTGTACGCGCGCATCCGGCGCTGGCTCGCGCAGTGATCCGGCGCTGCGGGCGCGCCGTGGCCGCGACCAGCTGGTCGCAGGAGGCGACATGACGTCCACACCCGACGCCGGCGACAGGAGCGTGGTCCCCTGGATGGTCGCCGGGGCGGCGATCCTGGCGCTGCTGCTGTTGCTGGTGTGGCACTTCGCCAGGAATGCGAACCCTGCCCAGGAGCTCGCCCTCAAGGCCAGCCGGGTCGATCTGGTGGGCCGGATGCAGCTCGCGCTCGCCTCGGCAGCGGAGGCCGAGAAGAGCGCCGTCCTCGCGATCACCGACCAGGACTCCCAGACCTTCGCCGACCAGGCGCGCGCGGCGGACGCCGAGGTGGAGCGGGAACGCCAGGAGCTCGGCACGCTCCTGGCCAGGGGCGGGACCCAGCGCGAGAAGGACCTCGCCACCCAGTTCTCGAGGGCCTTCGGCGACCTCCAGCGCATCGACGACGAGGTGCTGCGCCTCGCGGTGCAGAACACCAACCTGAAGGCCTATGCGCTGGCGTTCGGTCCGGCCGCGGACGCGCTCGCGGAGATGGACGCCTCGCTGGCCCGCGTGGTGGCGAGGCACGCCGGCTCGCCGGACGCGAAGCGCGTGGTGCTCCTCGCCTCCGGCGCCCGGATCGGGGTCCTGCGGATCCAGACCCTGCTCGCGCCGCACATCGCGGAGGAGAGCGACGCGAAGATGGACCGGCTGGAAGCCTCGATGGCCAGGGAGGCGACCGAGGTCCGGAAGGATCTGGATGCCCTCGCGGCGCTGCCGGCGCTGAAGGGAGACGCCGACCTGGCGGCGGCCGCGGCGTCCTTCGCTCGCTACGGCGAGGTCAGGGCCCGGATCCTCGCGCTGTCGCGCGAGAACACCAACGTGAGGTCGCTCTCCCTGTCCCTCGACCAGAAGCGCAAGGCGATGATCCTCTGCCTGGACGCGCTGAACGCGCTGCGGCAGGCCATCCTCGAGGAGCCGATCGCGGGCGTGACGTACGGCCGGCCGGTCAGCCCTCGCTGACGCGCTCAGGCCCGCGCCAGCAGCGCCGTCCTGCTGCGTCGTATCGCGGGCTGGCCGACCACGCGGAGCCCGGCGCGCCTCGCCGCCTCGAGCGTCGCCTCGAACTCGCCCTCGGTCACGTGCCCGGACGGCTCGGCGACGAGGACCTGGCCGCCGGGCGCGAGCGCGGCGGCGACCTCGGCGAAGAACGCGCGCACGTCGGGGACCTCGTGAACCAGGGCGAAGGCGAGGACGAAGCCGGCCTTCCCGCCGAGGTCGCCGACGCCGAGCCCGGATCCGGTCGCCTGGCGCGTCTCGATCCTCCCGCCCAGCCCGGCCCGCTGCGCCCGGCGGCGGAGCGCGGCGAGCATCTTCGGCTGGACGTCCACGGCGATCACGTGCCCGTTCGGTCCGACGAGCCGCGCCAGGTCGAGCGAGAAGAAGCCCATGCCCGGCCCGGGCTCGAGCACGGTCATGCCCTCCTTCACGTACGGGGCGACGATGGAGCGAGGGTCCTGCAAGAGCCGCCGGAGCGGGCTCACGAGGAAGTAGCCGAGCCACCAGGGGCAGACGCGATGGGCCATCGGCGACAGGATACCGTGACGCCGCACCCCGTTCGAGCGCAACCTCCCGGCGCCGCAGCGCCTACTGCTCTGGGGCAGCAACACCGAGCGAACGACCTCGGACCACCCGGAGCAAGGAGCACGGCATGCAGTTCGGGACGATCGGCTGGAGCTCGAGCGACGGCCTCGCGGAGGCGACATGAAGGTCGAGACCCTCCCGGACGCAGGCGCGGTGGCGGCGCGAGCCGCCCGGTGGCTGGCCGCGGCCGCGCGCGACGCGGTGGCAGCCAGGGGTCGGTTCGCGCTCGCGGTGAGCGGTGGGCGCACGCCGTGGCAGATGCTGCGGGCGCTCGCGAGGGAGGACGTCCCCTGGGAGAAGGTCCACCTCTTCCAGGTGGACGAGCGCGTCGCGCCCGCCGGCCACCCCGACCGGAACCTCACGCACATCCGCGAGACCCTGCTCGGGAGCGCGCCCCTTCCCCCCGGGAACGTCCACCCGATGCCGGTGGAGGAGGCGGACCTCCGCGCGGCCGCGGCCCGTTACCAGCGGGAGCTCGAGGCGGTCGCGGGCGCCCCGGCCGTGCTCGACGCGGTCCACCTCGGCCTGGGGCCCGACGGCCACACCGCGTCCCTCGTGCCTGGCGATCCCGTCCTGGACGTCTCGGGCTCGGACGTGGCGCTCACCGGGACCTACTCGGGCCACGTCCGGATGACGCTCACCTATCCGGCGATCGACCGGGCGCGGGCCGTGCTCTGGCTGGTCACCGGCGCAGAGAAGGCGCCGGTGTTACCCCGGCTCCTGGCCGGGGACCGCTCCATCCCGGCGGGGCGCGTGCGCCCGGGCCGAGGCCTCGTCCTCGCCGACCGCGCCGCGGCGGCGGACCTCTCACCGAATCGATGACGGAGCTGCCCATGCCGACCCCAGCCGAGCTCGAGACGCTCAGCATCAACACCATCCGGACCCTCTCGATCGACGCCGTGCAGCAGGCGAAGTCGGGCCACCCCGGCACGCCCATGGCGCTGGCTCCGCTCGTCTACACGCTCTGGAACCGGGTCCTGCAGTTCGACCCGGCGGACCCCATCTGGCCGAACCGCGACCGGTTCGTGCTGTCGAACGGCCACGCCTCGATGCTGCTCTGGTCCGTGCTCCACCTCACCGGGACGCGCGCCGTGAACGCCGACTACGAGCGGCTCGGGCAGCCGTCGGTGACCCTCGAGGACATCCGGCGCTTCCGCCAGCTCGACAGCAAGGCCCCGGGTCACCCCGAGTACCACTGGGTGTCGGGCGTGGAGGCGACGACCGGGCCGCTCGGGCAGGGCGTGGCCACCAGCGTCGGCATGGCGATCGCCGAGAAGTGGCTCGCCGCCCGCTACAACCGCCCCGGCCTCGAGCTGTTCGACTACGCGATCTACGCCGTCGCCGGAGACGGCTGCCTGATGGAAGGCGTCGCGTCGGAGGCGGCCTCGCTGGCCGGCCACCTCGGCCTCGACAACCTCTGCTGGGTCTACGACAACAACCACATCACCATCGAGGGGCGGACCGACATCGCGTTCACCGAGGACGTCACGGCCCGCTTCCTCGGCTACGGCTGGAACGTGCTGCGCGTCGGCGACGCGAACGACGTCGAGCGCATCCAGCACGCGCTCGGCGTGTTCCGGGCCACCCGGGGACGCCCGACGCTGGTGGTCCTCGACAGCCACATCGGCTACGGCTCGCCCAGCAAGCAGGACACCTCCGCCGCGCACGGCGAGCCGCTCGGCGAAGACGAGGTCAAGCTCTGCAAGCGCGCCTACGGCTGGCCGGAGGACGCGAAGTTCCTGGTGCCCGACGGCGTGCGCGAGCACTTCGCCGCCGGGATCGGGGCCCGGGGCGCGGACGCGCGCCGGAGGTGGGCCGCGCTCTTCGCGGCGTACCGGGAAAAGCACCCGGACCTCGCCGCCGAGATCGACCAGATGCAGCGGCGCGAGCTGCCGGCAGGCTGGGACCGGAACCTCCCGGTCTTCCCCGCCGACCCGAAGGGGCTCGCCGGCCGCGACGCGTCGGGGAAGGTGCTGAACGTGCTCGCGCAGAACGTCCCCTGGCTCCTGGGCGGCGCCGCGGACCTGGGCCCGTCGGTGAAGACCGCGCTCACCTTTCCCGGCGCGGGAGACTTCCAGGCCGCGACCCCGGGTGGGAAGAACCTCCACTTCGGCGTTCGCGAGCACGCCATGGGTGCGATCCTGAACGGCCTCTCGCTCTCGAAGCTGCGGCCGTTCGGGGGGACCTTCTTCATCTTCAGCGACTACCTGCGCCCCGCCGTCCGGCTCTCGGCGCTCATGGAGATCCCGACGATCTTCGTCTTCAGCCACGATGCCATGGGCGACGGCGAGGACGGCCCCACCCACCAGCCGGTGGAGCAGCTCGCCTCGCTCCGGGCCATCCCGGGGCTCGTCGTCATGCGGCCGGGCGACGCGAACGAGGTGGTCGAGGCCTACCGCTACGTGATGCAGCTCCGGCACCAGCCCGCGGTCCTCGCGCTGTCCCGCCAGCCGCTGCCGACGCTCGACCGCAAGCGCTACGCGTCCGCCTCGGGGGTCGCGCGGGGGGCCTACGTGCTCGCCGAGGCGCCCGGCGGCCAGCCGGAGGTGATCCTCGTCGCCACCGGCAGCGAGCTCTGCCTCGCCGCCGACGCCCACGAGAAGCTCGCGGCCGAGGGGATCCGCTCGCGGGTGGTCTCGATGCCCTCGTGGGACGTCTTCGAGCACCAGCCCCGCGAGTACCGGGACGCCGTGCTGCCGCCGGCCGTGAAGGCCCGCGTCGCCGTGGAGCAGGCCTCGACCTTCGGCTGGGAGCGCTACGTGGGGCTCGAGGGACGGGTCGTCGGCATGCAGACCTTCGGCGCCTCCGCCCCGCTGAAGGAGCTGCAGAAGAAGTTCGGGTTCGTGCCGGAGCGGGTGGCGGCCGTCGCCAAGGAGCTGCTCGCCGGGAGGTGAGAGGGCGCGTCGCCGCGGCCCATGAAGGGGAGACGCGCGCCGGCGGCGGAGCTTAGAACCGCTCCCATTCAGAGCCGGGAGGTCCCTCGTGCCGAAGATGAAGGCAGTGCAGGTCTCGAGACCGAATGGTCCCTTCGAGGTCGTCTCGCGCGACGTGCGCGATCCTGGCCCGCGGGAGATCCGCATCCGGGTGGAGGCGTGCGGCGTCTGCCACAGCGATGCGCTCACGAAGGCCGGCGCGTACCCGGGGCTGACGCTCCCCCGCGTGCCTGGCCACGAGATCGCCGGGCGGGTGGACGCGGTCGGCGCGAACGTCACGGCGTGGAAGCCGGGTGACCGCGTCGGGGTCGGCTGGCACGGAGGACATTGCTTCGTGTGCAGGCCCTGTCGGAAGGGGGACTTCATCAACTGCGAGAAGGCCCAGATCACCGGCCTCACCCTGGACGGCGGATACGCGGAGTACGCGGTGGTCCCGTTCGAGGCGGCGGCACGCATCCCCGACGGCCTCGACGCGCCGGAGGCGGGACCCCTCCTCTGCGCCGGCGTCACCACCTACAACTCGCTGCGCAACAGCGGGGCGAGGCCGGGCGACACGGTGGCCGTGCAGGGCATCGGCGGTCTCGGCCACCTCGCCATCCAGTACGCGGCGCGGATGGGGTTTCGCACCGTCGCCCTCTCGCATGGCTCGGAGAAGGAGGCGCTCGCGCGCGAGCTCGGCGCCCACGAGTACGTCGACACGGCGAAGGTGGAAGCCGCCGAGGGGCTGAGGAGGCTGGGCGGGGCCGACCTCGTGCTGGCGACGGCGCCGCACAGCGCCGCCATCGCGAGCACGATCAACGGGCTCAAGGTGCGCGGCAAGCTGCTCATCGTCGCGGCGGCCTTCGAGCCGCTCCAGCTCTCGGCGCTCTCGCTCCTCACCGGCAAGGCCATCGCAGGCTGGCCGAGCGGCAGCGCCATCGACTCCGAGGAGACGATGACGTTCAGCGCCCTCACCGGCGTCCGCCCGCGGATCGAGAAGTTCCCGCTCGAGAAGGCCGAGGAGGCCTTCGGCAAGGTCATGTCCAACCGCGTCCGGTTCCGCGCGGTGCTCGTGCCCTGAACGAGACCGCCCGCCCGCGCAGCGCCCGCGTTCCGGCTGCGGCGCATCGTGAACCTTTCCTCAATGGCCCATGCGGTTCCCGGGCGTTTCGTGAACTCGGCTCGAAGCGTAGGTTCCTGGCCGACGTCGCCCGGAACCGATCGGGCAGGCGAACGGACGCTCCAGGCCGGAGACGCCGAGCAGGGCCGCCCGCCTGCTCGTCCAACGGAGGAAAGGAGAGACGATCATGCTGACCAGGCGCAGGCTGGGACGACAGGGGCTCGAGGTGTCCGCACTCGGGCTCGGATGCATGGGGATGAGCCAGTCCTATGGCGTCCGCAACGATCCGGAATCGGTCGCCACCATCCACCGCGCGCTCGAGCTCGGGGTGACCTTCTTCGACACCGCCGAGGTCTACGGCCCCTTCCACAACGAGGAGCTCCTCGGGAAGGCCCTGCAGGGGCGGCGCGACCAGGTGGTCATCGCCACGAAGTTCGGCTTCCGCATCGAGGGCGGGAAGATCACGGGGTTCGACAGCAGGCCGGAGCACGTCCGCGAGGTGGTGGAGGCCTCGCTGCGTCGGCTCGGCACCGACCACATCGACCTCCTCTACCAGCACCGCGTGGACAAGCAGGTGCCGATCGAGGACGTGGTGGGCGCGATGGCCGGGCTGGTCCGGGAGGGCAAGGTCCGGTACCTGGGTCTCTCCGAGGCCGGAGAGCAGACCATCCGGCGGGCCCATGCGGTGCACCCCATCTCCGCCCTGCAGAGCGAGTACTCGCTCTGGGAGCGGAACCTGGAGCCCCGCATCGTCCCGGTGCTGCGCGAGCTCGGCATCGGCCTCGTCCCGTTCGCTCCGCTCGGACGCGGCTTCCTCACCGGCACCGCCCAGCGTGCCGAGTCCTATCCGGAAGGCGACTTCCGCAGGAACGACCCGCGGCTCCAGGGGACGAACTTCGACGCGAACATGCGCATCGCCGCCACGGTCCAGGACCTGGCCACGCGGAGGAAGGCGACGCCGGGTCAGATCGCGCTCGCGTGGCTGCTGTCGCGAGGCGACGACGTCGCGCCGATCCCCGGAACCAAGCGCCGCACCTACCTGGAAGAGAACGTGGCTGCGGCGAGCCTGGTGCTCACCGCCGCCGAGGTCGCCCAGCTCGACGCCGCCCTGCCCCCGACCGCGGGACCTCGCTACGGCGAGCGCCAGATGGCGGAGCTCGACCGCTGAGGACCGCGAGCCGCCGGGCGGGGTGACCCGGGAGGCGCGCGCTGGCGCCGGGCGGCGGGCTCGTGTAGGAAACCTTCACGATGGCCTTCACGCCGCTCAACTCCCTGAACTCGTTCATCGCGGTCGCCCGCCGCCGCAGCTTCGCGGGTGCCGCGCGGGATCTCGGGGTCTCCACCTCCGCCCTGAGCCAGTCCGTCCGGCAGCTCGAGGCGCGCCTCGGCGTCACGCTGCTCACACGGACGACGCGGACGGTGGCGCTCACGGACCCGGGGCGGCGCCTGCTCGAGACCGCCGGCGCGGCGGTGGATCAGGCGCTCGAGTCCCTGAAGACGGTGTCGGCCCGGCCCGGTGAGGTCACGGGCCGGGTGCGGCTCTCGGTGCCGACCCCGGCCGTGACGCTCGTCGTCGCGCGACTGCTGCCCCGGTTCGTCGAACGGTATCCGAAGGTGGAGGTCGAGGTTCAGGTCGAGAACCGGTTCGTGAACATCATCGCCGAGGGCCTCGACGCGGGAATTCGCCTCTCCGAGGCCATCGAGCGCGACATGGTCCAGGTCCGGCTCACGGACCCGGGCCGCTTCGTCGTCGCGGCGGCGCCCTCGTACCTGGCGCGCCGCGGCACGCCGGAGAAGCCGCAAGACCTCCTCCAGCACGACTGCCTCTGCATCCGCGCGTCCCCCAGCGGAGCGCGCTACGCGTGGGAGCTCGAGCGCGGGAAGAAGGCGTGGCGCGTCCCCGTCCAGGGGCCGGTCACGACCAACGACCCCGACCTGATGCGACTCCTCGCCGTGGCCGGAGTGGGCCTCCTCTACTCGTTCGAGCCGCAGATCGCCGACGAGCTGCGTCGCGGGAGCCTGCGCCTCGTCCTCGAGCAGTACGCGGCGGCCGTGCCGGGGTTCTTCCTGTACTTCCCGAGCCGAGCCCAGGTGTCGCCCGCGCTGAGGGGGTTCGTGGACATCGCCAGGGAGATGGCGGCGCGGCCTACCGGTCCTCCTCGAACTCCGCCTTCACGCTCCCCTTCCGGACCGCGCGCGCGAACGCCGCGTGGTCCCGCTCGTTCTGGTCGGCGTACGCGATGGCGAAGGCCGCGATGCTCCGGTCGAAGGCATCGCTCTTCCCCATGTACCCGCTGAGCACGGCGGCCGCCCCGGTCCGGGCGTGGGAGAGGGCGAGGGCCCTCCCGCACCAGACGGCATAGATCTCCATCAACGCGCGGCCGAACGTCTCCACGCGCGGGCTGATCTTGATGTCCCTGAGCTGGCGGACGAAGTAGTGGCGCTTCGGCCCCTGCGCCCACCCGAGGAACATGTCGCTGGCGGGCTGCATGACGCGGTAGCCGTGCACCACCCGCTGGCCGTGGTTCGGGAAGATGCTCGCGCCCGCGTAGGGCTCCAGGACCGACGGGCGCGCCTCCTTGATCTGGAGGAAGAGCGGGTCGCCATGGCCCGACGTGAAGAGGAACACCCAGCACGCGGTCCCGACGCTGCCGATGCCCACCACCTTGATGGCGACGTCCCGCAGCTCGTAGCGGTCGAGGACCGACTGGGTGGACGGCTGGAGCGTGGTGCGGTATCCGGCCAGCGCGTCGCGCAGGACCTGCTGGATCTCGCCCGGGGGATGGCCCTTGGCGTGGAAGATCGTGGGGAGCTGGTCCTTGATGAGGGGCGCCTCCCCCTTGTGCTCCGCGAGCTTCGGGAAGATGTCCTCGGCGACGCTCTTCGACCGCTCCTTCTCCACGCGCTCCAGGACGCGCTTGCGGATGGCGGGGTCCTTGATCTCCCGCACCAGCGCGTCCGCCTCCATCGCGCTGTACCAGAGGTCGAGCGTCCCCATCTCGCCGAACTCGGCCGTGGACTCGCGGTAGGTGCGCACGCAGTCCAGGACCAGGTCGCTCGCGAGGGCGTCCTTCAGGCCGTTGTCGCGGCAGGCCACGACGAAGCTCGCCGCGAGCCGCTTCACGTCCCACTCCCACGGCGCCGGGAGCGTCTCGTCGAGGTCGTTGATGGCGAAGATGACCCGCCGCTCCGGTGTGGCGAAGCCGCCGAAGTTGCACAGGTGGGCGTCCCCGCAGCACTGCACGCGGACCCCCGTCGACGGCGTGGACGCGAGGTCGGTCGCCATCGTGAGCGCCGCCCCGCGGTAGAACGTGAACGCGGACCGGACCATGCGCCCGTGGCGCAGCGGCAGCAGGTCGGGGAGGCGTCCCTTCTCCGCCTCCAGGACGAGCTGGACTGCGTCGCGCCGGTTGGCCGGGGGCTTCCACGCCGCGTGACCGCTCCGGGGACAGCGCTCTCGCAATGCCTTGCCCGCCGCGTACTGCTCCGCGGGCGAGAGATGCCGCCCGGGGCCACCTTCGCGCCCGGGCGCCCGCCGCCGCTGTGCTCCGCTTGCCGTGGCCGCGCTCATGGTGAACTCCTCCAGTCGATCCCGGCGCGGGCGACACGATCGCCTGGACGGGCATCCTTTGGCCTGCGTGAGCATCGCGTGCTTTCACGAGGCCCATCCAGTGCGACCATGGGCTGATGAAGATGCGAGCACCCGGGTGGGGGCGCCGCTCGGCCGGAGGTCCGGAGGATGCCTCCGGCACGCGTCCCTGGCTGCCGGCCGCAGGCGCGACGGGTCAGCGGCGCTGCTCGCCTTCGTGCGGTGGGGCCGCGCCTGCGTGCGGTGGGACCGCGCCTGCGTGCGGCACCGGTCGCGGCGCCACCGAGTGCGGCGGGCCGTAGAAATGCCCGTGCTCCGGCGCGCGGACGATGGACGGCGCGGGGCGCGACTGACGGATGATCGCGCCGGCGTGCGCGCGCGGAATCATCTCGCGTGCGATCGGATGGGTGAAGTGCTCTCGCGGCACCGCGACCCAGCCATGCCAGCGCGGGCCGTAGACGAAGCCGCGCGGCGCGTACGGTGCCCAGGCGATGTGCCCCTCGGTGTAGCGCCACGAGACCCAGGCCGGCGCCCAGACGGTGCCCGGAACCCAGAACCAGCCCATGCCCTCGCGCCATCCCCAGCGGCCATAGTGAAAGACGATGGCGCCCCAGGGAACGCTGGATGCGAAGGCCCAGCCGCCGTCGGTGTAGACCCAGGTGCCATCGGTGTACGGCTGCCACCCGCTGTCCACCGTGGAGCTGGGGACCCAGACGCGTCCGTAGTCGGGGGTGTCCACCCAGCGGCCGTACGGCGAGAGCTGCGCGTCGAACGACGCCGGATCGGGCGGTTGCGCCGGCGGCAGGGCCTCGGGCGGCGGCGGTCCCTGGTATTCGTCCTCTGCCGGGGGTGGCGGCGGCGTGGTGTCGCCCACGTCCTGTGCACCCTGCGCGCGCGCGGCCTGGGGCGCGAACGACACCAGCGACAACGCGGCGGCGAAGAGCAGCTTTCTCATGGAGCGGCCTCCTGGTAGGCGAGCACGGGTCCCGTGCCGAGGCTCGTGGGACGGCCGTCGATCCCGAGATAGACGGTCCGCCCGAGGAAGAACGGCAACCCCCAGTCGAACCCCGCGCTGGGCACGGCGCCGCCGCCGATCTGCGCGAACACGCCGTTGCCGTTCGTCGGCCGGACGACGAGCGCGTCGAAATTGCCTATCTGAAAGTGGACCTGGGAAGCGGCACCGGGGTACCCGGGCGAGGGACCGTTCGTCCCGGAGAAGCTCAACGTGACCGACGGGCAGAACCAGTCGGGGTAATCGCCGCACGGCGTGATGCTCGCGGGCGGCGCGAAGAAGAAGCCGTTGGACCCCGTGTCCACGAAGGATCCGGGGATTGCCGACCCGCCGGCGACCGTGGTCGTGAACTCGCCGTAGCCGTCGAGCCTGAGCGCCGTCGCCTGCACGGGGACGTTGTTCGCCCGCGTTCCGATCCCGAGGACGAGGGACCCTTCGACCGCGAGCGCGCCGGCCCCGGGGACGTCCGGCAGGGTCACGATGATGCCGTTGTTGTCGAGCGGCAGGAGCGCCACCGGGTTCTGCACCTGCGAGGAGGAATCGACCGTCACGCCGGTGGTGGTGGACCCGTTCCACGCGAAGTACATGTTCGCCTGCACGGGGCAGGGCGCGCCGCAGTCCTCCACGAAGACGCCGACACCCAGGATGCCGTTGAGCGACGAGGGCCCGGTCTCCGGGCTCGTACACGACGACGGGACGGAGCCGAACGTCGCGTCGATCACCTGGATGGGCACCCGGACCGCGGGCTCGTTCGCCAGGACCACGTCCGCCATCGCCACCGGGCCCCAGTCGGCGGTCATGTCCGCGTACTGCACGCACTCCGCGAGCGAGCCGCCACCGGGCGAGGGGGCCAGCGGGAGGGAGACGGCCAGGACCTGCTTGAACACGCGCAGGCCGACGCTCCCGGTGTCGAGGAGCACGTCGTCGATGGTCTGGCAGCTCGACGTGCCTGGCTCGCAGATGGTGACGCTCACGCACGGCTGGTTGACGTAGGAGGGAGCGCCGCTCCCACAGTGGATGCCATCCACGGACAGCGCGACGACGTTGTCCCCGGGGACGACGTCGAACGTCGGCGCGTTCGAGCCGCCGCTGCACGCTGCCGTGCAGAGCGCGGCGAAGAGCGTCGCCTCACCGGATCTCATCGAGGGTGACCCCCGCCGGAAGGAGCGCCGCGACGTACGCCCGGCCGCGCAGCGCGCGCATGTGGCCCCAGGTCTCGACCACCACGCCGGCGGTCTCGATCCGGCGCGAGCGACGGCCGGGCACCGGTCTCTCCTGCGCGAGCGCCCGCCGGACCGGCCCGGCGAACGAGCCGAGGACGACGGACAGGTCCGGATGGCTCACGCCCTCCCAGGACACCGCGAACACGACGCCGGCGGGGGAGACGTATTCCCGGACGGTACCCGAGGCGGACACCAGCCGCTCCACCGTGTACGACGTGCGCTCGCGCTCCCGATCGCGGACGGCCGCGAGGGCCGCCTGGTCCACGGAGATGGCTCCGGCCGGCTCGCCCAGGGCCGCCGAGGCGCCGAAAGCCGCGACGAGCGAGGCGAACGCGACGAAGGCGCGTGGCGCGTGCGCGGGGTGCATGCGTGGAGAAACCCGGTGGCGGAGCAATGGTTAGCGTGGCCTCCCCGACAGGGCCGCGAGCAAGCGAAGCTCGTACGCGCCGAGGCCGTTCGCGCGGACGTTCGCGAACCTCA
>Ga0335082_10003544_pt1 | contig 17013 bp, 9 predicted proteins | sample Lox_Sample_41_FD_206718 | JGI IMG/M metagenome (GOLD analysis project Ga0335082, IMG submission 206718) | Soil microbial communities from Loxahatchee National Wildlife Refuge, Florida, United States - Lox_Sample_4.1 | ecosystem: Environmental > Terrestrial > Soil > Wetlands | place: USA: Florida... | reverse complement strand
TGAAACTGTTTGGCTGGTACACCGGCGAGGCTCCGCCGTTGCCGTCGAAGCGCATGTGGCCGTCACGGTGATAAGAATGCACCGGGCAGCGCGGCTTGTTGACCGGCAGTGCTGCGTAGTTGACACCAATCCGGTAGCGATGTGCATCTGGATACGAAAGCAGCCGGGCCTGCAGCATCTTGTCGGGAGAGGCGCCCATGCCGGGAGGAAGGTTGGCCGGCTCGAAGGCGGCCTGCTCGACCTCGGCGAAATAGTTCTCCGGGTTGCGATCGAGCGCCATGATCCCGACCTCGATCAGAGGATAGTCCTTGTGCGGCCACACCTTGGTGAGGTCGAAGGGGTGAATCGAATAGGTGTCGGCGTCCTTCTCGGGCATCACCTGCACCATCACTCGCCACTTCGGGGAATCGCCCTTCTCGATCGCGGCGTACAGGTCGCGGCGATGGTAGTCCGGATCCTCGCCGGCCAACTTCGCGGCCTCGGCGCCGCTCATGCACTGGACGCCCTGCATGGTCTTGAAGTGCCACTTCACCCAGAAGCGCTCGCCCTTGGCGTTCCACAGGCTGAAGGTGTGGCTGGAATAGCCGTTCATGTGGCGCAAGGTCGCGGGGATGCCGCGATCGCCGAATAGCCAGGTCACCTGATGCAGCGACTCGGGCGACAGCGACCAGAAGTCCCATTGCATGGTGGCATCGCGCACGCCGGTACCGGGTAGGCGCTTCTGGCTGTGGATGAAATCGGAGAACTTGAGCGGATCGCGGATGAAGAACACCGGGGTGTTGTTCCCCACCATGTCCCAGTTGCCTTCCTCGGTGTAGAACTTGACCGCGAATCCGCGCGGATCGCGCACGGTATCCGCCGAGCCGAGCTCGCCGGCCACGGTAGAGAAGCGCACGAACACTTCACACTGCTTGCCGATCTTCTCGAAGAGCTTGGCGCGGGTGTACTTGGAAAGTTCGGCGGTGACGGTGAACTTGCCGTAAGCGCCCGCCCCCTTGGCATGTACCACCCGCTCGGGCACTCGCTCGCGGTTGAAGTGCGCCATCTTCTCCAGGAGCTGATAGTCCGCCAGCACGGGGCCACGCGGACCGGCCGTAAGCGAGTTCTGGTTGTCGGCCACCGGCACGCCGGCAGCGGTGGTCATCACCGGACACTGCGGTCTGTCTATTGCCATGCTCTGCTCTCCTTGTGAGGTTCGCTCTGGATCGCCGTGCCGGATGCGGCAAGAGGACCGTACTACGATTCGTCCTCGGCGTATTGATCGAGATCAACGCAAGCCTCCGGCACGCTGCCTGGTTCTCAAGGTAGCAAGCCTCGGCGAAGATCTCTAATTGAATCTGCGCATCGAGGCGATAGCGCCCGGCTATCGGCCTCACCGGCAGGAAGGTCAGGCGCTTGGTCCGGCGAGGTAGGTGACGCAGCCGAGCGCGCAGGCGCGGATCGCACGGCGCAGCGCCTCGATCGCTTGCGGGCGCGGATAGCTCGCGCGCCAGGCGAGCGCAACGCGGCGTCGGGGCGGCTCGCTGAAGGGACGGATCGCGGTCAAGGTGGCGGGCGCATCGCCTGCGCCGGTCGCCGCCGTGCACGGCAGCACCGTGATCCCCAGGCCCGAGGCCACCATATGACGAATGGTTTCGAGCGAGCTGCCCTCCACGGCTTTTTGTAGCCCCCCTTCGGTGGCCGGCGGGCCCACACAACTGGGGCATGCAGCCACCACCTGGTCTCGGAAGCAATGGCCGGCGCCGAGCAGCAGAACCGTCTGCGTGGGAAGCTCGTCGGTCGAGATGGCCTCGCGTTCCGCCCAAGGATGCCCGGCCGGCACCATGACCACGAACGGCTCGTCGTACAGCGGCAGGGTCACCACACCCGGTTCCTCGAACGGCAGACAGAGCAGAGCCGCGTCGAGCTCGCCTTGCACCAGGCGCTCGCGGAGCCTGCCTGTGTAGTTCTCCTCGATGATGAGCGGCATGCGCGGTGCGCTCGCATGCAGCGCGGGCACTAGCAGCGGGAACAGGTACGGCCCGACGGTGTAGATCGCGCCGAGGCGCAATGGACCGTCGAGCGGGTCGCGCGCTTCGCGGGCGATGCGCTTGATGCCGTCCAGCTCATCCAGCACCCGCTGCGCCTGTTCGACGATGCGCGCGCCCACCGGGGTGACACTGACGTCGGTCTTGGCGCGCTCGAACAAGGCCAACCCCAGTTCGTCCTCGAGCTTCTTGACCGCCACGCTCAGCGTAGGCTGGCTGACGAAGCAGGCTTGCGCCGCGCGGCCGAAGTGCCGCTCGCGCGCCACCGCGACGATATAGCGCAGCTCCGTGAGTGTCATCGCCGCTGCATTCTACCGCAGGGGGTTCGCCAAGCCGTGCGCCGGGCGCGGCGCACCCCGCTCTGGAGGCGTCAAAGCGAGCGGAGAAAATTCAGCAGATGCTGCTTGTCCGGCTCCGGCAGCTGGTTGAAGCGCAGGATCACCGTGTTCGCCTCCGACCCGGTGCCGCGGTGCTGCCCGATCGCGACCAGCAGATCCGAGGTGCGCCCGTCGTGCAGGAAGAATACGCGCTGTCCCAGACCCCATAGCGGCGCCGTGCGGAACTCGCGCGGCCCGGCTTGGCCCTGACTGATTCCGTCGGCCAGCCCGATCCCCATGTCATGGAGGAGCAGGTCCGAAAAGAGGTTCACGGGCTGGTTGCTCAGCGCGGCGACGGCAGTCGAAGGACCCGTGGTCAGAGTCGGGGTGTGGCAGTGCGCGCAGCCCACGCTGTCGAACAGGGCGCGGCCTCTGGCGATCGACTGCGCGCCGCCGGGGAAGCTGGGCGAGGGTTTTGGCGGTGCGAGAAAGCGCATGAACAAGGCGAACTTCTCGGTGCCGCTCAGCGCATCGGTGAGACTTTGCGCCTCGGTGTCGGTCGCATCGTTCGGCTCCGCCACGAACTGGCAGTCCGCAGTCTCGTCGCGTTCCGTCTGGAACAGCTCGTTGGTGATTCCCATCTCGACGTTGTAGGCCTCGCCGGCGAATAGCAGCAGAGATTTGTCCTGTGCCTTCCAGCCGAAACGAGCGGCGGTCCCGTCGTTGCCGTTGAAGTTCGCCTGGCCGGAGATGGCATTTCCCGAGAAGACGATGTTCGGTCTGCCTCGGATTCCAAGCGCCCGTTTCGCAGCAGCGTTGCTCGCTTGATTGGCGAGGATCGCCGCATCGGGGATCTGCTCGATCAGGCCGGCGCCGAACACGGGCGTGGGAATGCGGAAGATGACGTTATGGCGCGCCACGGCCGTCGCGAAGTCCGGCTGCGCCAACTGGCAGCCGGGCGCGTCTCTACGCCCTTGGATCGTGAACAGCGAGTGCACCCCGCCATCGGGGGTGCCGTCCGGGTTTCTCACGAAGCGCGCTTCGCGCACCGGTCCGTTGAGCGAGAGGAATGAGGGCAGGACGTTGGTCGCGCCGTCGAGGGTTGCGAACGCGACCTGTGGATTTTCGCGCGGGCTGGTTCCGCCGGCAGCGGGCTGCAGATGGCAGCCGACGCAACTGTTCAAGTTCATCCTCGGCCCAAGGCCATCCGCGATCTCCTGGGTGGCCATGAATTCGTCCTTGCCCGCCTTGAACAGTGCGAGCTGCCCCGGCGTCAGGTTCGGCAAGGGCTCCCCGGCATCGGACCCGCTTCGGATGCCCGGGTCTCTCGCAGTGGACAATGGACTGCCCGGAAAGGCCAACGTCATGCCGAGCAGAAACAGCGCGGCGCTAGCGGTGCCCAGAAGGGCCGCGGCGTAAACACGTCTCATGTTTGCCCCCCAACCTCACTCACGCGGTGACGGAAGTGGCGGGCTTGCCCCGAGGATCGGGGTTGGCTGGCTATGGGCCGGTGATCTCGCTCCGCGGGACCGAGCCGGCTTCGATGCGACTGATTCTCATTATATTGCCGGGGACCGAAATACTGCAATCCCTGGATGGGAATCCTGTGATGGGTGTTTTTCGATGAGCGATAGCGAGTGCCGCCCGCAGAGAGCCGCAGAAGATGCGGAGCGCTGGGCGCCTGCTATGCCCGGCACATCGAACGATGCCTGCCCGTCCTCTCCTCTGGGGACTGCAGCATCTGCTCGAAGATGTCCAACTGAGCACGGCTGCCGCCGATCTCGCAGACGCGGGCGCGAAGCCGTTCTCGATGCTCCGCGGCAAAGGGCTCGCCCTGCATGAAGGCGGCGACCACGCTCAGGCCGGGAAGCGCGATCTCGCGCGCGCGCATGGCGATTGCATTCGATCCCTGCGCGCAAGTGGTGATCTGACCCGTCAGATGTTGCAGGCGAGCGTGGTGCCCGGCTCCGTGGAAAGCCACGGCCGCATGCAGGTCGAGATAAGGCCAATGGCCGGCGCAGCCGTGCGTGGCGTTCCAGCAGTCCGAGAGGAAGCGCCAGCGGTCGCGTGCGCGCCATCCCCGTGTCTCGAGGCGCCAGAGCAAGCCGGTCGCATCGGCAGCGTCCAAGGGACTGTCGGCGGCGTGAGGCAGCAGCCACTCGTCCAGAAGCTCCACTGCAGCGTCGACGTTGCCCGACTCCAGCTCGAACAGCGCGAGATGCCATGCGTTATGCGCCAGCATCCGGCTGCCGTTCTTCCAGTGCGCCTCCTGTTGCTTCATCCACGCGGCCCCGCGGGCGTGCTCGCCCCGCTCGAGGAGCGCATGCGCGACAGCATGCACGCCGTATGGGCAGGCGGGCTCGACGGAGAGAGCGCGTCGGCCAAGCGCTTCGGCCGTCTCGGCGTCCCCGGTCTCGGCGCGCGCGAAAGCGGACATCGCTTGGACGTAGGCGAACGCCGGATCGCTCGAAGACCACGCCGGCGCGACGAGGTCGACGACCTCGGACATCTTCCGGTGCTCCCCGAGGAAGAAGTAACACGACTGCGCCAAGCGCAGCGCGAGGAGGTCGCGAGGCCAGCGCTCGAGGATGCGTTCGTACTGGCGGGCGGCAGCTCTAGGTTCGCCTTCAAGCCAGCGTCGCGCGGCGTCGAGGTGTGCGATTTCCCAGGCGGTGAGGCTGTGGCTTGTGACGGTGGTAGCGTCCAGCGCTGCGCGGATCAAGCGATGCACGCGGGCATCCTTGGCGAGGACGCCGAGCGCTGCTTGAAGCACGTGGGCAGCCGGGGCATCGGGGTCGTCGTCACTGATCCCGCCGATCTCGGCGAGAGGGTCACCGACGGCGCGCAGGGCCATCTCGGTCGCGCGCTGCACGGCGCTGGCGGCGGAGCGCACTTGGCTCACCCGCCTGCCGGCCACCGCATGAACGTCGGTAGCCGCCGGCGCTAGGCCGCCGACGCGATTCACATTGATGATGGGCACGACCTGCTCCTGGCGTGACTCCCGCTAGTCGAGGGATCACGACAAGCGGCGACAGCAGGAGTATCGGACACGGCGTGCGGGCGCGGAATGCCCGGAACGCCACAGAGCTTGACCGAGACGCTTGAAGTTGCCCGTCGGAGTCCGCTAGCGGGGGGACGAGAGTAACGGGCGCCGAGTGGCCGGCTTCGAGGGATCCCGCCTCTAACGCGGCGTGCTTCCGTTGACCGGCACTGCGGCCAGCGCCGGCTCAACTCGCCGGAGCGGAGGAGAGAATCTGCGCTGGAAAGTCTTCCGCACTCCACAACGACGCGTGGTTGCGGCCGCTTTGCTTCGACCGATATAGCGCCTCGTCCGCGCGACGCAGCAAGGTTTCCAATGTGTCCTCGGGGCCGGCCGCGACGATGCTCGCGATGCCGATGCTTACGGTCATGGCGATCGAACCGCCCTGGGCGCGGGGCCAGGGCATGGGCGTCGCCTCGAGCGCCGCGCGGATGCGCTCCGCCAGCGTGGCGGCGCCCCGCGCATTCGTGTCGGGCAGCAACGCCACGAACTCCTCGCCTCCCATCCGGCCCAAGGCGTCGGTTTCGCGCAGGGTCGCCTCGACGATGCCCACTGCATGGCGGAGCGCCGCATCCCCGGCAGCGTGACCGAATGTATCGTTCAACAGTTTGAACCGGTCGAGATCGAGCGACAGCACCGACACCGGCTGCCGGGAGCGGCGCGCGATGCCGACCAGTCTCTCGCCCTGCTGCAGCAGGTTTCGACGGTTGGCGATCCCGGTGAGATCGTCCGCTCCCGCCAACCGCTTGAGTTCGAGGCCCTTCAGATAGCTGCGCCGCTGGAACCAGTCGAAGATGAAGCAGTTGAAGACGGCGATCCCACAGGCCGGAAAGATGAGGGCCGCGTAGCGCAGTTGGTCCAGTCCCTCGGGAAGTCCCACGTACGTCCCGGCTATCGGCAGGACTGCGAGCAATGCGATGATCGGCGCATTGATGTGGAACGGATAGGCCACCGTGATGATCGGCGGGAGCAGGAGGAAGAACATGTAGCCGCCGATGCCGTACAACGCGCCATCGACAAGCCGATTGAGGATCGCCCCCCATACCGCCTCGGCGAGCAGCGCGGAGACGCCCAGCACGATGGCGAGGGAACGCCGGCTCAGCCCGGCGAGCGCGCACGCCGGTTGCACTGCAACCACGATGCCGAGAAGCAGGCGCAGCAGAAAGGTCTGCGGAGCGCCGGCGCTGTCGATCGCCCAGTCCCAAAGCCAAAGCAGCACCGAAAGTACCGCCGCGGCGGACGCGACGGCCATGGAAAGGCTGATGTTCTCGTCGAACTTGACCGCGAGGTAATCGGCTTCGCGCGCGGGGTCGAAGCGCAGCAGCTGGGACTGCAACCGACGCAGGGAGAAGCGCGAAGCCAGCATCACGGACGCACTCCCACGGGCGCCAGCCGCGGCTGGCGGAGCGTGCTTCCGCACGGCATCCGGCGAGAGACAGACCAGAAGAACATCCGCGTTGCGTTTGCGCGCGATTGCATGATCAAACGGCAGTTCAGTGCATCGGTGCAATGGCCAGGGGACCGGAGACCGGCGCCCTTACTGGGCTCTTACCTTGAAGCGCGAGGGGAACCGGCGCTGCGAGAGCCTGAAAGCGACCGCGGAGATCACCATCGAAGCATTTCCCTGAAGATTTTGGAGATGGGAAACGGACGCGCCGGTTTTTTGTGGAGGGGCACTGTATCGCGGCGCCGACCGGTGGTCAATTGTCCTAAATTCTCCGTGAAGATTCGCGGGCTTGCGCGTCCGCCCCAAGCGACCCATCGATCGAGGCCGCCAAATGTGCCAGCGCATCCGGGAGATAGGAGAAGTGCAAGACCGAGATCGCGCCAGCTTGACGCCGTCGTGGCCATCGCCGAGCGCGGCGCGTGCCGGACGGCCGCCGTTCTCGCTCGCGATAAAATGCATCGATGGCGCGCGTGGCGGCATTGCGCCGCGCGGCGAAATTCGTTCTCGAGGCGCACCTGCCGATCGTCGGCTCCGAAGATCGACGGACCTGGTTATCGCGGGAGATGGTCGTGCAACGCTCTACGTCCACCAAGAGCCAAGAGGAAGCAGCCTCGCAGCAGACCGCGGAGCACGCGCGGCTGGCGCTCGCGCCGATCGGCCGGCCCGGCGAGTGGAAACTGCTCGGCCCGTATGTCAGTGAGCGCGCCTGGGGCACGGTGCGCGAGGACTACAGCGCCGATGGCACGGCCTGGGAGTATTTCCCGCACGATCACGCGCGCTCGCGCGCCTACCGGTGGAACGAAGACGGTCTGGCTGGCATCTGCGACATCGGTCAGCGCATCTGCCTGGCGTTGGCGTTGTGGAACGGCCGCGACCCGTTCCTGAAGGAGCGCATCTTCGGATTGACCAGCAGGGAAGGCAATCACGGCGAAGATGCGAAGGAGTACTGGTGGTATGTCGATGCGACGCCGACCTCGTCGTGGCTGCGCTGGCGCTACCACTATCCCCAGGCCGAGTTTCCGTACGCACGGCTGCGCGAGGAGAATGCTCGCCGGGACAAGGCGGACCGCGAGTTCGAGCTGATCGATACCGGGGTGTTCGACGGCGGTCGCTACTGGGAAGTCACGGCAGACTATGCCAAGGCTACGCCCCGGGACATCTGCTTGCGCATCACCGTGCGCAACGCCGGTCCCGATGAGGCCGTGCTGCATCTGCTGCCGACGCTGTGGTTTCGCAACCGCTGGTCGTGGGAAAAGGGGATCGCGCGGCCGCAGGTTCGTGCCATGCCGGGCGCGGGGGGCGTCGCGCGAGCTCAGGCCGAGGAGCCCTTGCTAGGGAGCTGGCAACTCGCGGCCGGCGCCGGCCCCGACGGGAAGGCGCCCACACTGCTGTTCTGCGACAACGAGACCAACGTCGCGCGCGTGTTCGGCGTGAACGCGGGCAGTCCTCCCTACCCGAAGGACGGAATCAACGACCACGTCGTATCGGGCGCCAGCACGGTAAACCCGGCGCAGACCGGCACCAAGATGGCGTGCTGGTATCGGCTCACGGTGCCGGCCGGAGCAAGCGTGGAGCTGCGCCTGCGGCTTGCACACACGGGCGATGCGGAAGCGCTCGACCTTGCGAGCGGCGTTGAGCAGGTGCTCGCCGCACGCGAACAGGAGGCCGACGAGTACTACGCCGCGTTGCGCCCCGCGGATGCGACCGACGACGAAGCGCGTGTGATGCGCCAGGCGTTCGCCGGGATGATCTGGAGCCAGCAGTTCTACCACTACGACGTCGCGCGTTGGCTCGATGGCGATCCTGCGGAGCCCGCGCCGCCTCCGGAACGCAAGTCCGGGCGCAATGCCGGCTGGCGTCACCTCGACAATCACGACGTGATCGCGATGCCGGACAAGTGGGAGTACCCCTGGTATGCCGCCTGGGATCTCGCCTTCCACAGCGTGGTGCTCGCACACGTCGATCCCGCCGCCGCCAAGCATCAGCTCCTGCTGCTGTTCCGCGAGTGGTACATGCACCCCAACGGCCAGCTGCCTGCGTACGAGTGGGCATTCGGCGACGTCAACCCACCGGTGCACGCTTGGGCGGCTTTGGCCGTGTTCCGCATCGACGGCGGGCGCGACCTCAACTTCCTTGCGCGCGCGTTCCACAAGCTGCTGATCAACTTCACCTGGTGGGTCAACCGCAAGGACGCGCTCGGCGACAACATCTTCGAGGGCGGCTTCCTCGGCCTGGACAATATCGGGCCGTTCGACCGCTCCGCCATGCTGCCGACGGGCGAGCTGCTGGAGCAGTCCGACGGCACGGCCTGGATGGCCAAGTTCTGCCTGAACATGCTCGAGATGGCATTGCGCCTGGCCAATCACGACCGCAGCTACGAAGACCTCGCGCTCAAGTTTTTCGAGCACTTTGCGCACATCGCATCCGCCATGGATGCGCTATGGGACGAGCAGGACGGTTTCTTCTACGATCGCCTGCGCAACCCGGATGGCGCGTCGATGCCGGTGCGTGCGCGCTCGATGGTCGGGTTGCTTCCGCTGTTCGCGGGCGTGCACCTGAATGCGGAGCTCTGGGAGAGACTCCCCGAGTTCCGCGTGCGGGCGAACTGGTTCATCGTGAACAAACCACACCTCGCGAAGTTCCTGCACTATTTCGCCAAGGATAACCGCCCGGAGCTGCTTTCCGTATGCAACGAAGACCGGCTGCGCCGCGTGCTGGCACGCATGCTGGACGAGCACGAGTTCCTCTCGCCTTTCGGGCTGCGTTCGCTGTCGCGCCACCACCGCGACCATCCGCTGGTGCTCCAGTTGCCCGGCAGTGTGGCACGCCTGGATTACGAGCCCGCGGAATCGCAGACCGGGCTGTTCGGAGGCAACTCCAACTGGCGCGGCCCGATCTGGTTCCCGCTCAACGTCCTGGCGCTCGAGTCGCTTCGCCACCTGCACGAATGCCTCGGCGATGCGTTCACCGTGGAGCTGCCGAGCGGCTCGGGAGTCCGGGCGCACCTGGGGCAGGTGGTCGAGGAACTGGAGCGCCGGCTGCTGCGCCTGTTCCTGCTCGACGGGCAGCAGCGCCGCCCGGTCTACGCGGACAGGATGCTGTTTCAGCACGACCCGGCATGGCGCGATCACATCCTGTTCTACGAGTACTTCGATGGCGAGACCGGCGAGGGCCTGGGCGCATCGCATCAGACCGGGTGGACGGCCTTGGCCGGCGCCATGATCGCCAGCCGGAAGAGCTTGAAGAGAGGTGCGTAGGGCGTGCGGCAGACCATTGCACTCCATGGCTTCGGCGTGCGATATCCGTAGACTTTGCGACAAGCAGGCGGAGCCCCAACCAACGAGGATGAGAGACATGAACGGCGAGACCCCTGAGCACCCCGGCCTGAAGGAGAAGGCGATCGAGGAACTGAAGGTATTCTGGATCATCACTGTGTACCTTGCCTTGTTCCTCGGTGCGTTCACGAGTTACCGCAGGCTGATCCTGGCGGAGTTCGGGGTCACTTATCTCCATTACGGGATCGCCTTGATCGAGGCGCTCATCATCGCCAAGGTGATCTTGATCGGCCAGGCGGTCGGCCTCGGGAAGTGGGCCGAGAGCAAACCCCTGATCGTCTCGGTGATCTATAAATCGGTGTTGTTCGGTGTTTTCGTCTTCCTGTTCGGCGTTCTCGAGCACGTCGTCGACGGACTGCTGCACAAGAAAGACTGGACGAGCATCCTGCATGGGCTCACCGACATCGGGCTATACGAGCTGCTCGCCCGGATGATCATGCTGATCATCGCCTTCGTTCCGTTCTTCGCATTTTGGGAGATCGGACGCGTCCTCGGGCCGCACAAGCTCTCCGCGATCTTCTTCTCGAAGCGGGCGGCGGCCGGCACGCAGGAGGTCCGGAGCTGACTCGGTCCCAACCCTGCTGCGTGGTTCGAAGTGATGCTCAACGTGTCGACGACGCGCATCGTCGAACCCGTCCGCAGGGCCGGGACGCCGGTGTACGGCTACGAGCCCGGTGCACGGGGACCGAAAGAGTCCGGATAGCTCGCAGCTGCAGGCGGCTCGCATCACCGCGCCCTGACCACATCGGTGCGTCGATGGAGATCGAGGTCCACGAGGAGGCTTGTTAGTCTTGAGTCCCCTGAACGCGACTGCGCAGGCGGCCGTCGAGAGCGGCAAGAGCTTTCCGCTGGGTGCAACGCTGCGCCACGGCGGCGCGAACTTCAGCGTGTTCTCGAAGCATGCGAGCGGGGTGCAGCTCATTCTCTTCGATGACGTCGACGATTCCGGACCGTCTCGAACGATCGAGCTCGACCGGTACACACAGCATACCTATCACTATTGGCATGCCTTCGTTCTCGGCGTGAGGGCCGGGCAGCTCTATGCCTATCGGGTCGACGGACCGTTCGCGCCGGAGAAGGGACTGCGCTTCGATCGCGACAAGGTGCTGCTCGATCCGTATGGGCGCTGCATCGCGCGTCCACAAGCGCGCAGCCGCGAGGCCGCGCGCCAGCCCGGTGACAACTCGGCGTCCGCGTTCAAGAGCGTGGTGGTCGATCTGGACGCCTACGACTGGGGGGACGATCGTCCGCCGCGCCGGCCGTTCACGAAGACGGTGATTTATGAGATGCACGTGGGTCACTTCACGCGCCATCCGAACTCTGGAGTGGCGGCGCAACGGCGCGGAACGTTCGCGGGACTCGTGCAGAAGATCCCGTATCTGCGCGACCTGGGCGTGAGCGCTGTCGAGCTGCTGCCGGTGTTCGCATTCGATGACGAGGCCGCTCCCGCAGGGAAGCGCAACGTCTGGGGCTATCAGCCGCTCTCGTTCTTCGCGCTGCACCCCGGATACAGCTCGCGCCCCGGGCCGCTCGGCGCGCTCGACGAGTTCCGCGACATGGTGAAGGAACTCCACCGGGCCGGAATCGAGGTGATCTTGGACGTGGTTTACAACCACACGGCCGAGGGCGGCGCCGATGGTCCGACGATCTCGTGGCGCGGTCTGGCGAACGAAGCCTACTACATCCTGGGAAAGGACAAGGCGACGTATGCCGACTATAGCGGCTGCGGCAATTCGCTCAACGCCAACGAGTCGATCGTGCGCCGCCTGATCCTCGACAGCCTGCGCTACTGGGTCAGCGACATGCGCGTGGACGGCTTCCGCTTCGACCTCGCCTCGGTGCTGTCCCGGGACCAGCGCGGACATCCGCTGCCGTCGCCGCCGGTCCTCTGGGACATCGAGTCCGATCCCGTGCTCGCCAACGTGAAGCTGATCGCCGAGGCATGGGACGCGGCCGGGCTGTATCAGGTGGGCCGCTTCGTCGGCGACAGTTGGCAGGAATGGAACGGTCGGTTCCGGGACGACGTGCGCCGCTTCCTCAAAGGCGACGACCGCACCGTGCACGCGCTGGCAAGCCGCATACTGGGCAGTCCCGACATCTATGCCGCGAAAGAGCGCGAGCCGGAGCACAGCATCAACTTCGCGACCTGCCACGACGGCTTCACCTTGAACGACCTCGTCTCCTACAACGGCAAGCACAACGAGGCGAACGGCGAGGCGAACCGCGACGGGAGCGATGACAACCACAGCTGGAACTGCGGAGTCGAGGGTCCGACAGACGATGCGGACGTCGAGACGCTCCGCAACCGGCAGGTCAAGAACTTCCTCGCGCTCACGCTGCTCTCCACCGGCACGCCCATGCTGTTGATGGGCGACGAGGTGCGCCGGAGCCAGCGCGGGAACAACAATGCTTATTGCATCGACGACGAGACGGCCTGGTTCGACTGGTCCGCGCTCGAGCGCCACGCCGACGTCCATCGCTTCGTGCGCCAGCTCCTCGCCGCGCGTATGGCGCGCACGCTGCCGATCGAGCGCGTCGACATGACGCTGAACGAGCTGCTCGCGCAGAACCGCATCGACTGGCACGGCGTGCAGTTGGGCGCGCCGGACTGGGGCGACAAGTCCCACAGCCTCGCCGCGACCGTGCGCTTCGAAGCCGACGCGCTTTGCCTGCACCTCATGGTGAACGCCTACTGGGAGCCGCTCGCCTTCGCGCTTCCCCCGTTGGAAGCGGGCCACGAATCGTGGCGGTGCTGCGTAGACACATTCCGCACGCCGCCTGCTGACATCTGCACCTTTGGCGAGGCGCAACCGGTGCCTGGTCCGACCTTCACCGTCCAGCCTCGTTCGCTCGCGGTGCTGGCCGCTCGAACCCGGACGATACCTGAGGAATGACGGCCAGCATGATCCACCCGTCGAGTATCGCATGGCCGCCTCGGATTGCCCGCTTCCCCCTGGCGCTCTCGACCCCAGGGTTCGTTCGATGGCGGCTTCGCACAATGTCCAATCCGTGGCCGGCCGATAGCGGCCCGCCCGCGGGGCAAGCCTGGACGCGCGCCCTGGACAACGGAATAATCATGCAAGAAGACGAACTCCCTACCATCCCCCAACAGCCGCGGATGGCTGTAGAACCTCCGCCCCGGTGACGCTGCGATCGAAGCGGACGGGGCCTCGAGTCCGAGAGCGGGCGTCGATCGTGGTGGGCCTGACCTACAAGCTCGAGGAACGGAGCACGGACTGCGAGAACCTGATCGACGGGCATGCGCGCAGCCGGAGGAGTTCGATCGTAGGGAGAGGAAGTGCGGCTGACGTCACAACAGCGAACGAAGCGGCACGAAGCCAGGAACGGAGCGGCCATGGGGAGTCGACGATCGCTCCTCGGCGGACTGCTCTTTACCGTGGGGATTGCCATGCACGCTGCCGAGCCCAGCACCACCGTGCCGGCGCAGGGCGAGATGCTCCTTGACGACAGCTTGGGAAAGCCCGCGCCGACCCCCATAGATAAAGTGCCGCAGGGGCTTCGGCCATCCTCTTCCATCGGGCTCAAGTACCAGACCCCCAAGCCTCACAAGGGCGAAAGGCAACCCACCGACATCCACGACAAGGTGGAGTCGATGTGGGAAGCCATGCCGAGTTTCGAGCTCTTCCCGCCCCCACCGCCCCGGCTGATGCCGTATCTTTACAGCAACGACGGGCTTGGGAATACTGCCGTCCAGCATGGAGCGCTCGTCGCCGTTGCTCCGCCCGAGCCCGAAGTGCAGGCGGTGAAGTACTGGGCATCCAGCTTCGGACTACGCTACGCGCTCGAGCAGACCTTCACCTACGCCGGCATGAGCAACGTAGTGAGCGGAGACGACAATCTCGGCAACTACAACCTGGATCTCCCGGTGAAGTGGACGGTGTTCGAAGCCCAAAAGGGGGACGCCGCGGGATGGATCAGCGCCCAGATCCAATACCAGGCCGAGATCGGGTACTCGGGTCCGACGCAGACGCCCCAGACCAACCTCGGCACTCTCACCAATCCGACGAGCTTCTGGTCGACGCACAGCGGCTTCCGCATGCCGGAGCTCGCGTGGCAGGAGGCGTTCCAGTCCGGCCATATTGTGGGACTGGTCGGTGTGATCAATCAGAACAATTATCTCGATGCGAATGCTTACGCCAACAGCGCCCGCGGCCAGTTCATGAATTCTGCATTGGTCAACAGCATGGTGCTGCCGTTGCCGGCCTACGGATATGGAGTGGACTTGCAGTGGCAGCCGCGCAGCGACTGGTACACCATGCTCGGCTACTCGGTGGGCAGCCACAGCTCGGCCGAGATGCCGAGGGAGAATTTCAGCTGGGAGAACTGGTCGCTCGAGTGGGAGATCGGGTATGCGCCGAGCGACTTCTTAGGGATAGGTCCCGGCATCTACCGCGTTCAGCCGTTCCTGGCCCGCGCCGGCGGACCGGTGCAAGGCGGTTTGGCCTTCAACCTCCAGCAGCAGCTTGGACGCGATTCGCCGTTCGGCTGGTTCGGACGCTTTGGCTTCGGCGGCGCGCAGGTTACCGACGGCGCCAAGGCGCAGGTTGGCACTGGGTTCGTCATGCAGGCGCCGCTCGAACATGCCGGCTGGGTGCCTCAGCTCACCAACGACGTGGTCGGAGTAGGCTTCGTCTGGAGCCAGCCGTCCGCGACGACCAAGACGGTGTACCACGACAACGAGTACGTGTTCGAGACGTTCTATACGCTGCAACTTTCGCCTTTGAGCCAGGTGCAGCCCGACCTGCAGCTCATCTGGAATCCGGCGTTCAGCCCGGACCCTGGACCCGCAGTGGTGTTCCAATTCCAGTTCATGCTCAAGTGGTGACCGGTCTCCTTGTCTGCTGCGACTCTGCGGCGCAGCCGTTGCACGGACGCTCCCGCGAAAACATGGTACGGTTGCAACCCCCTATGGCTGGCTGGCGCGTGGCGTTGGGGACGCGGGGCACGACGAACGCACCGGATCGCGCCTCTGTGTCGGCAAAACAAGTTGGGAGGAGAACAGTCATGAAGAACACCATTGTGGCAGTGATGGCGGCGCTCGCTTGGTTCGTACCTCAAGCCTTCGCCGCGGATGCGAACGAGCTGTCGGTTCACCAGTCGATACGCATCAACGCCCCGCCCGAGGCAGTCTGGGCTGTGGCCGGGGACTTCAACGGCTTGCCGCGCTGGCTGTCGACGATCGAACGCAGCCAGATCGTGCTCGGCGCCAACAACCAAGTTGGCGCGATCCGACTTCTCACTCGGCGCAACGGAACGAAGGTCACCGAAAAGCTGATCGAGTACGATCCCCGGAATATGCGGCTGGCGTATACATACGTGGATGGCGCCGTCGCCCTGAGCGATTACTTCCCCGTGATGACTGTGCGCGACGGCGGCGATGGGACCTGCATCGTCGACTGGACTGCGCACTTCAAGCGTCTGGACTACGCCACCGACCCGCCTCCTCCGGGCCAGGACGACAAGACGCTCACCGACCGCTACAACGAACTGTACAAGAACGGGCTGGAGAGCCTCAAGCGCGTGGTGGAGGGCACACAGTAGCTCCCGCTCCCGGCCGAAAGCGCATCGCGTGCGCACATGCACGGACGGCGTCGGCACCGGCCGTCAAAGTCACCGCACCCGCTTCAGCGGCGGCATCTTGAACGTTCCGTTGAGGAACGGTTCTTTCGGCCAGTAACAGCGCAGCGTGAGGTTCATCGGGCCGCCCGGGGGGCTCGGTAACCAGTTTGTCTCCTTGCCGGTGCCGGGCGACTCGGGCTGGATGTACATGTCGAGCGAACCATCGGCGTTGTACTTGAGCGGCATCCACGGCGCCAGGTCGTAGCGGTTGATGGCGTTGGGGGCGTAGAAGTTGCCCTGGTAGATCGAGAGCGACCAGGTGGCGTTGCACGGGAACATCTGGTCTTTGCCGACGTGCATCACGTACTTCTGGGCAAAATCGAGACGGTTACCGTCGCCGTCCTCGAAAGCGGTGGGGTACACCGCGTCTTCCTTGGTGAGCGCACCCAGCCCGAGCCAGGCAACGACTGCCCGGGTGGCATAGTCGGTGCCGTAGGCGCCGAGGGTCAGCGGATTCGCCCAGCCGTTGACCGTCTTCATCTTGTACGGCGCCGACTCGATCGTGCGCCACATCTCCTTGACCGCGCGGTTGAGCCCGCCAGCGATGGCGGGGTCGAGCTTGCCGATGTCGAAGTCCTGGCCCGGCTCGATGCCGAGCTTGTTGAGCTTCTCCAGCATCGGCGCGTCCGCCGGGTAGGGCGGGTTGTCCTTCATCAGCGCCGCCAGACGCTTGAAGAAGGTGCCCGCGTCCATGCGTTTCACCTGCTCCACCGGGGGTATTTTGGTGTCGGCGCTCTGATCCACCGGCACGTTGTCGGGTGGCGTGTACGGCTTGCCCCAGGCGCTCAGCGCAGTGAGCTTGTATTGCGCCTCCAGCGCGATGACCTCGGGGAAGTCCTGCGGGCCGTCGGTTTGCGTTTGAATCAGGATCCACGCGTACCGCGTCGAGGAGCGGTGAATCCCCTTCACGTCAGCCGGCGCCGTGCCAGTCCAGTGTGGTCCTGCGATCAGGAAATTGCCGGGTCCTGTACCGGTGGTGCGCTTACCCAGGGATGCGAAATCGTCCGTCCACATGTTGAGCGCCTGCATCACGACGTAGCGGCCATGGGTGTCGGGCAGGGAAACGACGAACGGCTCCTTTTCCAGATCGACGAAACCCGTCGTCCACAGCGAGCTCAGGCTGACGCGCGCCACGTTCTTGAACTCCGGGCTCACGTACCGCTGCATCCGCGCGAACTGGTTGATCGGCGCGGTGTACTCGCCTGCC